>Ga0126378_10001581_pt1 | contig 16880 bp, 12 predicted proteins | sample PanSoiMetPlot_23_FD_92587 | JGI IMG/M metagenome (GOLD analysis project Ga0126378, IMG submission 92587) | Tropical forest soil microbial communities from Panama - MetaG Plot_23 | ecosystem: Environmental > Terrestrial > Soil > Tropical forest > Bulk soil | place: Panama | collected 2016-02-17
GACGGAACCGGCGTCTCGATGATGGTGGAGGCGAATCGCTCCAGCGCGTATCCTTCGCGGTACAGCGCCGCCAACGTCCACTCCAAGCGCTTGTACTTGAACACCTGCGCATAAGCATCGTTGATCTTCTTCACTGCTGAACTTTTGGCGGCGAAGCTCCGCTCCAGCGCTTTGCCTTTGCCGCCGATCTTCAGCTTGTCGAAGTCCCTGAACTCGAGCTCAGCGAGCTGAAATCTGGCCTGGGCAGCGGCGTCGGAAGCGATTGGAAATTGATCGGGCTTTAGGTTTCGTCGGTCGAACTCGTTGGCGGCAGCCTGGTAGGCGAGCCTCGACTCCCGCTCGCTGCCCAGCTTCTGCCAGCCGTCGCCGATGCGCTTTCGCGCGTCGATCACCAGCTCTGCTTGGGATTGTTTGCCGGAGTACTTCTTGACGAATTCATCCAGCGCGCGGATGTAGCCCTTCCAATCAGACTGCTTCTCGTAAATCAGCGCCGCTCGATAGATGTTCTTGGGGGTGTCCTCGCTGTTCGGGAACAGGTCGGCGTACCTTAAAAACGCCGCCGCAGCTTCCGGATAGCGCTGCTGCCCCTCGAGGAGCCGGGCGGAGTTGAACAGCGCTGCCTCGCGATTCTTCGAGGCGGGATAGTCCTTCACCAACTTCTGATAGTTCTGCACCGCCTTGTCGAAGTCGTAAGAATTCTCCGCATTCACTGCCACGCGGAAGAGCGCCGAGTCGGCGAGCTTGGAGTTGGGATACTCGCGGTAGACTCGCTCGTAAAGCTTGAGCGCTGAATCGAACCGGCGCTCGTTTTCGTACGCCACCGCGGCGTTGTTTAGCGCCTTGTCGGCGAATTCATGGTGCGGCTCCTCGTCGACGAGCTGGATGTACTTCGACGCGGCTTGCTCAAACTCTCCCTTCTCCATCAGTTGGTCGGCGAGCTTGAACCGTCCGGCGAGCTTGAACTTGAGCAAATCCTTGTACAGGTCCGACTTTGGGTCGATGACTTCTTTGTTGCTGGCAAGGCGCGCGGATACGTCCTCGACGCTCTTCCAGTCTTTGTCGACGAGGAAGCTTTCGACGATCAGGTTGGTGGCGAACTTGGCGACTTCAGACTTCGGGTACACCTGAACAATGGATTCGAAGCGGCGGCGGGCTTCCGGAAAATCGTTGTGCGCGTAGAACAGCTCCGCGGCCTTGTAAGCGATGCCCGGCGCCTTTTCATGGTCCTTGAAGCGCCCGATGAAAAGGTCGGAGGCGGCGACCAACTTGGTTTCCACCTCGGCGAGCGGGATCACCTTCACCGCCTCTCCCTCGCGCCGCTCGGTCGACCGCAGCGGTTTGAGGTCGGCAATCTTGCCCTGTTTGATCTGCTGCTCGAGCTCCTTCTGCCAAGCAAGAACCGAGGCGAACGAGGATTCGGCGAAGAACTTGTTGTCCTGGGCCGCGTCTCGCACCTTTTCGTAGTGCTTTGCCGCTTCCCCGAACTGGAAGGAGTTGTAGAGGCACTCGGCGAGATAAAACTCCATCTCGTAGGCATTCTTCGCGCGCGGGAATTCCTTCAGGTAGGCCCCGTATGCCTGAGCGGCGAACTCGAAGGCGGATTTCGCCTGCTCGAATTTGCCATCTTGTTTGTACTGAAGCGCCTGCTGGTGATGGTAGACGGCGCTTTGGTAGAGGGTCTTCTCTTCGAGGTCGGTGACGAAAGAGACGACCTCTGGGTCGTGCTTGAACTTCTCGTACCAGGCGGTGCCGGGGCCGAAAAGGATGGCGAGCTTCTGCGACTCGCGGAAGGCGTCGTCGAGCTTCCGGTCCCGCTCATAGGACTCGATGATGCGCTGCTGGATCTGCGGGGCATTCTTGGCGAGCGGGTCCTTGGCGAGCGCCAGCTGATACGCCTGGATTGCATCCGCATGCTTTGTCTGGTCGAAGTACAAGTCTCCCATCCGACGATAGACTTCGGCTTCGTAGGGACGCGGTCCGAGCGTGGCAAAGACCTGCTGAGCCCTGGCCAGCGAACCCCATTTCTCATCCGCTAAGCTGATCGCGGTGTATTGCAGCGCCTCGTTGCGAAGGTCGCCTCCGGCTTCCTCGTCGCCTTTGGTCTTGCTTTGCGCATCGTAGTAGTCCACCAGCGCGATGAACTTGCTCACCGCCTCGTCGAATCGATCACTTCGGTAGTAAGTCCAACCAAGCTTGTAGAGCGCCTTGTCATACAGAGGATGCTGCTTGTCTTCGATCGCGTGCTCGTAGGCATTGGCCGCTTTGCTCAGGGCCGCGGCATCGTTATAGGAGTCGAAGTAGTACTCGCCGATTCGCACCCATGCCTCGGTGCTGAACCTCGACTTGGGATACCGGGCGATCAACTGCTGATACGCTTCCCGACCCTTTTCGAATTGGTTCTGCTTCTCGAGGCAATAGCCGAGTAGGTAGAGCGCACCGTCGTTCAACCGGTAATCGGGAAATTGGGCGAGCAGCTTGCGGTAGACGGCGATCGATTTGGAAAAATCGGGGACCGGCTCAGAGGGCAGGCTCTCCTGCTTCGCGGTGTCCATCGCCTTGAGCTTCTCCTCGTAGTCGCGCATCGCGACGAGGTGATCGTCGGACGAACGCTCGTAGTAGAGCTCTGCCAATCGGAACATCACGTCCGGCGAGTAGCGCGGGTCGTCGGGATAGCGTTTGAGGAACTCCTCGAACTGGGCGATCGCGTCGAGACGCTCCTTCCGCTCGATCATCTCGAGATCCCGAATCATCTTCTCGTAGCTGTTGGACAGCGCCCCGCGTTTCTCGTCGTATTTCTTCTGAACGAGCTGCTGCACTTCGCGTTTGAACTCCTTCGATTCGGCTTCGTACGCCTCCACTGCTCTGGAGATCTCGTCGAGCAGCTTTTCCTCCTGGGGAGTTCGTCCCAGCCCCTGCAGCCCGATCGCTGGCTTGGAATGCGCCTCCGGAGCGACGTCTTGTTTCGACTCCGAGAGCTCCGCCGGCGGCGCCGCCGTCGAGCCTGGTGCAGCGGCGCTTGCTTTGCCTGGGGAGCTCTGGCCGAGAATCGTCGCCGGAAGCAGCAGCGCGATCGCCGATGCGAGGATTAACGGCGCTCCGCGAGACGGTGGTTGATCCAGTCGCATCGACGCTCTCAGTCCACGTCCTTGAGAACTTCCTTGAATTCGTTATCCAAGGCCTTCAGCTCGCGATCCTTCTGGAGCGAGAGCTTCTGTATCTCGTTGGTCTTGTCCTGTTTTCGAGTGAAGGCGACATCCACCAGACCGACGTCGGCTTTCAAAACCAGGTCGTAGAATTGCTGGCGAACCCGCTTGAAGCTGTCAAATGCGATCCGTCCGACGAGATTTCGGGCGTCTCCGGAAACGCCGCTGACTTCGGTCGAATACTCGGAAAGCAACGATTGAATCGCGGTAATCTTGCTTCGAATCTGCCCGCCCCGCCTCGCCACCTGCTCGCGCAGTACGGCCTTGGCCGCCTGCACCCGTTCGCGAAGCACGGATGCGGTGAGACGGATGTCATGAGCTCGTCGAATCAGCTGGCCGGCGTCGGACGCGACCTTGGCCTCCGCGGGCGCGAGCACCTCATGCTGCTTCCTCAGCTTCTCTAAAAACTCTGTCCGGATGACATCTTCTCCTGCGACTGCGGCATCAGCGCCGGAACGCTCATCGGCAAGCTCAGCGCGGAGGTGCTCCAGCTCCTTCTTCAGCGTCGCCAGAGTTTCGGACTCGGCGTTCACTTTTTGTTTGAAGACTTTCTCGTCCTCGAGACTGCTGTGGCGCGCGCTGCGCGTGTCATTCAGCCATTTGCTGATCGCGGTGATCGAGGCGAACATGCTCTGGATCTCGTACTCCAGCTTGAATGCCGCGCGGTCCACCTCATCCACGCGGTCGTGCATTCGCCCCCTGCGCTCCTCCACGTCTTTCGGAGTGCTGGGCAAGGTGGCGAAGCGCTTCTGAAGCTCGGCGTCTTGCGAGCGCAAATGCGAGAGCTCGAGCTGCTGCTGGGGGGTCAGTTGATCCTCGACCAACTGCGCCTCGATGCGAACGAGCGAATCCTCCGCGTGCGCGAGCGCGGAATCGATCGCGTCGGCCCGGGTGTAGCCTTCCTGCAGGGCGGGGAACGTCTCCAGCCCACGCTGCTCCAGCGCCCTGAGGATCCGAGACGCGATCTCCTCAGACTCGCCGACGCCATGCCTGCCAAGCTCGAGATCGTTGACGATGTGAACTGCCTCGGCAACCTCGCGCTGAGTCGTCGCCCACTTCACTGCGACCGGAGGAAGCAGGGTATTGACGTCCAGGTTCCTTTCGTTTCGCGCCAAGAGATTGTCGAAGTAGGCAACCGGATCGGTGTTCACCTTCAGCAGCGCTTCCAGCTCGTCGCGCACCGGCGCGTAGGCGTTAATCACCGAGTTGTAGGTGTCGGTGGCCTCGCCGTACCGTTGCAGCTTCAACAGCAGGTGTGCCTGGAGAATTTGCGCTTCGGGGGCGAGAGTTGACTCCGGCGAGACGAGCAAGAGAATGTCCGCCGCGCCTTTGGCGCGCTCGAACTCGCCCTTCTTGACGTGCGTCCAGGCGATTTCGAAAAGCGAATCGACGAAATACTCGCTCTGTTGCGGGATCTCTTGATAGTGGTCGAGCGCCTGATCGTACTGACCCAGCTCGAAGAAGACGCGGCCCAGGGATAGATTTGCCAGCTCCTTGACCTTGACCTCGCGCTCACCTTTCGCCGGCTCCTGAGTGATGCGGCGAAACTTCTCCGCGGCGCTCGGATAGTCGCCCGATTGAACGTCGGCCACGGCGAGAAAATATTGGCTCTCCAGACGCAAAGGCCCGGTCGGGTCGCTCGCCAGCGGAGCGAAGACTTGCGCTGCCCGCTGGAGCCGTTCCTTGAGAGGCAAGTCGGTGCGCCGGAAAAACCACTTGCCGTAGACATAGGCGATGTCCGGCGGCAGGTTCCCAGAGGCATCGCGGGCGCGGGCCACGTACTCGTCGATGCCGGTGAAATCATTCAACCGGCCGGCGATATCCATAAATCGCGCCAGGGCAACGCGATAGTGCTTTGACTCGAGGGTAAGCAACTGGCGCAGGTACAGCCGAGCGCCGAGCAGATTCTTCTGTTGATACAGCGCATCCGCCAGATAGAAAAGCGCGTCGGGATATCGCGGATTGCTCTTGAATCGCGGGTTTTCGATCAGATCGTAGAACAGCACCGAAGAGCCGAGGTGGTCCCCGATCAGATACTGGATCTCACCCTCGGAGAAACGGCGATTGAGCATCTCTTCGTCGGTCGGCTCGAGGCTCTGCGTGTACTCAGCTTCCACGACCTTGAGATTGTCTTCGGCGATCTTGAGCTGAGACGCGACTTGCTCCGCCTGCTCGGCCAGCTCAGCCAAGCTCGAGCGAGGGCGCTTGCGCTCATCGGCGCGCGCCAATGAGGCGGCGCACAAGGCTGCAACGGAGATCACTGCGAATCGCAAGCGAGGCGCATGCACGGAGCGTTCCTCGAATTCTACTTCCTGTCGAGCTGAGCCTTGGGCGCGGACCCCGGCCTCATCCCCGCGTCTTTCGCCACCTCGATGTCGTAGCGGATCGCCGGCCGATCTTTGAAGTCGCTGGTAAATCCGCCCTTCTCGAAGCCGACGATCTTCACCGTCGTCACCTTCCCCGCCTCGGCATTGAAGGTGTAGCTGGACTGGACCTTGAATTTGTATCCCTCGAGGTAGCTGAACAGCCCGTATCCGTGACCACGGTAGACGATCTTCGCTGCGATCTGATGCTGTCCGGCGACGATCCGGCCGTTGAAAATCTCGAACAACGGCCGATTCTGAAGATCTCCGTTCACGTCTACCTTGGTGAAAATGGGCGCTCCGTCCAATGCGTAGGCCACGGACTCGATGATGAAAGACGAGCCCATCTCATTGCGGTGGAGCAAAACCGCTCGCGCGCCAACGGAGAGATCGCCGCCCAGCACCGTCTCCTGCAAAAGCAACAGTCGGGCCTTGGTCCGGAAAATCTTCTCCTTTAAATCGGTGACCTGTTCCTCGAGCGTTTTGACTCGGGTGGTGAAAGCCTCGTCGGCGGTGGAAGATGTCGGCTTGGCGATGGCGGCGGCAGGCTTCTCAACGGCGGCGGCAGGCTTCTCAACGGCAGCGGCAGGCTTCTCAACAGAAGAGCCATTCAGCGGCGTGAGTAGGGATTTCTCCTCCGCCGGATTCTCCGCGCGGCGCGGCTCGGGAGAGCTCTGCGCAAAGCTTGCCGCGGAAAGACTCGCGGCGACCAGCGAGGCGATCAAACATGGGATTGTGCGCAAGGAGCGACCTGTCGGGCAGCGACCGAACGACACGCCATCTTATAGCATCATTGTCGCGGTCGTGTCTGTTCAGCCGCCCTTCTTCAATTCGGTGAGAACAAGCTTCGCCACTGCCTTCAGAGTGTCGAAAACGCCTACACCGTTCGGCGCCACCGCCTGATACTCGGGAAGACGGCGCGGATTGAGCACCCCGCGCAGCTCATCCACCGAAACAGCGTTTGGAAGATCTCGCTTATTGTATTGAACGACGGCGGGTAGGCGGTCGAAGTCGTAACCTTGCTCGCCGAGATTGACGCGTAGGTTCTCCAGCGACTCCATGTTCGCTTCCATTCGCTCGACCTGCGAGTCTGCCACGAACACAACGCCGTCCACGCCCTTGAGAATCAGCTTTCGCGAGGCGTCGTAGAAGACCTGGCCGGGAACGGTGTAGAGGTGGAAGCGCGTCTTAAAACCGCGGATCTCACCCAGGGAGAGTGGAAGGAAGTCGAAGAACAGCGTGCGATCCGTCTCGGTGGACAGCGAGATGAGCTTGCCCTTCGTCTCCGGATTGGTCTTGTTGTAAATGTATTGGAGATTGGTTGTCTTTCCGCACAAGCCCGGACCGTAATAGACGATCTTGCAATTGATTTCGCGGGACGAGTAATTGATAAAGGACATGGGTTGCCGGGTTATTCGCTGAAGAGGTTGTCGATGTCTGCGTCGGTGATCTCGGCAAACGGCGAGCCGATGCCGGGGCCGTCCGCTTTGCGAATCAACGAGTCAAAAATCTTGCCTAACTCATCCGACGCTTTCTTCGTCCTCAGCCTGACCAGGCCAAGGCTGGATCGATTGTCAAAAATGACCACCAACACCACGCGAGTCCCGACGATGGTCATGTAAAGGGATTCCCGCGCGCCCTCGTGAAATTGGTTGGGGAACTCGTTTTCGCCAATCAATTTTGCCAGACCACCCATCGCTGCGACATTCCCTGCAGTGAGTGATGCCAATGAAGTGGTGTCTAGATTGGTGGTCTGTCCCGAGGCGGAGATGAGTTGTCCATTCTTGTCGACGAGAAACACCAGCTTCGCGTTGGCATCCTTGGTAAGCCGATCGCAGACGGAATTGATCTTGGTGAATTCCTCCTCATACATCACCAATTGCGTGGCCATCGTTAAAAGATTCGCCTCCGCGCGACAGTCCTAACTGAGCCGTGCAACGGTTTTCAAAGTGAATTCCGCAAGTTAGATCTGTGTTCTCGGTAGACAAGATCATTACCAGACACATCGGACCGCAGCAAGAAGAGGCTCGCGAACGATGGCATGAATGCGCACACCTCACCGATCCGAGAGACGATTCTCTGTGGAATCGGGGACAATGGTGGTAGAGGTGATTGCACGGCGATCCCACGGCGAAATGGAATGAGGCACCACCGCGCCCAGCGAGCGCTGCTCGCATGCATCGCGGCGGTTGCCCTGGGCAATTGTCAGACTGAGCAGGCGGTTGGCCCCGCGTTCGACGAAGCGGCTCCGATCGCCCAGCTGGAGTTTAGGACCGGGGCCGTCACCCTCCAACGCGGTGACTCGCGCACTTTCGCCGAGCTCGGGTACGTGCTGCCCAACGATGCCTTTGAAACGGGCCCGGACGCCACGATGCAGCTGCGCTTCCCGAGCGGCGCAACGGTCGAAGTTGGTCCGGACGCGCGGCTTTCAGTGGTGGAGGACAAGGCCGGCAGCGCGGTGAAGGCGTCCCGCGGCAGTTATCTGGCGCGAATGCCCCCGCACCTGAGCACCGGTGGATCCGCCGCGCGTGCGTTCCTGACCCTTCAGACCCCGTTCGGTTTCACGCGGTGTGACTCGGACGGCGAAATTTCGGTGCAAGTCGGGCCGGAAGCTGCCCGAATTCAGATCCGCCGCGGCAAAGTTGAGGTCGGCTCCAAGACGGGCCGCACGATGGTCGCCTCTCCGGGCGATCAATTCCTGCTTTCTTCAGCGGAGCTCGAGCGCCTCCCAGCGCCGTCCGCGGCGGCGGAGAAGAAGGGGCCCTCCGCGCTGGGATTTCAGGTCCGAGGCCTGGACGCCGAGAGTCAGGCCGACCTGCGGCGAAAGGACGCCCGAAACTGGGTGAAGGTCGCGGCGCGCGGAGAGAAGCTGAGCGAGCATGATGTGCTGCGGGTGTGGAGCGGCAACTGGGTCGTTGAATGGGGAAGGGCGGGCAGCCGGCTGGTGGCGAACGAGGGCGCCGAGCTGTCGGTAGAGACTTCTGACTCGAGGAGCAACGGCGAGCCGGCGGTGAGTTTGCGAAAGGGAGAGGTTTGGCTCAACGTCGAGAACGAGGCGCCGGAGCGAGTTGCAATCTCCGGGATGCTCTTGGGTACGCAGGCGCCCGGATATTTCTTGATCGCCCGCACGTCGGACGGTCTTGAGCTGACCGCGCTGGCCGGCGATCTCTCCTTCAAGAAGGAGGGCGTGGAAGGGAAGGTTCTCGCCGGGCAGAAGGTCACCGTTCACGGCTCGGAAAAAGCGATCGTCGAAGACCTCGAGCGCGCGGACCTCGCATTATCACCGCGGTTTGGTTTCAAGATTTTCCACCAGGGGCTGGACCGGCTCGCGCTCACCTGGGACGGCGGAAAAAAAGACTTTCGCCTCGAGGTGGCGGCCGACTCCGCTTTTGCACAGCCGGTGCTCCGCGGAACCGTTCACAGATCCTTCGTCAACCTCGCTGCTCCGAGTAAAGGTGCGCTCTTCTGGCGCGTGCTCGACAAGGAGGGCACGGCGGTTGCGCGCGGCAGCGCCTCGTTTTCGGGAGAGCAATCGGGCCGCGAATCGGGGGAGGACGCCGACGGCTCGGCTGCCCCCCTGGTGGTCCGCTCTCCTAAAAACGGGGAGCTGGTCAAGGGAAACCGAATCGTGGCTTCGGGGGTTGCCCCGGCCGGCTCGCGGGTGCTGGTGAATGGCAAGGCGGCGCCGATCGACGAGAGGAGCCGGTTCGAGCTCGCGGTCGCACCGGTGGGGAGGCCTCCCCTGGCGATCTTCCGGTTGCTTCGCACGAGCGAGCCGGAGGTGATCGTCGTTCGCGTCCTTCGCCGCGCCAAATGACCGGTCTCGCTACAGCTCGCGGCGGCCGGAGAGCGCTCTCGCCAGCGTGGCCTGATCGGCGAACTCGAGATCGCCTCCCATCGGCAGGCCCTGGGCGATTCGGCTGACCTTGAGGCCCAAAGGCTTGACCAAGCGGCTGAGGTAGAGCGCGGTCGCCTCGCCCTCGACGTCGGGGTTGGTGGCGATGATCACCTCTTCGACGCGGCTGTCGTGCAGCCGGTTGATCAGCTCCTTTATCTTCAACTGGTCGGGTCCGATCCCCTCCAGCGGCGAGAGCACCCCGTGAAGGACATGGTAGCGGCCCTTGAACTCTCGGGTCCTTTCCACCGCCATGAGATCGGCCACGCCCTCGACCACGCACAGCGTGCGCTCGTCGCGCCGTGGGTCCTGGCAAAACGAGCACAGCTCTGTTTCGGTCAAGGCGAAGCAGCGCGTGCAAAGCCGAACCTTTCCCACCAACTCCTGGATTGCCCGCGCCAGGTCGCGAGCGAATTCGGGGGGCGCGCGCAGAATGTGAAAGGCCAGTCGCTGAGCGGTCTTTTCGCCAATGCCCGGGAGCTTGGCGAGCTGGGCGACCAGCTGATTCAAAGGATCCGGGGTCATTCCCTTCTAGGTAATTCCAGGAATCTTGATCCCGCCAGAGATCTTCGCGAGCTCCTTTTGCATGTGATCGCGGCTGGCGCTGAGAGCGGAATTGACCGCGGCGGTGATCAAATCCTCGAGCATCGCCACGTCGGCCGGGTCCACGACCTTGGGATCGATCTTGATGCTCCTGATCTCCTGGATCGCCGAGGCGGTCACCACCACGGTACCGTCACCGGCCTTGCCTTCCACCGTTTCCTCGGCCAACTCCTTTTTGCGCTCCTCGATTTTCTCGGTGAGCTTGTTGGCCTGACGGATGAAGTAGTTCAGATCGATACCGGGCATGGGCACCTCGCGCCTACACCCTAACGCTCGGCGAAGCCCTTGTCAGGAGGTCTCGTCCGAAGTATCCAGCAAGGGCGCGGCGCGCGAGTTTTCGAGCAGCTGCATTTGCTCGACCTCCCCTCCGAGCACGCGCAAAGCCGCTTGCACCGCAGGATTCGCCCGCACTTTTGCTGCAAGCTCGCGATCGCGAGCATCCTTTTCTTGTGCTTCGCGCTCTGCTGGGCTCAAGGGCGCTGCCGAATTTGCGGAGGCGTCCTCGATACGCAACCGGACCGCACGTCCGAAGTGGGCGCTGAGCATCTGTTCTATCTGCCCTCGTCCGCTGCCGCCAACGATGCCCCGATGGAAGGCGCTTTGCTTGGCGAAAGCGATGGTCAGCTCGGAAGAGCCCAAGCTGACCGGTCGCCCAAATGCCAGCGATGCTCCGAGCCGAGGCGAGGACGAGCGAACAAAGTTTACCGCGTCCATCCAGCGCTGCTCATCGGCGCTGGTGGCTGTCGGAGCGATGAGCGTCGGTTCGGCCGAGGCGCTTGGCGCCGCCGTGGGGCCGCGCTCAGTCGGCGCTTCTTCAAGCGACTTGGGTGCAGCGCGCGTTTCAGGAATGATGGTTCGGTTGGTTAACGCGAGCGGCGGATGCCCCGGCTCTGCCGGCTCGGCGGATGCGCTCGGGCCTGGCGCGGTCGGATCGCGGTGCTCAGTCGGCGCTGTTTCGGCTAACTTGGCTGTGGTCCGCGCTTCAGGCGCGAAAGCTCGGTTGATCGGAGCGACCACCGGGCGCCCCGATTCTCTTCGGCTCTGGGTTGCTCACCACTGCACTGAGTCGTTCAACTTTCTCGACAAGCTCGGGGATCGATGCCGCCGGTGCCAGTTGAGTGGCGCTTAAGAGCGACATTTCGAAGGCGATTCGCGGTTGCGGAGAGCGGGAGGCGTCGATGACGAAGCTGTGAACCACGTCGAACATGCGCGCGAGCTGCGCCACGTCCGCTTCCCGAGCGAGCGCCAAGACCGGCGCTTGCTCCGCCTCCGCGAGCTCGCTCGGCGCTTCGCCCAGTGCCTTGGCCACGAAGAGATGACGCAGCTGAGAAGCGATCTCTTCCGCTAGCTTCTTTGGATCGATTCCCCGGTTGTACGCCTCCTCACTCTGCTCGAGGAGTCCCTTTGCATCTCGGCGCACCAGCGCTTCGGTGAAGCGATGAACGATTCTCGGATCGATCGCACCGAGAGCTTCAGAGACCGATTCGTCGGTGGGGGAGCTGCCGCAGGCGGACAGAACCTGATCGAGAAGCGACAGCGCGTCGCGCATCGAGCCCTCGGACTGTCGGACGATCAGCGCGAGCGAGGTTTCGGAGAGGTCGGCTCCCTCTGCCTTGCCGATCTCTTTGAGTCGTTGGAGGATCCGGGCGGCGGGAATTCGCCTGAAATTGTGGCGCTGGCATCGAGAGAGAATCGTGTCCGGCAGCTTTTGCGGCTCGGTGGTGGCGAAAATGAACTTCACGTGGCCGGGCGGCTCCTCGAGCGTCTTGAGCAGCGCGTTGAATGCGGCGCCGGAGAGCATGTGGACTTCGTCGATGATGTAGATCTTGTGGCGATCCCGGTGAGGGAGGTACTTGGCGTTCTCGCGTATCTCGCGAACGTTCTCCACGCCGTTGTGCGAAGCGCCATCTATCTCGGCAACGTCGATCGACGTGCCAGCCGCGACTTCCCGGCACGGGTCGCATTGGCCGCAAGGCTCCGGGGTCGGGCCTTTATCGCAGTTGAGGGCCTTCGCCAAAAGGCGAGCCGCCGTCGTCTTCCCCACGCCGCGCGGGCCGCAGAAAAGGTAAGCGTGCGCCACCCGATTCATCTTGATCGCGTTGGCGATCGTCTTCACCACGTGCTCTTGGCCGATGACGTCATTGAAGCTCTGCGGGCGCCACTTGCGCGCCAAAACCAAATAGTTCATTGCCGCAGAATCTAAACAAACGGGGCTGACGAATCCATGTAGAATCGAGCGAGCTGCCAGCAAGCGTCCACGCAAGGACGCGCCGCAAATTCAAGGGAATGGAGCTCCAGTGGGCAACCTGTGGAAAACCGCCATAGATGCTCGGGCGCCAAGCGAGTACAACGGTTTTGATGGCAGCCCGACGCGCTCGAACGAAGGGGACAACGACCGAGGAAGGCGCTTTTTCCCAGGAGCTTAAGCACGTGGGGGAGCGACTGGACCAAATGGACGAGCGCGACCGAGCGACCTCGGCCCGACTCGACCAGATGGACGAACGCGACCGGGCAAGAGACGTGCGACTGGAGGAAATGGATCAGCGTAATCGGGGGATGATGGTCCTGCTCGAGCAAATGGACGAGCGAAGTCGCGCTACGATCGACGCAGTGTTTTCGGTCCGAGACCAGCTGAATCGTCGAATCGACGATTTGCGCACCGAGCTGACAGCTAGAATTGACGTGCTCGAGATGGCGGTGCGGGACCTTTCAGCCCAGGTGAAAAAGAACAGCGAGGACATCCAAAAGAATACGGTCGCCATCGGTGCCCTTGAGGAGCAACTGACAGAAAACACTCGGGAGCTGAGGGAGATCAAAACAATGCTCGAACGCAAGGCAGATCAGGCGAGCATGTTGGCTCTCGAGAAAAGGGTATCCGTGCTCGAAGAGAAGTTAGGCGTGAAGGCGTCGAACTAGGCCTCTGGCCAGGAACCTAACCGAGGGCGCGGATCACCAGCTTTGCAGCATTGTGGCCGGCGGCGCCGATCACCGAGCCAGCGGGATGGCAGCCGGCTCCGCAAAAGAACAAACCCTCGATGGGCGTTTCGTACGGAAGTCGATCGGCAAAGCCGATCTTGTTGTCTACGTGGTGGATGTGACCGCGGCTGATCCCGAAGTGCGCTTCGATTTTCGGCGGGGTCAGCGCGAATGTTTCCTCGACGATCTGACTCGTGCCCGGCGCGAATCGATCGCAAATCGAGAGCAGGTGTTGGACGTAGCGCCCCTCCTCTTTATCCCAGCTCGTTCCGTTCAAGGCATACGGCACCCATTGCACGAACAGTGCGGCGCTGTGCCGACCATCGGCGTCTTGCAGGGAGGGATCGACCGCGGTGTGGATGTACCATTCGATGGCGGGGAACTCGGCGAGGCGTCCCTCCTTCATCGTTCGATAAGAACGCTCGAGCTCCGCAAGGACGACGTCCTCATCGGGCAGCAGATGAATCGTTGCGCCGAGCGGTTTGCGACCTTCTGGAAGGCAGGCAAAGCGCGGGAGCTGCCTCAGACAAAGATTGACCTTCAGCGTCGAGCCATCCGCGCGCAACTTCTGCAATCGCTCTTGGTAGCTGGATGGAATTGCGGCTTCGTCGATGAGGGATAGGGCTCGGAACGGGTCGGCATTGCAGAGCACGACTTCAGCGGACATTGACTCTCCCGATTGCAGCGTCACTCCCTGGATTGCTCCCGCCTTGACGTCGATACGAGCGACGGCCGCGCCGGTGCGTATTCGCACGCCGGTCCCTTTCGCCGCATTCGCGATTCGCGAGGTGACGGTTCCCATTCCACCTTTGACGATCATCCAGGTGCCATTGCTGTTCGGCAGGCGGCACATGTTGTGGATGAGCAAATTCATCCCAGTGCCGGGCGTGTCGTAGCCGCCGTCGAGGCCAGAAAAGGCGTCGGTGACGGCATACATCGCTTTGAGCAGATCGGACTGGAACCGAAAGCGCTCGAGGAATTCGCGCGCCGATCCCCGGCACAGCTCCACGAACGAGCGGCGCAGCTCTCGGCGAATGAACCGCTCCGCGGTTTCTTCCAGGCTTTGAGGAGGCGCCAGCCAGGACGGAGCGAGGTCATCGCGAATCTTTCCCAGCTCCTCGTTCATCGCCTGATTGGCCGACCAGTCCTCTTCGGAGAAGAACTGCACGAACTGATTGCGCAGCTCGCGCTGATCTGATCCAAAGAGAACGTATCGATCGGTCGTCGTGGGAAGAAAGTAGTGAGGATCGCGGCGGATGAGAGGAAGATCGAGGCCGAGCTCAGCCAGAAGCTCGGGCGGCATCAGTCCGAGCAAGTATGCGCCGGTCGACGAACCCAATCCCGGCGCGCTTCGAAAAGGGTACTCCGTCCTGCACGCGCCCCCGACGCAGTCGCGCTCCTCGAGCACGGTTACCTGGTGACCGGCGCGGGCGAGGAGGATGCTCGCCACGAGGCCATTGTGTCCTGCGCCCAAAATAATGACTTGCGCCATAGGCGTGCTCCGATGTTCGCCACCACTGCGCGGAAGGCAGCGCGAAAATGACGGCTCCTACAACCGGGCGGATACCATGGATGTCGATTTTTTCCATCGGTGCGATCCCGGGAATCGTCGCCGTGCTCCAGCTTGGACGGATTCACCCGGATGAGGTGTACCAATGGCTCGAACCGGCGTTCTATCGCGCGCGCGGGTACGGTGTGCTGTCGTGGGAATGGTCGAGAGGCATCCGAAACTGGGCGATCCCGATCGTCTTCGCTTGGGTTTTGAAGCTCTGCGCGGCGATTGGGATTTCGAATCCGAGGATCTACCGTGCCGTGCTCGAGATCCCCCAACACTTGTTGCACGTCGCGATGCTCGCCGCGGTGTTCCGGTACAGCGCGCGGCGCGTCGGTCTGCAATGGGCGATGTTGGCCACGGCGGCGGTCGCGCTCTGCGAGCCGATCATTGTCTTCGCGGGAAGGACGATGGGCGAATCGTTCTCCGCTGCCTTCCTGGTGATTGCCATCGCGGCTCTCGACGAGCCCGGTCCAAGAGCGCGGGCACTCTTCGGCGGAGCGATGCTCGGCGCTGCGGTGGTCGCCCGTTACGCATCCGCGGTGCCGGTTGCTGCGGCGATCGGCTATCTCGCCATCCAAGCTCGGTGGCGCCAGCTGTCCCTCGCGTTGTGCGGAGCGCTCGCGGTTGCCGCTGGCTTGGGAGCCCTGGACTGGGTCACTTGGGGCAAGCCATTTCATTCTCTGCAGGCTTACCTCGAATTCAACGTGCTCTCCTCAGGCGCCGCACAGCAGTTCGGCGCTGCTCCTGCTTGGTACTACTTACCGGTGATCATCCGCTCTGTTCCCTTTTGGGCATGGCTCGGATTGCCACTGGCGATGACCACCGAAAAGCCCCGCGTTCCGATGCCGCTGTTTTGCGCCATCTGTTCGATCGCGGCGGTCAGCGCAGTGGCGCACAAGGAGGAGCGATTCATCTATCCGACTCTCGTCCTGATTGCGCTCAGCGGGGCGCCCAGCCTCGCGCTGGGGGTCCGGCGCGCTGCGACGAAGCTTCGTCCAGGGATCGCGATGGCTGCGCTGGCGACCAACGCGCTGGGATTCATCTATCCGGGCGAGCTGCGAGCCCAGCGCGGCGATGAATTTCGAGCGATTGTGCGCGCTTCAGCGCCGCCCGATGCGACCGGGCTGCTCATCGTCAACGAGGGCCTCTGGGGAGCCGGAGGGTTCTTTTACATTGGCAAACGCATCCCTTGGCTCACCTGCGACTGGCCGGCAGACTACAATTTCCAGCTCGCGGTTGCCGACGCCCGGTTCAATCGCGCGGTGACCTACGAGGGCCGGGCCCTTTCGGAGCTGCAGGCTCTTGGATTCCGTGCCGAGGAGCAGATCGGTCAAGCAACGGTCCTCATCCGGCGCTGAGGTGAAAAGCCCATCCGGCGCGCACCGGATGGGCTGTTAAAAAAACGGCCGGGACACACGCGAAGGTTCGCTACCGTTGCTTCCTTCCGGACCTGGCGGGGTTCACGTCCCCGCGTCGTCCCGACCACAAACTCTGCGACGGAGAGAGTGGGATTCGAACCCACGATACCCTTTCGAGTATACACGCGTTCCAGGCGTGCGCCTTCAGCCTCTCGGCCATCTCTCCCAAGCGCTCCGCTGCCACGGAGAGCGTAGGATTCGAACCTACGGTACCGTCACCGGTACGCCTGATTTCGAGTCAGGTGCCTTCGACCACTCGGCCAGCTCTCCTTTCCTTTCGCGGCTCTTATACGCGGCCGGCTCTCGATCGCGCCATCCCGTTTCAAGCCTTTTGCGTTCTCAGCTCGCGGAAGAACTCTTCCAGAAGCTTGCGGCAAGGTTCAGCCAGCACCCGGCGCTCGACTTGGACGCGATGGTTGTGTCGCTCGTCTGCCAACAGATCGTACAACGAGCCGACGGCGCCCATCTTCGGATCATCCGCTCCGTAGACCAGCCTCGTCAGCCGGCTCTGGACCATCGCGCCGGCACACATCGCGCACGGCTCGAGGGTCACGTAGAGCGTGACTCCAGTGAGCCGCCACGCGCCGAGCGATAGAGCTGCTTGCTTGAGCGCGATTAGCTCCGCGTGCGCCAGCGGATCGCGATCGACCTCGCGCCGGTTGTAGCCCTCGGCGATGATCTTCTCGCCGCGCACGGCGACAGCTCCCACCGGAACCTCGCCGAGGCTGCCGGCCTGTCGCGCAAGCGCGATTGCTTGCCGCATGAAGTCCACGTCGTCCATTCGCGCAGACTAACGCGGCGATGGCCGAGACGGGGGGAAGTGGTACGCGCCCTAGAGGATTTGAACCTCTGGCCTTCGGATTCGTA
>Ga0126378_10001582_pt1 | contig 16878 bp, 16 predicted proteins | sample PanSoiMetPlot_23_FD_92587 | JGI IMG/M metagenome (GOLD analysis project Ga0126378, IMG submission 92587) | Tropical forest soil microbial communities from Panama - MetaG Plot_23 | ecosystem: Environmental > Terrestrial > Soil > Tropical forest > Bulk soil | place: Panama | collected 2016-02-17
AGCTGCGTGCTTGGTTTGAACTGAGCGAACAGGCAACTGCCGACGCTGAGTCATAGGCTAAGGAACTCGAGGAGGTGCGTTGCTTCCCGTGATTCTGCTGGTTTCTATACTTCTGGCCATCATCCCTCTGGCCGGAATCGCCTGGATTCTCATCCATGGCTCGATAACGACTGTCGATGGCTTATTCGGGAGTTTGATTCTGTTGACCATTTCAGGCATCTTTTTCCTCAACGTTTTTTGGGAACTGCGCGGACGTGGCCTCCTACCCTTCCTCTCAAAGGACCAGGGCGGTTCAAAACCTCCGCCAGGAGATGAGAGTTGATAGAGGGAATGAGCAATGCCGGCTGAATCTTTTTCTGCGGAATCGGCGGGGCACCGGAGCGTCGCGAGGCAGGATTCCAGCGCGAAGCCAGCCGTCGCACATCGAAGCATGTCCGTACGCAACCGACTACTTTTTTTTCTGGTTGCCTGGTTAATTGTGCTGATGCCTGGGTTGTTCTGGTGGGGCACTTGGTTTGGCCGCCCGCTCTCGGACAAGCAAATCAGCGCATACCTGAATGACGAAAAGCATCCTCGACACATCCAGCACGCGCTCGTGCAGCTAGGGGAACGCATGGGCAGGCGCGACCCAATCGCGACGCGGTGGTATCCGGATCTGGCGAGGCTGGCATCGCATCCGGTGGAAGAAGTGCGCAATACGGATGCGTGGGTGATGGGACAAGACACTTCAGCAGCGGGACTCCACGAAACGCTGCTGAAGATGCTCGATGACCCCTCGGCCATGGTACAAGGAAACGCCGCGCTTTCGCTGGTACGTTTCGGTGATGCGTCGGGCCGTGCCCAGATTGTTGCGCTATTGAAGCCGGCCAGAATTATCGCGCCAATCGCCGGGCAGGTGATCGACGCCGACAAGCTTGGCACGGCTGTGCACCAGGGAGGATTAATCGCCAAAATTAGGGGAGGCGAACAGACAGCGGAAGTGCGTTCGCCTATTGGAGGCCGTATCGGGGCGCTCACCGTAGCGAGTGGAGCCCATGTCGATGCGGGAAACGAACTCGCAACCGTCGAGCCAGGTGCGGAGCAAATTTGGGAAGCGCTGCGAGCTCTTTATCTCATAGGAGAAGCGGAAGACCTGGAAGCGGTCCGGCTGTACGAGCGCGAATCCCCGGAGGTATCCGATCGAGTGCGACAGCAGGCAATTTTGACGGAAAAGGCCATCCGCGGGCGCGCCGATACTCGACGCTAAACCGAGAGTAAAGACCGGACCGAGAGGCTCAGATGGCCATCGGCCCCACTTCTCTCTCCACTTCTGCGATGTCCACCATGACGATGGCGTCCCACGGACAGCCATCCAAAAAACATCCGTCGGGACCTTTGCTCAGGCATTTTTTGCAGCCGATGCAAAGGAGAGGGTCAATCTGGATTCGCCCGAATGGAGGATTGTCTTCGTCCGGAACCCAGAACATGCAGTCCGCCACGGGGCAGTATTCCACGCAGGCGGGCGATCCAGCGCAACCGGTGCAACACTCCGTAATGACAGCAAGCTCTTTGGGCCTCTTCTTCCGCGGCGTGGTAATACCCTGGGAACGGGGTTCATGTTTTAACTCATCGGGAACCAATCCGACTGCTCTTTGCACTTGTGGCTCAGTAGACATGGATCGAGATTGTATCCCGAGTGGCAAAATTCGTGAAGGCGATTTTGGAAGCGCTGGTACCGGCCGTTCTACGAACAGTTTGATGAAGCATGGACGCTGACTTGCAGGTGTTTTAGTCTCGAGGCTGCGGTGTCTGTGCCACCATTACACCGCGCTTAAAATCCTCTACCATTTCCGGGCGCAAACGCACTTCCGTCGGCCGCTTGGCTAGAGTCATCTGGTCAATCTTGTCTTGCAACTTTAACAGTGCGTAAAAGAGGCCCTCGGGCCGAGGAGGGCAACCTACGACATACACGTCGACGGGAACAATTCTGTCTACACCTTGCAAGACCGAATAAGCGTTGAACGGCCCACCTACGCTCGAACAAGCTCCCATCGAGATGCACCACTTGGGTTCAGGCATTTGCTCCCATACCCTTTTCAAGACCGGGCCCATTTTCAAGGTCACGGTCCCCGCCACAATCATCAGGTCGGCTTGACGGGGCGAAGGCCGAAACACCTCGGCGCCAAAGCGTGCCATGTCGAAGCGGGAGGTAGTGGAAGCAATCATTTCGATGGCACAACAAGCGAGACCAAAGGTCAGGGGCCAGATTGCGCTTTTGCGTGCCCAGTTGAAGACATAGTCGACCGAGGTGATTATGAAATTCTTTTCAAAGCGCTGATCAAGGACACCCATAGAGGGATTCTCCTGTAGGTAGACCCAGTGTAATCATGATAGACCAAGCAGTCAAACGCCTAAGTGCCGGGAGCTTAGGGACCGGGAAGCCCAGTTTGCGGGACATGCGAACGCTGGCCCGGCATTCCTTAACCTTCCATCCAAATGATAACCATAATCGAACAATGCGCGGTGCAATTCGATTCGCTCACGGGAAAATAATCTCCACTCGCAAGAAGTCGGTAAATTTTCATAGGGGGTGGAGCATTTTTACAGAGTACGGTTCAGGTAGTGCGCTGAAAGAAAAGGCTTTAAGAGTGGAGAAGTGCATGCAAACCTAAGATCGGTGGGGGAAGCGAGCCGAGGATCCCTTTAGGGGATTGAGGGCTGGGCCGGTTCGTTCTCCCCCCGTTTTGTTTAGCCTTCCTCCTGTGCGGTTCCTCCAGGTTCTACCCGGGGTTTGCAGATCAACGTCCCTCGAGTCGTCCTCGTTTGAAGAATTTAGGGACGCTCGGTGTCAAGGTCGGATGGCTCTCGCAGCCGGCGCTTCAGCTCGTGTACTTCAAGCCATTTGGCTCGGTTGGGATGCCAGCGACAATACCTGGATGTATCGACCGCGCCACCTGTCTCAGCAATGATTTCGGAACAAGAGAAGAGTTTCCTCAAAGGCTGCAGAGCGGTGTGAAGACTCGCAAAAGCTGCGTTTAGTGGCCCGCCTAGTAGGCAGTCTAAAGCCTTGTTGCTGTTACGCCAGTTACGGCGCGGCTCAAGGCGGCAAAGTTCGAAACACAATTCCTCAGCAGCGCTTCCCGTTTGTGCTGAGCTCAGGCCGACGAGCCCGTTGTCAGCTAACTGAACTAGGCGCTTCATGCGGAGCCCGCTTGGGGGACCCGACCGGCCCCCTATCCATGAGACGGCTCGCTCACCTCAGGGTGGACTAGTGCAGGCGGGACACTGGGGGTGGTCCGGCATTGCGCACGTCGTGCTGGCGCATCGCATAATCGGAGACGGTCAGACCAATGAGAAGCGCTAGCCAGAATACGGCGGAAACGATCACGAGGTGCGTGCGCTTGGGGCTGTACCAGGCGTGCATGAAAAAAAGGACGACAAGCGTGGCTTTGCTTGTGGCAATCGCCAGTGCAATAACGATGTTCCAGGGCCCAAAGTCCCTTACCGCCGCCGCGACGGTCAGAACGGTGCCAAACATCAGGGCGCTCAGAATAACCAGGTAAAGCTTTGGCGAGGCAATATGTTTGGACACGAGAGTCTTTCTGCCTTTCTCAACCGAGATGCCGGTTAATCAGATAGAGCAAGGCGAAGAGATAGATCCATACGATATCGACGAAATGCCAGTACAGGCCGACGGTTTCGACCGGGGTATAGTAACTTGTCGAGAATCGGCCTTTGAGCGACTCTGTAAACAACCAAATAAGAAGGCCGGCGCCGACCACCATGTGAAGAGCGTGGAGGCCGGTCATCGCGAAGTACAGCGAGAAGTAGAGTTGTGTGTGAGCGTTGAGGGCGACCAGAGCGCCCTGCGGATTCTCCGGGTCCTCGGTGCGGAGGGCTTCCCCGATTTCCTGGCGTTCGGCCGCGAGTTCCTTGGGATTGTCTCCCCGCGCCGGATGATTGATTCGGTAAGTAATATCAAAGGAGGGCCCAGGAATTAGATGGTGGTCATACTTTTGTTTATATTCGACGTACTTAATGCCTAGAAAGACGCCGCCCAGAATCAGGGTGAGCATCAAGAAAATGGGAAGCAGGTTCTTGCGGCTTGTTTGTGCAGTCCAGACCGACATAGCCATGGTGAAACTGCTGGCGATGAGCACAAAAGTGTTCGCGGTACCCATGGTCAGGTCGAGCATATTACCGCCGACGCCGAACGCGGTGAAGTAGTAGTGCCGGTTAATCGTGTAGGTAAGAAACAAGCCGCCGAAGAACAGAACTTCGGTAACCAGAAAGATCCACATGCCAAGCGTGGCAGTTTCTTTCTGTTGCTCGAGCGTTTCAAATTGCCCGTATAACTCCCCGGTGCGGTGCACTCGGTACTCTCCTCTTCGCCACCCGTAGATCGGCGTCGGTTTCTAGCTGAACCTGGCGAGGGCAAACCCGCCACGAACTTATTTCAAGACTTAATCGTCTCCATGTGCCGGCGCCAGGGGCTGCGCACCGGCCGCCAACCCAAGGTCTGGCCGGCTCTTAAAGTCATAAGGCTCCCAAGTGACAACCGGCGTGACATGGAAATTTTCCGTCGGCGGCGGAGAATCCGTCTGCCATTCGAGTCCAGTTGCGGGCCATGGATTTGGCCCGGCGGCCTCCCCGTAGCGCATGGACCAGATCAGGTAAGCCATCGGCAGCAGGTAGCCCAGCGCAAGAATGGAAGCCCCGGCGGTGGAGAGCACGTTGAGCACCTGAAACTCTGGCGGGTAGGAATGATAGCGACGGGGCATCCCGAGGTAGCCGAGAATGAATTGCGGAAAGAATGTGAGGTTGAAACCCACGAAAAGAATGATCGCCGCGAGCCGGGAAATCGCCTCGGGATACATTTTCCCGGTTATTTTCGGCCACCAAAAGTGCAAGCCGCCCACATATCCCATGACCGCACCGCCAACCATGATGTAGTGGAAATGGGCAACAACGAAGTACGTATCGTGAACATGAATGACGATACCGAGGCAGGCGAGAAAGAGCCCCGTAAGACCGCCGATCAGGAACAACCCAATGAAGCCGAGGGCGTAGATCATGGGCGTGTCCCAAGATATCGCGCCCTTATAGAGGGTAGAGGTCCAGTTGAAGACTTTGACTGCCGAGGGAATCGCCACCAGGTAGCTCAGGAAGGAAAACGCCAGCGCGGCGTAAGTCGATTCGCCCGTAACGAACATGTGATGCGCCCAGACCAAAAATCCGATAACCGCAATTGCGATGCTGGATCCGGCGATGAAGGAATAACCGAAGATAGGTTTGCGGGCAAGCGCGGGAATAATTTCGCTGACGACCCCCATCGCCGGAAGGACCATGATGTAGACGGCTGGATGAGAATAGAACCAGAAGAGATGCTGGAAAAGAATGGGATCCCCGCCCAGCGCTGGATTGAAAAAGCCTAAGTGAAGCATACGCTCGAGGCCGACGAGGAGCAGGGTGATGGCGAGTACGGGCGTTCCAAGGATCATGATGAGGCTTGTAGCGTAATGCGCCCAGACGAAAAGAGGGAGGCGAAACCAAGTCATGCCCGGGGCCCGCATGGTGTGGATGGTCACGACGAAGTTGAGACCCGTCAGAATCGAAGAGAAGCCATTAATAAAGATACCGAGAACCGCTGGAGTCACCGCGGAGTTCGAATATATGCTGCTCAAAGGCGTGTAGAATGTCCAACCCGTGTCCAGGCCGCCGGTGCTGAACGAATAGAGAACGAACGCGCCTCCGACGAGGTAGATGTACCAGCTCAAGAGATTGAGCTTGGGAAAAGCCAGATCCTTCGCACCAATCATGAGCGGAATCAGAAAATTGCCGAGCACGGCCGGAATCGATGGAATCAGAAAGAAAAAAATCATAGCTACGCCATGCATGGTGAAGAGCTTGTTGTAGGTTTCGGGCGAGACCAGGGCGCCGGCGGGAGTGAGCAAGTGAATCCGGATCAAGGTGGCGAAAAATCCGCCAATGAAGAAGAAGAACGTGACAGACGCGAGGTAGAGCAACGCAATGCGCTTGTGGTCCGTGGTTAACAGCCACGAGCGAATGCCATACGTGGCATTGAGGTAATGCTCGTGCGGCTGCTTGGCAACAGGCAGAACAAGACCTTCACTCATGATTTACTTCTTTCCCGCGGGAGGCGCGATACCGGCGCCCTTCGCGGGAACCGGTTGCGACTGCAGTGATTTGATATAAGCTGTGAGGGCCAGGATCTGTTCCTCCGTCAACTGTCCTTGAAACGAGGGCATCAACGGTTGATATCCGGCCACAATCTTAGCACTCGGTTGGAGAATCGATTCGCGAATGTAGGCATCATCGGCGGTTACTTTCGAGCCATCGGCGAGAAGAACCTGGGCACCGTATACGCCGTTGAGCGAAGGAGCGCGGCCGGTTCCATTGGCGATGTGACAGCTGATGCAGGCTCTCTCAGCAAAAAGCTTTTCACCAGCGAGCACAGGGTTGCTTTCGCCACCGGTGGAGCCAGACAACCAGGTGCCGTACTCGGCCGCCTCCATGACCGTAACCCATCCGCCCATGACGGCGTGACTCGTGCCGCAGTATTGCGAACAGAAAAAATGATAGCGGCCGGTTTTCGTGGGGCGGAACCACATGGTGTTGTAACGGCCCGGAACCACGTCCATTTTCACGCGGAACGCCGGCACGTAAAAATTGTGGATGACGTCTTCGCTAGCCAGAATCAAGCGGACATTCCGGTTCACCGGAACATGCAATTCATCGATTTCGCGTATTCCGTTGGGTTGCTGAGCCTTCCACATCCATTGCTTTGCAATCACGTAAATATCCAAAGTGTCGGCGGGCGCCCTGCGGTAGTCCACATAGACGACGGCGCCCCAACTGAACATGGTCATTGCCAAAATTAACGGGATGACGATCCAAAGCGTCTCAAGTCGAGAATCCCCATGGAGCTGAGCGCCAACCGCATGAGGCTCCTTGCGGCGATATTGGAAGAAGAAATAGATAATGGCAATGGTGATGACAACGGCAAAGAAGAAGCAAACAGCACTGATAAAGGCCATCAAGGCGTCCACCTGGGGGGCGAAATTGGAGGCTTGCTCGGGAACGAAGGGGAGCTGCGATTGCATGGTCAGTGTGCTCCCCTTTGGGGTGAACCATGATCGGACTGGCGTTCCCGATTGGCGGCCAAAGATTCACGGCGTTGAAAGATCAGAATTCCACCCACCATGCACAGTATAGTGAGCACCGCACCCAAGCGGATGATCTTGAGAATTGAAGCGCTGTACTTCGCGGCCGACGGATCATACTGATAGCAATAGAGCAAAACGTGATCGATCGGCGTGCCGATTCTTCCCGCGGAAGCATCGACCAAACCGAGACGCACATCGCGGCCGGGATACTCAACCCCATAAAAGTAACGGGAAACGCGGCCATCCGGGGTAAGCAGCATGACACCACTGGCGTGAGCGAACAGATTCGACTTTGCGTCAAACGAGAAGCGGAAATTCGCGGCTTTGGTCACAGCTTCAATCGACTCCTGCGGACCGGTGAGGAAATGCCATCCGGATTCCGTGCCGGGGCGCCGAAAGAAGGCCAGCGCTTGTTTCTTTTTTGCGGCGGCCATCTCGGGAGTCTCGCGGGAATCAAAGCTGATAAAGACAACTTCGTAGTCGCGGCCGGGGGTAAACGAAAGCATTCGGAGCACGCCGACGACACCTTGCTCAACCTGGTTACAGAGCATGGGACAACCGTAGTACACAAAGGCGAGCACGACAGGTCGTTGTCCGAAATAGTCGCGGAGCTGGGTGACGCGCCCGGATTCGTCACGAAATGCGAGGTCCGTTGGCATAGCCCCATTCAGCGGCGGCTCGAACCCCACATTTAACAAAGGCGCTGGCACGGTCGCAGCGGACGGGCCGACGTTACTCGGGACGGTCTGCCCTGGGACGCTCGACGCCGCCAGAAACAGGGCAGCGGCAATTCCAACGATGGCGTGTGGTCCTTTCATCAGTTTCCTCTTTCATCGTGTCGGCGGAGCGTAATTCTCCGGCAGGCCCTTCTCGGCAATGATTTTCATTGCCTCTTTAACGGGAATTTGAGCGATTCCCGATTTTTCATCGATCCAGCGAAGCGTTTCGTTGGCTTCGGTGTCAGCTTTGAGCTTGTTCCGGAGATCTTGCTGCGGGTCGGTTCCGTGGCCCGGGATTCCCTGCAAGCGGGGCTCTGGGGGCAGAGTCTGAAAATCAGCGCCCAAAGCGTCTCGGGACGGCGGTGGGGGGATATCTTGGGAAGCAGCAAACCTTGTGGTGTACCGCAGGATGAACAGGGAAATGACGAGAGCGGCGACGGTGGCGATAGCCAGGAAAAGAAGGTAACGATAAATCGTGCTGACGGTGATGTCGCGGGGCTCAAAAGCCACATCCGAATGAATGGGCTCGCCGGAGTTCTGAGCCTTGTTCGAAGCTTCAGTGCTCATGATGCTCAATGGCCTCCGCAAGTTTAGGATCGCCAAGCGGCAAAAGGGGATACTGCTTCAAATTGAAAGCAAAGAATCCGAGCCACAATCCTCCGAGAGCAATGGGCAAAAGAAGATCAAGCCATGAGGGCACAGCGCGGGAAGTAAATTCGGGCCGAGTCATCCAGAAAAGGTCTACCAGGCGCATAAAGATAAGCCACAAGGCGGTCCTTGGGAGTAGCTTGTTACTACGCTTCACGCTTTGAGGCAAAAGGAGGAAAAATGGAACGAAAAAGTGGAAGATCAGCACAAGCACGGCAACCACGCCCCAGCCGCCGTAGAGACGCGTGAGATAGAACGTGATTTCTTCCGGTAGATTTCCGGACCAAATGATCAATAACTGGGAAAAAGCGAAATAGGCCCACAGCATGACGAAGGCAAGAAGCAATTTCCCGAGGTCATGCAGATGACGTCTTTGCAAGACCGCGGAGAAGGGCTCGGTTCGCGCCAGCAAGACGACAACCGCAATCATGAGTGACATCGAAGAGATGAGCTGACCCGCAACAAAAAGAAAGCCGTAAATGGTCGAAGCCCAATGGGGAGAGATGGACATAACCCAGTCTATGGCTGCGAAACTCATCGCGAAAACATACAAAATGATCCCTGGGCCGGCGAGCATTTTCAGTCGGCGCCGCAAGGCGCGATCTTCCGGTCTCTCGTCCTGCTGCTTCGATAGATAATTGAAAATGTACATAAGCAAAAGCCAAACAATGAAATAGATGAAGGCACGCAACTCGAAGCGGCCCTGGGTCAGATAGGATTGCTGAAACTCCGACAACGGCTCCTTCCGCAGCTTCTCTGGATTGAGCCAAGCACCGTAAAGATATTTCATACCGATTAAGGCGATGGGAAGAAAGAAAGCCGCGACAAGCGGAAGTGTTCGCGTCGCCGATTCCAGAGGCCGCCGGATAATAATGCCCCAGTGGCCGCCGGTGAGATGTTGCAGCATTACAAGGCCAAGAGATCCAAGGGTTAAGCCAAGAACAAGCATAAAGCTCATTAAATAGGAGTAGTAAAACCGCTCGGGCGCGCTCAGCGCGCCGTAAAGAGAGAGCAAAAGGGCCACGGCCCCCACCATGAAGGCGCGGCTCTGCAGGCGGCTGACATCTTCTGGTGCCCTGTAGCCGCTGTCTGTCATCGCGCGACGCCCCCCAAATTCAGTTTCTCTCGCAGCTCCAGAGGCAACTGCGAAACCCGGGCGTCGCGACTCAATTGGAGCGCGCGAAGGTACGCGATAATTGCCCAGCGGTCGCGCGGAGGAATCTGCGCTGAATAGCCGAGCATCTGACCGAAGCCGTTCGTGATGACATCGTAGACATAACCGTTCGGCACTTGACGGAGGCGATCCTGATGGTAACTGGGCGGATGCTTCATGCCGCGCATGGCAACCATCCCGTTTCCGTCGCCCTGTTGCCCGTGACAAGGACTGCAGAAAATGTTGTAGCGTTCCTGACCGCGCTCGACCAGTTCCAAATTGAGCGGCACGGGAAAACTATTCGAATCCTTGGGCACGAGAAGATCGTCGTCGGCAATGGAGCCGCGCGCCACAGTGTTTTCCACAAGAGGCCGGCCGGAACGGCCATCGGAAAAAAACTCGGAAGGGGAGAGTGGCTTGTATTTGGGCTGCGTGCCCATATCCTGGCGGAGATGGTCGCAACCGGCAGCGAAAGACAAACCCGCCGCCGCGAATGCCGCAAGGAGCAAACGCAAGGTGTTAGTCATCGGCCACCTCGTTGACATAGTGCGCGTGCAAACTGTGGAGCAGGCGCGCCGTTTCCTGGAGATGGAATTTGGGATCACGGGCCTCGATGCAAAGGAAAAAGCGGTCTGACGATGCGTGCAAAAAACGGTCCACGTTGAAAACCGGATGGTGGGGCTGCGGCAGTTTGTTCAGCGCCAGCATTCCGAAAACGGAGAACAATGAGGCCGCCAGCACGGTCAGCTCGAAGGTGACGGGGATGAAGGCCGGCCAACTGTTGAGTGGGCGTCCTCCAACATTAATAGGGTAAGCAACAGCCGAGGCCCAATATTGAAAGAAGAACCCTCCCAAGCCTCCCAAGAGGCCACCGAGAAGGGTCAGCGCCGGCACAAAAGTGTGTCTCAAGCCTAGCGCCTCGGAAAGCCCTTCGACGGGAAACGGCGTGTAGGCATCGACCCGTCGGTAACCCGCTGCGTGGACTGCTTTCGCAGCATGGATGAGCTCCTCGGGAGTTTCGAACTCACCCAACACACCGTAGACGTTGGAACGATGCAGAATCATTTATTGGCCTCAGAGGTCTCAGACACCAGCTCGCGCATCTCGGCAATGGAAATCGCAGGGAGCACTCGAACAAACAAAAAGATGAGCATGATGAACATGCCGATGGTACCGATGAAGGTGGCCCAATCCCAAAACGTGGGCGAGTAGCGGCCCCAGGCGGACGGGACGAAATCGCGGGTGAGACTGATCACAACGATGACGAAGCGCTCGAGCCACATGCCCATATTCACGACGATCGACATGATAAAGAGGACCACGACGTTTTGACGCATCTTGAAGGACCAGAGGAGCTGCGGCGTCAGAATGTTGCAAACAATCAGCGCGTAGTAAAACGGAGCGTAAGGACCGTGAAGGCGCTGATTGACGAGGAACACGTCAAACTTGTTGCCACTGTAAAGTGCCATGAAAAATTCAATGAAGTAACCGTAGGCGACGATGAGTCCAGTAGCGAGCATAACCTTGGCCATGTTGTCCAGGTGGCGCATGGTTATGAAATCTTCGAGACCGTAGACCTTACGCAAAGGAATGGCGATGGTCAGAACCATGGCAAATCCGGAGTAAATGGCCCCGGCAACGAAATAGGGTGGAAAGATGGTGGTATGCCATCCGGGCACGATGGCAATCGCGAAATCGAAGCTCACCACCGTGTGCACAGAGAGGACCAAGGGAGTCGCAAGTCCCGCGAGGAGTAAGTAGGCGGACTGATAGCGGTCCCAATGACGGGCCGAGCCGCGCCAGCCCATCGCGATAATTCCATAGATGATTTTTGCGGGCCTCTTGACAGCGCGGTCGCGGAGCGTGGCCAGGTCCGGGATAAGACCCACGAACCAGAAAAGAAGCGAAACGGTTCCGTAGGTGGAAACCGCAAACACGTCCCAGATGAGCGGGCTGCGGAACTGGGGCCAAATTCCCATCGTGCTGGGATACGGAATCATGTAGTAGGCCATCCAGGGACGCCCGGTATGGATCAGCGGAAAAATGCCGGCGCACGCCACGGCGAACAGGGTCATGGCTTCGGCGAATCGGTTGATGGAAGTGCGCCACTTCTGGTTCAAGAGGAACAAAATGGCAGAGATCAGCGTTCCTGCATGGCCGATGCCGATCCACCAAACGAAATTAACAATCGCAAAACCCCAGCCAATCGGAATATTGATGCCCCAGATGCCGACGCCTCTAATGATCAGCCATCCAATGGCGATGGTCATCAAGCCGGTAAGGCTGAAAGCAATCCCAAACCCTATAAACCAGCCGAGAGAGGTGGGCCGCGTAAGGACGATGGCGCTAATTTTGTCGGTAACGGACCCGTAGGTGTGCCCCGCTTCCAGCACGGGGGTGAGCCGCTGGATTTCGGGAGAATCAAGTGGCGGCTGTCCGGAGCTCATGCCTTCTCCAATTCAGGATTGGGATTGCGCACAGCCGCAAGATAGGTGGTGCGCGCGCGCGTATTGAGTTCCGCAAGAATCGAATAGTTGCGCTGCTGGGATTTCCACTTGGCCACGCGGCTGCCGGGATCATTTGCGTTTCCGAAGACGATGGCCTGGGTGGGGCAGGCCTGCTCGCAAGCGGGAACGATTTCGCCATCGCGGATCGGACGGTGCTGCTTTTCTGCTTCAATGCGCCCAGCATTGATTCGCTGAACGCAATAGGTGCACTTCTCCATCACGCCGCGGCTACGCACGGTCACTTCCGGATTGCGCATCAGTTTGAATTGAGGAGTTTCCCAATCCTGGAAACGCAGGAAGTTGAAGCGGCGCACCTTGTAGGGGCAGTTGTTGGAGCAATAGCGCGTACCGATGCAGCGGTTGTAGACCATGTCGTTCAGTCCCTCCGCGCTGTGCACCGTCGCACCAACGGGACAAACCTGTTCGCAGGGCGCGTTTTCGCACTGTTGACATGGTACTGGCTGGAAAAATGCCTCGGGATTCTCAAGGGACTCATCGAAGGCCGATGGATCGCCGGTCGAAGATTTGGATTTCGCGTAGTAGCGATCAACACGAATCCAATGCATTTCACGGCCACGCAGAACTTGTTCTTTGCCAACGACCGCAATGTTGTTCTCCGACTGGCATGCCACGACGCACGCATTGCAGCCATTGCAGCTATTCAGGTCAATGGCCATCGCCCATTTATCGCCATTGTAGGGAAATTCAGCGTCGCCATTATACAGGGACAGTTCTCTTGGCGGCGGCTCCCGATGCGCATTCGCGAAATTCGGGTCCTTACGATATTCCTCCAGCGTTCCAGTCGCAAGAATCTGCCTGCCTTCCATGTTGAAGTGATACTGCGTACAAGCGAGCGGATAGGTGTCGCCGGTCCTGGTGATTTTGCCGCCGGCTGCCACCCACAGGGCCCCGGAGCTCCGCACCGCATAGGCATCGAAACCTTTCCTTGTGCCGGTATAACCCGCTCTTTTTCGGCCATAGCCGAGTGGCAAAACCACAACCCCATCGGCCTGCCCTGGTACGGTCCAGGTGGCCGCAGTGACCTTGCTGTTGGAGAGCGCGATATCCACGACATCCGAGTAGATCTTGCCGTGTTCACCACCGCGCCACGCCACACTCTGCCTCAAGCCGAGCGTTGACGCCGTCCGCGGGCTCAGCAAGGCGGCATTGTCCCAGGTGAGTTTGGTGATGGGTTTCGGCAATTCCTGAAGCCAGCCGTTGTTGGCGAAACGGCCATCATGAACGCAAGGGTCCGGCCGAAAGATAAACTCGATTTGATCGGGCGTGGGCGCGAGAGGCGGCAAGCTGGCGGCGTTGAATTTTAGCTCCGGACTTATAGGAGCAAATTTCGTTCCGGGTATCACGCCGTCATTGAGCCACTTGCGCCAACCCGTTTCCACGGAAGACTCCAAGTGAACTGACTCTTCCGACCAATAGGCACGAACAGCGTCGTAAGCCTGAATGCCTGGTTTGTCGCTAAAGGCAGCAACGACGTCGTGAACTGAGTGTGTGTAATAGAGAGGCGAAATCAGCGGCTGGATGATGCTGGCCGTCCCATCGTGAGCGCGCGCGTCACTCCAAGTTTCCAGATAATGGGATTCGGCAATGTGCCATTCGCAATAGGAGGAAGTCTCATCGAAATGAGGACTGACATGGAAGGAATGGCGAACGCGCTTAAGTTTCGCCGAAAAATCAAAATCGTGGGGCGCAGTATAAACGGGGTTGACTCCAAGTATGACCAGAGTGTCGACTTTTCCCCGATCCATATCCGCACAAAGGTCGCGCAGCGATTCGAGATGATTCACGGGATTCGCTTCCACGGGCTGCGTGTAATAGAGAGTGGCCCCTACGTTCGCGAGGTTTGCGTTGATAGCATGCGCCAGCGCATGAACCTCTGGGGATTGTTGCTCTCCGCCAATGACGAGGCATGAACCCTTGTGCGCGTGGAGGTCATTAGCCACAGCGTCCAACCACTTTTCCGCAGATGCGGGAACACTCGCAGAGGTACCCAAGCCGAGTTTTGCGGCCAGTGCACGAGCGAAGAGTTGGATTTCTGACGCGCGCAAGGGCAACCGATGATCAGCACTGGAACCGGTTACGGTGGGCGTAGGCTCGACGACATATAGCCGGTTCATTGTGTCGTTCGGCCCGTTCAGCTTACGGCGCCGCGAGAATTCGCGCGCATAGCGTATGTGTCCCGGGCCACTGCCGAGGAAATCAGAATCCAGAGAGAGAATAACGTCGGCTTTCTCAGGCCGATATACCGTGTTGACGTAACTACCGAACGCCAACTTTGAGCCCTCGCGCGCGCCATCGCTCACCGCGGGCTCCCACTGGTGCCACTTCGCCAAGGGATAGACAGAGAGCAGCGCGTGAATCTGGGCGGCAAGCGTCGGCGAAGTGACGATGCCGGTCAGGATACGAAAACCGTCGCCTTGCGTTCCCTTCATGGCCGCGGCTACAGCCTGAGCGCTGCCAAGGAATTCGGCCCATGCGCGGATCTCGCCGTAATTGGTGACCGTCTGAGCACGATCCGGATCGTATAGATTCAGAATCGAGGCCTGTGTATACACGTTTGTAGCACCGAGACTGGATGGATGGTCCGGATTACCCTCAACTTTTGTTGGGCGCCCCTCGTGGCTCTCGACCAAAAGGCCGATTGCATCTCCGCCAAAAGGCATCACTGTCGCATAATATTGCGGCTTGCCCAACGTCAGGCCATCGGGTTGCTTCACGTAAGGGGCAGTATATTTTTGAGGAGCGAGACCGCAGCCGCCGAGTCCGGCAAGCGCCAGCGACGCCGCCATCAGTTTCATGAAATCGCGCCGCTCCACAGAGTCGTCCCATTCGGAAGGCGCCTCGCGGGGAAATTCCCGCTGGAGAGATTCCAGAAATTCCGGATCGTCCGAGAGCTCCTCGAGAGTCCGCCAATACTCCTTGCCGTTCTTGGATTGAAGCTTGGCGCGCACCGCTCTCAACGTCTTTGGACCGGCGCGTTGGTCCAGATTCGCCGCTTGTGCGTTCAGTTGTGCGGCGGTTTCGCGAATTTCTGGCGCGACGGTGGGCTGATCTTTTTCGTGGTTAGGCATACGATCTTTCAGCGATGACACGTCGAGCAACTGGTGAGCTCGGCCGTCGTCCGGATTTTGTATTCGACCCGCAACCTGGCGCCGACCTCCGCCTGAGTCTGCGGAGCGATCCAATCCATGTTAAATACCTGATCTCTCGGCCGGAGTACCTGTTCGGGCTTCCGATGGCAGTCGAGGCACCACTCCATCAGCAGGGTGTTGGCCTGAAAAATCAAAGGCATTTGGTTAACTTTTCCGTGACACGTCGAGCAGCCAACGCCTTTATTGACATGAATGCTGTGATTGAAATACACGAAATCCGGTAAATGGTGCACCTTGACCCACTCGATGGATTTATCGCTTCGATAGCTCTCACGGACCGGCTCAAGGTAGGCGGAAGCGCTGAACAGAACAGAATGGCAGTTCATACAAATCTTCGTTGGGGGAATTCCTGCATACGCGGAGGTTTCCACGCTCGTGTGGCAGTATCGGCAGTCGATCCCGTCGTCGCCGACATGGTGTTTGTGGCTAAACTGCACAGGCTGCGGTTGCGAGATGAATTGACCGGTCATGTAAGACGAACGGGCGGTTAAAAACAATCCGAAAAGGGCGACGACTCCCAGAAAGAGGACAGCGAGCAGACTCAACCTTGAGATAAAATTCGTGCTGCGATGAAAAATCTGTGCCATGTCAGCTAAGCGCTTGAGAGGTACCCGCTCTCCACAAGGCCGTCAATCTCAGGAGAAACACCACTCTTAAGCCAGACAGCGCACGTCCGCGTAATTGAGTGACCCGACAGTTTCTAATAAAACCAACCGGAATGCAACCTCATTCCCGGAAGAGTGAGCGCAGCGAGGCGTTTGTTTCGTTTGAAGTAAAGCTTGTTTTTGAAAGTTGCGATTTGCAAGTTGCGAACGCAGGGGAGCACTCACAGGTCTGCGGCGAAAAGGAGGAATTTGAGAAGCGAAAAGCGGGTCCCCTCGGCGCCGAATGTGCACTCAAAGAAGAGACGCCTGGTCAGGATGACACGCGCGTCCCCTTTGGCCAATACCACGAGCAGGAACGCCTCGACCCTTGATAATTATTGCTTATGCGCAACCAAATTCCGCGGTGCTTCAGCGGATACTACCGGCGTGCTATCCTAACGCCTAGTGTGCCGTAGGTCCGGGGGAACTACTCATTTGCTTCGGTCCCTCAGCTGGGGCGTGGTCCAACCGGTAGGACACCTCACTGTTAATGAGGATGGTGAAGGTTCGAATCCTTCCGCCCCAGCCAATCCACCTGAAACCGCAAGATTTATTTTCAGTGTTCTAACAAAATACAGCTTTTCTAACAATTGACCTAGCTCACGAGCCTAGTCGAGCGATTCTGTACGGCTTTGCGGTGCTGATCTCCGACGACGTGCCCATAGATCCCCAAGGTAATTCTTGGGTCGCTGTGCCGCAGTTGCCGCTGTACGACAGCCGGGGTTGCGCCGTCTGCCAGCAAAGCGCTGGCAGCGCCGTGACGGAAGCTGTGAAGTCCGCCGCGTGGAATGCCCAACCTGTCTAGCAACCGATGCAGTTGCTTCTCGCGGAGTTTATCTGCTGAGAATGGCCGTCCGTTCCTGTTATGGAA
>Ga0126378_10001583_pt1 | contig 16869 bp, 10 predicted proteins | sample PanSoiMetPlot_23_FD_92587 | JGI IMG/M metagenome (GOLD analysis project Ga0126378, IMG submission 92587) | Tropical forest soil microbial communities from Panama - MetaG Plot_23 | ecosystem: Environmental > Terrestrial > Soil > Tropical forest > Bulk soil | place: Panama | collected 2016-02-17
GAAGAAGCCAGGCTTGCGCCTTCTCGCCTTGCGGCGGTGCCTCGATGATGGCTGCCTTCATTTTCGTTGTGTCCGTGGTGATCTTCCTGCAATTCTTCGTGTTCTATTGCCGCTCGCTCATCGCCGTCTCTTCCAAGCAAGCGTTGTCCCCTGAAGTGCAGGAAGTCACGGGTATTCAGAAAGCCGCGTCCGGCGAGGATTTCAACCGGGTCATGCAGCTTCTGCACCTTTGTCCGGAGCGGCCCGAAGATCGCAAAGGAATCCAGGCCATTGGCGCTTATTTCCGCCTGCTGAGTTTCGTTGGATCCACGGTCGCGCGGTTGCTTCCTTCTATGAAGTCCTGGACCGAGCTGGAACGCGGCAACTGTACGTACTTTGCGGCCATCGCGCTCGAGCGGCGTATCTCGTTCAGTCGAGACATGCTCGCCCAGCAAATCGACGCTTGACCTCCTGGAAGTTCGTTCCTCTTCCTTAGCCCTGATGCCTCTTTCGTGACAGGTGTCCCCAATTTCCCGCTTGACATCCCAAGAGCCATGCTATTCTAGACGGGCTCTCTCCTCACCGGAGCGGATGCGTCCGCAGCGCAAAACTTACGGTGACGAAAACTTGTTCGCAGTGTGGCGCGGTGTTACCGGCAGGAACCTGCGTCTGTCAGTTCTGTGATTCTTCCTTTTCTGTAGGCTTTTCGGCGATCGTTGAGCCTTCGGACATTCCTCAGGTTGGAATTCCCGCAAGAAGCGTGGAAACCGGAAATCTGGCATCCCAGACGCTCGAATTCCAGGCTTCCCTCGGGACCGAGGCCGTGCAAGATGGCTCGTGGCGCGGCGAGTTGGCCGAGCGCTTCCGGGCCAACCGGACGCGTAGAGGAAAGTCGTCTGGGAGCGACATCCAAACGCACTTTTCTTTTGCGGACTCGCCCGCCGGTGCCGGGGCCGGACCTTCCATCGCCATTCAAGCAGACGCTCCGGACAAGGAAGAGTTCTCCTTCACGATTGCCATTGGCAAAGCCGCAAAGGCAAATCCTTGCGAGGAATTGCCGATGGAGATTGATGTCTCCTCACGACCCAATGTAATTGGCCACGCACCAGTTCCACTGGCGCAGGGTGAGACCGATTTTCAGACCGGCTTGTACCCTGTCGCTTCCTTCGATGACCGGCGCCTGGCCGGATTGATCGACTTTTTCTGCCTCGCCTTCGCCTACGGCGGTTTCCTGGGCCTCTTTGGTTCACTAGGAGGACATTTCACGCTGAGCAAGCTGACCGCGGCCGTTTGCGCGGCAACTTTTGCCGTCGTCTACATGCAGTACTTCGCACTCTTCACAATCTTTGGCGGAACGACACCGGGCATGATGATGCGCGGCTTACAAGTGGTCAGTTTTTCCGGAGACACGCCTACACCCAGGCAAATGATCTTGCGCAGCGTGGGTTACATGCTTTCCGCAGGAACATTTTTCCTGGGATTTCTGTGGGCGATGTGGGATTCCGACGAACTCACGTGGCATGATCGCCTCTCGCGCACGTATTTAAGCATCGAGCAAACGCTGCCGGAATTGGAAGCTTCCGACGCGGCGCGGGGTCGCTGAGGCCTGCCTCCTCATGCGCGCGAGGAAACGGACGGGGACTCTCGCGCCAGGCGCACCATCGCCTCAAGGCTCCGATCCACGTCAGCCTCAGTCGTAGCCCAGGAAGATACGCTGATGCGCATTGCGGTTCTCCCCTGCCACACGGTTCCACCGCACCAGCAAGTGCCGTCTTCCTGAATGCGGCGGATTACTTCCCTTGTCACCTCGGGAGCGCCGAAGGAAACCAGCACTTGATTGATGACCACGTCGTTCAGCACCTCGAAGCCTGCGCTTTGCAATCCCTTGGCGAATCGCTGCGCGTAAGCACAGGTTCTCTCCACTAGGTCCTGCAATCCCGTTCTGCCCAGGGACTTTAACGTGGCCCACAATTCCACTCCTCGGGCTCTTCGTGATGAGTCGGGCGTATGATGCATCGGCTCGCGACGCGCGCCCGGTTCGAGGTATGCCGCAGTGATGCCGAGAGCGGTTCGCAGGGCATCGCCATTTTTCAAAAGCACCACGCCGCAGTCGTATCCTCCATTGGGCCACTTGTGTGCATCCGTCGCCCAAGAATCGGCGTCCTCGAAACCACGCGCCACGTGCGCGTACTTCGGGGAAACGCGCGCCCAGAGGCCGAATGCGCCATCCACGTGGACCCAAGCGCCGTGTTTCTTGGCCGTCGCGCAGATTTCCTCCGCGGGATCAAAGGCGCCGGTGTTTACGTTGCCTGCCTGAATGCACACTATGGTTCGATCAGACAAGGGCGGCAGGCGGTCAGCGCGCATTCTTCCCTGCCCGTCCGCTTCCACCTTCCTCACGCGCTTTCTTCCGAAACCCGCCATACTCAAGGCTTTCAAAATGGATGCGTGAACTTCCTCGCCGACCACAACTTGAATCGGCGGGGCGCCAAACATTCCGTCTTCGGCAACGTCCCAGCCGGCCCTCTTCAGGAGAGCCTGGCGAGCCGCGAGTAGCGCGGCAAAATTTGCCATCGTCGCGCAGGTGACCAGCCCTCCGTGGCAACTCGAAGGCAACCCAAGCGCTTCGCAAATCCAAGCAAGAACGACATCCTCAAACTCCGCGGCAACGGGAGACATCACGCGAAGCGCGACGTTTTGGTTCCACACCGCCGCCAACCAGCTTGCGGCCATCGCCGCTGGGACCATTCCACCGTTCACAAAGCCGAAATAACGGCCGCCGGTCGTGGCTACTGTCGCAGGTGAGCCAAGGGCGTCCAACTGCGTGAGCACATCGGCTGGATTGGAAGGCCCCGAAGGAAACGGCTCATGAAATCCAGTGAGAGCGTCGAGATCCGGAGATACGGGACTCACCCGGCGGGCGCCCGCATTCTCGACATAACGAATCGCTTTTTCTGCGGCCAGACTGAGCAACTCGGCAGGGTTCGATTTCGACTTCTCTCTAAGCTGCATTGGCATCGGTCCTTTTCGCGGCCATTCGCGAACAAGGTTGCGGAAACCGCTTTGTGCGAAATGCGCCGACACCAAGAAGCCTAGCAGCTAGTTTTGGAAGAGAAAGAGCCGAATTGTCCGGTTATCTCTTGACGGCCTCGTCAGAGGCGATCTTGCCGTCTCGAATGAAGATGATGCGGTGGGCGTGTCGGGCGATGTCGTTTTCGTGGGTCACCAGAATGATGGTGTTTCCCTGGCGGTAAAGAGTCTCAAAGAGCGCCATGATTTCTTCGCCGGTCTTCGAGTCCAGGTTGCCGGTAGGCTCGTCGGCGAGCACGATCGAAGGGTTATTTACCAGGGCACGCGCAATCGCCACGCGCTGCCGCTGGCCTCCGGAAAGTTCGTTCGGCTTGTGCATCATGCGGTCAGTCAGGTCCACGCGCTCGAGCGCCTTTTTTGCTTTTTCGATGCGTTCCTCAGCCGGCGTGCCGTTGTAGATCAAAGGCAGCTCCACATTGTGAAGTGCAGTTGCGCGCGGCAGGAGATTGAAGGTCTGAAAGACGAAGCCGATTTCCTTGTTCCGGATGTAGGCAAGTTCATCGTCGTCCAAATCGCTCACCAGCCGGCCTGCCAACCAATACTTTCCCGAGGTCGGCGAGTCGAGGCAGCCGATGAGATTCATGAGCGTGGATTTCCCGGAACCGGAAGGGCCCATGATGGCCACGTATTCGCCCTTGCGAATCTCCAGATTCACGCCGCGCAAGGCGTGCACCTGCTCGGCGCCCATTTCGTAAACTTTGGCAAGTTCTTCGGTCTTGATGACCACACCGGAGTTGACCAGATCCTCCCGGTAAGAATCTGCGGTCTGTGTGTCAACAGGCATGCAAATCTCCCCTATTTTCCCTTGCCTTAGCTCTGCTGCTCATCCTGCTTCTTCGGTGCGCTGTTGTCCACCTTGATTTGAGCTTCTGGTTTCAACGTGCGCAGCGCCTTGTAGCTGCCGATGACGATCTCATCGCCGGGTTGCAACCCCTTCGTAATCTCGATGTCGGTCACACCCGAGATTCCGGTGTCTACGGGACGGAAGAACGCTTTCTTGCCGTTCACAACGAAAACGCCCTGAATTTCATCTTTCTTCGGGTCGCCTGGCGCGGCGGGCGGAGGCGCAGCAAGAGTCACGCTCGAACCTTGCCCCTTGGCGTTCTTAGCTGCCTCTTCCAATTCCTTGCGCGTGCGCACGGCAAGAGCCTGAATGGGAATGGCCACCACATTTTTGCGCTCGGCGGTCTTGATCTTAGCCGTGGACGAAAGGCCCGGCCGCAAGTTTTCTGGTGGACTGTCCAGCGTCACCACTACTTTAAAGTCCTTCGCTTCCTGGGTGCTCGTCGTAGTCTGCGTGGTCGTCAAACCGGAACTGCGCAGTACTGCTTGCGAACCGATTTCGGTCACTTTGCCCTTAAACACTTTCCCGGGAACGGCATCAATGGTGACGTCGGCCTCTTGTCCCATCTTCACGTTCACAATATCGGTTTCATCCACTTTGACCTCGGCGGTGACCACCGACATGTCGGATAGCGTCATTAGGAAGCTTCCGTTCGAGTTCTGGATGCCAGGAACAACGTAGTCGCCAACGCGTTCCGGGAGATAGCTAACAATTCCGTTGATTGGAGACGTATACACGGTCTTGTGCAAAACGTCCTCCGTGTGTACTAGCACCGCTCGGCTCTGATTCACCTGGGCCCGCGTCTGATCCGTTTGCGCCCTCAAGGCTTGCACGCGTGCCCTTGCGGACTCTACAGAAGCTAGCGCCGCGTCGTATGTCGTCTTGCGCTGGTCAAAATCTTGTTTCGGTATCAGCCCATCTTTATAGAGACCCTGACCCCGGTCGTAGTCCAGCTTGGCTTTTTCCAGATTCGCTTGCTGGGAAATGAGATCCGCCTGCGCCGCTTTGTAGCTTCCCTCCGCAGCCTGCGCGGCGGATTCCGCCGAGGTGGTAGCAGCCGATTGAGCCTGCACGTCTGCGTTCGCCTGAATGTTCTCCTGAAGGAGGAGTTTGTCGCCCTTCTTAACGTGGTCCCCTTCCTTGACTAGGATCGCCGTGATTCTTCCAAAACCCTGCGCGGTCACATTGGTATAGGTCGTGGGCTTGATTTCACCCGATGCGGTGACCAAGGAGACCAGGCTGTCCTGCTTAGCTACTTTTGCGGTTTGCACCGTGACAACGCCCTTGTTCGCCTGGTTTACGCTGAAAAGAACAATCCCGCCGAGGACGACCACAACGCCCGCGCCAATCGCCACTTTATGCCACGTCTTCATTCGCTTCCCCTTCGCTCCACCAAGCTGCGGAGTTGCTGCCATCCGCGAAGTTCCATGAAATCTAGGGATTTACAATACCGCGCGACGGCCAATAGACCCGATCCGCTCGCCTCTACCTGTACATACGCCCGTCCCCCGCGAAATGTTTCGCGGGACCTTCATCCCTGCATTGCTGCTCGGATACACGACAAACCTCGGGATTACCTGTTCGTCCGGAGGCCTCGCCTGGAGCGGAGGCTTACGCCCAATATCCTATTCTATCGTCATTAACATTGCGTGAAAAGCATTCCTACCTGAGCCATCCGGGCATTCCGACCTACGGGTATTGGACGCGACAGGTAGCCATTGGTCAGCCACAAGATTTGTAAGTTCAAGCGCTCACCGCAAAGGTGGAAACTCTGTGTTGCTGGGTCTGTGGACATTCCACCAAGCGAGCACGATTCGAACGGGTGAATCTGGAGATTGATACGATGAACAGAGGCTGGCCCCCTTGGCTTCCATTGACATGCAAACCTGCGACGATAGAATCGGTTTCATGAAGTCTCCGGGTCTAACAGCATTGCCAAGAATTGCAATTCCTTCATTGGTTTGCCCTCTCTTGTTTGGACTTGCCGTTCTGCTTTCATCGAACACTGCCTTGGCGCAATCCGACGGAGGAGCGAACGATCCTCGTGTCTCCAAGCTCTACGCCGAGGCAAAAGCCGCGGAAGCGCGCGGTGACCTCCCGGGCGCCGCCGCAAGTTACGAATCGCTCTTGCAGGTTGCACCCCGCCTGGCGCCCGCTTACAACAATCTCGGCTCGCTCTATCTTCGGCAGCGCGAGTACAAGAAAGCCGTTGCGGTGCTGGAAAAAGGACTGAAGATCGACCCGAAAATGTCGTCCGCCTCGGCGCTCTTGGGAATTGCCCTCTACGAACTGGGCGATTACGCCGGAGCGGGACGCCATCTGGAATCCGCGCTCCGCGCCAATCCCAAAGACAGCAACGCGGAGCTCTTTCTGGCAAATGACTTGATCAAAGTCGGCAAATTCGATCAGGCGGCGGAACATTTGCAGCAACTTTCGCAGCGCCAGCCCGAAAACCAGGAAGTCTGGTACTTGCTCGGCAAAGTCCACATGAAACTGTCCGAGGAAGCGCTGTCGAAGCTCAATTCGCTGGATGCGAATTCCGTCTGGGTCCACGAAATTTCCGGCGAAGTCATGGAAAGCATGAAAAATTATGATGGCGCGCTCCTCGAATACAAAAAAGCGGTGGAGGTGGCGCCGCTGCAAGCGGGCGCGCACTACCACCTCGGGAATGCCTATTGGTCGCTGAACATGTGGGACGCGGCGACGGAACAGTTTCGCGCAGAACTCGCGAACGATCCTTCCAACTGCATGGCGCAATGGAAGATCGGGAACATTATTCTCGAGCAGCATGGCGATTCGGCAAAGGCATTGACCGAAGTGCAGAAAGCGTTGGACGCGTGTCCGGACCTGATGGGCGCGCGAGTGGATCGGGCTCGCGCGTTGATCAAGCTGGAGCGGCACCCGGAAGCGGTGAAGGATTTGGAAGCGGCGGTTAAGTCCGATCCAGGCGAAGCGTCGACGCATTTTCTGCTCGCGCAGGCGTATCGCGCGCTCGGGCGGACGCAAGAAGCACAGGCGGAGATGAAAGTTTTTAGCGCGCTGGAAGAAAGCGCGCGGGCGAAAACGGCAGAGCGGGCGAAAGAATTGTTGCAGGAAAAAAGCAAGGAACCGTAGACACGAGGCAAAGCCTCTTCGTTTTTCTTCCATTGAGAATCCGCAAGCCTTCTCACCCCTCTTAGGGCGCTTGGGGCGTAGAGTGGCTTCCAGTGAGAGCGGCACAGCGGTCGTATTCGGCTTTGGCTTTCTCTGCGAGCCCTTGTTTGCGATAAACGGGAGCCAGCATGCAATGCACATTCGGGGTCTGTGGAGAAAGCTCGATGGCCTTTTCTAATTCCGCCTGCGCCTTGGGGAACTCTTCGAGCCGTGTGTACGCCTTGCCAAGAAGCTCGTGCGTTTTGGAATCGCGCGCGTCAATTTCAATCGCTTGAAGAAGAAGTGAGACCGCTTCCTTTGCGCGGTTTTCGTCAATGAGAAGACTGCCCAGATCAATGTAGGGACGCGGATTTTTTGCCAGAGATTGCTCTTGCCAGACGATGGCCTTTTGGTAGGCTGCGGCCGCTTCTTCGTTGCGGCCCATACCGGCAAACGACAAACCCAGATTGTCTTCCGCTTTTACGTTCTTGGGATCGAGCTTCAGGCATTGTTGGAACGCGCTGATGGCTTCGGCAAAGCGGTTCTCATTGTATTTCGTGCGGCCCAGACTGTACCAGCCGTCGGAGTCGTTCGGAGCCCAGTCGAGCATCTTGGTCAGCCACTTGTCGGCGTCAGGATAGTCCCCCAGCACGATGTAGTCGAATGCCACAATTTTCAGATCGTCGGCTGAGGGATTACGGTATTTCGCACCGGCCGTAAATTCTTCGAGCGAGGCTTTGGCCTTTTCTTCGCGGTCCTTGGGAAGGGCTGGCTCAGGAGTCGCCATCGCGCCTCCCGTGCCGCCTTGTGCTTGAACGGCGAGCTGGCGATCCAGGATCGCCTCTGCCTGAATTTCTCGGAAAAGAACGTGGCCTAGCAGGAAGTGGCCATCGGCGGAGTTGGGATGGGTTTTCAGGTACTCGCGAACGGCGCGATCAGCCTCGGCATACTTTGCCTGACCGAAAAGCGCCTTGGCATCCAAGAGAAGAGCTTCCGTATGCTCGGAAGTTCGAGGCAAAGTCTGGACTTGTCCGAGAGCCGTCGCAATGAACGAGCAAAGAAGCGCGAGAGGAACCAAGATCTTTCTTGAAGTGGCTCGCATGTTGGTCTTCTCTTTGACTCCCATTATAAGGATCGATTGTGCGCGGCCCCCATAAAGAGGAAGCTGAAAGGGCCTGACAGGGTTGGCTAATGGAACCTGGCCAGGGCACGAAAGCTGCTTTGTCCTTCGACGATTTCTATGCGCTGGCCCGCAGGAACATTGCGAAACGATTGCTGGAGCCCGCTGGGCCATGCAACCCGCAGCTCATTTATCCGTTTTTCGCCGCCCAGACCCACATGAACAATCCGCGAGTTATTACAGCCGAAACCGTTGCCACCGTTCACCCACTTGAAGATCCGGCGATCGCCAAGGTGCGCAGAAATCTTTGCGCCGATGGCATCGTGGTTTGAGCGCGTCCCAATCAACCGAACCTCCAAAGATTCGTTCCCCGAGCCCAAATTGCGATAGAGCCGGGTAGTTTCGCGCGAGCCCCAGTAGAATCCGCCAAAGGAACCGAACAGACTGAGGTTCCCGCTATCATCGTAGTCAGCGAGCGCGGTTCCGTGAAGCATGCCGAAATGCACGAGTCCCGAGGATTCGCCAATATCGGTGAAGCGGCCTTTGCCGTCGTTGTGAAACAACGGTTTCGGCTCCGTCCAATCGAGCTCTGGATTACCGGTTCCGATAGTGATTTCATCAAACCCGTCGTTATCGAAGTCGCCGGCCTGGGTGGACATGCCGCCGTACCAGCCAGTGATTCCAGCCTCTTCGGTGACATTGCGAAACGTTCCGTCGCCATTGTTGCGGAACAATAATTGGCGTTTTGCCGGAGGAACGACCGTGGCGTTCACTTTTGCCTCGATCATGTCTTTGACCGTCAACTCACCGCCGGGGTAGGTGCAGACAAATAAGTCGAGTTTGCCGTCGTTATTGTAGTCAAGCCAAACCGGAGTATACGCGGCGATTTGCGTGCGAATACCTGCCTGAACGCTGACATCCACAAAACGCCCGTCGCCGAGGTTGCGGAACAGAAAAGGACCGGCGTCAAAACTGGTCGCTAGCAAATCCTGGCGGCCGTCGCCGTCATAGTCGCCCCAGGCCAAGGAAATCCAGCGAGCGCGCTGGGTTAAGCCGGCCTGTTCGCCGACTTCCCGAAACTTTCCGTCGCCTTCATTGTGAAAGAGGCGGATGCGATCGCCTCCCTCGGGGTCAATGATGCCGGTGGCGACAGCCAGATCGACGCGGCCATCGTTGTCGTAATCGGCCCAAGAGGAGCCAAAGGCGTTGATAGGGGCGCCCAAACCGGCGCTTTGCGTGACATCGATGAAACGTTTGCCGGCCTCGTTGTGGAAAAGGAAGAGCCTTCCTCCTCCGCCCCATCCATTGCTCGTGAGAAAAATATCTTGGAAACCGTCGTTGTTGTAATCGATGAACTGAGAAGCATAGCAGCCTAAGCCCACAGCATCGATGAGGCCCATCTTGGCGGCAACGTCTTCAAAGGTTCCATCACCACGGTTGCGGAACAAGCAGAAGGGAGCGCGCTCGGCGCCGACGAGAATGTCCTCGCGGCCATCGTCGTCGAAATCGCCCCAGGCCGCGCCACGTCCGAGAGCGAGCCTGACGGCATGCGAAGAATCCGTCACATCGCGGAATCGAAATGTAGAGGGAGAAGCGGCGGGGATCTTCAGGCGAAACTCTTTGGGTATCGAATTTTCCGGCTGGCCCGCGTGAAGGGTGAGCGTGCGAAGCATCCAACGATATCGAAGGTCGCCGGGAGTGTCGCGGCAAGCTTGAAGCGCGAAGGGAATGCCTTCCGTGTAGCGCTCCATGCGGAGGTAGATTGTGGCAATGACGTAAGGAACGACTCCGGGGCGTTCCTTCACTGCGGGAATGAGCGCTTTTAAGGCTTCGTCGAAATGCCCGGCAAAAAGAGGGTGCTTCGCTTCCTCATACTGAGCCAGATCGGGGAAGCTGGGCTGCGCGGGGTGGACGGCGTCTTGTTGGAGGCAGAGAAATCTGCCGAGAGCGTCGGGATTCCGGAAAAGCGAAGGATCCCATAGCGCTAGGGCAGTGAGAGAGGTGTCTTTGATGAAGTCGCGGCGGTTCAAAACAGTTCTCGCTTTGCGGGCCGTCGTCTGTTCAGAGAAGGCCGAATCTTAACACTGGTCAGGGATTCCCAGTCCCATTGGCACGAACTCTAGATCATCACGTGCGAGAAAGAGTAGAGCCGAAGCAAAAGGCTTACGACGTGGAGTGCGCGCCGGAGAGGGCGGCGCAGCGGTCGTACTCGGCTTTGGCTTTTTCGGCGAGGCCCTGTTTTCGGTAAACGGGAGCCAGCAGGCAATGGAGGTTGGGAGCTTGCGGCGTAAGCTCTATCGCTTTTTCCAGTTCCGCCTGCGCTTCAGGAAACCGGTTCAGCAAGGAATAAGCCTTTCCGAGCTCTTCGTGGGCTTTGGAAACTTTCGGGTGGATGGAAATCGACTGTGAGAGGTAGGGTACGGCTTTTTCCGGCTGATTCTGGTTTACGTAGAGATGCCCGAGCTCAATGAATGGCTGGGGGTCCTTGGCCGAGTTTGCGCCTTGCCAGGCGATGGCGTTTTGGAATGCCTGGACAGCTTCATCGAGCCGCTCGAGCGCCTCGTAAGACAATCCCACGTTGGTTTCCGCTTTGATATTCCGCGGCTCGAGCTTTAAGCACTGGGCAAGAGCTTCAATGGCCTCACGAAACTGGCCCTTACCGTATTTCGTACGTCCCAGGTAGTACCACGCCTGCGCGTCGCGGGGGTCTTCTTGGAGCGAGCGCGTCAGCCAGCGGTCGGCATTGTTGTTGTCTTTAAGCAAGAGGTAATCGAGGGCCACGATTTTCAGGTCGAATGCGCTGGGGACATGATATTTTGCTCCGGCGGTAAACTCCGCAAGCGATTCCTTGGCCTTCGCATCGCGGTAGGCAAGTAAGGAGCCGCTCAAGTCTCCAGTGTTGTAGAGCAGAACCTCGCCTTCGTCTTTCCCTGCTTCGAGCCATTTTCCCTGAACCTCGCGGAACAAGGTGAAGCCCAGCAAAAAATGACCGTCCGCGGAGTCCGCGTGTGCCTCCAAAAAGGCTTTGGTTGCGGCTTCGGCTTCACGCAACTTGTTTTGTTCCAATAGCCATCTCGCCGGAGCGAGCGCGGGATCAGGCACGAGAGGTTCGCCAGGTTTCGTTTCATTCTTAGCAACCGGTGAGACGGTGTTGGTTTGAGTCGCTCCAGTTTGTGTCGTAGAAGACGTGCCTTTCTTCTCGCGGTCCCCCGGACTTTGCCCGCTCGCTGCCGCGGCGCGCAGGAGGCAAAGAAAGCAGAGCATGATGAGGCTGCGATTCACAGCCAAAATTACAAAGGACACCGACGACTCCCCTTCTGGGAGGATTATAGGACGTTGGCCTCGCGGCCCTCAAAACGAAAATAGCGGCCACTTACTCAGCAACGCAAAGCGGTCACAGAGCAGGGCCAAGGTTGTCAATCATTTTTTGCGGATCGAAATTCACGCGCAACCGTGAGCCTTCGATCTTGCAGTTGAACTCGATGTTCTTTTCCTCGCTGGCCACAGTGGGCTCGCCCGCAGCAGTCTTTTTCGGAAAGAAGAACACCGCGGCTGTAACGAGTCCTTTCTCGTCGCGTTCATAACGGATGTGGCTGGGAGAGACTTTCTGCTTGGTCTTTTTCACATCGAGGAAGGAATTGGCCTGGTAGAAACCCTCATCATGGCGCACGAATGGAGCCATGTCCTCCGACTGCACAACGATTTGATATTCTTCCTGGGGCTCGCTGGCATATTTCGCGACATCCACATCCTTCTTGTCTCCGTGCAGGGCAGATTTGCGAGCCGATGCGGCGCGCATGATGCGGGAAGAAGCCCAATACACATTGAACCTCAACTCGTCGCCAGTAGGCGCCCCACCTGCTCCGCTTTCCATAGGACCTCTGCCACCACCTGGTCTTCCAGGTGACATGGGGGTGTTGGGCGGAGCCCCGCCCGCCTGGCCACCTGACCCTTCGGGAGCATCCTTGGATTTCAAGGGCGCCCACGTCCGCGTAACCGTGCCTATTCGCGACCAAGGCGAGTCCGTGAAGATTTTCTCGAGGTCTTTGTCTGTCCATTGGTCGTAAGGCTTGCCTTTCCAGGGCGGATCGCTGGCCCACGCCAACGTTGCGAAGGTAAAAGCAATGAAAAGAATTGCAGCGGCCGCCTTCAGGCGGCTCAAACACAAGGTCGGCTTGGAAATATCATTCAACTCGAAAAATAGCTTTCTCATGCTAATTCCTCGCACTCCCCACCCAGCGTAAGGCTGGTCAACTAGGATGATAGTCCGAACCACACGTCCAGGAGTCCGGCCCTTATAAGCAGAGCCGGGACCTGAAGGGCCCCGGCTCTTGGAATATCCGCGCTGCGGTTAGCAACGTCAAGAAAGGGCTCCGACTTTCAGAGTCCGTCTAGGCCCTGCTCCAATTAGAAGTTCAGTTTGAACTGGGCCTGCCCTACCCTCGGGCTGTTGCCCTGGCAGGGGACCCCCGGCGAAGTGTTCATTCCGAAATTCGAACTCGTCACTTCTGTTGACACGCAAGCGCCGGGAAGCATGCGGTTGAGGACATTGAAAAATTCTATACCCAATTCCCCGCTGTATCGCTCGCCAAAGAAAAACTTCTTAGTGAGCGAGAGGTCTTCGTCGTAATAAGGCGGGAACCTTAGCCCACCATAGAGCGCGGCAGCATTCCCGATCGTCCAAGCCCCAGGAAATGTGAACTTATTTGTGTTAAATGCCGGTGTGGTTAACGGATGGTAATCGGCACCGGACCAGTTTACATTGAACCCACCGGCAGACACGAAGTTCGGAGGATTGCACTGAGGCGTATAGGCCAAGGGCGTGCAATTGAAACTGGCACCGCCGGCGGTGATGTTGATTGGCGCACCGCTTTCATACCAGTTGACCATGCCAAGCTTCCAACCACCTGCCAAGTTCTTCATTAGTGTGCCGCCACGGTTCAAGAATTTCCTTCCCGGGCCAAGCGGCAGTTCATAGGTACCGGCCATTGTGAGTACGTGAGTCTGGTCATTGTTGCCGACGGACCATTCTGCCCGCTGGTTAGCGGGGTTGAGACCCTTGAAATTGAAAGTTGAAAAGCCGCTATCCGTATTGGACAAGTATCGCGACAGTGTGTACGACACCAAGAAAGTGAGCCCATTCCCGGTGCGTTTCTGAAAGCTCATTTGAAGAGCGTTGTACTTGTCGGCACCGGCCGTCTCGAAGTTGTTCGTGATTCCACGGAACATGGGAAACGGCAGGAAGGCTCGGAGTAGCAAACCGGATGAGCCATAGTCGTTAACAAAGTTAGCGTAGGGCATGTAAGCCATGCCTGAGGCCGGACAATTTCCTCCGTTGCAGGGAGCAAGACCGAACCCCGCATTGTGAAGAATTGTCTGTGGAGAGCCTGAGGCCGGGCACGGACGTGTTGGGTTACCGCTTGAATCGACTGTCTGGGCCGTGCACGTAAAAGGCTCGCCCAGAACGCATTGATTCGTCGCGGCAAGGCCCGAAGGACACAGCGATTGCACCAGACTATAAGGAAGCGCGTTGGTCGGATCAATCGCGGACGGGAGGTGCAGGTCGTGTGTGTGGACGCCGGAAACGGAGAGGAACATGTTCCAAGGCAGTTCCCTCTGGATACCGACCACAAAGTGCTCGTTATATCCTTGCTTCACGTGTTTCACCAACTGGTGAGGGAACTGCGTGTTCAAGAAGCTTGGGGTGAGAGGTGGACTCGGCGGCGCAACCAGGGGATTTCCGTCCCATAAGCCGTATCCGGGAACCTGGTTTGGAAGAGGGTCAAAGCCAACAGTACCAAGCAAGTTATTCCCATAGTTTACGGCCGTTTTGTTGACTCCGTATTCGAAGGCGCCGGTGTCCAGCCAATACCAAGAAACGCCGCCCAACACCACCGTCTTGGGCGTCAGTTGGTAGGTGAACCCAACACGCGGGCTGAAATGCGTCCAGATCATGTCCATATGATCCCACCCCACACACAACGAGCACCCGCTTGTTGCCCCAAGCTCCGTCATGCCACCCAAAAGAGGCTGGCCAGTTTTGGTGCTAATTGCGCCGGGGTTGGCAGTATTTGCATCGAAAAAGGAAAGTCGGTTGAACTTGTTATCATTGCGGAACGGAAAAGCCAGATCCCAGCGCACTCCCCAGTTCAGCGTGAACCTGGGTGTGATCTTCGTATCGTCCTGAAAATAAGGCGCAACGTAGGAATTGCGCAGTCTCGTGTCGCCAGCAAACTGCCTATTGGCGGAGTCGGCATTGCCCAGCAAGAAGCTGGCAAAGCCATTGCCAGTGTTTGTTCCAGGAGCAGTGCCAAAGGGACCCGTGGCTTCATTGGGGTCCGCTGTTGTTTCCGAGGCAAAGGAGAAATTCCCCGCACATTGCTGGCATTCATAATCACGCTGCCATGACTTCCGAATGTCCACGCCAAAGTTGACGGTGTGCCGGCCATGTTGCCACAGCCAGTTGTTCATGATGGAGACGCCATATTTGTGATTGATCGAGTACTGCCATCCACCCGTACCGAAGCTCAGAGGCTCCCATGGCCCCCCGCCAAAGTTAATGCCCGGCAAGAAAGATCCGCCATAGGGACCTGCCTGCGTGGCGTTAAAAGTACCGCTGGGAGGAGGAGGCGCGGTCTGGTAGAAGTCATTGTCTTGATGGACAAAGAGCACACCGCCAGTGGTAACTAAGTTTGGCGAGATGGCGTAGGAATACCTAGGCTCCAGTCCATACGCAGGCTCATAGTTCCATGTCTGGTTGTTCAGCGCATTCGTTGTCCACCCGGCAGGAAGGTAATGATACTGGCGCCAGTAAAGGAAGTGCACGGCTTGTTTGGAGGTTAGGTTATGGTCGATGTTGAACATCCAGTCCCTATCAGTCTGTACCGGAACGTACGAGGGGCTGTAGTTTCTGTTTTCCGACCCGGGAGTGCTGAAGGCAACGCTTGGACTTGGAATAAGACTCAAGAGCGCTTTTGAATTAGCACTAAAACAACTGGTTGGAATTTTGTTCCCGGGCCATTGGGTTCCCGGGCTGCCCGGACCGCTGGCCGGCACGGAACAACCTGAGGGTATAAGTGCAGGATTGGAAGCCCAAGCGGCGGGAACGAAGATAGGTATTGGCGCGCCATTGCTGGGATTGACTAAGGCACTGAAGTCGCCGCCCACCTCCGCTCGCGTGGGAAGCGTGACAGCGCTTTGTCCTTGGGCCCAGCGGAATTTATCAAAGCTGAAAAACCAGAAGGTTTTGTTTCTCCCGTTATAGAGTTTGGGCAGAATCACTGGCCCGCCAAGCGAAAACCCCCAATCATTCTGAATGTTCGTGTTCGGTTGGTCGATAACGCCGTGGTTGTTTGGGTTTATATCCAAAAAAGCTCCGGGCGCAGAAAAATATTTATCGTCTCGGTAAAAGAAAAACGCATTTCCGTGAAAAGCGTTGGTGCCAGATTTCGTGTTATATAGCTCGACGCCCTGCCCCAGTCCGTATTGCGCAGAGAAAGTGCCCGTTAAAACATCCACGTCCTTGATCGAGTCGTAAGGTGGCTGATTCCAAGTTGTAAATCCTGCAGTTTCCGAAAACGCTTCTGGCACGCCATTGAACATCACTTCGGTCTGCTGGTCCACGCCGCCATTGATGCGGTGACTGAATCCTCCGCCCGTGACGCCTGGCACCAAAAAGATGAAGCTGTCAATCTGGCGAAAGTCCCCGTTGATCAGGTTTGGGAGTTCTTGCTGAAGCGCCTCGGTGATCGTCGTGCCGATCTCGGGTTGTTCCGTCTGCAGAGCAACAGTGGGAGCTGTCACCTCAATAGTCTCCGCGATGGTGCCTGGCGACAACGTAGCGTTAGCGGTGGCGGTCTCGCCGCCCGCTACCACGACATTTTTGCTAACAAAGGCCTTGAAACCAGTTTTTTCGACCTTGACGATGTAAGTCCCAGGGATGAGGTCCGTGACTAGGTACGTGCCAGCAGATGTAGTCACAGTCACCTTCCAGACATTGGTGTCGGCGTTCGTCACTGTTACCTTCGCGTCGGGAACGACGGCGCCAGCTTGATCCGTTACCTCGCCGTTGATTCTGCTGACCGCCTGGCCGTAAATGCTGGCAGGCAAGACGAGCAACACAAGGGCAACGGCACAGAAAAGAGCCAATGCGCGGCGGGAAGTCATATGGGAAATGCGATTCCGGAAGTTCGAGAAGCTCTTCATCACTCGCCCCCTCAATAAGCTCAAAGGATCGGGTTGCATCAAGCCCAATCCAGGTGCAAAGGACCGAACCCAGCAAATACACGACTGAGAAGGACACCCCTCGCGGTATCCCCAAACTTTGGCGGGAAGTTTTTGCCAGGGCGGTGGTCGAGTCAATACACCGCTGTGTCATCTCCACGTTCCCTCTTAATTGAATGAAAAGGGGAGAGATAGGCGAGAGTATTCCCCGGGCAAAGTAACCATTGTCGTGGTGTTACAGCGGACGGCGAAAAGGGCGAGCAACCTCGTTCAATCAGATGGTGCTGACGTTTTAGCCGGGTGAGGGCTAAAGGCTCTATATTGTGGTTGCGTTTAGGGTCAGTCCCTCTCGCGAGCTGATGTCGTCGACGAGAACACCAACAACGCCTCTGGCGGGGAAGAATGTTTTATGGACGGTGCAGTGAAGGAATCTGAAGCACTTCGGCCGCGATGCCACTCAAAGCCAGCGACTCCGCGGGGA
>Ga0126378_10001585_pt1 | contig 16864 bp, 11 predicted proteins | sample PanSoiMetPlot_23_FD_92587 | JGI IMG/M metagenome (GOLD analysis project Ga0126378, IMG submission 92587) | Tropical forest soil microbial communities from Panama - MetaG Plot_23 | ecosystem: Environmental > Terrestrial > Soil > Tropical forest > Bulk soil | place: Panama | collected 2016-02-17
ATCGACGGGATGCCGGTCATCACGTCAGCGAAGAACCGGACAAGCGACGCGAGCACGCCTCTCGGCTTGTACTCGGTCAGGTACACCGATGCGAACAGCCCGATCGGCACGGCGATGACGGTTCCCAAAGCGACCATCTTGATCGTCCCTCTGACCCCCGCTCCGAACCCACCGCCGGAAGCTGTCTGGACGAAGGGCTCGGGCTGAGCCAGGAACCCGAGCGATAGCTGGCTGACTCCTTTCGCGATGACGTCGGCCAGGATCAGGCAGAGCGGAATTATCGCCAGCAGCACGGCCGCAACCATTGCCGCTGTCATGATCTTGCTGCGCCGCTGCCGGCTCGCCAACGATCTCATACTCGTCCCGCCCCGCGCCGGATGATGAGCCTTGCCGCCATGTTGATGAGCAAGGTAATGACGAACAACACGACACCAAGCCCGATGAGTGCTGATTTGAACAGCGGGAGGCTCGCCGCTTCGTTGAACTGAAGCGCGATTGTCGCCGCGATCGTCGTTCCCTGCTGGAACAGATGGCCGGTGATCTTGTTGGGAAATCCGCCGATCAGGTACGCGACGGCGATGGTCTCGCCGACGGCCCGGCCGAAGCCCAGCATCACCGCTGCGATCACTCCTGATCGGGAGCGAGGCAGGACAGCCAGCCGCATCATTTCCCACCTAGTCGCACCGAGCGCCAGCGCGGACTCGCGCTCATCGGCAGGCACCATCTTGAACACTTCCCGGCAGATCGCCGAGATGATCGGCGTGATCATCAGGGCCAGGATCAGGCCCGCGGTCGCGAAGTCCCGGCCTGACGAGAACTGCGAGAAAAGCGGGATGAAGCTCAGGTTGCGCGAGAGTGGTTGCCACACATGTTGAGTCAGGAATGGCACGAGGACAAAGACTCCCCACAGCCCGTAGACCACGCTGGGCACCGCCGCAAGGAGATCGATAACCGAGCCGAGCGCGTCACCGAGGCGCGACGGCGCGACCTCGCTGACGTACAACGCGATCAGCACGGCTACTGGCACGGCAAGCACCAGCGCGATAACCGACGTCAGCAAGGTGCCGAAGATTAGCGACAGGGCGCCGAAGTGGCCGGCGGTGGGATACCAGTCGTTCTGCGTGATGAAGCCGATCCCTGCCTGCCGGAAGGCGGGCGTGGCCGACCAGGTCGTCCGCACCAGCATCCCGGCGAGCAGGATCAGTACAATCGACGCGCAGCCTGCGGCGGCGAACCGGAACAGCCTGTCTGCGAGCCGCGTGGCCCTGGGCCTGGCGGCCGGGCGGCTCGCGGACGTGACGGCCATCTGACCGTCGGCTGTGTTGGTCAATGCACGGTCTTGAGCGCGGCAAGGTCAAGTGACACCAGCTTGGCTGGCAATGGCGCGTAGCCAAGCTTCGGCGTCTCCTGCTGCTGCGTGGGCCTCAGTGCCCAGGTTAGCCAGGCCTTGAGCGCCTTGGCCTTGGCTTGATCCTTCGGCTTCTGCGCGATCAGGATGTAGGTCGGCGTGACAAGCGGATACGCCGCGCTCGCCGACGAGTTATTGAGGCTGAACGTGAGCATGGTGACGTCCGTGGGGTACTTAGCGTTTGCTGCGGCCGCTTCCGTTGACGCTGTCGACGGCGCGACGGCCTTCCCCGAGGCGTTGACGAGCGAGGCGTAGGGGATATGACCCTGGACGGCATAGCCCAGCTCGACATAGCCGATCGAACCCGCTGTCTGCTGGACTGCCGCGGCCACGCCGGAGCTTCCCGTCGCCCCGGTGCCCACGGGCCAGCTTGGGGATTTGCTAGTACCGACCTGGCTTGCCCACGCCGGGGAGATCTGGGACAGATAAGAGGTGAAAGCGTACGAGGTCCCGGATGAGTCCGCACGCTCGACCGGCTGGATCGCGGCGGAGGGAAGGGCGACCCCAGGATTCAGCTTCTTGATGGCGGGGTCGTTCCACTTGGTGATCTTCCCAAGCCAGATGTTCGCCAGCGCCTGTCCATCGAGTACCAGGTGCTTGATCGCGGGCTCGTTATAGATGATCGCTACCGCCCCGATGATCATCGGTATGTGCAGCACGACACTGCCCTGGCCGGCCTGGGCGGCCGACTGCTCCGTGCTGCTCATCGGCGCGTCAGTGGCGCCGAAATCCACGACGCCCTGAGTGAACTCCGCTATGCCACCGCCCGAGCCGATGGCCTGATAGTTGATCTGGACCTTGGAATTCACGCTCTGGTGATACTGGCCAGCCCACTGCTGGTACATCGGCGCCGCGAATGTCGAGCCGGCGCCGTTTATCGTCCCTGAGCTCGATCCTCCGCTTCCGCTGGCTGAACTGCTGCTGCACGCGGCCGCAACGAGCATCGCGCCCGCCGCCACGACACCGAGAGCCACTGTGTGTGCGCCTGGCCGGCGCCGCCTGTTCCTCATGTCCGCTCCTTCTAAGCTTGCCCGTATGGATGGTGTGATCGCTGGTCGGCTGATTCTCATTGCGGCAGGAAGGCCATTCCGTGCGGGTTAGCGATGCCGACGACGATCGGCTGGATCAAGCCTGAGGAGAGGCTGAGCGTGCCCACGAAGCCGATTACTCCGGAGTCGTTGGGCGCATCTGTGTAGGCGCTGCCGGGAATCCACACATCCGAGCAGATGGAGTACACGCCGGAGCTGTTGTCGGCGACGAGTATGCATCCCTTCGCCGAGGACGGGAACACCGTGTCATCCACCTGGGTGCCCACGGTCAGGACGCTGACGGATTGCTGCGGTGTCCCGGCATTCTTGATCCAGAGCATCTCGCTGTCGCCCTGGGAGTCAAGGATGAGGTTGCCCTGGGAGTCGACCATCATGGAGTCCGGGTCGGTCAGGTTCAGCGTGACGGTCGAGACCGGCGGGATGATCGTGGTGGCCTTGGCATCAGCCATCAGCACCTTAGTCAGTACTGCGTGCGTGCCGGAGAGCGTGACCTTGTACAGGGCGGGAAAAACGTTCTTGCCGGCGCCGTTCAGGGCGGGGTTGGACGCATCGATGAACGCCATCCCGTTGACGAACTGAATGTCATCGAACCCGCCGCCATGTGGCGTCGGCGGCAACGTGATCTGCGTCGGGCTGCCGCCGGTCGGGTTGATGGTATACAGCCTCGGATTCCCGTCCTCATCGCACATCACCCACAGCAGGTGCGTGGTCGGGTCAACCCGCATGCCGTCGGTATGGCCGCGGACGCTCCACGACTTCAGCAGCTTGCCGCCGGTCGTGTACTCGGCAATGGTGCTGGTCTTGGTATCCGTGCCATCCTTGGCGGTGATGTTCTGCCAGCCGATGAATACATTGCTGCCTGAGATCACCACATTGTCGGGATGGTTCGCAGTTGATGTGGCGGCTGCCCACAGGCAGACCTGGTAGCCCGGAAGGGCGGCGACGCCAGGCGCAGCCCCCGACTTGCAGGCGCTCCCGGAGTGGCTGCTCGTCGTTGAGGCAGTTGGGTTGCTGCTCGAGGTGCACGCGGCGATCCCCAGTCCAGCAGCTGCGACAAGTGCCGCAGACATAGTAATACGACGGAATTTGCGAATTTGGTCCATATTTCGTCTCCTGGGGGGCGCGCGGAACCCGGTCGAGTCCAAGGCCAGTGCTGCGGACCCCGGCTTCGGGGGCGTTACCATGCGCAGCAGTACGGGAGCGCTGGCATGTGCTGATGAATCTCGTCGAATGCGGGCGTGTCAAGCCCTCCGCTAGCCAACAGAATGGCTGGGTAGGTTAACGTGCAGGTTAATCTCGGGCGGCGAGATCATGAACACCGCGCCACATAGGTGTTTGCGATATGTTCGCTTTTTGGTCATCCGGCAGCCGCCAGAGCGGACATACGATCGAAGCGCCTGAGTCTTAACCAGCAGCGACTTCCGGACGACGCCCGAGCTGGGCCACTAGCTGTTGGCTTCCCCGCTGCGCCGGAATTCCTTGGGGGTTAAGTTGGCCAGCCAGGCCCGCGACGACGAAACGGACCGTGCGGCGGACGCCGCCGTTCCCGGCGCGCCCGCCGATCAAGCGGTTGCCACAACGGAAGAACCCGCGATGGAGACCCGCGGCCTCAATGCATGGTTCGGCGCGATGCAGGTACTCAAGAGCCTGAGTATGGCAGCGAAGGCGCGGTCGGTGACGGCCATCATCGGCCCGTCCGGTAGCGGCAAATCGACGCTGATCCGATGCCTGAACCGGCTGCATGAAGAGGTTCCTGGTGCCAGGCTGACCGGCTCGGTGCTGTTCAACGGGTCGGACCTCTACTCTCCGGGCACCGATCCCGTGGACGTGCGGCGCCGGATCGGCATGGTGTTCCAGCGCCCCACCCCGTTCCCGACGATGAGCGTGATGGAGAACGCCGTTGCCGGGCTGAAACTCGGGTCGACAGCCAAGAAGAGCGAGTTGCTGGCGCGAGGCGAGGAGGCATTGCGCCTGGCGGGGCTGTGGGACGAGGTGAAGGACCGCCTCAGCCACCCCGGTGGCCGACTGTCCGGCGGTCAGCAGCAGCGCCTGTGTATCGCGCGAGCGCTCGCCGTGCAGCCCGAAGTCCTCTTGATGGATGAGCCGGCATCGGCGCTGGATCCCGCGTCCACGCTCCGCGTCGAGGAACTAATCGAGAAGCTGAAGACCGAATACACCGTCATCATCGTGACCCACAACATGCAGCAGGCGATGCGGGTAGCCGACGAGACAGTGTTCCTGCTGAGCGGCGAGTTCGTTGAGCAGGGACCCACTTCCGTGATCTTCGGTCAGCCGTCGGATCAGCGCACAGCGGATTACGTCGCCGGCCGGTTCGGATGAGGCTGCGACGACACCCTAACCAGCGGAATTAACAGGGCGCAGGGCGTGGTGTCGCCACAGAGGCGGGCGCCTAACGCTGCTCTTATCTCGAACCTGGGTTGCGTCCTCCATGCTCGCCCCTTCTTTGCAGTCGCGCTGATTTGACGCGCTCGGCTAAAAGATTTGGCCCCGCGCCGCTCGACGGCGGTACGTCGAGCGAAGGGTTGACGTCGAAGAATCCGAACGGTTTGAGGGTGAAGCCGACACGCTCGGCGGGCATGACCGGCCAGTCCTCGGGCCGCGGGACATGATGGCTACCCAGCGTGTACCACAAGACGATGTCGGCGTTCTCCAGCGGCCGGTCGGCCTTGGTCCACTCGGGCAGGCCGGCCCCTCCCGGGTGCTGATTCGGATAATCACCTGCGGGAAACCGCTCGTCCTCGGCGAACGGGGTCGCCCATAGATGCCTGGTCATGAAGGCGCCTCGGCGTATGACAGACGCATCCTCGTGCGCGAACGGGAGGATGTTGCCCTGCGGCACTAGCTTGTAGCCGACTGGCTGGCCATGGGCGTTGGCAACGTTCGGATTCACTACCAGCCAGTGCCGGGCTGTGAGGGGATCGATCAGCCGTTGTGCTTCTGATTCGGTCCTCAGCAGAGTACGGCGCACCCGGAAGGCGTTGCCGTAAGGATTGTCCGGGCCCAGCGGGACGGGTTCGGATTCGACCTCATAGAGGGAATTGCCCGGCCCATCCACTGCCATGTCAAGCCGCACGCTGAAGAAGTGCTGGTGATAGGCCGCTAGAGTCTGCGGGGCCACGACGGTCCCATGCTCGCTCTCGGTTCCCGGGGCCAGCGCCGTGGTCAGCACGATTCCGGTGAGCTTGATTTCCAGCTCGACGGCACCGTCGGTGTAGAAGTACCAGTAGAACCCGTACTCATAATTGCCCGCGGTAATGATGAACGAGACGACGAGGCGGCGGTTCCTGCGGACCTCCGCATGATTGAGGGCGGCGTCAAAGTGCTTCCAGAGGATGCCGGAGTCTTCCTCGTGCATGCAAATGGCGTTCTTGATCGTGTAGGGCGCTCCTTGGTCGTCGGCCAGGTTGACGTCGAAGTACCGGATCTCTCCCAGGCAGTCACAGCCGAGTTCGAGAGTATTTGTCATGATCCCGATGCCGTACTCGCCGATATCAAAGGCATTGCGCCATCCCTGGAACGGCCTCGGGTCGCCGTACGGAACGACGAGTTCGGCGATGGAAGCCCGGTGAATGACCGGTCGCAGCCGGCTCCTGTCCTCGTACCCGACCGTGTGCAGGACGAGTCCTTCGCGTGCGTTAAAGCCAAGCCGGAAGCGCCACTTCTGCCAGCGCACCTCCCACCCGTCGACCTCGAAGCTCGCACCGGCGGGCTGACGGATCTCGACGGGCCGGAGGCCCGCTCGTGATGCGATGCGATCAGCGGTGTAGTCACCCGTTCCAGGCGGCAGCGGAACGACCCCGAGATCCTCCACCCTGACCACGGTCATGTCGTCGATATCCACGATTGCGTGCAGCCCATGTATGGGCTTGGCGTAGGGGTTATCGGCAGGGTGCGCCCGATAGAAGCTCAAGGTCCATACCAGGCGCCTGCCTTCGTCCTCCTCCCGCGTGAAATTCCCGATGCCCCATGGCTCCACAAGCACCAGGTCGGGGTTTGCGATGCCGCGGCGCTGCAATCCATCACGGAAGCCCTGGTCGGCCCTGACCACGCGCTCGCACTCGGCATACTCGCCGATCGTGACCGGTGAGCGGACGCCAGGTACTGGCCGCCATGAAAGGATGGAGCCAGCCGTGATCGACACGACAACCTCATGGGTCAGATGCGCTACCGGGTCATGGGCAACGATGAAAGCTTCCCGCCGGAGCGAATTGCCAGGCCGCTCCGAGGCGATCTCGCCCTTCGGCGGCTCGTGCAGGCTGACTGAGACAAACCGCATCGTCCGCCTGGCGTGCGCATCGGCCCTGAAGATCTTGACCGCCTGACGGATCTCATCGGCGCTCAGCGGATCAAGCGGATGACGCCCTCCTGACACGTGGCCTCCCCTTCCCGAGCCTGCTTCCACCGACGCGCACAGACCATAACCCAGGCCATTCGCGTAAGCGACCGCGCCACCCGCGGCGTGTGATCAGCGCGCCGGTCATTGCGCGGCTGACTCCTGGCTCAGCAGGCGGAACTGGACCCTGGACATGCTCTCCTGGCGTCTGGTAGTCGCCTTCGGGGTACGGCAGTGGCTGGACGGCATGCCCACGGCCAGGCTCAAGTCTGCGGGGGAGGTTGGCGGTGCCCAAAGTTCCGGCCGGCGAGCATCCGGTGACGCAGCGTGGAGGTGCCCGACAGCGCAGGTGTTCGGCCGGTATTTACGGCTCGATCGTGACTGCCGCGATCCTCGCTGCGGCCGGCGATTACCTGCGCACCCTGGTGCTCGCAGTGTCGGTGGTGGTGACGCTGCTGGTCTACTGGATCGCCGAGGAATACGCCGAGCTCCTGAGCGAGCAAACAGAAGGCGGCCGACTGCCGACGTGGCGACGCGTCAGAGCCGCTCTGGCCACCACGTGGCCGATGGTCAGCGCGTCTTTCGTGCCGCTGCTCGCGCTGGTCCTTGCGCGCATCGCCGGCGCATCAGGGCCGGACGCGGCCAACGTCGGATTGGCCGTTGCGGTCCTCCTGCTGATGTTCCACGTCTGGTCCGCCGGCCGCGCATCGCAGCTGCGCGGCCGCCAGCTTGCCAGCGTTACATGTGCTGCCGCAGTGCTGGGCCTGGTCATGGTTGCGCTCAAGAACATAGTGCTAGTCCACCTGCACTAGCGGGCCTCGCATCGAACCCGGTGCAACTCGGCCGCTAGGTCGCCGGATTCCGGTCCCTGCGGCAATGCGATCTAGGAAAGGAGCCTGCGGATATCGTCGGCGTCAATGGCTTTGCTGAAAACATCGCCGTGATCCATCACGCTTGAGAACAGCTTGGCCTTCCTCGCTTTGAGCGCCATGACCTTTTCCTCGATGGTGTCCCGGGCAACGAGCCGGTAGACCATCACATTCCGGGTCTGGCCAATACGGTGAACGCGGTCCACCGCCTGCGCCTCTGTCGCGGGATTCCACCACGGATCAAGCAGGAAACAATAGTCGGCCTCGGCCAGGTTCAGGCCGAATCCGCCGGCCTTCAAGCTGATCAGGAATACCGGCGCAGCCCCGCCCTTGAACTGCTCGATAACCTGCGGCCGGTTCCGGGTACTGCCGTCCAGGTAGCAGTACTGCAAGCCGACCGCGTCCAACTCGGCGCGTACCTTCCCGAGGAACCCTGTGAACTGGCTGAACACTAGCGCCCGGTGCCCGCCTGCGGCCACGTCACCGAGCTGGCTCAGCAGAGCGTCGATCTTGGCGGATGGCAGGCCGTGGTAAGAGTCGTCAACGAGCCCGGCGTGCAGGCTGAGCTGGCGGAGCAGGGTCAGCGAACGGAAGATCGTGAATCGGTTGGCATTCATATCGTGGATCAGGCCGAGAACCTTCTGCCGTTCCCGCTGGAGATGGGTCTCGTACACCCTGCGGTGCTGCGGATGCAGGTCGATCTCGAGAACCTGTTCCTGCTTGGCGGGCAGGTCGGCAACCACCTGCTGTTTTGTGCGCCGCTTGACCAGCGGCTTGATCCGGCGCTGCAGCTGAGCCAGCAGGTGAGCGTCGCCATCCTTCTCAATCGGCTGGGCGTAGAAATCGCTGAAGCTGACAGGGTTCGGGAACAAACCAGGCGCCGTGATCGAGAGCAACGACCACAACTCCATCAGGTTGTTCTCCAGCGGCGTGCCGGTGATGGCGATCTTGATGGGGGCGACCAGCCGCCGTACGCACTGGTAAATCTTCGACTGGCGGTTCTTCACATTCTGGGCTTCATCCAGGAACAGGCCAGCCCAGGCCAGTTCGTCATAGGCAGCGAAGTCGAGCCGCAGCACCGCATAGGACGTCACGACGGCATCTGCCCCGGCCACAAGATCGCCGAGGCGCTGGCCCCGCCGGGACACGGTGTCGGTGACCGGGACCACCTTCAGACCTGGCGTGAACCGCGCGGCTTCAGCGGCCCAGTTCGCGACCACGCTTGTGGGTGCGACGATGAGGAACGGCGGCGTGCCGGGCGCTGCCTGCTTGGCATGGCAGATCAGTGCCAGCGACTGCAACGTCTTGCCGAGCCCCATGTCGTCGGCCAGGATGCCGCCGAGACGGTGCTCCCACAGGAACGCCAGCCAGCCGAATCCATCGTGCTGATAGGGCCGGAGCCGGGCCTGCAAGTGCGATGGCAACTCCGGGCGGCGCACGTGAGCCGCTGAGAGCAAGCCGCCCACTTGCTCCCGCCACGCCGACGCCTGGTGATCGATTACGCCGAGCCCCGCGAGTTCCTCCCAGAGCCCGGCCTGATACCTGCTGATCCGCAGCTCGCCAAAGGATGCTTCCCGCAGCGTCCTGGCTTCCTCGATCAGCCTGCGGAGCGCCTGCAACTCCGGCTTGTCGAGGGAGAAATAGGCGCCGTCGGGCAGTAGCAGATAGGGCTCGCCACGGCTGAGCGCCAGGAAGACGTCGAGGAACGGGACCTGGCGTCCTTCGATGCTGATCGTCACGCCCAGGTCGAACCAGTCCATGTCGCCGTCTACCTCGTCGGTAGCGACGGCGATGCGCAGCGAGTCACCGGCCTCCCGGTAGTCCGCTGGTTCACCGGTGATGTCGGTGGTCACCCCAGGCTGGTCGGTGAGCAGCGGCAGTAGCTCGGTGGTGAAGCGCATGGTGTCCAGGCCCGTGACCCGCGCTCTCGCCAGCAGCCTGGCGTGAGATCCAGCCGCTTTGCGGTCACGCCGGGCAAGCCCGAACAGGTCAAACGGCAGATCAAGACCTGCCAGGAGCGCCTGCTCGGCGGCGAGGTCACGGTAACCGTCGTCGGCCGCGTCATCGTCCAGCGGTGCGCGCAATGAGGACTCTCCTACCCGGTAAACCCACTCCCAGGTGACTTCCAGGTCATGGCCGGGACCATAGCTCGCACGCAGCAGCAGGCCGGGTCCCTCGATTGGCGGCAGGCTGAACGAACCGTCCGAGGATGTCAGCGTTGCAGCCCGCCGCAGCCGGGGGTAGTAGCTGTCAAGGAAGCGGGACTGGTCAGAGGCGGGTACCTCAAGCCGCAGGCCGGCCAGAACCAGCTGCTGGAGCTGCGGGGAAGCTGCTGTGCCGCCCAGCCGCGCCAGCCGGAACCGCCAGCCGTTCGGATCACCCGCAGCCTCCGGATCGTCGCGTTCGATGTACACCAGCCCGTGCCCGCCGCTCCCGCCTCCGATGAAGGCAACGGGCACGACGCTCGACGGCGGTTCACCCGCCCGGGTCACGGGACCGATAACCAGCGGGCCTGAAGCATCGCTGCGAGTGACGTCCAGGCACAGCTCAGCGGTGCCGTACCTTGGCACCGGGCCAAGCTTGCGGGGGTAAACAAGGCGCAGTCCGGCCGAGTCGGCGTCATCGAGCAGTGGCCATAGCTGCCGTGAATCAATCGCCGATATGTCGATGGACCGTTCGTCGCCGTAGGACCCGTAGGAGTAGCCGTTGTAGGTGGTGTATCTGCCCCGCGACTGGTAAAGCGCGTGTAGTTCACGCAGCAGCCGAACCTGCTCGGGCACGTAATCGCCCGAATAGCTCAGAGAGTCCACCTTGCTCCAGCTCAAGCCGCCGCTGATCCAGCCCACGTTCTTGCCAGGCCGGACCAGCCGCCCGCAGAGCTTGAACTGCCGGGCGCCCGCGCCGATTGTGCCTCCTGCGCTCTGGCGCCCGCTCGCGACTAGCGTCAGCTCGATTGCCAGCGGCGTCTTGGCCGGGCGGGTTGCCGATGCGCCGGGCCGCGAGCCGAGCAACGCATCCAGCGAATGCTGCCAGCCGACAGGGCCTGGTTGCTCACGGCGTGGCGTCGCCGCCGCCGGCCCCATCGCCTCTGTCGCGGTCAGGATGAGAGCTACAGCGTGCTTGCAATTGAACTCGACCGGGCAACTGCATTCAGCCAGTTCAAAGACCGGCGGCAGCCCGCTCGCCAGAGAAAAGAACGCCGCGGTCGCGTAGAAGTGCCCGCCCTGCCCGCGCACCAGGCCGCGAAGCGCGCACTCTGACGAGTTCCACTCGGCGTGCACGACAGCCTGCTGCTGCGCGTACTGGAATCCCTTCGCGAAGGCGGCGGCTCCCACCGCACTGGCCAACGTCGCGGGATCGAAGCCGGGCAACAGGCCGCTCTGCATGTGGCGAAGGTACCTATCCCCACCGACAAAAACCCGCGCGACAGGCCGCCATAGGCAGCGCCAAATCGATGACTATTCCGAATGATTCCTCGTCTTCACCCGGCGCGCTGTCGTCTGGTCCTGACAACCAGGTCCGGCTTCCAGGTCACGACCGATCCCGGCGGGATCGTCCCGGCCAGCGACGCGCCCGGATACACGATTGACTCCCGCCCGATGACGGTGCCTGGCGAGGTGACGGCATTGCAGCCGATCTGGACGCCGTCGCCAAGCACCGCGCCCAGCTTGCGTAGGCCGGTATCGATGCTCGTACCGTCCGGGTGCCGCACGGCAACCGTGCCCGGCACAATCTTGAAATTGGCCAGCCGCGTGCCCGCTCCGAGGTTTACCTCGCCGCCGAGGATCGAATCGCCCACGTAGGCGAAGTGCGGCGCTTTGGCATGATCGAGAAAGATCGCTGTCTTGCATTCGCTGGCGTGTCCGATCACGCAACCGACCCCCGTGAGCACGTTGCCGCGCAGATAGGCACCGTGCCGCACCTCGGTGCCCGGCCCGATCAGGGCCGGGCCGCGGATGTAGGCACCTGCCTCCACCCGGGCGCCGTCCGCGATCTCAACCTCGCCATCGATGTGCGCGCCCTCCTCGACCTCACCGCGGATGCCAGGGCGCAGCACCGAGCCAAGGTACTCCGGCAGGCGCGCCAGCGCCTCCCAGGCGCTCGCGCATCCGTCGAAGAGCTCGCCGTGCTGGTAGCTGCCCAGCTCGAATAGCTCATCGGGTGCGAACAAGTTCATCGTGGCTCTCGCATCGTCGGACGGCGGCCGAGGGCGCGGTGCAGCCCTCGATAGGTAACCCTCTACGCGTAGCCACTGTATGGCCCGCGTGCGGCGGACCGCGCGCGGGCCACCCCGCCCGTCGCCAAGCACACTGACCATGCCAAGACAGGCCCCTGCCCCCGGCTGACAGACTGGCTTGCGTGGAAGCTGCCGACCGTCTCGAGCAGGTATACCGGCTGGAAGCGACCCGGATCAGGGCCGCGCTGGCCGCGCGTCTCGGCGATGTCGGCCTGGCCGAGGACCTCGTCCAGGATGCCTTCCTCGAGGCGCTCGAACACTGGGACGCCGAGGGCGTGCCGCCGAACCCGGGCGGATGGCTGGCCACGACGGCCCGGCGCAAGGCAATAGACCGGCTGCGCCGCGATCGCGCGGGGCGGGACAAGCTGGCGCTGCTGGCGGTGACCGAGTCACGGCAGCACGGCCAGGGTGCCGGAGGCGCGGAGGGGCCGGCTGATCCAGCGGCTGAGGCAGGTCGCGACGCTGACAACGACCTGCTCAGCCTGATCTTCGCGTGCTGCCATCCGGCGCTTGAGCGAGATGCCCAGATCGCGCTGACGCTGCGGGCCGTGTGCGGCCTGACCACGGCCGAGATCGCGGCGGCGTTCCTGACCAGCGAGACGGCCATGGCACGCCGGCTGGCACGATCCAGGAAGGCGCTCAGGGACACCGGCTCCGACGTGCGCGTTCCCGATCCCGATCAGCTCGCCGACCGCCTCGATGAGGTGCTGGCCGTGATCTACCTTGTCTTCAACGAGGGCTATCTCGCCAGCGCGGGCCGCACGCCAGCGCGGCGGGATCTCGCTGCCCAGGCGGTCGCCCTGAACCGGCTGCTGCACCGGCTCATGCCCCGCGAGCCTGAGGTGCTCGGTCTTCTCGCCCTGCTGTTGCTGCATGAATCCCGGGCCGCGACCAGGTTCGACGGGTGGGGCCGGCTGGTGCGACTGCAAGACCAGGACCGGGCCCGCTGGGACCACGGGCTGGCCACCGAGGCGGCGCAGCTACTCAGCCGCGGCATCGAGATGCACCGCCCTGGTCCCTACCAGATCCAGGCCGCCATCGCCGCGGTTCACGCGCAAGCGCCGAGATATTCGGAAACGGACTGGGACCAGATCCGGCTGCTATACGACCGGCTCGAGCTCTTCACGCCTTCGCCCGTGGTGCGGCTAAACCGTGCGGTGGCTACCCGGTACGCCATCGGCCCGCGAGCCGCGCTCGACGAGATCGAGCCGCTGGCTGCGGACCTCGATGGCTACCGGCTGTTTCATGCCGTCCGGGCCGAGCTGCTGACCGAGCTCGGCCGTCATGAGCAGGCCCGCTGGGCGAACGAGCGAGCGCTCGCGCTAGCCGCCAACCCGGCCGAACGCGAGCTGCTCACCCGGCGCCTATCGCTGTGAGCGAGTGGCGCTCACTGAGCCATAACCGGCCTGACCTCCATCACGATCCAGTCCCGGTCAACGCCTGGCCAGGTCCTCGAGATTTCCACCGCTTCGTCGATGGTGTCGGTCTCGAGGACCGAGTAGCCACCAAGGACTTCCTTGGTCTCCATGAACGGGCCGTCGATCACCCTGCCCGCCCGTACCGTCTTGACCTTGTCGACCGAATCGAGCTGGTGCCCGGGGTCGGCGAGCTTGCCCGCGCTGCCGTATTTCTCGTACCAGGCCCCGATCTCGGTCATCCAAGCCTCAAGGTCAGGTCCCTGCAGTTGCTGTCCGGTCTCGGTGATCAGGCCGAGTATCAGGTACTTCATCCTTAGCCTCCGCGCTGTCCAGACGGGTGCCCGGTCGGCACCCTCACATTCACTCCACGAACGGGCGACCGCCTGATGTGACATCGGCCCAACAAAGCTCCCGGCCTACTGCCGAGCCTAAGCCTGCGGCTCGAGGGGTTAACTGGCGCGCTGGAAACTCCGGCTGATCGTCGCGATCCCGAGAGCTCCGGCCGGTGCCAGAGTGACCAGGGCGGGCAGTTGATAGCGCCACGAGAACTCGAACAGGTCGGAAACCGCCAGCACGAACACACCCGAGGCGAAGAACAGCAGGCACGCGAGCCCAAGCTGACGGGTTCGGTGATCGATCTTCCGCCGCACCAGAACCAGCGAACCGACTAGCCCGGTTACGGCGAAGACCGCGAGCAACGGTCCGGGGGTAAAGCCGCCATCAAGCTGATAGGCGCGCAGGAACCCTGCGACAGGCGTCCAGACGGCCGGGGCTCCGCCGCCGAACTGGCTGATCGCGTCGTCGACGACCTTCGTGGACGTCCACGGCGGGAAGTACGGGTAGCTGGTCTGGAACTGCCAGCGGTAAATCGGCGTGTCGCCCTGGCTATGCGCGCGGGTCGGCGTGAATAGCTTCACCAGGTCATGTCCGTAGGCGGACATCAGCCGGAGCGGTTGCTGGGTCAGGACCCGGTGGTTGAAGTCCGCGATCTCGCGGTTGGTCAGGGCGATCGGCTGGTGCTTAGGGTTGTAGTACCAGCGGATCGGTGACCGTGGGCTGTACTCGAGCCAGTCGGGTCCCTGCCGCTGCTCAGTCCTGGTCGGGCACATGCCGCGCTCGCCAGCTGGCAGCCGGATGGTGTCGCAATCGGCCGCGGCCGCCGTGCGGCCGTAGAACGAGGTCATGCCCGTGTGTGACAACTGAAAGGCGCCCGTGAGCAGGTACGAGCCGGCTGAGTAAGCCGCGATGGGGAGGGCGAATGCCACACAGGCCGCGGTCACCCTGCCAGCGGCGCGCCGCCAGCCGCCGCCGAGCACGAGCAGGTAAATCACAGCGGGCAGCAGCACGGCTTCACCGACCTGCGCGACCGTCGCCGAAGCTCCGAGCACGACGCCGGCCAGCGCGGCCCTGCGCCAGCCGGCCGTCGGCCGCCAGAGCAGGATGGTCAGGCCCGCCACGATCAGCGCCTCGAACCAGAGGTCCGGCATGAGAGTCTGCTCGATCTGGACCTGGTATGCGTCGAGCAGGACCGGAGCGATGGCCAGGGCCGCCAGCCAGCGCTCCGTGCCGCGCTTGCGCAGCAAGGCGTAGATGACGACGGCCATGGCCAGGCCCAGCAGGTGCTGGACGGCCACGACCATTTCCAGGTTGCCCACGGCCAGGATCGCCCTGAGCACGCCCCCGTAACCGAGTGGATCCATGCCCGGCGGGTCGTTGAACAAGTATCTCGGCGTGTCGATGTAAAAGATCGCCGGACGGTAAGCGAGCTGAGCCAGCACCCTGAGTACCAGCCCTGCCGCGACCAGCACAACGGCCGGCCAGTTCGCTCGCAGCAGCCTGATGCTCGCGGACCGCCAGGCTGGTCCCGGGCCGAGCATGCCAGGTCGGGCCGGCTCGGCCCGGCGCAGTTCCCGGTCGGTGTCGGCGCTCCTCATAACCGGGTCGGGGTGAGCTGTCCGCCGCTGGAGTGCCACAGGGCCAGCCACACTGTCACGAGCGTGAGCCAGCGGGTCATCCGGTTACGCGGAACCTGGGTCAGCGCCACCCATGCGATTGCGGTATACCAGGCAAGCACCCACGGGGCGACCACGATCCAGGCGAAGGTCAGCGCGAACGGCGCGACGACCTCCCGTGGCTGATCCGAGGAGATCCGCCGGTAGACAAGTATGGCCACGGCGATCATCGCGATCGGCCACAGGACGCTGATCAGCGTCGATGTGACGGCGTCGGCGTGGAACGCATGTCCGATCGCGTCGAGGAACCACCACGGCGACGGCAACGTGGTCAGCTTGGAGGCCGAGAGCAGCGGCACCAGCGCCTTGAGCCCGTAGAAGCTGTACTCAAACGCGATCGTCGCCAGCGCAACCACGGCGATCCTGCCGGTGCGCATCCACTCATGCCGACGCAGAAGCGGGAACGCCAGGCCGATCCCGATGAGTGCCGCGGTGATCTTGACACCGCAGGCAAGCCCGATGACGACGCCGATCAGCACGTCGCCCCACTTGTCCGAGACCCGTCTGGCCACCTGAATCGAGCAGATCGCTGCCGCGGCCACGAATGTGTCCAGGTGACCGCCGCTGACTAGTTGCTGGATGAGGACCGGGTTCGCGGCCCAGAACAGCGTTGCCCTGATGGGATCGTCGGAGGTCTTCAGAAGCAGCAAGCCGACGCCGATGAACACGATGCCGTTCAGGATCATCAAGATCCAGATGGTGGTCACCGCGTCAGCGCCGCCGATCGTCGCCGCGAACTTCTGGACCAGGGTCGCGATCGGGCCGTAAACCGAAGGCGTGGTCTTCCACTTGACCCCGACCGCCAAGGTGTAGGGCGAGTTCGGCCCAAGGAAGTACTCGGGGTTCGTCAGGTACGGGTTGCCGCCGAGCGCCGCTATCCTGCCGTACGCCGCGTAACTGGCGGTATCCGATGAGCCGACCGGGGTGAGACTGACCATTACGGCGACGACACACGCGCTCGCCAGCAGTAGCCGACGCGGATCGGGGCGCCAGCCCTGGCTGTGCGCCCAGAGCATCCCCGCGAGCCCCAGGCAGGCCAGGACGTTCCCCGTGTACAGCATGACCGACGCGAGGACGGGTTCGTTCTGGAGCGAGGGCAGCAGGTGCGACAGCGGCAGCCGAACGGGCCACAGGGTCTCCGTATTGGGAGCGGTGGCGCCGACCACCATGCCGAGCAGCAGGCCAACCGCGGAAACGGCGATGGCGATCTTGGGCTCAGACAGCTTGCTCCAGGCCAGCTTGCGGATGAGGTGGCTCATCAGCCAGTCGATCGGGCCTGTTGCCGGCTGCAGCGGGGGCGGCCCTGTGCGGCGCCGGCCCGGTTCAGCAAGTTCGGCCTCGGCATGGGCGACCGGAACCCGTGTCGTGACCGCCACGCCGCCGTTCACCGTCTTGGCGACGCCCGAACCGGCCATGTTCTGCATATCGATCCCGCCGTTCACGTTGTGGACGGAGAAGTTCCCCGTCACGTCGCGCACCTGGATATGGCCCGAGTTTACGGTCTTAAGCTTGACTTC
>Ga0126378_10001586_pt1 | contig 16864 bp, 6 predicted proteins | sample PanSoiMetPlot_23_FD_92587 | JGI IMG/M metagenome (GOLD analysis project Ga0126378, IMG submission 92587) | Tropical forest soil microbial communities from Panama - MetaG Plot_23 | ecosystem: Environmental > Terrestrial > Soil > Tropical forest > Bulk soil | place: Panama | collected 2016-02-17
CATGCCTGAAACCGAGGGCATGATTGGTTTCTTCATCAACCTGCTGGCGGTGCGCACCGACCTCTCCGGCAATCCGACTTTCCGTGAACTGTTGGGCCGAGTGGGCGAGGGCATGCTGGAGTCCTACGCCCATCAGGAGGTTCCATTCCCCAAGATCGTCCAGGACATCCAGCCCGAGCGAAGCGCAACGCACAACCCCATCGTGCAGGTGCTGTTTGTTATGCAGAACGTCCCGCGCGCCAAACGCGAGTTGGCGGGATTGCGTGTGGAGCCCTTTGAAGTGCCGGTCACAACGTCGAAGTTCGACATGGCTGTGTTCGTCGGGGAGCGCCCCGAGGGCCTAGTCGGCTATTGGGTGTACAGCACCGAGCTCTTTGAACCGGCAACGATCCAGCGCATGCTGCATCATTTCACAAACCTGCTGGAGAGTGCCGTTGCACAACCCGACGCGCGACTGAGCGCCTTGACGATGCTGAGTCCTGAAGAACTAGCACAGCAAGAAGCCGAGAAGAAGCAGCGAAAACAATCCCAGTTCAGTAAGTTGAAAGCGACCGCGCCGGCGCCTGTCGAACTGTCAGGGGAATCCACGATAAGGTCACAAGACTAAGAGCCTGTAACAAAGCTCTCCACAGATTTGGAGCGGCCACTTGTCCGATTAGGGGCGTTATACGACCAAGTGGATTGTTTTCGAGTATCCAAACAGAAGGACCGTTGCGTTAAAACGCCACATCATCAGTAAACACACAGAAGTGAACGGAGGGGGTCTCACTCGATCAGTAATGAGAACTCAGCTTGTGTTGATTAGTTCCTTCGGTAAACGAAGCAGTCTGGCTGCCTCTCACTTCAGCCCTGCGTACTCAGCTTTGGCTTGCCTGAGAATTGGAACGTCTGAATCGGCGTCTTTCCACAGTTCGAAGAAGGCCTGAAACGCCTTCTTGGCTTTCGGGAATTCGCCCGCAAGCGCGAAGCCGCGCGCCATTCCCAGATATGACAGCGCATAATACTGTCCCCAATTCGGGTGGACCCAGGTAGCTCCCCAGTTGGCGCCCTTATGATCCACGATTTTCTGAAACTCAGCCGCTGCATCCGCGCCCTTATGCATTCTCAGGTAAGCCATGCCACGCACATAAATCGCATCGGGGTAAGCGCGTTCGTATGGCAAGGCGGATGCCAGAAGTTCAACGCTCCTGGCAGGTTCATTGCGGTGGAGCACGATCACGGCTTGAATCTCGGGTAGCTGTGCGGCGTTCCAGATCGTTCCGTTTGGAAAGCGTCTCGAAGTCTCTGCGGCGAGCTTCTCCGCCTGGGCCGTTTGCCCGCATATCGCGAGTGCCAACGCAGGACGCCCAAGCCGACGCGCGGTTTGGCAATTACCCGACAACGCATCGGCACGCGCATCCGCCTCTTCGAATTCGCCGGCGACGTACCGGAATCCCTGGCGCAGCGCTGTCTCGGCCGCACGCTGGTACAACTCATGCGATTCACGACGATGGCCGTGCACATTCAGATCGGCCGCCTGCAACCCGAAGCTGAGGTACTCCTCTGGCTTGCCCGCGAACCATTGAGTCTCCCTGGCAATGGCAGCTTTGTCGTCTTCGACATAAGCCAACTCGAGGAAACGCTGGTGGATTCTTGGACCGTCGATCCCTTGTGCCCGCACCTTCGCCGCTACCTGGTCGGCTTCCGAAAGTCGATTCAGGCAGATGTAGGCGTCCAATTCGCGACGATATGGAGGTTCGACATTGGGCTGCAGCCGAACTGCCTCAAGCCCCTGCTTCAGCCCCTCTTCAAATCGCCCCATATCGATGTAGATGAGGCTTAATTGGTTATAGGAGCCCCACCTGTGGAGGTAGTTGCGGGTAGCCAATTGATAGGCATCAATCTCCTTGTCCAACTCGCCAGTGGCCCTGTAATAGTAGGCAGTGATCTCGGTCCGCTCGGTCTCGGAGACGCGATCGACCAGACTGAAAGCTCGTTTCGCGTACTCCGCGCTGCGTTCCATATCCCCGGTCTGTTCATACGCCACGCCCAGAACGTAATAAGCCAGCGCGAAATTCGGATCGATTGCCGTGGCGCGCTCAAACAACGGGACAGCGGCTAGATAGTGGCCCTGACCCATGACGGAAAGGCCGACGGTGTAGTTCTGAAGAGCTTCCAGCGAAGGAGTGGTTACCTCTTCCAGTGGTCGATTCAACCTCTGGATCGAGTTGAACGACTCTCCAAGCTTGCTGCGCATGGGCGTCGCCGCGCTTCCCAACGCGTTCAACACGTGCTCTTTGTCTTCGGCCTGGATCTGCTCCCGGGCGAGCGTTACCCCGTCGTTACACGTAATTGCCTCGAGGGTGATGACGTAGCTTTTTCCCAGGCTTGTGATTGAGCCGTCTATCGTGGCCGCACCTCCTTCGCGGACGCAGACATCGTGCGCAATCTCATTGGTGATACGCACTCCAGGTTGAAGATTCATCAGTCTTAGAACGCGATGCAGCTGCGCGTCATCCATGATTTTCAGGAACGGCGATTGTTCCAGCTGGATGGCCAGGCCCTGGCGAAGCGTGTCGTCGAAGATGGGATCTCCGGTCTTGTTCACGAAATCGGCGAGCACAATTGTGTCTTTTTCGGTCAGAACCGGCGCGCGGTGCACGAAAATCCGTACAGCCGCGGCACTGGCCGCGACCACAACGATCGCACACACCGCAATCCATCCCCAGGGATTCGACTCCTTGATCTGTATCTCCACTTTGGAGTGCTGTGCCGCGACAATGCTGACTTCCTGCGCCGGCACAAGGCGCACGCTCTCGGCAAGCCGATACCCTCGACCGGGGACAGTCAGTATGTACTGGTGGTCCTTGGAGCTCTCGCCCAGCGCCTTCCGCAGCATGAAGATGATGCGGCTCAGGTTGGCCTCTTCGACGAAGGTGTCGGGCCAAACCTCTTTCATCAGGTCGTCCTTGGTAACAACCTCTTGGCTGTGACGGACCAGGACCAGAAGTATTTGAAACGTCTTCGGCGTAAGTGGGACGGGCTCGCCGGCGCGCAGCAGGATTTCCTTTTCCGGATCAACTCGAAAAGGACCGAACTCATAGAGTTCTTTGAGTCTCTGGCTCTCGCTCGCCGACATGTTAGGCAGCGCCCCGCAAAGCGTTGGAGCGGATTTTAGCACGATCCTGCGTGGCGCTGACTCCGACTCACTGTCAGCCGAATCCTTTGAACCCTGCCTGTTTTCTTGCTGTTACGAGCCTGCGAGAAAATATCAGAACTTTTCAGAGGGTTTGTAAGGACTTTCAAGCCTGTCTCCAGCAAACTCCGCTGATCCTTCAGTACGGGGGCCAGTTCAGAAAGCAGACTTATGGCGAAGCAAACGAAGATCACGATCGAAACCGATTCGCTCCTGATAGTGCGAGGCCGGAGCTCCGCACGCGCCTGGTGTCCGCTATGCCAGGCCGACGCAGAGATGATCGCCTTGGACAACGTCGGGGTGATCTCGAACCTGGATCGCCCTGCCGTGGAGAGATGGCTCAACTCGGGAGAGTTGCACCGTTCGCAAGCGACCGATGGCTCGGCTTTGGTTTGTCTGAATTCACTGCTCGCTCGCGTACTGAAGACAAGAACCGCTCACCGCCGCTTCCGCGGTGGCGAAATACTCTAAAGGAGACGACCATGAAACGCATCACCATCGCACAGGCTTTCACAATCGCCGCAATCACCCTACTCGCTCTGGGCCTGGCGCCCACAGCGAACGCCAAAGGATGCTCTAACGCCACCCTGAAGGGCACCTTCGCAGAGAAAGACACTGGATTCATCCCGAACCCGCCGCCCGCGAACCCCTCCCTTTTCGCCGGTGTCAACCTGGATACTTTTGACGGAAAGGGCACGATTACGGCTATTGGATTCGCGACCGTAGACGGCAATGGAGCCCCACAAACGGAAATTGGTACCTATACAGTGAACCCTGATTGCACCGGTACTTACGAGGTTCAGATTTCGCCTGGAGGCTTTACGGCTCACGCCTTCTTCGTGATCGATGATGGCGGGAATGAACTTCAAATCATCGTGACAGACCCGGGCAACGTGATCACCTGCATCGCGCGCAAGCAACTTCCAGTGGGTCGTTCCGAGGAATGACGGCTGCAGGCCCCTGACAACGCACAGCCCAGCGGTCGGGCAACATGCAGTATCTTGGGCGGCGGTCGGGCTGGAATGATGCCAAGGATCCGCTCGCCCGCGCAACCGTTCATGTAGTCTGCTGAGTCCGGGGTGCCGCGCGAATGACGGGCTATGCGGAGCCGCTGCGGCAGCGAGGGATTAGTCCTCTGTAACGGGGCAGGGGCGAGTTAGTCGGTGGACAACGCCACAAATCACTCCTCGCTTGCCGACGCTTCGCATGCTAGTCGGACGGAGTTTTCGCGAGCGACAACCAAATTTCTGGGCTTTCTCTGCTGCTCCAGTGGTGGGCGCGGCGAATTCGGGGGAACTTTGCCCTTGCACCGCATCATGGAATCTGGTCGGTGACCGTCTGCTGGCCAACGGGATCAGAGATCTCGATCTTGCCGAACGTGAAAGCTACCTTCTCGTACTCGATGCCATCGAGCGGCTGCCCCGGAGAACTCGCGGCATCGAGCACCTGCGTCACGTCGACAATGTGAGCGTTAGAGAGCCTGATGGTGTACACGATGTTCTTCACGCCGGCTGCGGTGGTCTTCAAGAAGTCGAAGCGGGCCTCGCTGATGGTTTCGTTGTTGACCAACGCATCGAAGATTTGTGGTGAGGCCACGCCGACGGCCTTGGTGATGCGGATCGGAGCATGGACTCGCTTGCCCGTCGGGAGCCCGGTGCCGGGATCCGCCGGCACATTAACCTCGTAGGAGAATCCCAATCCGATGCTCTGGTTGGCCTCTCCGGGCGCAAGGCTCTCTCCTTTAAAGAGTCCCTGAGCAGCTCCAGTGATCGTAATCAGAAACGGCATACCGGTCAGCTCCTTTGGTGATGGTTTCGAAACTGCGTCTTCCTCGGGCACATCGAGCGCAAGATCAAACTTCAGATTGCTTGCCCCCTCGCCTTGCCCGCCACTCTTGCGCCGTGCGATCCATAAGTGCGTCGAGCCGTCCAGCCATCGGGTCCGCGCCATGAGACGGGTCACTTGGATTCCAACACGTGATATTTCTTCCTCGCGCAGAGTGTACGCCTCGGCCGCCGGCAGATTTGTCGAATTCAGAATCCGGCCGACCGGCCGCACGGGCGCTGGGTCCAGATCCGGAGGAAGCATGGCTCCCATTTGCAACACGATTTGGCCCAGGATCGCGTTCACGGCAATGGGCAGGAACGGAATCCAGTTGATGGGAACTTGGTTTTCTAGAAGATAGAGAAGAGGCGCGATCGCTGAAACAGCAGGCAGCGGCTTGCGCGCCGCAGAAGCGCGCTCGCGTCCTAATAAGGGCTGTCCGATGCCCCCTTCGGTCTGCCGTTCGATAGCCCAAACCATGTTGGCCATCGGATCGCGGATCCAGCGCACGTCCTCAAGCATCGATCCGGAATGAATCGCGGCGGCAGCCGTTGGCGGTAGCAGGAAGAAGTTGGCAGGCTGCGGGCGGCCTTGGACTCTGGTACTGAACATGGTCCACTTTCCAGCGCCGCCGTCGACATCTTCGGCTCGCTGGACCAGCGTGTTCTCGCCGAAAACGTCGCGCACGACAAGCTGGTCTATGGTCGAAAGGGAGTTCACCGGCAGATCCACCGGGATAACGAACCAATCGTTCCCATGAAGCAGCAGGAAGTCCATCGCTGCCAGCTTGGCGAAGTCCGTTTTACCCATTTGGACTCCGCCGAAATCGGTGATGTTGTTTTCGAAATCCCACCAGCGGGCGTTCGGCATTCCTCGAAAACGCACGTGGCCGGGAAGCACGCTTCGCGTCGTGGTTGAAACCGGGGCTGGCGCGACATCCGCGCCGATCTGAGCGCCTGGGATCAGATCGAAGGTGTGCCAATCGAATCCTCCATCCTGTGCGGGCGTCGCGGAGAAGATACCGGCCTTGCCGTCGGGAAGCGTGCCCTGTATCTGGACGTTGTATTCGAGCTGCTCCGGATTCCAGGCGGGCGGATCCGTGAGACCGAAATCGCTGTACGTTTCCTTGACCCAGGCCGTGAAATCTCCCGCAGCCGGCGCGGGGAACGCAACCGGGTTCGCCAAGATGTCGCGATAAAGCGCAATCCCGTTGAAGCTGCGCCCCGTCACGACGCTGAGAAATCGCGTGGTTTCCGCATCCGCAGCCGCGGGAGGAGCCAGCGGATACTTTGTCAAGAACGACGCCGGGGCCTTCGCGCCCAGAAACAACTCGTAGGCCTGCGCCAACTCCACCTGCAAGGAAACATCCGGGGTGAATGGCTCCCGCTCTACCAGGAGTTCCATTGGCTGATTGGGTATCAGCGGTTGAAACGGACCATCGCCGGTGCGCCATCCGGTGAGCGCCGATTGCCGCATCGTAATCTGCGCGAAAGCCGGAGATCCCGCGTCTTCTCCGCGAAATTCACCGAGCTGCCACTGCCGCGTCAGAAACCAGAGCGGATCGCGAATCGGGGCGGCAAGGGGCCGCGCGATGGGGTTCGATCTCGGCCTAGGTTCCAGACGGCTCCAATACGTGATGGATGGTGTGCTCATCCCTTGAGCGCCCTCTCTACGATGGTGGATTGATGTTGCATCACTGAATTGCGGAAATTGACTGTAATTGCGTTCTTCGCTTCGTCGCCGGGCATATAAATCGCCGGAATCAGTTGACCCAGATCGCCGAGCAACTCCAAGTCAACCGCGCGGATCTGGGCCAGGTCAGCAGTCTCGTTTAGAATTGCGGCCACACTCGCGAGATCCCAATTCTGAGCCGGCGCCGGTGGAACTGCCAGTAAAACGGCCTGGGGGGCTTCGGCGCCCGGATCATCGAAGTGGAACGCAACGCCGGATGTCTCCTTGATGTTGGGAATAACCTCCGTCCAATCGTCAACAAACAATCCGAACCAGCTCTCATTGACACCCGGTTTTGCTTCGCGGCAGAAGGCAAGCGAAAGATGGCCGGATGCAGGCCTCTGGTCTTCGTTCGCAAAAGGCAGCGCGACCCAGGTCGCAGCGGCATCGAAGGGAAGCTGTGCAAACTCGAAGCCAGGAAGCGCGCTCCCGAGCGCGGACACGTAGAGGTCAAGCTTCCGCCAGGCGCCCAAGGCTGGTCTTGATCGCGCCGCCTGCTGGAACCACTTCCGCACTTGCGCGGCGCTCGCTCCGAAAGATGCCTCCTTGCCGCGCGCGAGAGCCAGATCCAGCTCGGGCGCAAACGGCGGCTCGAACGGAGTCAGCAAGAGGAATTCGCGGCCAAAAACGGCCTTCGCGATTTCAGCCGGCTCAGTTGCGGTGGTTCCCAGGCGACGCTTCGCTTCGGCCTGTACGACGGAGGCCTGCGCCAACATCGCGGCGTCATCGGCCACCGGGTACGACTCGCCGATTCCAAACAGCGAGGCCCGTTTTAGTGCCGGTCGCGCCAAAGCCGGATCATTGGCCGCTAACGCATTGTCCAAATCCGTGCCTAGCGTCGTGAGCGCCGCCATTGCCGCCGCGGCGCGATTCTTCGCGTCAGGATTCGGTGAAGGCTTCAAATTCGCCTTGCCCACCTCCTGCGGAAGCAAAAGGTCTTGCGCGCCCAGCGGCCGGCTCTTCGAAAGAATAATATTGATGGTCTGCGCTAACTCCAGCGCCGGCTGGAACGATCCTGAATAGGAAATGTTAGCGACGGCAACGCCCGCAGCTTCCGTCACCCGAGCGTCCAGTTCCGCCGATTGCCCGGACGCCGATACAGTGCGCGCCAGAGCCAGAAAATCCAGCGGCTGAATCTGCAAATCGGCCACGGTTACTTGTCTCGAAAGGTTGACCGTGCAGACGATCTTCTTCGGATCTCCCAATAAGCGGCCGGCCCACGCATTCAGGTATGGATTCGCTGCCGCTCGAAACGTCTCCGGGCCGGGCCACGGCGTCGGCGGCGCGTTTCCACCCAGCACTAGCGCGATCCGATGCGTAAGCCCCGTGCCGCCCCTGGGCTGCTCGGCGACTTCAGGATCCGGCGGCACATTTCCCGTAGCAGCATCCAGCGCGGAAGTCGCCGCGAACGTATTTGAACGCGCGAGCTGGTAAACGGATTCCGCTACCAGCAAGTCGGCCACCGGACCCATGGCTGCAATCATGGCTTCGATTTGGACTTGGATTGCGACAAAGTCCGGAAACATAGTCGCCTCGCCGCCGATCCGGAATGGTCCGGAATTTGCGATCCACGCAGTCCGAAGCTGCAGCCCATCCACTACATTGCGAGCCGATACAGTTTCCGCCGCTAGGCCCGAGTCCTGTGCCGGATTGAAAACCAGGGGGAACATCGCCCGGAACTCGTCGATATATTGGTCCAGCTCCGCGTTATGCAAACCTCGCTCAAAGATATAACCGAACACGGCGCCGGCAGGCTGGCCGCCGCGAATACTGTCGAGAATCCAGCGCGCATTGCGCACTTTCTCCGACGACAAGTTCATTGCATAGGGTTGCTGCCCTCCGACGCTGCTGATATAGGCGTTGCGCAACACGGCCCCGGCTGATGCGTGCGTCAGCGTCGGGGCATGGATGAATCCCCCGCTATCATTCTGCGCGCTGATCACGGTTCCATCGGGAAGAGTAACGGGATGACGTTTCGTCAGGAATTTGGCGGTCAGGTTTTCAACCCAAGCGTATGCCCCGAAATGTACGCCGGTGTGACCGCGCTCGCGCATCGCGGCCAAACGCATTGTTGCCAGAGAGGTCACCCACGCGTCGATGCGGTGCGACGCCGTGTCGAGCGTCTCGGTCAAAAGCCGCTCCAACTCGGCCGTTGGCAGGTTGGCCAGCACCTGCAACGCCGCACGATAATCCTGCACGCGAGTGTTGAAGAGGTTGCGGACAGGGTTCAGCACATACTCGATTGCCGGAACTCCGCCCGTCACCGCGGGTACGGGTTGGCTGATTTTATCCCAGATCGTTGAAATCGCAGCTGGCGCTGCGCCTCCGCCCGACGCCACACTGGTGACGGCGATGTTGTGGAAGTCCTTCACGGTCCGGTCGCTTTGGGATGCCAAACCGCGGGGAATCAACATGTCGAAGCTGTCGCGCGCGCCAACCAGCAGCGTGCCGTGATTCAGCAAGCGATAGAGCAGCGAAGTCTCCTCGCCGTCCTGCTCGAGGGCACGACGCAAAATAACGAGCGTATCGGCTTGGGTGACAGTGCGGATATAGTTCGGGTCGAGAGTCGCGGTTTCCGATAGAGGCTTGCTGGTTACAAATGAATACTTGAAGAGATTGGCGCCTTCCTGAAACACGAGCTGCAGCAGACGCGGGGCCAGCTCCGGATGGCCGATCGATGCCATTAATTGCGTGCCTGCATCCAATACGAACTGCTGGAATACGCTCCCATCCACCTCGCTCATCGCAAAGAGATTCGCGTATACCAGCACGTTGACCGTCAGACGCACGGCCAGGTCGCGCATGCTGGCTTCCATCGCCAGCACTGTGGTCAAGTCTTCATCGGGATCGCCGGTTCTGCCAACATGTGGCGCTTGGGCCACACCGTTCTTCCAGTAGGGCAACAACGACCGAAGGAGGGGTGGAATCTGGGCGGCGGGTCCAACCGTGTTCGGATCGGCCTTCCACATCGCGAGCGATGTCGCTGGCAGCAGGCCATACGGCACGGCACCCACGCGAAATGCCGGCAGCGGTCCGCGGCCGCGAACGAACCGCGCGTAGTGATCGCGCACGCTATCGATGACGCTATCGTCGAAAGCCGGAGCCATCATGTGCTCCAGAAAGTAGCCCAGAGTGACTGGCCACATGGCCTGGTTCATAGCCTCGGCCGAAGCCTGCTCGGTGAGCTGGGCGCCGTCAACATGGTCGGCCAGCGACGGATCGAGGGCGAGCGCGCGGCAGAACGCAGTCCCGTCGGAGGACGGTGTGGCGAGTGGGGCGCCACGTTCCACGTTGAACCCCCGCGATCCATCGGGGTCGGGCGTCGGATAACCGGATGGGCCGTCGCTCGTATTGTTCGTAGGCGTTCCCTGCGGAACGAATGCAAGGCCGCGCGTATAGTGGTGATTCTGAAATAGATTCGCCAGGGCCTGGGCGGCAGCGTCCGGCGTGATCGATGGTTTCACGCCAAACACCAGCAGCCGGTCGAATCCGTCGATGAGATCCTGGGCAACCACCGGCATCGAGAACGCCATGCCGGCCTTCTGCGCGCGATCGTAATCCAGCGTCCAAAGCAAATCGTTGCCGATGGCGAGTTGATCGGAGATTACTGTGCGGTCCGCCGGATCCTGGTTCGGGTTGAAGGTCAAAACCAGCGGCTCAACAACCGGAGAACTGACCGCACGTCGAACCTCCTGGCCGCCGCGATACGCGATGCCGACCCAGCGGTCCGGCAGGAGCGGCGCTTCCACCGGCTGGCTCCAGGTACCAGGCCGATCGGGTGGGGGCGGGGCGCCCTTGGATGGGTCAAGGACCGCGGCGATGTACGCGGCCCGCTGTGACGATCGACCTGTGGTGAGATCTTTCCAGGCCTCCAGCTTCTCGCCGCCCGCCGACGCAGCCCAATAGGCGGTTCCGGCCGCTCGCTCGGCAGTGGTCAAACCAGGTTCGTGGCTATTAGCGAGAATCTCGTCGGGATAGACGCGAATCCGAAGCTGGCCGCCCTGGCCGGGTGTCGCGAAGAATCGCGTTTCGATGCGCACGGGGAAAAGCGCGATTGGGAGCGAAGCCGTAAGGGAAGTAAAATCGCTGTCCCCTTCTCCGCCGCCAAGAAAGCCGATAATCTGGTGGTTCAAGGCGCTTTGTGCGGCTCGTACCGTGGTGTGGGCGTCTGAAAGCTGCGCCTTCAGGCTCTGTTGGCGGTCGCGGAGCGCCGTCAATCGTTGGTCGTTCGAAGGAACGGTGCGCGCCAGTTGCTGTACTTCCGCTTGAGCGGCCGAGACTTCGGCGATGAGCGCATTACGCTCGGATCGAGCATTCGCGAGCGCTGTCCGGGCGTTCGAAATTGGAGTGGGATCAGGCATTTAGATCCACCAGCACATTTGCTCGAAATGCGACGCGTACCGGCCGGCGTAAGCTGCTCTTCGCCAATGCCGCCGCTGTCACGCCCTGATCGATTCCGAGCACCGACCCGCTCGGCCCCAGCTTCGCCGTCAGGTTCTTGACCGTTGGAGAAGCGACCGAAAGATCTAGGTACCGGACCGAGTTCACCAAAGCGGCGTTCGGCACCACCTGCGACCAGGCAAGATCCTTGAAGGAATCAAGCGAATCGGAGGCTTGAATCTGGAATCCGAACAGCGGTTCTCCCGAAGGCTGCTGGAGAACGAACCAATAGCCCAGCTTGTCCTGTCCTCCCGAGAGGGCCTCCTCGGGAGTCAACTCGAAGCCAAAAAAGCGGATATCCGGATCGAGCTCGCCGTGGAGCACCCAGGGTTTGTGTTTGCTGGTGTCCTTCGAATCGGGCAGGTCGTGCTTTCCATTGGGGAGCTTGACCACTTCCGCCGCATAGACTTCGGTGTTCGGATAGCGCAGCAGGAGTTCTCCGCGAATCATCAACACGAGCTTGGAGACCGGGGGGCGGCGGCTGGAGTTATCGCCCAGATTCACATTCTTGCTCCAGGTGTGGATCAGCTTGATGTCCTTGAAGTCGTCCGGATTTACGACCTCGCCCGGTTGCGGTACGTAGCCGCTGGAGTCCCAGAACTGACGGAAGAACGTCGCACGCTGCTCGGTGGGGTATTCGTTGAACAGCAGCGTGCGCGCCATTTCGTGGTTGACGCCCACCATGTATGCCTCGATGAAGCGCTCGTTGGTTTGTGCAAGCGCGGCCGAATCTTTAACGACATCCTTGATGCCGGGCAGGATCCACTCCTGTGAAATATCCCGGAGCGGACCATACATGGCCTGATCAAATTCTGGCGCCACCATGATCTGTCCCAGAACATCGTTTCCGAGCTGAAACGCCGACGGGTCGACCACCAGGCGCGAGCGCACCATTTCTGCAAAGGTCACTTCGGGCGCGAGCGCCGTCTGTAGCTTCGACCGCAATATCGTGAAATCCAGCGCTTGAAGGGCAGGCTGCGCCGGCACCGGCGCCTCAAATCGCTGGAACAACGCTTCCGCCGTCGTCCGGAAGTTAGCGGCTGCCATGTTCTCGATGCCGGCGCCGGCTCGCGTCGCAACGGGGACGCGCGTTGTGCCACCGGCGGCGAACTCAAAAGGCACGAAGGAAGCCGATGCGGGGATCTCTTGAATTTGCTGCGAAGTGATTGTGCCGGTGGAAAGATTCGCCAAGGTCTCGAGCTGCCGGCTGAGATTTCGCGCGGCGACCGCCCCGACGGCAATTGCAGCTCCCGCTGCCAGGATGGCCAATCCGGCGGCCGCGCCGACAACGCCCGCAACCAGCAATGCGAACCCGATGATGGCCATCAGGATTCCGAGCAGGATCAGCAAGCCATAAGGAAGGGAGGCAAGCAGCGAGCGAAGATCCGGCGTTGCCCAGGCCGGCGCAAGGTTCTTGCCTGCTGCGGCAGCAGTCACGAGTTTTGCGGGCGTCGGGGGTGGCGGCGCTGGAGTGAATTCGCCCGCGTTCATCCGCGAGAGGATGTTGAGTTTGTTCTGCCGGAGGCGGTCTTGCCTTCGGCCTAAAGGACCGGCCGGCCGCGCGATCCTGCGGTACTGAGGCTCGAGAATTCCTCGCGCCAAAGGACTCTCCAACAGCATTTGCCGCAGCGTGATTGGGCTTCCCAGCACCATACGATGAAGCGGCGCAGTGCGCATCAAGACAGCTTCATCGCTCGCGGGCTGAAATGCGATCGCATAGAGCTTGCTCGTGATCGTTCGTGCCCACTGCCAGAGCAAAATCTTGCGATTGTGCTCGCGAACGTCGCCCACCTGCGCCCACGCTCCGGCGAGCAAGCTCTGCTGTTCGCTCTGCACTACTGCCGTTCCCATCCCGGCGGCTACGCGCGTTCGCGGATCCTCGTTCAACTGCTGGAACCACGGTTGGGTGGAACCGGATATCTGCTCCTGGGCCGCCGGCCATCGTCCGTAGAGCGGCGGTGCGACGGCCAATGTTTTGATCGCAGCCTGCAGCAGTTGATAGGGAAGATTCAGAATCTTGATCAGCCCGGCGACGAAAGCATTCTGATCGGCGGCCGGCCAAACCGGCGGCGTCATCTTTACGCTCTGAAGTGCACCCTCCACCCCGATCGGCGATGCGCCGCCATTGAGTCCGAATCCCGGCTTGCTGACATCGATATTCCGGTAGCCTACGGTGTTCGGCAGTGGATGCGGCTTGATCTTCAGCGCCAGCGACTCAAAATCGCCTGCGGGCCCGGCATGAAAACTCCACTGATAATAGACGGGCAGGTTCACAGTGGCTCCGCCGTCGGGCCATGCCGGATCCAGCGCGCCGCCGCTCAGTGTTTGACCGAGTCCAGCCTGCTTGCCGCGTTTAAACGTGGGCACGAGGAATGCGGTGTAGGCCGTAGTCGGCTCCATTTGATAGGGTGACAAGATTCGCGAAAGAAACTGATTCGGGCTGGTGGACAAGGAGCCCGCGAGACTCGGAGTCGGGTCCTGCGGTCCCGCGTACTGCGTGTGCGCCCAAGCGAAGGACTGGCTCAGATCGGGCAAAAGCGATACCGGCGCTGTGAGCACTCCGAGAGTTTTGCCGGCCCCGGGCGGAGCGAATTTAACGTCCGACGTCTTCAATACCACGAGACAGAGCCAAGGTACGAGGCTGTCGCCGCTCGCCGCCTTCGGCGTGTAGCGCCACGGCAGATCCGGCTGATTGAATTCGATCAGCGGAAAATAGTTGGACTCCACATTGATGGCGCCGGGCATCGGCCAGACCCGCGTTACAGCGCGACCGTCGAGGCTCCCGACATCTTGCGCCCCGTAGAAGTCCAGCGTGATTTTTGGCGTGGCCTGGCCCACAGCCGCAACGGAGCTGTCGAAAACCGCTCCGACTGTTACACCAGTCCGAGCCGGATCATCGGCGCTCGCGCCCATGGCGGTCCCGATGCCGCGGCGGATCCACGACAGGAACGTATATTGCGCTACGGACTCTTCCGCCATCGTCAGACTCCTACCGCCTCATGGATTGCGACCACTTGCAGCGTGCCGGCCGCGGATGGATTTCGAGCTAAGTAGTCTGTCAACGCCTGCATCGCTGCACCCTTGGTTACGGGAGCGGTGACGCCGGGCTGCACAGTCAAGTCGCTCATCGACGCAACTACGAACACGTCGTCTTTCATCGAAACCAACTTTGAGGTGAGCGGCGGGGGTGCGTACTTCAGCGTTCCCGAATTCATGGTGGCAGCCTTGGCCACAGCGCCGCACTGTGCGTATGCCAGTTGAGCGGCTGCGCTCAAGCGATACCGTAAGCCATGCTCCGGCGGCCCAAATCCTTCATATTTGATGGTGTTGTATTCTACGTCGTCGAAGTTCGAGTCGCCATGTGTGGCCGCATCGCTGGCAATCCGCATTCCGCCGTCCATCGGCTCGAAAGACTGAGTCGACAGTTTGTCTTGGTCTGACATCTGCTGGAACTGCGCTCGCGCGAACTTGTCCCTCACCAGGGGTGGCGTAGCTCCCAGAGCTGTGTCGCCGAGCTTCACAGACGTTACGACGAACTTCACCGCTGGATCGACTTTGTTTTCCGAAAACTTGTTGATGGTCTCGTTCAGCGGCACACTGCGCTGCTCCAGCTTCGCGCCGCCCACCGGGTCCAGCAGCACTTTTGCTTTGTCGGCCTCCGGGGGACTCATCACTACCACCTGCAAATAGCCTAGCGGCTGCTCGGCGCTCCAGTTGCGCGGCTCCTGGAATGCATTGGTGAGCGCGGGCACGATATTCACAGGTGGAACCGAGGCCGGTGTGGCATCGCCAACCGTGGCCGTAAAGTTGACGCTGGCGTCAACAAACAGAATCGAGATGCTGGCCTCGCCTTCGACGTGCCAAGGCCTGGGCCCGCTCAAAGAGGCGTGGACATGCAAGGACGCGAGCACGTTGTCATCCTCGCGGAAATCGATTCCGGCATCGAAATCCACGATGAACGACAGCGGGGAAAAGATGAAAAGAGCATCAAATCCCATCCAGCCGTGCAGATTGAATGGTCCGGCTGAAGCATACAATTCCGCTTTGGCGCCGAGCTGATAGGTGTTCGACGTCACCGCGAGGTAGTTCTGCATCGAGAGTCGCGGATTATTCCCGAAACCCAGCTCGAGTGCCAGGCGTGCCAACGGCGGGAATCCGGGCGGCGGTTGGTAGTGGGGATTGAAGCCACCGAGGGAAAACAGGAAACTCGGGTGGTCGCCCCAGGTCAACTGGAAGGCCATGTCGCCGCGCAGCGTGTACACGGCGACGCGTGAATCGTGGAGACTTGCCGTTAGCGACAGGATTTTCTGTGCCGGATCGAAGACGCCGTCGAAATCCAGGTGCAGCTCCACCACCGCGGCGTCCGGCGCGGGGATATAGCAGCCGATCTCGCCTAAGATGACGACGATCCCGGTTGGAAGATCCAGAATGAAGCCGAGCTCGACGTCTGCGATGTTGGGAGTTCCCCAACCCAGCTTCACCATGGGGCCGAAGACAAATTCGTCGGACGCCGGTGGGAAGATGTCGCGCAGGTCGCTTATGATTTCCGCGGCGTGGGCCACGGGATCTTTTGCGAACAGAATGTGATCGATGTGATGGCCCAGCACCGCGTTGCGCAGCGGTTCGGTGTGGATGGTCCGGTCGAGCCCAACGATTCCGCCGACGCCGCTCAGAGTGAACCCGAAGCCGATTTGCAGGCCTTCAAAAGGCGTGCTGATGATGACCAGGAAGGAGAATCCGCCGGGCACCTTCGTATCGAGGAGCCCGATCGCGGTCACGCCGATGCCGAACAATTGGAGTTGTAGGATGCCGGCGTACCGCCCGTTAGGCTGATCGATCGAAAGGAACCCACCTCCGGTGATTGGACCTGCATCCATCGCTGCGCCGAGGCCGGTGGGGGCTTTGAACCCGGCCGTTACTTGGAGCGTCGTGGCTCCAACGAGCGACAGCGTGATGAGCACGCCGATTCCCTGCACCGACATCTGAAAGGGGCCAAGCGAGCCGCTTCCATCCAGTGCCGCGCTAAGCTGCACTCCCGTTCCCGCGGGCGCGAAACGCAGTGTCAATGTCTTCAAACTGACGATGCCGAGCGTCTGGTTAATCGGAATGACGTAGGTGTCACCGGGCAGGCCGTCGAGCTTTGCGCCGTCCACCGGCGACCAAGTAAGCAATGATCCGAATGGAATGGCTTTTAGAGCGGATCCGAAGATCGTCTGCAGGAACGAGTCGGCTTCCGACGGATTGAGACTGATCCCGTTGAGCGAGACCTGGGTTGGCACTCCCGCCCCGATGTTAACGGTCAGGGTATTGCCATCGATCTGGTAGGTGCCGGAAGCGGTTATGTTCATTCGCTCCTCCCGTTACATCCGATCGGGACCGCCCCAGTTCTACGGGGCAGAAATTATCTCCACGCACTTCGTCAAAGTCAACTCTCTCGGCCTGACCGGCCTGACTCCCCCGAGCCGCGAGCGATTCAACCGCCGGAAATGGGGCGAGTGGTGGGGGTACCGCAGGTGGGTGGGCTACATCACCGCCACAGCGACGAGCAGCCTAGGCAGTCCGAACCTGCCATAGACGTCCTTCCAGCTTTCTTTCAGGAAAATTAAAGTTCCGTTCAAGGACTCTCAATCACGTTCGACCATATTCTCACTTCAGATCGCGAGGGCAACAATGTTCCTCGCCGCGGAGGAGAGA
>Ga0126378_10001587_pt1 | contig 16862 bp, 15 predicted proteins | sample PanSoiMetPlot_23_FD_92587 | JGI IMG/M metagenome (GOLD analysis project Ga0126378, IMG submission 92587) | Tropical forest soil microbial communities from Panama - MetaG Plot_23 | ecosystem: Environmental > Terrestrial > Soil > Tropical forest > Bulk soil | place: Panama | collected 2016-02-17
CAGGGCTATAAGTACATCGAAATCCGTCCGCTATCGCGAATTGAGGAAGGCGGGCTTCATCCGAGTCAGTCGTATTACTTTCACGAACTAGATTTAACGGCTAGCTTGGAGCAGATTTTTCGCAGACTGCACAAGGATTCTATCCAGCGAAAAATCCAGCGGGCCGAACGGGAAAAGCTCATGTATGAGACTGGCCGCTGTGAGGGGCTAGTCGAGGATTTCTACCGGCTTCTTCTGATCACCAGGAGACGCCATCATTTGCTTCCTCAGCCTCGACTCTGGCTCAAGAACTTGGTTGAATGTATGGGGGTTAACATTGAGATCAGGTTGGCACGAAAAGGCCGCACTCCCGTCGCGGCGATGATTACTTTACGGCATCGATCTTCTGTGATCTACAAGTATGGGTGTTCAGATGAAAAGTTTCACAATCTGGGCGGCATTCCTTTCTTGTTCTGGAAGCTGATCGAGGAGAGTAAAGCCTCGGGAGCCGAAAAGATCGATTTTGGTCGTTCTGACCTGGATCAGCGGAATCTGATCGCGTTCAAAGACAAGTTTGGCACAACCAAGAAACTGCTGCATTACTATCGATACCCGAAACAAAGAGAAAACAAGGGACGTGGATGGGACTTACGCATGATCCGGCAGTTCTTTTCTATTTTGCCGGACCCTGTTTCTACCGCGGCGGGCGAGGTTTTGTACCGACATATCGGCTAAGCATTGTAGGTTGATGCCTCCGGTTTTCATACCCGAACACATTAAGGTGAGTAAGAATGAAGAAGATTGCTCTGGTGACCGGCGCTGAAGGATTCATTGGTTCTCATCTGGTGAGGTTCCTTCAGCACAAGGGCTGGAACGTCATCGGCGGGTACTGCTTACAGGGCTCCAATTCGTTCCCGAAGCTACGGAACTTGCGATTCGTTCAATGTGACCTGAGCAACGGCCTGCGGGTGGAGCAACTTTTTAAAGAGTACGAACCAACTCACGTATTTCATCTGGGCGCACAAAGCTTGCCGACGTTGTCTTGGGCGGATCCGGTTTCAACTTTCGAGTCAAATATTATGGGCTCACTGCACCTGTTCGAAGCCGTGCGCCACAGCAAACGACCTCCGCTGGTCATTTCAGCTTGCTCCAGCGCGGAGTACGGACATGTGCCAGAGTCGGCCGTACCAATCACGGAAGAGCAACCGCTTCGTCCGTTGCATCCGTATGGCATCAGCAAAGTCTGCCTTGATCTGTTGGCACGACAATATTTCTTGGATTACAAAGTTCCGGTAGTCAATCTGCGACTCTTCAACACGACGGGGCCGAGAAAGACGAATGACGCACCCTCGGATTTTGTGCGGCAGTTGATTCGAATCAAGAAGGGCATTCAAGCGCCCGTAATCGAAGTTGGCAATCTGAAGCCGCGCCGTGCCTTTTTGGATGTGAATGATGCGGTACGCGGTTTTTACGTCGCGGCGAAGAAAGGAAAGCACGGAGAGGTTTACAACCTCTGCGCAAACACCACGCACGGGATTGGTGAGCTGCTGCGAACTGCGATGCGCTTATCAGGCGTGAAAGCAGAGATTCGGCCTGTTTCGCAGCTGATGCGCCCCTCTGACGAGAAGATCATATTCGGCAGTACGAAGAAATTGCGCAAAGATACTGGCTGGAGGCCATTGCGATCTGTGGAACAGACGCTGGTGTCCATGCTCGAGTACTGGGAGCGGGTGATGTAATGGGAAAAATATCTCAGTACTGCCAAGGGATCCCGAAAAGTGGTTCGAGAGTGCCGATCGATGTTCCAGCTGTTCTGCTCGTCGGCGGCAAGGGAACCCGCTTGCGCTCAGTGCTACCAACCATTCCCAAGCCGCTCGCGTCCGTGGGACACAAATCATTCCTTGAGTTGCTAGTTCGGCAACTACGACATCAGGGAGTCCGCCGTTTGATCATGTGCACGGGTTATCTTGCGGTTCAGATAGAGAAGGAATTCGGCGACGGACATGATTTGGGCGTTGTGATTCAGTATTCAAGAGAGTCGCATCCACTAGGGACTGCGGGAGCTTTAAAGTTTGCTCAACGTTATCTCCAAGACGCTTCCGACTTTCTTGTGATGAACGGCGACTCGTTTCTCGAGATCGACTTCCATCGGTTAATGCAGTTCCATGAGGGTCATGGCGGAGTAGCAAGTATTGCTGTCTTACAAGTGAATAATGCGAGCCGATACGGAACCGTACAGGTAGACTCCAGTGGCCGAGTCACGGGCTTCTCGGAGAAGAGAGGCGCCGATGCCGCAGGGCTCGTGAACGGAGGGGTATATATCTTCAAGCGCGCTATTTTCGAACACATTCCGGAGGCGCCCGCGAGCCTGGAAAAAGACGTATTTCCTGAGCTACTCGATTATGGCGTAAGGGCGCTGGAGCATCGCGGGATGTTTATCGACATAGGTACGCCGGAAGACTATGCGCGGGCTCAACAGCTTTGCGAACATCTGTATGAATCGGCGTCACGAAGAGGATAGCTTGTTCCCTGCGAGATAAGCCGTTTTTTGAGCAGAACGAGATTGGATGAGAATGGACGATTTCGAACAGCGCGTAAGCCACTCGATCCAAGCATCAATTGCTGTGAAGGAACTACTTCTCAGGAATGCTGAAGTAGTTTCCATCATTGCAACGGTCTGCGCACTCTTAGTGGATGCACTCGGGAAACGGAATAAGGTGCTCCTTTTCGGCAATGGCGGTAGCGCCGCAGACGCACAGCATATTGCTGCCGAATTTGTGGGTCGTTTCGCGTTCGACCGGCCAGCCTTGCCCGCCTTGGCATTGTCAGTGAATACATCATGTGTCACAGCCATTGGGAACGACTACGGGTTTGATCGTATCTTTTCCCGCCAAATCGAAGCCTTGGCTCACACCGGAGATGTTGCCATCGGTATTTCGACCAGTGGCAATTCATCCAACGTAGTTGATGCCATGTTGGTGGCAAAAAAAATGAGATTGCATACAATTGCATTAACGGGCTGCACCGGGGGTAAACTCAAGAATGCAGTGGACCACTGCATTTGTGCGCCATCCAACGAAACCCCGAGGATCCAGGAATGCCACATCCTTATCGGCCACATCATATCGCAGCTGGTGGAGGAAGTTTTATTTCATGAATAAGGCTGCGTTTCTGGATCGGGATGGTGTTATCAATCAAAAGCCTCCGACAGAAGACGAGTACGTGACCTGTTGGGAAGAATTGAAAATTCTTCCTGGAGTGGCACAAGGCATCTCGCTACTTAACCGGGCCGGGTTTCGCGTCATCGTCGTGAGCAACCAGCGCTGTGTCGCCAAGGGACTAATGACGGCTGAAGAATTGGAGTCCATACATCGGCGAATGTGTGACGAATTAGCGCACGTCGGTTCCACCATTCACGGAGTTTATTACTGCCCCCACGAGCTACGACCACCTTGTGCTTGCCGAAAACCTCAGCCCGGCATGCTTCTGGAGGCAGCCCGCGCACATGACATAGATCTGACCACTTCCTGGATGATCGGTGATTCCGATGTAGACGTTGAAGCTGGTAAGAAAGCCGGATGCAGGACAGCTCGAGTACTACGTAGTAACGAGACCGTAAATGCCAGCGCCGATGTCGTTGCGCGATCCTTGCTGGAGGCGACCCGGAAAATACTTTCCACCGAAGGTCAAATATGTCAGAATTGAGCACTAACCTATTACCAGAGTGGGGCGTGGATCTGAAACAGAAGCTGCACTGGGAACTGGGACCCGAGGTATCGGCTTCCAAAGTAAGCGCAAAACGTCGCGAGGCGCTCAGTCGCGGCCTGGTTGATCACTTTCGGTGTTCGCCAGACGCTCTCGACTTCGTCCTAGGGGGGCGGTTATCCTCTGACGAGGGCTATTTTCAGTTCGGCCCAAACACAACCTGCTACGGACGGTCTTGCCGCGGTACCCGCAAGCACGGACCTGAATATTTACTTTGCGACATCCTTGACGATGTTGTCCTGGATGGTGCTAAGGTGAACCTTCCATTCGACCCAAACGAGATCGTAAGTAATCTTCGCATGGAGCGTTACGCAAACGCTTGCGAAAATGGTTTCGACAGTCTGCTTAAGAAAATCTATTACTTCCTTCGGCCTCTGACCAATCGTTCTCTGCGAAAGCGAGTGCAGCACTTTCACGCACGAAATTGGCGAGACCGTGTTTTTCCCCGGTGGCCAGTTGACACAACGGTTGAAAACATTTTCGAAACACTATTGTCATTATCCTTGCAGGCCAAGGGTGTGGATCGGATTCCATTCATTTGGTTCTGGCCGGGCAGCGCCCGAAGTTGTGTGACGATGACGCATGACGTCGAAACCAAAGCGGGGAGGGACTTTTGTGCCAACCTGATGGACATGGATGATTCTTTTGGGATCAAGGCGTCCTTCCAAATCATTCCTGAGCAACGCTACGCGGTTCCCTCCGAGCTCATTAAGATGATTCGCGACCGTGGATTTGACGTTGGCATTCACGACTTAAATCACGACGGGCGGCTGTTTCACAATAAACAAGAATTCTTGCGCCGTGCCGCGATCATTAATCGCTATGCGCACGAGTACGCTGCGAAGGGATTTCGGTCGGGCGTGCTTTATCGAAAGCCCGACTGGTATAACAGCTTTGATTTCTCGTTCGATATGTCAATCCCCAATGTCGCCCACCTCGATCCGCAGCGCGGCGGGTGCTGTACAGTGATGCCTTATTTTATCGGGAACATTCTGGAACTTCCTGTAACGACTACGCAGGACTACACCCTGGTTCACGTTATGAATGAGCGCTCGATTGATTTGTGGAAAAACCAGATCGACTTGATTCTGGAAAAGAATGGCCTGGCCAGTTTCATCGTTCATCCGGACTATGTCATTGAGCAGGAGACCGAGTTTGTCTACGAAACTCTGTTGAGCTATTTAAGGGACCTGCGCGCGGATAATCATCTCTGGTTTGCGCTTCCCCGTGAAATTGATAACTGGTGGCGCAGCCGCAGTCAGATGCGAGTAGAAAGATACCAGGGCGCCTGGAGAATCGTAGGCGACGGCGCTGAACGTGCCACATTAGCGTACGCAAAAAACGTCAATGGTAAATTGGTTTACGAAGTGGTGGAACCAACAAATCATTTATAGACGATTAGCATTCCCCTTGCCGGTCAGGCATTCCTAGATTTATGAATTTTCATGAAACCAACCTGCCCGGGGTTTTCGAAATTCAACTTGACCGAAACTCTGATGAGCGCGGCTTTTTTGCTCGCAGCTGGTGCCGAAAAGAGTTCGAGAGTCAGGGATTGAACTCGAGGCTAGTGCAGTGCAACGTATCGTTTAATGTCCGAAAAGGTACCTTGCGTGGTATGCATTATCAAAGGCCAAACGGAGAGGCCAAACTGGTCCGATGCACGTCTGGGTCCATTTACGACGTGATTATCGATTTGCGACCTGAGTCTCGGACCTTTAAACGGTGGGTAGGGGTAGCTCTCACGGCAGAGCTGCGCAACATGATATTTGTGCCCGAGAACTGCGCCCATGGATTTTTGACCCTGGAAGACAACACTGAGGTTTGTTATCAGATGTCTGAGTACTACAGTCCCGAGTCCGCCCGTGGAGTACGGTGGGATGATCCGGCATTCCAAATTGTGTGGCCCGCTAACATTGAAGTGATTTCCCAGCGCGATCGGACCTACCCAGATTTCGAGCCAGTGCCATGCGTTTACTGAAGGATCTCAATCAAAGGGATATGGTGGTAACCGGAGATGAGCTGCACCGCTTTGCAGCAGATCTCTACCCGATTTGCCGCAGCATCACGGGCGATGGGATCCGACGAACCTTAGCAGCGATCCAAGGTAAAGTTCCGTTGCGAATCTCCGAAGTACCGACCGGAACTGCTGTTTTCGACTGGACGATTCCCAAAGAGTGGAGTGTCCGGGACGCCTATATAAAGGACGCTCACGGGACGAGGATTGTGGATTTTCGGCAAAACAATTTGCACGTATTAAACTACAGTGCGCCGGTGCACTCAAAAATGCTATTGAGTGAACTCAAGCCGCATCTTTTTACGATTCCTGACCACCCTGACTGGATCCCTTACCGAACCTCTTACTATCAGCAAAATTGGGGATTTTGCTTGTCTCATAATCAGATGTTGGCATTGGAAGAAGCAGAGTATGAGATTTGCATTGATTCGACTTTAGCTGATGGTCATTTAACATACGGAGAGTGCTATTTGCCGGGTTGCTCTCCGGATGAAGTTTTGATTTCGTGCCACTGCTGTCATCCTTCGCTAGCCAATGACAATTTATCCGGATTAACCGTGGCTACTTCCTTGGCACAGTTCTTGTCTGAACGACAGCTTCGTTACTCGTATCGGTTCTTGTTTATTCCTGGAACGATTGGCGCAATTACCTGGCTGGCACGAAACCGTGGGAATATTGGACGCATCCGCCACGGGCTGGTTTTAGCAGGGATCGGGGACGCGGGAGTATTTCATTACAAGAAGAGCCGGCGAGGAGATGCCGAAATCGATCGGGCTGTGGCACACGTGCTCCGCCATAACAGCGACTCTTTTGAGATTCTGGATTTCTCGCCTTATGGGTACGACGAGCGGCAGTACTGCTCTCCGGGTTTCGATCTCCCAATTGGCTGCTTGATGCGCAGTGTCTGGGGAACTTTTCCCGAATATCACACTTCAGCTGACAATCTTGGCTTCATCAAGCCACGAAAGTTAGCAGAATCGCTTTGTCTTTGTGTGGCTGTAGTTGATGTTCTGGAGAACAACAAGCTGTATCGCAATCTGAACCCCTATTGTGAACCACAATTAGGGAAACGGAACCTGTACCGATCGACTGGCGGTGAAGGAATCGCAATAGAAATCAACGCGCGTCTGTGGGTATTGAATCTTTCCGATGGCAGATACTCCCTCCTGGACATCGCCGAGCGGTCCGGTCTTCCGTTCTCATCGATTAGCGAGGCGGCGGAGGTGCTGCGTGATGGCGGCCTACTGTCCGCAGTTCCCCAACAGGTGACAGAATCGCATTCCCGGATCGCAAGCTTCCAGCTAACATAGGCGAAGTTACCTCTGTTCGATCACCGTCAGGCCATTCCGGCAGCCCGGGCGCAAGTGTAAGGATTGTGTATTACTAACGCGGACGTTCACGCCAAGGTGTAGTTAATCTTCTAATATCCACGTGGACTGGCTTAAAGCTAGCGGACAGGAGTGTCATGAGAGTACTTCTAACTGGTCATAAAGGTTATATCGGAGCGGTTGCCGGACCCCTTTTACGTTCTGCGGGACACGAGACAGTTGGCATGGATAGCGATTTGTTTGCGGGCTGCGAATTTGGTGAATCCACAGAGGAGGTTCCCGAGATCCGAAAGGACATCCGTGATCTGGCGAAAAGGGATCTCGAAGGATTCGACGCGGTCGTGCATTTGGCTGCGCTGTCAAACGACCCCCTTGGAAACTTGAACGCGGGCCTTACGTACGACATCAACCACAAAGCTTCGGTTCGACTGGCGGAACTAGCAAAAGAAGCAGGAGTGAAGCGATTTGTGTTTTCATCTTCCTGCAGCACATACGGCGCAGCCGGAGATGTGTTTCACGATGAAGCCGCAGCTCTCAATCCGGTTACACCCTACGCCGAGTCAAAGGTTCTGGTGGAACGTGATGTCGCCCTTTTGGCAAATGAACACTTCAGTCCGACCTTCATGCGAAACGCGACCGCATACGGGGTATCTCCACGTTTGAGGCTCGACATTGTTCTGAATGACTTAGTGGCAGCGGCGTACACCACTGGGCGAGTGTATATAAAGAGTGATGGTACCCCTTGGCGTCCAATCACCCACATTCGCGACATCATTGCAGCAATTATTGCTGTTCTTGATGTGCCCCGGGAGACAATTCACAACCAGACTTTCAATGTCGGTCGAACCGAAGAAAACTACCGTATTCGCGAGCTGGCCGACATCGTCGCAGAGACGGTGCCCGGCTGCCATCTCGAGTACGCACCTGATGGTGGTCCCGATAAACGCTGTTACCGTGTAAATTGCGACAAGATTCAGCGTGTGTTACCTAACTTCCATCCACAGTGGACGGCCCGCAAGGGGGCGCAAGAACTCTATGAGGCCTATGATGCCATAGGGCTCACGGCTGAAGACCTACTGCGCGGTCGCTACCTCCGAATCAACCACATTCAACGGCTTCTCCGAGCCGGGCAGTTAGACGCTTCGCTGCGTTGGTGCCTTCAGCCTGCGGAGACTGCTGTGGTAGCGTCACTTGACTAAAGGTTTATTTCATCAACAACAAAGAGGACCAGGCAAACATGGCTACAATGACTCTACCGGCGGGTACTCAACAGGAAGTTACAACCAGGCACTGCCGTTTCTGCGGGACCGGCTTACGACAAACCTTCATCGATCTCGGAATGTCTCCCTTGTGCGAGACTTACCCGTTAGCCGCTGATTTCAGTCGCGGCGAGATTTATTACCCACTTCACGTATACGTTTGCGACAACTGCTTTCTGGTGCAGTTGGAGGAATGCGAGAGCGCAGAGAACATTTTCAGCGACTACGCGTATTTTTCTTCCTACTCGGATTCGTGGCTAAAGCACTGCGAAGATTACTGTAACCAGATGGCGGGCCGACTCGGCTTAAACGAAAAAAGCTTTGTGGTTGAAGTGGCCAGTAATGACGGATACCTTTTGCAGTATTTCGTCCGGCAGGACGTGCCAGTGCTGGGCATAGAGCCGGCAGCAAATGTGGCCAAGGTGGCAGTCGAAAAAGGCGTCCCCACTCTAGTGCGGTTTTTTGGTACGGCACTGGCAAAAGAGCTGGCGGCGGAAGGCCGTTGCGCCGACCTGGTGTTGGGCAACAACGTATTGGCCCAGGTCCCCGACTTGAATGACTTTGTCGAGGGACTGAGAGTTTTGTTAAAGCCCGAGGGTGTCCTGACGTTGGAGTTTCCTCACCTATTGAAGCTTATCGAACTCAACGAATTTGACACGATCTATCACGAACATTTCTCGTATTTCTCGATGCTTACGACCGTGCAGATCATGGGCGCGCACGGCCTGAAGGTGTTCGACGTGGAAGAATTGAAGTCGCATGGCGGCTCGCTTCGAGTTTATGCGTGCCGAGCAGAAAGCCGCACACACGCAGTCCAACCGAGTGTTGAAAAATTGATCGCGAAGGAAAAAAAGGCTGGACTGGATAAGGTGGAAGGATACGAAGCTTTTGCGCGGCAGGTGAAGGGCACCAAATTCGCTCTGCTGGAGTTTCTGCTTACGGCTGTGCGGCAGGGCCAGTCGGTGGCGGGGTACGGAGCTCCGGGCAAAAGTGCGACACTACTGCACTACTGCGGGATCAGCAAGGATTTGATCGAATACACTGTGGACCGGAGCCCGTACAAACAGGGGCGATTCCTACCCGGTAATCACATCCCGATTTTTCATCCGGACCGGATCCGGGACACTAAGCCGGACTACGTCCTCATTTTGCCCTGGAACCTGAAAGAAGAAATTATGCGGCAGTTGCAGTTCATTCGAGAGTGGGGCGGCCGCTTTGTCGTGCCGGTTCCGACGGTTACTATCTACTAAAGGCGGAGGCAAGCTATGAAAGTAGTTCTCTTTTGCGGAGGAGCCGGGATGCGGCTCCGAGGGTACGCCGATGATGTTCCCAAACCCATGGTGCAGATCGGGACACGACCCATTTTGTGGCATTTGATGAAATACTATGCACACTTCGGCCACAAGGACTTTATTCTTTGCTTAGGATACAAGGGCAACACCATTAAAGACTATTTTCTACGTTATGAGGAGTCTGTTTCGAATGACTTTGTCTGGTCACAAGGCGGGAAGGACATTCGTTTTCTGAACCGAGATATCGATGATTGGACCATCACCTTCGTGGAAACAGGTGCCAATGCCAACATCGGCCAACGCCTGAAGGCTATAGAGCCGCACGTACAGGGCGAGGAAATGTTTCTCGCTAACTACAGCGACGGATTGAGCGATGTTCCCTTGCCGACCCTCCTGGAGACGTTCCGTCGAAGCGGAGCTGTTGCTTCGTTATTGCTGGTGCAACCGACAGCGAGTTTTGATATTGTCCGCGCTCGACCAGGTGGTCTCGTGGACGAGATTAGTGCCTTAAGCCAGAGCGACATTTGGATCAATGGCGGATTCTTCGCTATGCGCAATGAGATATTTAGTTATATCAAGCCCGGCGAGGAATTGGTGCGCGAGCCATTTCAGCGTTTAATCGAGAGGCAGGCGTTATTAGCGTACAAGTACACCGGCTTTTGGCAATGTATGGATACATTTAAGGACAAACAGCATCTGGAGGAACTCAGCCAAGGCACCGCTCCTTGGAAAATCTGGAATCATGGTGCGAATGGAAACGCCGAACACATCGAAATGGTGTCAGCTCACGTATGATCCACCTTAACCTGGATCTGGGTACGAAGCGAGAGCTGCAAATTTTGTGTCTAGGCTGTCATTCAGATGACATAGAAATTGGTTGTGGCGGCACAATCCTCCGGCTCGCTGACCAGTACCCCAGTTGCATCTTCCACTGGGCAGTTTTTAGCGCTAATGGAGTCCGAGAGACTGAGGCCCGATGCGGAGCTGAACTGTTCGCGGGATCACGCCTGAAAACCCAACTGCTGAAGACATTCCAGGACGGATTCATGCCGTACGTCGGCGCCGAAGTGAAAACGGTGTTCGAAAAGGAATTGAAGCAACTTCATCCCGATCTGATCTTCACGCACAATGGCAATGATGCGCATCAAGATCACCGCCTGATATCGGAATTGACCTGGAATACTTTTCGGGACCACATGATATTGGAGTACGAAATTCCAAAGTACGACGGTGATCTAGGGCAGCCAAATGTGTTTGTACCGCTCGAAACGGAGCTCAGCAAGAAGAAGGTTAGTTCGATCATGGGCACCTTCGAGTCTCAGGCCGCTAAGCGATGGTTTCAGCCAGAGACATTCTTCTCCGTAATGCGATTGCGTGGGATGGAATGCAATTCACCGAGCGGTTATGCCGAGGCTTTCTACTGTCGAAAGCTGGCCATTTGAACAAAGCAAGGAAGGGCGTTGGCTACTGATTTCCTACTAACACGATGAAAGACTTGAAGGAGAAAACGATTCGGGGTGGGGTGGCAAGGCTTTGTGCCCAAGGAGCAAATTTCGTTCTTCGCCTAGGATCTCTCATGGTCCTAGCCCGTTTACTGGGACCAAAAGACTTCGGACTAGTAGGTATGGTCACAGCCTTCACTGGAGTCTTGACTCTATTCCGAGACTTTGGCTTGTCGGCCGCCGCCATTCAGAAAGCGGATGTTACGGAAGAGCAAATCTCAACATTGTTCTGGATCAACATATCCGTCGGAGTGGTTCTCGCGATTCTGGCTTTAGCAGGGGCTCCCGCAATTGCCTTCTTTTATCGTGAACCTAGACTATTTGGAGTGACAGCGGCCTTGGCACTTGGTTTTGTTTTCAACGCGGCCGGAATACAACACTCGGTACTTCTACAACGCCAGATGCGTTTTACCGCCTTGGCAATCATAAATACCGTCGGTCTGATTGTTGGTACCGCCATTGCCATCGGCGGAGCCAAGGCTGGTTATGGCTATTGGGCCCTGGTAGCGATGACGGTAACCGTTCCGTTTGTCAGTAGCGTCGGCTTCTGGCTGGCCACTGCCTGGATTCCAGGGATGCCGCAAAGAAGGGCCGGGATCCGTTCAATGGTGCGTTTCGGCGGTACGGTCACCCTGAATGGCCTCATCTCGTACGTCGCGAGCAACTCTGAAAAAGTCTTGCTGGGCCGTTTCTGGGGTGTCGATGCACTCGGGATTTACGGTAGGGCCTACCAACTCATCAACATTCCGACTGATAACCTAAATTCCGCAGCCGGCGAAGTAGCTTTTTCGGCGCTTTCTCGGCTCCAGAACGATCCCATTCGGCTCAAAACTTATTTCCTGAAGGGCTACTCTTTGATTCTGGCAATGACCGTACCTATTACAGTCGGCTGCGCTCTTTTTGCTGATGATATCATTCGCGTCCTCCTAGGACCAAAGTGGGCGGCTGCAGCGCCAATTTTTCGTTGGCTCGCCCCGACCATTTTGGCCTTTGCAATAATCAATCCTTTGTTCTGGCTGCTCTCATCGTTGGGACTCGTCGGACGAAGCTTAAAAATGAGCCTGGTTATCGGGCCCGTTATGATTCTGAGCTATGTTATAGCATTGCCCTATGGTCCTCGCGGAGTTGCGTTGGCCTACTCATCGGTGATGACGCTTCTAGTCATTCCGGTAATTGCGTGGTCAGTAAAAGGAACGGTGATATCCTTCCGCGACATTTTGCGGACACTGAGTCGGCCGCTGGCATCAAGCATAGTGGGAGGGTTGGTTGCTGTCGGGGTAGTATCAGTTTACGGCCACTTGTTGTCGCCATTGCCGCGGCTTTTCTTAGAGAATGGCCTTCTTCTAGGTACCTTTATTGGGATGCTGCTGTTCGTCATGGGACAGAAAGTACTCTACCTCGATCTCCTTATGGGATTACGGAGGCCATCATCAGCCAAAGTGGAGAAGGGCCTGGCTTCAGCTCCACCTCTTCATTTGGGTGACAGCGTGTGAAGCGGACCTTTGTTCCACCGGTGGAATAATATGAAGATCGGCCTTCTGGATCATATGGGGTACGGCAACTTGGGTGATGCAGCCACTCAGGAGGCCTTAATTGCAAATATCAAAAAGCGTCTGACCGACGCGACAATCGTCGGATTCTCGTTGAATCCCGATGACACCAGAGAGCGGCACAACATCCCCTGTTATTCAATTACACATTGGCATCCAGGACTCAACAGATCCAGGAAGACGACTGCGGACGGCGCAAATCTCGGATCTCGCGCCAAGTCGCTTTTAAAAAAGCTCCCGATGTTTTCCTCAATGGCTTCGTACGCTTTGAATCTGATTCGGGAGTTACTGCACCTGTTGCGCTCTTTCAGAGTTCTGAAATCCCTAGATACTCTGATCATCGCAGGCGGGGGTCAGTTGTCGGAATTATGGCGAGGTCCCTGGTCCCATCCCTACAACGTCTTTAAGTTTTCCATGCTTACAAAGCTTGCTAACAGGCAATTGTTCTTCATCAATGTAGGCGCAGGTCCTTTAGACAGCTTTTTGGGTAGATTTTTTGTGAAATGCTCGATCCATTTAGCTGACTATGTTTCCTTCCGTGATGTTCCGTCGCAAACGCTAGTCTATCAGCTGAATGTGAAGCGCCAGACTCATGTTTATCCGGATTCTGCTTATGCTCTTGACCTCGCAGAATATGAGGACCGAGAGCTTACAAAGCGCTCTAGGCCGTTGGTTGGGATCAATCCTATCGGCTTTTGCGACCCTCGTATTTGGCCCAAAACAGACCGAGATGCCTATGCACGGTATCTCGACAGTCTGGCTGCGTTTTCGCTATGGCTTTTGGGGTGCAACTACACGCTAAAGATATTTTCCGCAGAGGTTAGTGTTGATGTTTACGCTCTTCAGGATCTTAAGGCACGACTACTAAGTAGCATTTCGCGAACCGCCATCAACGAGATTTGTGTACCACCAAGTGAGAATGTTCAGGATTTGCTGGCTGAAATGTCAAGGCTCGATTTTGTCATTACCTCGAAGTTTCATGGCGTGGTGTTTTCTCATCTGTTAGCTAAGCCTGTACTGGCACTGAGCTACCACCCAAAGATTGATGACCTGATGCTAGCTGTAGGGCATGGGCAGTTTTGCTTGAATATAGAGAGCTTCGATTATGAATGCCTTAAGAAAGCATTTATATCCTTGGTCGACAATGCGCAGGATCTTAGATCACAGTTTCGGCAGACGACCCGCGCCTACTCCAACAAGTTGAAGGAGCAGTTCGACGAGATCTTTGTGGCTAGGAACATGCAGCCCGATTCCCGAGAGGTAGCGGCGGATAGGAACGAAGCTGTCTTTCGTGGTTCGGTTTAACGTAAATGCTCGGGTGCTACTGGCGGTGAGATGAACTTTACATTAAATCCTTTGGTAAGCATCGTGACTCCGGTGTACAACGAAGTCGCCTGCCTCGCGGAGTGCATTGAGAGCGTCCTTGCGCAAACCTATCAAAACTGGGAGTACACCATCGTTGATAACTGCAGCACGGATGGGTCAGTGGAAATCGCGCGTCGATATGCTGCGAAAGACCGGCGGATCCGGATTCGTCAGAATCCACAATTTCTGTCGGTAATTCCGAATCACAACATAGCGTTACGCCAAATTTCTCCTCAGAGCAAATACTGCAAGGTGGTACTTGGAGATGATTGGATTTTTCCCAATTGTCTGGAAAAAATGGTCTGTCTTGCCGAGGCGCATCCTTCAATAGGAATTGTAGGGGCTTATGCACTGGAAGGACCGCGAGTGTCATGCGCGGGCCTACCGTATCAAAGCTCCCTGGTCTGCGGTCGCGAAATCTGTCGGCGTCACCTTCTCGAAGGGTTGTATGTATTTGGATCCGCGAACGCTGTTCTCTACCGAGCTGATCTTGTGAGGGCCCGTGACCCCTTCTACAACGAAGCCAACATTCATGCGGACACAGAAGTGTGCTTTGCCCTTCTCAAAACGTGCGACTTCGGTTTCGTTCATCAAATCCTCACTTTCACTAGAGTCCGGGCAGGCTCATTGGCCACTATCTCCGAAGCGCGTCACACGTATTTCGCAAGCATGTTGCAGCTTGTCCTCACTTATGGATCGGAGTTTTTGACTCCCAAGGAATGCGAAACTTGGATGGTTCAGCATCTATCGGGGTATTACAGGTTTTTGGGTAAGAGCCTGATTTCGGGTCGCGACAAAGCGTTCTGGGATTATCACAGGCGAGAATTGACTAAAGCAGGGGTGGGCTTTAGCCGAGTACGTGTGGCCAAAGGGATATTAGCAACGTTGTGCAACGCTGCCCTGAATCCGAAAGACACGGTTGAAAGGATATTGCAACGAAGACCCAAGATAGACTTGCTGTGTCGACGGCAGAACCTAGAAGGTAAACAAAGTATTGTTTCAGCAACTGAGCCGCAGGATCATCAGATGGCCTGATGTGATGCGGTCGGCTGGAAGTGGACTTGAGAAGGCAGGCACCGGGGCAAATGGGGACTCGCGCTTTGCACATAAGGTTCTGAATCCTGTGGGCTGCTCGTGCGCTTGAATACAGGGCGAACGGTGTGATTTGTGGCCGACCGCCCTCACGGAGAGATGAACAGTATGCCTTATATATACACACGGCCAACATCAGTTTCATTTACAGGAAAGGGTCTACTGGGTTACACATTTGGACCCTTGAGGCAAAAAGATCTTGAGATTTATTACATTGACGTTGAAAAGGGACACGATATGTTTATGATAAGTAAGAAAATTACACGTACCTACTATGTGCTCTCGGGAAGTGGCCATTTTATTATAGGTGATGATAAATACGACGTCAGTGCCGGCATGCTTGTCGAGGTTCCCCCAAAAATAGAATACTGTTATTCGGGAAAGATGAAACTCATAGCTCTATCGAAACCGCGCTGGTTTAGCGGCAATGATAAAGTGACAAAATGGAACCCAGACGTGGTTGGCCGAGCGCCCACGTGCTCAGTGGGTGATAGCTCTTTCTTGACCCAATTAGTTAGATTGAGAATTCTGGGAAAATCTCCGGTGAATGCGTATTTGCGGCTCAATCAGAAATTGTGGGACAACTTGGCTTCATCTTTTACAGCTCTTAGTCCAATGCGTTCATACGGAGAATTCTTACACAAACTAGCTCGCATCCAGGGTAATCGGGCGCAAGCATTTGCGACCTTGTTTTTCAGAAATCGCCCCGAGCTCAAATTGATCCGTCGCTTACTGGGTCGGATTCCTAAAGGTGGTGAACTAAGAGTTGCAGTGCTGGGTTGCAGCACGGGTGCAGAAGCTTATTCCGTAGCATGGACGATAAGGTCCGCGCGACCTGATTTAAAGCTGATTCTTAATGCTCTGGATATCTCCCCGCAGGCGGTGGAGTTTGCAAGGCGTGGTGTGTACTCGCTCGGGGAGTCCCAATTTACGGGCACACAAATCCTTGAAGGAATGACTGCAGTTGAAATGGAGGAATTGTTTGACAGGGAGGGGGACGTTGTGACAATTAGGTCGTGGATCAAAGAAGGAATCTACTGGCACGTTGGTGATGCGGGCGAGCCCGAAATTACTAGTCTTCTTGGGTCACAAGATATGGTGGTGGCGAACAATTTTCTTTGCCATATGGATCCTTCGGATGCGGAGAGATGTTTACGTAACATAGCTGGCCTGGTGGGCTCGTATGGGTATCTCTTTGTTTCCGGAATCGACTTAGACGTCCGAACAAGAGTTGCACGCGATTTAGGATGGGAGCCTCTGCAAGAATCGCTCGAGGAGATTCATGATGGAGATCCCTATTTGAGAAGATACTGGCCATGTCAGTACGCAGGTTTGGAGCCGTTGAACAAGAGAAGAGCGGATTGGAGAACCCGCTATGCGGCAGTTTTTAAGTTGGTCCCTATGACGATTGCGCCACCAAAGCTGCGACGAGATGAACCCGGGGATGGGCCCGAGTGGTCGGAACAGGTCCCGTCTTTGTGCGAAGACGATCATGCTGCAAGCCAATGAGCAACCTGTCGCGAGGTCCAAAATGATGGAGTTGACCGATCGAGCTGCCGGCAAGCCGGTGCTGGTAACAGGCGCCAGCGGTTTCATCGGCGCGCACCTTTGCCATCGACTGATCACGTGCGGTGCAGTCCTTCATGCCGTTTCGCGAGAGCTGCGGCGATCGACCGAGCATCTTCAATGGTGGCAGGCGGATCTCAAAGACGTCGA
>Ga0126378_10001588_pt1 | contig 16856 bp, 11 predicted proteins | sample PanSoiMetPlot_23_FD_92587 | JGI IMG/M metagenome (GOLD analysis project Ga0126378, IMG submission 92587) | Tropical forest soil microbial communities from Panama - MetaG Plot_23 | ecosystem: Environmental > Terrestrial > Soil > Tropical forest > Bulk soil | place: Panama | collected 2016-02-17
AACACCGGTGTCGACGACGTAGAGTTTCTTCTCGTCGGGAGAAAAACAAAGTCCGTTGGGCTTGTCCATATCGCCGGCGACAACGGTGGCCTGGCGCGAGTTCGGGTCCAGGCGGTAGAGGTTGGCGGGCAGTTCGAAGGGCGCTTTGTGGCCTTCGTAATCGGACATGATGCCGTAGCCCGGATCTGTGAACCAGATGGCGCCATCGGAATGGACCACGAGGTCGTTCGGAGCGTTGAGTTGCTTGCCCTGAAAGCGATCGATGAGAACGGTGATGGCGCCGTCGTGTTCGGTGCGCGTGACGCGGCGGGAATCGTGCTCGCAGGTGAGAAGTCTTCCCTGGCGGTCGCGATAGTTGCCATTGCTGTAATTGGACGGACTGCGAAACACGCTGACTTCTCCGGTGTCCTCGAGCCAGCGCAGGATGCGATTGTTCGGGATGTCGCTGAACAGCAGGTAGCGCCCGTCGCCAAACCACACGGGCCCCTCCGCCCAGCGCGCCCCGGTATAAAGGCGCTCGACGGCGGCGTTACCGACCTTGTATTTGGCGAAGCGCGGATCGATGATCTCGACGGCTGGGTCGGGATAGGCAACAGGAGTTTTGCGTTCCTGCCGCGCGGGAAGCACGAAGGGATGAAATGGCAACGAAGATCCCGCGAGGGCGGTGACGTTGATGAAGTTGCGTCTATTCATCGGGGTGCCTCTGGCAAAAGAGTCTGCACGGGCACTGTATCACGGTGGACAAGAGGGTCCCTCGCCTGCAGCGGGCTCGAGGTCAGGGCAGATTCAGCGCTGAGGTAGGCGCAGCGAAAGTGGGACTTGGGACCTCGCTGTCGGTCTAGCGGGCGCGATTTGCTATGCTGACGCGGAGCGGTGGCTCGGATTTTTCCGAGGGATCGAGCTCGTAGGTTTGCTCGGTCTTGGAGGGATCATAATCGCGCCACAGCCAAATCATCTCGGCGGGAAACTCGGCGGCGCCATGGGCCGGATTGTGTGTCCCTGCGCCGAAGCTGAAGCGGAAGTCATACTGCTGGAATTTGAGGGCATTGGCCATGCGAAGATTGGCGAGGGGCCAACTGCCGTAACGAAGCTCCAAATCGCCGGAGCCGTCTTGCAGCCAAACGCGCAGGTTGCGTCTCGGTTCACGCAGGATTTTGTCGGGGTAGTCCTGGCCACCGTCCGGGACCGTGGGGTCTTCCTTCCACTGGATGGCGGCGAAGCTGCCGATCCAGGAAATGACACGGCTGAACTGATCGGGCAACTGCCAGGCTGCGTTGAACGAGCAAATGCCACCGGAGGAGAGTCCGGTGATGGCGCGGCTGTAGGCGTCCTTGCGGAGGTTGTACTTTGCGGCGACGTCGGCAAGAACCTCGTCGCGTAGAAAGCGAGGGTAGCGGTCACTCACCGTGTCGTACAGGGTGCTGCGCATGGAATCCTTGAGAGTACGTTGCCATTTCTCGGAATATGCTTTCACTGACTTGTAGGTGGGCGTGCCCGGGGAATCGGCGATATCGCCCGGATTGATGAACACGCAGATCATAACCGGGATTTTCTTCTGCGCAATCAAGTTGTCGATGACGTTCAGCACAGGAATTTTTCCGTTCCGATCGAGGTACCACCCACCGTCCTGAAAGACCATGAGCGCGGCGGGCGTGTTCCGGTCGTACTGGGCCGGGACGTAAATCCAATACTCGCTTTTCATTCCGTCGTAGATTTTGCTTGTGTGGCTGAGCTTTTCGGACAGGGTGCCCGAGGGAACTCCGGGTTGCTGGTAGGAATCCGGCGTAAAAGCGGGCAGGTCGAGGAGGCCACCGAACTTGGCTTCATCGACGAGGTAGTAGAAGGAGTGCAGCTTCCCAAGCTCTGCGATGCGCGCCGCTGCGTACCACAGATGGGAGTTGGCAACGTGCTGCATCTGGGGGCCCGGGGCGTCATCGATGATAAGCGTGGGCTTTGAAGGCGCTTCCGTGGCAAAGAAGAAGTCCGGACCATGGCCGAGCCATGCGGTGCCGCTTCGCAAATCTTTGGCATCCATGCTGGTGTTGATGGCGTCGAGCAGGGCGGGGCTATTGGAGTTGGCAAGTGCGATCAGTCGCAGCGCGGTGAGTTTATCGGCTTCGGCGAAGACAAGACCGGGCAGCGAAATAGTGAGGAGTGCCAGCAGAAGCCCAATACGAGTTCGCGGGCGTACATGGCCGGTCGGCTTTTTGGTTTTGGGTAGGAACATGGAAGACTCCTCGCTTCAGTGCGGGCGGTCCTTGTCGGACCGCCAAAGGGCGCGGCTGATTATATCGCCAAGACAGGCAGTCACTTCCAAGCTGCCGGAGCAAAGAATAGTATTTTGTTTGGGAGCTGAAGATGAGGTCGGCAAGACATTTCTCGGTTGCGTCTGTCTGGTTTTTGACGCTGGTGTCGCTGTACGCGAGTTGTGCATGCGGTCAACGGGCCCCGGGGACGCCTGAGGCGCATCGACCGGCCACGGCAGCCTTGAGAGAACCGATGAACTGGACTGCAGAGCAGGACCACCAGAACATGATGGAGCAACTGGGGATCAGGGCGCTGCGGCCGGGTCCCAGCGGCGATGAGAACGCGCCGAACCATGCCAACTATGACGAATCGAAGGCTAATCCCTTCCCAAATCTGCCGGATGTCCTGACGTTGAAAAACGGCACAAAGGTTACCACTGCGGAAATGTGGTGGAACCAGCGCCGGCCGGAGATTGTCGAAGACTTTGAGCGCGAGATGTACGGACGCATTCCAGAGAACGTGCCAAGAGTAACGTGGGCGGTCAGCAGCATTAGCGCGGCGGCGAGTGGTTCACACCAAGTGATCGAGAAGCAGCTCACGGGTCACGTGGACAATTCGTCGTATCCCTTGTTGAGCGTGAACATCCAGATGACGGTGGTGACACCGGCGAATGCGCCGGCTCCAGTGCCGGTGATGATGATGTTCAAGCGCGGAGGCGCGGCCGCCCAACCCGCTGGCCCAGGAGCAGCGGCTGGAGGCGCTCCATCGGCAACGGAGCAGTTGATCGCGGACGGTTGGGGTTATGCATACGTGGACACGACGAGCATTCAGGAGGACAACGGCGTCGGGCTGACCAAAGGGATTATCGGGTTGGTGAACAAAGGTCAGCCACGGCGCCCGGAGGACTGGGGCGCGTTGCGAGCGTGGGCGTGGGGCGCGTCGCGGGGACTGGATTACCTCGAAACGGATAAGGCGGTCGACGCGAACCGCGTGGGGGTTGAAGGCGTTTCACGCTACGGCAAAGCAGCGCTCGTGACGATGGCGTTCGACACCCGTTTTGCTCTTGTCCTCGTGGCTTCCTCCGGCGAAGGCGGCGCAAAGCTGTCTCGACGCAATTGGGGCGAAGAAGTAGAAAACCTGACTGGATCAGGGGAGTATCACTGGATGGCAGGCAGTTTCCTGAAATACGGTGCCGCCGAGGCAACGTTTGGGAGCAAGAACGCGGGGGATTTGCCGGTCGACGCACATGAACTGATCGCGTTGTGCGCTCCGCGGCTGACGTTTATCAGTTACGGCGTGCCCGAGAAGGGCGATGCCAAGTGGCTGGACCAACAAGGCAGCTACATGGCAACAGTAGCGGCGGGGCCGGCGTTCCGGCTTTTGGGAGCGAGGGACCTGGGAGTGTCGGAGGACTATCACTCGGCCAAGATGCCGCGCGCGAACGTGGGCCTGCTGGATGGCGAACTCGCCTGGCGGCAGCACGACGGCGGGCATACAGACGGACCCAACTGGAAATATTTTATCGCCTGGGCCGACCGGTTCCTGAACAGGACGCCGGCGGCGCCTACCGAGTTTCGCGAGACAGGGAGGATTCCGGCGGACAAAGCCGCTCCCCGAACCGATGAGAATTCCCAGAAAGCGCACATCGAACTGCTCGAGAAAGCGAAGAGCGGGCGGATCGACGTGTATTTTGAGGGCGACTCGATCGTACGGCGCTGGGGCGCAACCGACTATCCCGAACTGCTGGCTAATTGGGGGCAGAACTTCTTCGGATGGAACGCGGCTGATTTCGGATGGGGTGCCGATCAAACGCAAAACATCCTGTGGCGGCTGGAGCATGGAGAGTTGGACGGAGTCAACCCCAAAGTCATCGTTCTGCTGGCGGGCACGAACAATGTGGGCGCGAGCGCGAAATCCTCCCGCGATGAGGATACGGTTGCGGACACGACGCGAGGTATCGAGGCGATACTGCGTGTGATGCGGAGCAAGGCGCCGGAGGCGACCATCATCCTGATGGGCATATTTCCTAGGAATGACGAGATGGCGCTGGTGGCGACGATAGACAAGATCAACAGCAATCTGTCGCAGCTTGCCGATGGGAAGAGGATTCGCTACTTGAATATTAACGAGAAGCTTCGAGACGGGAACGGCAGGTTGCACGAGGGCATGATGAACGACCAGTTGCATCCGACACTCAAGGCCTACCAGATTTGGGCGGATGCGTTGAAGCCCATCTTTACGGAACTGCTGGGGCCGCCGGCGACCGAGGATCACGCGCCCCCGCCAACCGGCGATCCCAAAAGTGGCAGCAGGGCTGCCGCACCCCAAAAAGGATCTTAGCGGCAGCGGGCGATTACGAGCGTGAGATCGTCGAACTGCTCGCCGGCGCTGAATTTCTGGACGGCTTCCTGAATGTTCAAACTAAGTTGTTGTGGCGAATCCTGGAGGTGTCTCTGAACGGTTTCGACGATGCGGGCTTCGCCGAACTCGTTGCCGGAGGCATCAGCGGCCTCCGTGACGCCGTCGGTGTAAATGACCAGCAGGTCGCCGGGCGCGAGCGTAATGTGGCGCGTGGCACAGTGCCATTCGGGAAACAGGCCGATGACTGTGGAGGTGGAGGCCAGGCTCTCGATGGAGCCGTCGGCGCGAAAGAGCAACGGGGGATTGTGGCCGCAATTGGCGTATTCGAGTTCGCGCGAATGATCGTCGTAGACAGCAAAAAACAGCGTGGCATAGCGGTCCTCGGGGGTGTTTTCGTAGAACAACTGGTTGACGGATTTCAGCAGGCGGGGAAAATCGTCGAGGGCGAGGGCGTAGCGGCTACGGAGGTTGGCCTGCAGGTTGGCCATCAGAAGTGCGGCCGCGATTCCCTTCCCTGAAATATCGGCGAGCACGAACGCGAGATGCCAGGCAGCGGCATCGAGAGCTCGCGTGGCTCCCCGATCGAGCCGCTGGGAAGAGCCAAGATCAAGGAAATCGTAATAGTCGCCGCCAACCTGGCGGGCTTGAATACAGCGCCCAACGTAGTCGAGCGTGTTTAGTACGGGAAGGGCCTGCGGAAAAAGGCGGGACTGGACCTCGCGCGCGATCTGCAGTTCGTGGGCCGCGCGACGGTCCTGTTCCATACGATCGGCCATGAGCTCGGCGAGACGCATGTTTTCGAGAGAGACGGCAGCCTGGCGCGCGACCGAGTCGAGCAGATATTTGTCTTCACCCGAGTAGGGCTCTTCTGATAGCCGACCGCCGAGAACCAGCAAACCAATCAATTTGCCGTTGCGGCCGAGAATGGGGACAAGGCATTCCGGTGCGAGGGGCGAAGCCTTCTGAGTCTCGGCGTCGCCCGAGACAGCCAACGGGACATCCCAGGCTTTTCCGCGACGCGCGAGTTCGTCGAGCAGCGGAAGCGTGGCCGGCAAAATGTCCGCCTCGCGGAGAACGAAGCGAGCGCCAAAACGGAAAGGGAACATCGGCCGGGGTGGCGCAGGGGCAACACCGCCAGAAACGGCGCTGCGTTCGGCAACGAGGTGTCCATCGCGTGCTTCGAGATAACAGGCGAGCGATTGAGGATGCAGAGCGCCTTCGACGTGGAGTTCGAGCAATCTCGCGAGTTCGAAGCGGTCGGAGACGCTGCGGGCCTTTTCGGCGAGATCCTGAAGGATGATGCGCGCGTCGTAGGAGCTTCGAAAGAAAGCGCGATCGATGCGGTCGGTACCGCGCCTCACAATGGGTCCGGAAACCCACACGAGGGCAACACCAAACACCGCGCTGAGGACCATTCCGAACTGCGAGTTTTGCATGAAATATCCGGAGAAAAACCGCGTGAAAAGAAAAATGGCCAGTAGGGCTCCGCAAAGCAGCAGAAGGAAATAGCCGCGCTGCACGAGAACGTAGCGAGCGCTGCGGCGAAGGAGCACGGGAATTTCGAGGACGCGATGTTTGACGACGGCGTAAGCAAAAGAGAGGGGATAAAGAAGAAGGAGGAGCGTGAGGGTGATGTCGACCCAGAAAGAAGGCTGGTAGCCGAACAGGTCGGCAAGGATTTTTTCCGCGATGATCGGGAAGACTCCGAGGAAAGTGCCCCATAGCAACACACGCGACTTGCGGCGAGATTCGGCGGAGGTCTCCTTGCCGAGATAATTCCAGACGAGCGAGACCATGCCGAGTACGATCATGCCGTAGGTCAGCGCGTGCCGGAGGTTATCGGAGGCTTCCACGCCGATGCGATCCGCCACGAAGACGGGCCAGCGCGGATTGCCGCCGGCAAGCCCGGGCAAAACCTGGGAGACGCCAATTGCGAGTGCCAGCCACTTGAGCCATGGGGCGCGCCGTTCGAGCGGAGACCTTTCCGGGAAAACGGCGAAGAAGATGTAGAACACGGAGGTGATCAGGCCGAGGAAGATCGCACGGTAGGTGTCCATGAAAATGACCAGAGCGTGCGGCAACATATAGGTGCCGCCAAAGGCCGGCGCACCGACGAAGCAGGCAAACAACAGGGCCAGCAGCCAGGCGTTAACATCGTCAATGCGGAGAAATAGAACTGAAAATCCCACCAGCAAAAAGAAAACCGGATAGAAGCTTGTCAGATGGCGAGCGGAGGCCCGTGCTGAACCTTCCCGAGCAGTGTCTGTGGTGGCCGGGCGGAAAAAAGCCCGCAGGCTCAGAGGCTGAGGTGCGCCCGAACGGAGGACAGCAATGTCGACGGGGTCGCCGGGATGGGCGTTGCTCCACACCCTGCGGAAGAGGGCATCGGAGGTGAGGCTTTGGCCGTTAATCGCGATGATTCGATCACCAACGCGCAGGCCAGCGCGCTCCGCGGGACTTCCGGGGACGAGATCGAGGACGGGCATGGAGGAGGACGCCGGATCGAAGGAAGCATCGTGGTTTTTATTGAAGCCAATTTCAACGGGATAGGCCGGACGGCGAACAGTGTACATCCAAGTAAAAGCGAACAAGATGGTGGCCGCACAAAAGAGGACCGCAACGGAAAAGAGAAATGGACGCGGGAGACGGGTCCACCAACGCAAAGAGAATTTGGGCGCGGAGTTGGGCATTCCCAGTACAGGGTAAGATTCGAAGGCACTCGGGTCAATGACTTGAGGCGCTAAAATCCAGGAGGCGCCTGCGAAGTCAGGACGCCTCGCGAGGACGGAAGAGAGCAGGCGAAGCGCCGAGAAAGTGGATCGAGGAAAACGGCGGCAGGCGTTTCGAAGGAGAGATGTGGTCGTCGTGTAAAGAAATTCAATGGGGATTTTCGCGCGAGTTTTGTGAGAGAATTCGCCGGAGCGGTGAGTGGCCAGCCGCAGATGTTCGCTTTTTCCGCCCGAAGTTCCGCCTCGTTTTTCTTTCTGCGAGAATGTGCAGGAAAGGCATGCTCGCCGGGTTTACACGGGAATCGATGAAACGCAGCAGACCGATCTTGGCGTCGTGTATCGGCGGCCTCGCACTGGCCGTGAGCGGGATTACTTGGGCGGAAGACATCAAGCAGATTCGCCCTACCGGGTATGTTACGGACCTCGCGGGAATCATCAAGCCGGCGGCGAAGGAGCAGTTGGAGGCCCTCGCAACGGAGTTGGAGCAGAAGACCGGGGCCCAGATGGCGATCGTGACGGTGAAATCGCTGGACGGGAACGATGCGGCGACGTACGCAAACAATCTGTTCAAGCAGCTGGGGATTGGCAAGAAAAAAGAGGAAAACGGAGTGCTCTTGCTGGTCGCGCCGAATGATCGGAAGTACTGGACGGAAGTGGGGTATGGGCTTGAGCCCATCATCACGGATGCGCGGGCCGGCGATGCGGGCCGACTCGCGAAACCATACTTCCGAGACGGCGACTACAGCAGCGGAATCACGGCGGCGGCATGGCAACTGGCGAAATACATCGCCAACGATAAGGGTGTAACCCTGACGGGAGCACCGCAATTGCGGGCCCCGCCACAAAGAGATTCAGGTGGCATCGGAATCTGGATTTTGCTGGGAATTGTTCTGCTGGTCGTGCTGATGTCGCGATCCGGCGGGTCGCGCGGGAATATCAGCCGAGGCGGGGGCATGGGCGGCGGCTGGTGGATCGGGCCTGTGATCGGTGGAGGCTGGGGCGGGAGCCGAGGCGGCTGGGGCGGAGGAGGTGGCTGGGGTGGTGGCGGAGGCGGATTCGGAGGATTTGGCGGTGGATCGAGCGGCGGAGGCGGAGCCGGGGGCAGTTGGTGAAAACAACTTGACGCGTAGGAAAAAGCTTTCCCGGATTCCGAACGAAGCGAGGCGTCGCCCTGCGACGGTCCGGGAAAGAAAGATTCCTTACTTCGCAGACCTCGTTCGGAATGACGGATTCGTGTTCATTCAGTGACATGCTGGCAACGGGCAAAGGCGGCACCATGGAAGGAAAACTCAGCGAGCTGGTGAGTCGTTTGAAGGAAGCGGCGGGGAAAAACCTTGAGTCTGTGATCCTGTACGGGTCGGCGGCGCGGGGGACTTACAAACCGGGGGCGTCTGACCTGAACGTGCTGTGCACGCTGGTGACGATCGATGTGAATGAACTTCAGTTGCTGTCACCCGTGGTGAACTGGTGGACGCACGAGATGAAGGAGCCGGCTCCATTGTTTTTCCTGACGGAGGAATTGGAGCGCTCAACGGACGTGTTTGCAATCGAGAGTCTGGACATCAAGAGGGCTCATCGGGTGCTGTTCGGAAAAGATCCGGTGGCAAACCTGGAAGTGCCGATGAACCTGCATCGCGTGGAGGTGGAGCGCGACCTACGGATGACGCTGCTGCGACTGCGGCAGCATATTCTGCATGCCGGACGCAATGAAATGGAGGCCACGGCAGTGCTGAAAAAGACGATCTCGGGTGTACTGGCGCTGTTGCGTCACACCCTCCTGGCGTTCGGGGAGGAACCGCCGGCCGAGCCCCGTGGGATTTTTGCGCGCATTGCGGCGGTGACCAACGCAGAAGCCCAGGCGTTTCAGGCGGTGTACGACTTTCGGGAAAAGAGTGTGGCGGGCGCTCACGTGTTTATGGCGTATGACGGATACATTCATGCGCTCGAGAAAGTAATCATTGCGCTGGATGGAATGGTTCCGAAGAAGGAATGGCGGCGAGTGGCGGTGTAGAAGTTGAGAATGAAACCATCGAGGTGGCTATGAAGGCGGCGATCATTGTTGTGGTGCTGATTCTGATTCTGGCGTTCCTGTTTGGCTCGACGTATGTCGGCCGGCGAAACCAGATGGCGATTAAGCGTGAGGCGGTGAACGCGGCGTGGGCTCAGGTGGATGTGGTGCTGCAGCGGCGCGCAGACCTGATCCCAAACCTGGTGGAAACGGTGAAAGGCATCGCGGCCCAGGAACAAAAGGTGTTTGGAGACATCGCGGCGGCGCGGGCGGCTTTGATTGGAGCCAAAACACCGGCAGACAAGATCGCCGCAAACGGCCAGTTGGACTCAGCGCTGAGCCGTTTGCTGGTGGTGGTGGAGAATTACCCGCAATTGAGGTCCAATGAAAATTTCATGCGTTTGCAGGACGAACTGGCAGGGACGGAAAACCGGATTGCCGTGGAGCGGCGTCGGTACAACCAGGCCGTGCAGGACTACAACACGTATATTTCGTTGTTCCCGAACAGCCTGATCGCGGGGTTTGCCGGGTTCACGCGCAACGATGCGTATTTCAAGACCGAAGAAGGGGCGCGGCAGGCTCCTAGGGTGAACTTCGATACCAACAAGCCTGCGACGGCTCCGGCTCCCGCGCCGGCCCATCCGTAGTCGGCCACAGGGGCCGATGAAGAATTTAACGCCGCGGCTGCGGTCTAAAAAGCCGGAAATCAGGTGAGGAATTCGGCAAGCAGCATGTGGAAATGGTGAACTCCATTTTCACGTTTGACGGAATAGCGGCCGCGGTCGTAGGTGGTTGATCCGAGCCCGCGCTGAACGGCCTCGCAAATGTGCATATCCTCGGCTTGAACCGTGTCGCTGAAAGTGATCGCCTTGGCGGCGCGCTTGCGGGTCTTTTCTGAATCCGCATCGTGGAAATACCACTCGAAAATGGTCAGGGTTTTCTCGTGCGTGAGCGGCACGATGATGTTGACCTGGATGTTGTCCGGATAGATGTTGAGCATCAGATTCGGGAAGATCCAGAAATAGAGCGCTTCAGGCAGACCCGACCCCGGCGGATAGACTCGCTCGTCGTGGTCGTTGGGCTTCGAGTCTTTGACAGGGCCGATCTGGCGGGAATGGAAGCGAAAGGTCTCGCAGCGATAGCGCGAATAGTCGAGTTCTTTCATCAAGCCGGGATGAACGATCGGGATGTGGTAGCCCTCTAGATAGTTGTCGACGTACACCTTCCAATTGCAATTGACGTAATAATCGCGGCGTTCTGCGAGGGACAAACCTTCGAAGGGAAAGGCACCCGAAAGCTGCGGAATATTGCCTAGATAGTCGGCAAGGGCTGGAGCGTTGCGATCAAAATTCACAAAAATGAATTGCTGCCACGTTTCGCAGCGAAGCGGGACCATGCCCGTCGAGGAGCGATCGAAAAATTTGAGGCCCTCGACTTCGGGAGTACCGATGAGGCGGCCGTCGAGCGTGTAGGTCCAGCCGTGGTAGGCGCAATGAAGGACGGTTCTCGAACCAGCCCCCTGCGCGATAGGGCCGGCACGATGACGGCACACGTTGCTGAAGGCACGAAGAGTGCCGTCCTTGTCGCGGACGACAACGATGGGTTCGCCCGCTATATCGGCGGTGAAGTACGTTTCCGGATCGGTAATGGTGCGTTTTGCGCCGTTTGCTTCACCGCACGGCTGATTGAGTGTGCCAACCAGTTGCCAGGTGCGAAGGAAAATGTGGCCTCGTTCGAGTGCGAGGATCGCAGGGTCCGTGTAGAAACGCGAGGCGAGCGTCTCGGCGCATTCGAGTTGCGGGTTGACATCGAGAGGCGATTGTTCGGCGGGCATGGGAAGAAGGTAACAGTTCAAAGTCAAAAGTTCAAAGTTCCAGGGAAAAACGGAAAATAAAGTAGCAGGGCCGGAGGTGAAGCGACGACCAGACCACCCGAGGTCGGTCACCTCAAAGTGAAAGGTGGGACAAAACCAGCGCTACACAGGCCCAATTACAAGCCGGCGCGATAAGAAACTCGCTACACTCGGGAGCTAGAATTTGCGGGTTTCCTGGCGTGACCAGCGCTCGATCACGATTTTCGACTCGGTGAAGAACTCAACCGCGTCTTTGCCCTGGGCGTGCACGATGCCGAAGAAGCTTTCCTTCCATCCGTTGAATGGGAAATATGCCATGGGGGCAGCCACACCGATGTTGATACCGATGTTGCCGGCTGGGGCTTCGTAGCGGAATTTGCGGGCCGCGGCGCCACTGGTGGTGAAGAGCGAGGCCTGATTGCCGTACGGGCTCTTGCGGATGAAATCGATGGCTTCGTCAATCGTGTTGGCATGAATCAGGCTGAGGACCGGACCGAAGATTTCTGTGTTGGCCAGCGAACTGGAGGCGGGAACGCCGTCGAGAATGGTTGGTTTGATGAAGTTGCCGTTTTCGTGCCCGGCGATTTTCGTGTTCCGGCCGTCGACGACAGGCTTCGCGCCATCGCTGACGCCGGTGGCAATGAGGGATTCAATCCGTTGCTTGCTTTCTTTCGAAATTACGGGACCCATCTGCACGCCCTTGTCGAGCCCGAATCCGACGTTGATGGAGGAAGCGGCGTTAGCGATGGCCTCGCGGAAGGTTTTTTGCGCCTCCCCTATGGTCACGGCAACGGAAACAGCAAGGCAGCGCTGACCCGCGCAACCGAACGCGGAGTCAGCGATGATCTGGCGGGCGAGATCCATGTCGGCGTCGGGCAGGACGATGACGTGGTTCTTGGCGCCGCCTTGGCACTGCATGCGCTTTCCCGCTGCGGCGGAGCGCTGATAAACATGCTTGGCCACCGGGGTGGAGCCGACAAAGCTAATGGCGCGAACGGTTGGATGATCGCAGAGGGCGTCGACGGCTTCCTTGCCGCCGTTGACGATGTTGATCACTCCCTTGGGGAGGCCGGTCTGTTCGAGCAGTTCGTAGGCACGGCGCATGCTCAGCGGCACGCGCTCACTGGGCTTGAGTACGAAGGTGTTGCCACAGGCAATCGCGTACGGGAGAAACCAGAAAGGGATCATAGCGGGAAAGTTGAACGGAGCGATGGCCGCGACGACGCCAAGGGGTTGGCGGATGAGCAATTCGTCGACGCCGGGGGTGATGTCCTCGAGGTTGTAGCCCTGCATCATCATGGGGATGCCGCAGGCCACTTCTACGTTTTCGATGCCGCGACGGAGCTCGGCCTTGGCTTCGGCGAAGGTCTTTCCGTTTTCGAGAGTGATGACGCGGGCGAGTTCGTCGATATGGTCTTCGAGAAGGACCTTCAGCTTGAAGAGGTATTGAATGCGCTCGCCGGCGGGTGTGCGGCGCCAGGCGGGAAACGCCTCCGCCGCTGACTGAACAGCAGCGTCGACGTCGGCCTTCGAGGAGATCGGGGTGCGGGCGATAACCTCGGCGGTGGCCGGATTGCTGACATTGACGAATTCCGTGGCGGCCGATTTGTGCCAGGTGCCGCCGAAGTAATTGAGAATCTCGGTGACTTGGGTTGTGGCGGTACTGCTCATGAAGATGCTCCGTGCCTCCGTCGCTTCAGAGCGAACGGCAGGGCTTGCGATATGAAGGATGGCGGTCCCCGCGGACCGTTTCAGGCGTCAGTTTATCAAAAATGCGGGCCGGGGAGAGGGATCGTAAGCGGCCGGACCGCGTGCCACCCGCCTTCCCTGGCTGCTTCAGGCAAGCCTTCCAAGGTCAGCGTAAACAGAGAGGCGGGCTCCGCTAAGCCGGACCCTGGCGGAGACCTGCAAGGCTAATGTAGGGAATCCGAGCGCAAACGATTCGGAGCGCGTTTTTCGAACCGCAATGCGGCCGCAGGGCTGAGCGCAAGGAAGCTATTTGACGGTGGCGTAGGCTTCGTAGGCTGCGCCGATCAGGGGGGCGGACTCGTTCAGGACGATCGAGAGCGGAACATCGGCGAGCATGTTGGTGAAGTGCCATTTTTCTTTGAAGGAGTTGAAGAAGGTGCCGTCGGTCATTTTCGGCAGAATTTTTACGGCAATGCCTCCGGCGACGTAGACTCCACCAAGGGCGAGAACTTTTAAGGCGAGATTGCCGGCTTCAGCGCCGTAGACCGAGGTCCACAAATCCAGAGTTTGGACACAGATGGGGCAGGACTTATCGAGGCCGCTCTGGGTGATGAAGGGCGCCGGGTCGGCGTCGGGGTCTTCGAAGATGGGATGCTTGACGCTGGGCGCGATGAATTCGTGCAAGGTGCGGAAGCCGCGCCCAGAGAGAATCAGTTCCCAACTGACCTGGGGGTAGCGATGGCGCATAAATTTGAGGAGTTCGATCTGCTGGTCGGTACGCGGGGCGAAATCGGAGTGACCGCCTTCGCTCGGGACGACCTTGTAGCGCGTGCCATCCCAAAAGAGAATGCCCTCGCCTAGGCCGGTACCGGCAGCGAGGAGGGCACGTGAAGCGCCTTCGAGAGGCTTGCCCGGATTGAGGACACAAAAGTCTTCCGGCGGGAGGTGCTCGAGGCTGTGGCCCGTGGCGCCGAGATCGTTGATGAGAACGATGGATTCGACACCGACCTCTTTCGACAGAGTTTCGGCATCGACAATCCAAGGCAGGTTTGTCGCATGAATGCGGTTATTAATGACGGGACCGGCTACACCGAAGCCGGCGGCACGGATTTTGCTTGAGCCCAGGTGCGGAGCGGCGCGGCGGGAAAATTCCTTGATGATGAGGTCAAACTGGGCAAATTCCTTGCTGGCGAAGCGTTCGCGAAAGACGACTTCGAGCTTTCTGTTTTTTTCAGCGAACAGGGCCAGGTTGCATTTCGTACCGCCAACGTCGCCAGCGAGAATCATAAAACTCCGAGGTTAGAGGTTAGAAGCTAGAGGTTCGAGAGAGGAGTTGGCTCCCTTCCCTGCCGAACGACTCTCTTCAAACCCGAAGTCAAAAGAGTTGAAACGATTCAATGAACCCAATACTAAGGGTTATACCACTGTCGGCCATCTCTTTCGAGTAGCTGATCGGATTCCTTCGGTCCCCAGGTGCCGGAGGAGTATACCGGGACACCCGCGGTCTTCGCGGCGCTCCAGACATCGAGGATGGGGTCGACGAGAGACCAGGCAGCTTCGACGGAATCCCCGCGGTCAAAGAGTGTCGCGTCGCCCCGGAGGCAGTCGTTCAGCAGCGTGGCGTAAGCGCTGCGCGTGGTGCCGCCAAAGCCTTCTTTATAGCTGAAATTCATGGTTACATTGCCGATGCTCATTTCCGTCCCCGGCCGCTTTGCACCAAATGACACGGAGACACCTTCCTCGGGCTGGATGTTGAGGACCAGGCGGTTGGGCTCGACTTCACGCTCGCGAAAGACGATGTGAGGCGCGCGCTTGAATTGGATCATGATTTCGGTGCTGCGCCTAGCCAGGCGCTTGCCGGTACGAAGGTAGAAGGGGACGCCGGCCCAGCGCCAATTATCGACGAGAAGACGCATGGCGACAAAGGTTTCCGTACGCGAATCGGGTTTGACCCCCTGCTCCTCACGATAACCCGGGAGGGATTTGTCTGCGATTTTGCCCGGAGCATATTGGCCGCGCACAACCCACTGGGCGACCATCTCGAGATTAAAGGGCCGAATTGATTGGAGTACCTTTAGCTTCTCGTTGCGGACGGCAGTTGCATCGAACGAGGCCGGAGGCTCGACGGCCACCAGGGAAGTAAGCTGAAGGACGTGGCTCTGGATCATATCGCGGAGAGCGCCAGCGGTTTCATAGAAGCCGCCGCGGCGCTCAACGCCGAGCGTTTCCGAAGCGGTGATCTGGACGTGATCGACGTAGTTGCGGTTCCAGAGAGGTTCGAAGATGCCGTTGCCGAAGCGAAGGACCAAGAGATTCTGGACCGTATCCTTTCCGAGATAGTGGTCGATGCGGTAGATCTGCTTTTCTTCGAAGACATTCAGAACAATATTGTTGAGCTGCTTAGCCGAGGCGAGGTCGCGTCCAAACGGTTTTTCGATAATGATGCGCACCCAGGAGTTGGGCTTGTTTGGACGGGCCAAGCCGGCGTGGCCCAACTGCTCGACGATGTCGGGATAGACTTCGGGCGGGGTGGAAAGATAGAAGAGCCTGTTGCCGCAGAGCTTTTTCGCGGCCTCGAGTTCTGCGAGACGCCCCACCAACCGGACGTAGGAATCGGGATCGGAATAGTCGCCCGCGGTGTAAAAGAGGTTGGCCGCAAAGTCGCTCCACTTTTGGGGATCGATCGGGCCAACCTCGGAAATGGTATTGGCGGCTTCGCCGACGTTGTTGCGGAAAGTCTCGTCCGTCATGGGCGTACGAGCGAAGCCGATGATGGCATAGCAGGCGCCGAGAGAATTGTACTGGGCGAGATCGTACATGGCGGGGATGACCTTGCGCTTGGCGAGATCGCCCGAGGCGCCAAAGAGAATGACAGTACAGGAATCAGCGGTCGCGCCGTAGACGGAACCGGAGCGTGCGGTTTCTTCAGGCATGAACTCCCTCCCAGGGTGGCGAAGCCGGCTCTTTGAATGCAAATCCGCCCAAAGACTATACCTCAATCCCGAGGGCTTGCAGGTCGCCTCGAAGTTGGCCCGGGTTCTGGTGATGAATCACCTGCATGCCGAGACGCCTGGGGTTTTCGAGGTTGAGCGGGCGGTCGTCGATGAACACGGAGTTCTCGGGAGGACGCTGGGTGACGTCAAGGGCGACGCGAAAGATGTGCTCTTCGGGCTTGCGGGCGTTCAGATAACACGAGCTGAAGAAAGCTTCGAAATCTCCGCGGAGTTTAAAGGCTTCGATGCGGTAGTCATTAAGCTCACGGGGTTCGTTATTGATGGAAGCGACGTAGTATTTGCCGGTGCGGGCGACGGAGGAAAGGACCGCGCGTGTCTCGGGATATTCCCGGGATTGCGCAAACATGAAGGCGGTGAAGTCCTCGCGGCTGAAGGAGCGCGTGCGGTAGAAGAGAGTGCGATCGAGATACTGGTTGAGGGTAACCTGTCCGGCATCAAAGGCGGGAAAAGAGAGGTCATGGCGCTCGCGGAACTCTTCCCAATCGAAACCAAAGGCCTCTGCGGCAGCCATGCGGGACTGGTGATCCCAGCCGTTGGTGAGAATGACGCCACCGATGTCCCAGAACAGTGAAGTAATCGCAGGCACGGGAACTCCTCCAAGGCAAGAGACTGAGAAATATCAGATAAGGATCGAGGACGGAAGGAGAAAATGGGAGGGTATCAGCCGGGTTGCCGCCTAACCGGCTTGGCCGAGGACAGGAGACCACGCCCATCCAGGGCCGGTTGCAAGGAACAGAGGCAGTAGCGGACAATAGAACGAGTTGGGGAGGCACGAATGGCAAATGATCCGTGTGGACCGGCACCGACATCAAGCGAACCGGTCAAGCCAGGAGCGCGAATGGTGAACTGCGTCAAGTTCGGCAAGGAATTACCTGGGCTGGACCGCGTGCCATGGAAGGGCGAACTGGGCAAGCGCGTGTATGAGAATGTTTCGAAAGAGGCGTGGAAGCTTTGGC
>Ga0126378_10001589_pt1 | contig 16838 bp, 29 predicted proteins | sample PanSoiMetPlot_23_FD_92587 | JGI IMG/M metagenome (GOLD analysis project Ga0126378, IMG submission 92587) | Tropical forest soil microbial communities from Panama - MetaG Plot_23 | ecosystem: Environmental > Terrestrial > Soil > Tropical forest > Bulk soil | place: Panama | collected 2016-02-17
CTAGCCGTCGCGACAAGCACCGATGCTTGGGCTCGGGCATGGACTTCCTGCCGCGCCTCCTCCTTCACCGGAGGCCTGATTGCTTCCACGACCTGGGGTGGCTTTGCTTCTAGAATTTTGGGCATTTGGTTGTTCCTTCAAACCTAGGAGTTGAGTTAGCTAGTTTAAGCTAAGCAAGTCGGACTTCGTAGAGATCGCACACTGCCTTAGCCGAAGCCAGAGCCAAGTCCACATAAGCTATTGGACTGTGTAGATAGCTGCTGTGCCAGTCTGGCCAAGGCTCACGTACGTTTACATACTTCGGTCCCCAGGCATGAGCTATCCGTGCTTCATGAATAGTCCTGCCTAGCTGCCACAGATCTCTGTGCTCTTGTTCGGTCATGTCACACTCCCTTAAAATCTCGCCGCTTTCAACCATTTCAGCGATACCCGGTTGATTTGCAGCGATTAGATTGGAATTGCATGCATCCTCTCCTACCAGGCCGGTTACCTGACCATATCGTGCAAGCACGATGGTATGTAGGAGAGGGAAGCCCTGCAAATTGCTTGCAACACCGGGGTTGCATGAAACGGTTGAAAGCGGCGAGCCGCCTACGGACTCCCATGGCTTTGGAAGGCGATGGAACCTGCCCACAAACGGCATAGCGCCTGTAGCAGGATGAGGGGACTAAGCTCATGTCTCGTAACACCAAGGCGTCCTTAGTTAGAGGGCATCGCTTTGTGTCAGGGGCTCCGAGGAGCTACGCAGACGCACGGCGATGTGGCGTGCAAGAGGGTTAATCAAGCCTTGCGATCTCCCATGATCCGTCAGGTTGGCTGATGCGGAGCCAGGCGTGTTGGTAGAAATAGATGTATTCGTTCCGGAGCTTGGTCATGTAGAGGCAAAGAGTGGGTGGGTCTCCGGGGTATTTGATAGACATGGAGCCGTCCTCCGTGAGCTTGAAGCCGTCTTTGTGTGAAGAGTTATGGAAGACTGGCCATCCGGAGATGTAGGATGCGGCGATCTGGTCTCGAGCGGGGCGCTCATCCTCGATGGATAGGAAGGATGGGATGAAGCCAAGCATCTCGAAGGTGACGCCGGGGTGCATAGGCACCCAGGTGAGGCCGTTGCAGGTGATGACTGGGCCATAGGTATTGAAGTATTTGGACATTAGGAGGCTCCTTTTCCAAACCGAGGGAGAGGGTTCATGGAACGCCATTCACGGTGGCTGGTATCATCTTCAGGCTGCAGGTCAGGCTGCAGGTCGGGTTGTAGGTGGACAGGCAGGTGTTGGCGGATGAAGGCTGAGAAGTTGGGCTCGATGAGGATACAGTCGTTGGCGTTAGGGCATTCGTCCTCGGTGCAGCTGTTGCAGAGGGCCTCGGCCATGTTGCGGATGTAATCGGCTGCGGCCTCGGATGGGGTGTCGCCATAGCCGTAGATGCCGGCATCGGCCTCGGCGTCGATGTAGGAAACGTAGCGGTAGAGGAGTTGGCCCGATGGGGCAATGGGACCAGAATGGTTTTCCCAAACCTGGATAGGGGCCTGGATAGGATCGGACATGGTAGCGGTTACTCCTTTTGCTTCGTTGTGCTTCGTTGTTAACTCGGTGAGTTTAACACAAAATGATGTGTTTGTCAATTGAATAAAGAGGATGCTGTAAAAATAGTGGGGGCAGAACCCCCACTAAATCACTGGATCACTGGGTGACACTTAGGGTGACTCACTGGGTGATATTTAGGGTGACACTTACTTGTCTAGACTTTAGTTGTCTAGTATTATAACAGGAAGGCCAATAGCTTGCAGGTCACTAATAAGAAGGTTAAGATCAAGAGACCTACTGCCATCTGGTGGCGCTCTGCAGCTGTCAGGCTGCGCCGGTGGAGGCTGCGCTGGTGGGGTTTGTGGCTGGGCATGGCTAGTCGTCAGAGTCGGGGTCGTAGCCGGGAATGGAGTCGGAGTCGGAGTCGGGGTCGTAGTCTTGACCTGCGCCGGAGACGTAGCCCTCGATGGAGGTGATGTGTGTGATGTCAATGAAGTAGTCTCCTGTTGAGAGGGTGCTGGATAGGCGGAGGATGCCGAAGCAAGGCTCACGTAGTTCTACGTAGCCGTGGTAGGTATGGGAGGGGGTTTTGACGGTGATGTGCTTGCCGTCGGACTCGGAGGTGATAAGGTTGAGGGCGTGATCTACTTGGTCTTGGTTCATGACAGGTTTCCTTATTGCTTGCGTTACGAAGCGGAGTGTCGCGAAGCGGTGTATTACTCTTCGTTGACTTCGTAGATCTCGAAGCGTTCGTCGTCAAGTTCCCAGTCTTGTTTGTCGGCAAAGCCTTCAGCGTTGATGAGCTTGTCGGCTCTTTCGGTGGCAGTCTCTTCGTCCTTGGCAGTAATTGTGATCTCACATGTCTCTTCGCGGGTACGCTGGACTATGATGTTGAATTTAGGCATGGTTTAAGACTCCTCGGTGTGCTTGACTTGCCACTTAGGCAAGTCAAGAGGTAGATTGGGGGCTACATAGTAGATGGTGTTACCGGCTGGGGTTTTGCTTTTAACCCAGTGGTGGTCTGGTGGAGGTGGTAAGAAGGGACTGGTATAGATTACTCCTTTGTAGTAGAAGGGAGAAGCGAAGAAAGCGTAGCGGTTATTCACTGGGTGACACTCCAGGGGGTCAGGGGCATGGGCATGATAAGGCCTCCGGTGGATTTTTGATGGTCAAAATGTGTGCCGGATTTTAAGGCGTGGTGAGTGGCTCACCAGATTGCGAAGCCGCCGGAGGCGGCGCAGAAGTTAGCGAAGGCTTGGACGTTTTCGACGTCGAAGTGATACCAGGTGGAGGATGGGCGGCGGTGGCCTTTGCCCTCGCAAGCGTTGCAGGCGGCTCCGTGGACAAATTCGTCGCCGCGGCTGAGAAGCGATCGATGCTCGTTGCGGTGGCCGGTGCCGTTGCAGTGGGGACATGGTTCGTCAGGTAGGGACTGAATGCGACGTAGGTAGTTGGTGGCGTATGCGGCACAATTCCCCGAAGCTACCTCAGCTTTGAGGATAGATGCGAGGGCGCTTGCGTCCGAAGCATCAAGGCCCTTGCCGTTGTTGTACTGCCAAACCTCCTCGGAATAGAGTGAGGGGGCAACCTCAGCAATGTAGTTGGCAAGAGGACGCCAGTACCAAGCGTTGTTGCGGAAGTATTTGCCGGTCTCGGATGTAGGGTTGAGGCCGTGCACGTCCATACCCATGACTAAAACTCCTTCGGTTCTTCGGTTAAGAACTAGTTGGGGTTTGCGTCTCGCTTGAGCATGCGGGCGTAGCGCATGAGGCGAGAATGTGTGGCGTTGCCGCCGATGAGGTATTTGGTGCGGTACTCCTCTGCGGTTAGGTTGGAGCCTTGACCATGCATGGTGTGGCCTGGATTTGTGTTTCGGGTGTTAGCCTGGCGCAGCTTGTGTCTTGACTTAGGCATGAGTTGTTCTCCCTGATAGCTGGTAGGGAAGGAGGTTAGCCGAAGCGCCAGTCGGATGAAACTGAGTAGGCTTCCCAGTCTCCGTCTTCCATAGCAGCTAGACGGCGGTCGGCTGCATTGTCACGCAGTGTGCGAAGGTGAGATGGATGGACGACGCGGCGACCGCTGCAGGCGTTGCAGGGGATGTCGTAGTCGCCGTCTTGACAATGGAAATATAGGCGCTCGAGTTTGAAATAGGCCTCGGCGAGATCAGGGTCGTCGTCGAAATCAGAGGGTGTGAGGCCGTGGCAGTCGATGTTGGGGTTGACTGTGGTGCCCTCTCCTTTGCAGACAGGGCAGACAATCCACTTCTCGGTCGATTTAGTTTTGGTTTGGTGTTTAGTCATCGTCTTCGTCCTCCTCTTCTAGAAGCAGTGCGGTCATGTTGAGGTTGGGTTTGGGCTTTGCTTTGCCGGTGCGGCCCTGGGTGTAGACTTTGACGGAGCCGTCGCCGGCGTAGTGGAAATTGCGGCGGGCGGTTTGTTTGCGCTCGGCTAAGAGCATGGCTCGGGCGCGGTTGTAGGCGCGGCGGGACGTGTCAATGCCCAACTCGGCAGCCATACACCAGGGGCACATGTCATCGGATATGCCTCGGTCTAGGTGCTGTTCCCAGTGCCGGGTTTGGTGTTGGGTGGGCTTGGCGTCGGTGCCGATGGTCTGGGGGCGGTTTGTTAGCTGGGCTCCGAGGATGCGGTGGATAGAAGATAGGGAGGTGATGGGGACGTGGCGCCTCAGGCCGTTGGGCGTTGGAAATTCGGCGACAAGGCTGCCGTCTGGTGCTAGGGTTATGATGACTTGCGAGACTCGGGCCATCTTGCAAACCTTGAGTTAGTAGTGGACTTCTAGGCCCTTAAGCCCAGCCTCCGGAGAGGTCTGGGCTTGTAGGGTGTCACGCAGTGGAGAGTGGAGAGTGGTTTAGGGGAGGAATATGTGGCGACCGTCCTTGTCACGAGGCAGTTCGTGGTCAAGCTTGGCTAGGGCCTTCTCGAGTTTGGTGGCTATTAGGGTCTCGTCAGCCATGAGCCATGCTGCAACCATATTGATTGCTTCCACCTCAGAATCACAGTGGATCTCTGCGGTGCGGCCGGTGGGGACGTCGCGGAAGTGGACTATGTTGTGGAAGGGAATAGGGTCGTGTGGGTCGAGGGACTGGTGAGATGTCTGGGTGATGATAAGGTCACCGATGTAAGCTAGGATCATAGTCCAAACCCTTTCGTGCTGTGCCCTGCAAGGGAGGGCGGTGGGCGTTGCCGAGGCAACAGAAACTAACTACGTAAACAAGCGAGTTTACCACAAAGGGGTATGTCACTTCAACACACAATTTTGCATGGCAGGATTGCAAGCTGTGCATGGATAATGTGGCTGTGCATGGATATGTGGCTGGATGGGTGGGAGGGGTTTAGGGAATTTTGACCATCAAAAGGTGTGTATGTCACATAGGCGTGTCACCCAGTGGGTGGTTTTAGAGGTGTCTTGTCGGGGTTGTTCTTGAACCATTCAGCAATGTCGTCGTCTTCCATTGGGTCTTGGTCTGGTGGCATCTCAGGTAAGGGTGATGAGGGTGGTAAGGGTGATGAGGGTGAGATCCCGCCACTACCACCACTGGACCTATACAAGCTCTCCGGAGGCGTATCACTGGGTGACATGGTAGGGGGTGGCACGAGAGGGTAGGGCTCATATGTGGAAGATATAGCTTGTGCTCCTTTACGTCGAGCCTTGCGTGCTTGTTTGAGGCGCATACGGTCATTGTAATGTCCTCTTGACTGAAAGTGTTGGCTTTCAATAGCTATCTGTGCTGCCTCTACCCCCTCGTTAAATAGCGGGCGGGTCAGCATGAGGTAGAATGTATCCCATTCCATGAGAAGAAGGTCTGGGTCTGAAGAAGCGGCTTGCATGCGAGAGTCTGTAAGTCGGGCTTGGGCTAAAAGTTTCTGGCGGAAATTGAGGAATAGCTCGGCTGCAGATATGAGACGGGTCATTCGGGCTTGAGTAAGATAATTCGGGCGCGCATTGTTCATTCTGTTACCTCATGTTGCAGGGTTGTGAGATGGGGAATTGTGTGTATTGTATCATAAAATGTGAGAGTAGGCAAGTGGTTATGTGACGAGTGGGATGTATATTCGGGTATGCATACTGGGGATACATGTCCCCCACCCTATACCCTTGGGGATTGATACCCCCCTGTGGGAGTACCGTGTCACCCAGTGAGATGGGGTAAGTGCCTGGCCTGTAGATAGTATTAAAAAAAAAAAAATTTTTTAATAAAATACTGTTATACCGCCAGTAAGTTAGGCTATCTACCTCCCGGCAGGGGTATCCATCCCCAAAGGGAGAGGGTGGCGGGTATTAATACCGGGTATATATACAGCTGTATAGATCCCAAATGCCCCCGTAATTGGCACCCCCTGGGCATTGGTACCACCTCCCAAGCTTAGAGGCTTGGTACCACCTCATAAAAATAGCCCCCTGCGGGGCACGGAGAAGGCAAAAAAATAGGTGTGCCGGGCAAACCGGCACACCTTTTGATGGTCAAACTTTTGCTATCCCCCTCGGAGAGACTGAGATGTGTAGGGGAATTGGGGGCTCTCGCCCCCAATCCCATTACTCGGCGGCTTCGCCGAAAACGTCGTCATCGTCGTCTTCGTTGGCGGACTCGTGACGCTTCGCAACGTTCTCGCGGGCCAGTTCCCAAAGCTTTGTGGCACGCTTGGACACGGACTCGTCCAATAGGTCGCCAATCCAATCTTCGACGGTCTTGCCCTCGTATTCTTTGGCGAGGCTTCGCGCGTTCATTTCTTTGTAAGGGAACTCGCCGCCGTTCTTGGTGATGTGCGCCTTGACTCGGGCGAACGCCAAATACCGGGCTTCGAGTTCCTCCTCGGAGTACTGCTGGGCAACAGCGACTCGGCGCATGCCCAACTTGCCTTCGAGTATTTCCGCGCGCTTGTCCTTCCGCCAGCCATCGAGAAACTTTGCCTTGTCGGTCTCGCCACTGTCCTTTTTGGTCTCAGCCAACCAAGCTGATGCCGCCTCGTTATTGTACATATGGCGGAATGCTCGAGTAAGCATGATTTCCAGGGACGACTCGGGGATCGGTTCAAGACTTGTGTCGATATCGTACACCGAGTAATCGGTGGGGACGTTACCGGCATCGATAGCCTTTTTCGACGGAACCCAAGTGATCTGCATTTTCATGACTCCTGTGTTAGGAGCCCGTCAGAGCCTTTCGTTATCGGCCCTTTCGGACCCCGCCGTCGCAACCACTGCGGTCTTGACAATGGATATATGGGCGCTCGAGTACGGCATTACCACACACATTTTTGCATGGTACGTATGCAGATATGCATGGACTGGGCGCTATGTGTGGTTGTGTCATCCGGTTGTAACTCTACTCGGTGATGCACGTGTGGGTTGCAGGCGAGTACCGAGCGCCGTGGACAGCTGCAGGTTGCAACCTACTGTAGGTTGCACAGCTTGTGGTACCAGTCTTGACGGCGCAGACAGCTGTGGGTTGTACAACCTGGGCGGGTGGGAGGGGCCCGGGGACCCGGCCTGGTTGTGGGGCCCCAACCTGGTGGGGGGGTAGGGGGGGATACCCAGAGTTGTATAAGCATGCCAAACACTCTCCCCACACTCTCCCCACCCCTTCCACTCCCCACCCTTCCTCCTCTATCTATTTTTTCAGCAAAACACTCGACCCACCCTTCTTCCACCGGGCCTATCTCTTCTTCCACCCGCCTATGATGTGTCACGCCCTGCCTTCTCTGCTAAAACACCTGACCCACGCTTTCGTGTTTGCCGCCGTGAACCACTACTCTGCCGCTTGACGTATCCACCGCACTCGAGTTATCCTGACAATGCCATGTATGCCGAGCCGCTGCTGCACCCGAATGCAGAGACTGTCCGGACCGGAATAAGCCCGGATGGGCTTATTCCGCCTATCTACTCGGCTGATTCGGCCGAATCAGCCGAGCTTGAAAGCGGCAAACGTCTAGTAGCCGGTCCCTTTGCAGCCGATCTGCCTTCTTCCTCTAGCTTGCCCCCTGACTATACACCCCCACCGCGCCTATCACTGCGTGACACGGCCACAGCAACTCCTTCACCTCCACCGAAAGCAACAGAGGCAAAGGAGGCACTGGCCGAACTATCCGCAGATGATGCTGCGTTTGATTGGAACTATCCAGTCCCATACGCGTCTCAAGGGGACCAGGGTTCCTGGGAGTTGGGGCCTGCGAAGGGCGGCAAGAAGCCCAGGAAGAAGGCGGTGCTGTGGGAGGTTATCAGGTCTCTAAAGGTCCCTGATGATCTCCCCCTTCTTTCTACAAGTCTGCCTGCTGCAAAGCAGACTTTGACCCAGATCCGCCACTCTCATCACCAATTAGCCCAGATGCTAGCCACCGGTACAAAGCAGGAAGAGTGCGCTCTTATCACCGGATACAGCCCAGTCTACATATCCATTCTCAAAACCGATCCAACCTTCAACGACCTTGTAGCCTATTACGCTGCCCAACGGGAAGTTGTCTTCGTCGACGCAATCGAGCGGATGCGGAGTCTGGGGCTCAGCACCCTTGACGAACTTCAAGCTCGTCTGGAAGAGGACCCGACCCAGTTCTCAAACCGTGAACTTTTCGAGCAGGCTGAACTTATGCTTGTCAAGCCTATGGCAGCAACGCGGTCGGCGCACCTTCAGACAGCCTCGAACCCGGCGAACGGCACTGGTATTCAACTCAACGTGAACTTTATTGGAACACAGACACCGCAGCAACAGCCGGAGGATATTCTAAAGAAACCTGAGCCATCACCAATAATTGATGTGAAGGCAGAGAGAATTGAATGAAACACCTCCCAGTTCAGTGTCCCCATCGGCTGGGAATAACGGAGGCAGCCGCAACGGAAGCAGAGGTGTGGTTGCTGGTGCATTCGACCTTTCGAGAAGCGTCGTGTATGCCCTGCCTCCGGCTTTTTTACTCCTTATCCTTATCAATGCAATCTTTATAGGCAGTCTTCTTTGGTTTCTAGAATCTCAAAGTAAGCAACGAAACACCATTCTTGAGAAGCTGGTAGACCGATGCATGGATATAGCGCTGCACGAAAACCCAGGTCAAGATGGACACTAACCTATGAGCTTTGAAGGGCATCCAAGACAGATAGAGGGGCTTAAAAGTGCTATTGCCCTCCTTGAGAGGCCGAGTTGTATTCCGCAACCTAGACCGAGGGGAGCGAAGGCAGCTGGTTTGCGGTTTGAAAAGTCTCTATTTGCGGCGCTCTCGAAGGGCATCAGGGGTCAGTGGTTCTCTTTTGAAGATAAGAATGGCCCTGGTTATTGCCAAACGGATATCCTCTACTCCTTTTTGCCTCGTTATATGGTCGTTATCGAAGCAAAGTATACCCTTGTGCCAGGAGCCCATACGAAACTGGTCAATCTCTATTTGCCAGTGGCGTCTAAAGCCTTAAATGCTCCAGTTTGCGGTGTCGTCGTCGTCAAAAACCTCGACCCTCGCTTCCGCAGGGGCCAAATATACACTGACCTTCCATCCGCTGCAGCAGCCTCCTATGAGCAAGGATATCCGACCCTGATCCAGTGGTCTGGCCAAGCACTTTTGCCCTCCTCTCGTCACTCTTCTGTTCGAAAGGCAGCGTGATGGCAAAAGGCATGGGATTTAAGAAGGCTGCTGCATCCGTTGAAAAGCGTGAAGGAGTCTCCGAAGAAGCCGCCGACGCAATCATCGCCTCCGGAGCCCGGCACGCCTCCGCCAAAGCCAAGCGGGCGAACCCCAACCTCAAGAAGGTGAGGGGCAAAGCGAAATGACCTATCTGCTTTGGGCTTCCATCGCACTCAATGTAGTTCTCCTGCTTCCAGCGGGGATGTTTGCATGGGAAACTTACCTCTTTAGGGACTTTAATAGATGACGGGGGAAGGCGAAATGATTATTTATTTTGATGAGGAGTTGCGTACCTCGAAGTATGTTGAGGAGAGAATGTCTCGGTTGATGGGGCAAAAGGTAACAGCGGAGTTTGATAGTAAGGAACTCATGTGGTGGGAACTGGAGATGGAGAATGGAGTTGCATTCACCATGCTTAATGCGGATTTCTCCTATTCTGATGAGGAATTGATTGAGAAGCTCGTCGTTCCTATTTTTGAATGCATTGCAAGGAATCCTCATGAGTTCCTAGATAGGTTCCCAGACCGACTGAAAGGAGGGCTGGATGAAGACGGTGGATAAGGGGCGGTATGGGCCGTGGGAGCCTATGCAGGGGGCGAGAGGCCGTGCAGAGGCTATTCAGAAGGAGAACAGTGTTGCCCAATCTGCCGATAAGAGGCACTCGGCTTATAAGAAGGCAATTCGAGACCCTGCTTATGTTAAGCCTGAACAGATCCGTCGGTCCCGAAACGCTGCAAGAAGAGGACTTACAAAGGGCTCGAATCCGGATACAGCGGATAAGGCAAGTCCGTTCTGATATCCATTCTGATGATTGGGCCACCTCTTGAGGGAGGCATGTATGAGTGAGCAGACGTTTGAATATCAGATAGTTAAGACCCTGCAATTCGAGGGCGGCTACGCTAATGACCCAGATGACCCTGGTGGCGAGACCAACTTTGGCATCTCCAAGGCGGCGTATCCTGACGTGGACATAGCCAATCTGTCTAAAGAGGATGCTATCGCCATCTATCATCGGGATTACTGGTTACGACCGCATTGTGATCAGCTGCCTGACAATATTGCAGGTAAGGTGTTTGATATGTGTGTGAATATGGGGCCTGTGCCGGCGATTAGGTGTTGGCAACAGACAATCAACCACCTCTCACAAGAGGTTCCTGGAGTGACGGAGGATGGTCTTATTGGCCCTGCCACAATCAAGGCATCGGAGCAGACCTTCTCGACAGACCCTCTTGACGCCTACAAGGCCATTCTGGTGCAGCACTATCTCCTCATTATTAGGGCGCATCCGGGCCTAGCCCGCTTCCAGAGGGGTTGGTTGCGAAGGGCTAATGCATAGGTTAAGGCTAGTGTTTGACGGAGTGAGGGAGATGGGTGGGCCTTCTTTTCAACCTGGGCTTGAAGAGATAGAAGGGTATCATAGTGGGACGGCTATCCCGCCGCCGGTTAACCCGCTCCAAGCACAGACAGCTTTTGAGAAGAGAGCAGCCCGTGAGGATTTGGTGGCTCATATGATCGCCATTATACAGACATCAGGATTCTTCCTTCTTGCTTTCGCTGCACTCTTGGGCTTCGTCAACATCTCTAATGCAGCAACCGCAACCTTTTTGGGGACTGTGATGGGATACGCAGTGGGGAAGGTCGATCCGATATTGACTCGATACTTCACAGCTCGAACCGGCGATAAGATCGAGAGCCCAACCACTGTAAGGCCTGCTGAGGCGGCACCACCGCAAGCAGCAAGAGAGGGGATGGCGTAATGGCAGCAGGGCATAAGAAGACACTCTGCATAGATTTCGATGGCGTCCTTCATTCATATACGAGCGGGTGGGGTGGACACGAAGTCGTTGTTGATCCGCCGGTGGAAGGTGCGATGGAATTTCTCTATGATGCACTCAAGACTTTTAAGGTGGCAATCTTTTCATCACGTTCCTCGACGCCGCAGGGCATAGAGGCGATGCAGAAGTGGGTGGAAGAGCATGCGAAGCCTCTTTTCTTCGATTACGGTCAACCTTGGTGGCTCCAGATTGAATGGCCGATCCATAAACCTGCTGCCTTTGTCACTATTGATGATCGGGCTATTACTTTTGACGGTACTTGGCCGTCTATTGATGAATTAGTGGACTTTAAGCCTTGGTTTCAAAGGCCAGTAGGGCCAACTAGCCTAAAGAAGGCAATCGACTTTCTAGCAACGGAAGGAGAAGTATGATGACGGCAGGAGCAGGTGGAATGGGTGGCTCAAGCAAGCCTTGGGGCCATACGGCAGCTCGGACCCCGGCGATTAATCAGCATCAGCCCTCGATTGGGACTGATACGCTGAAGGGTGCGACTACCCACTTGCATATGGAGCATCCGGATCATGTGCAAGGGGAAGGCCTCCAACATCGAGCTGAGGAGGGTATTCATCATCCGGTGCATCCGCCTGTGTATGGTGGGCGGATGAAGAGGTAGTAGGATGTGAGGCTGTGTGAGGTGTAGATCTGAATACGCATGTATAATTCTGGTGTTGGTCTGCTCTGGGTGCCAATTTACCCCGGTTGCAGACCAGCAACAGATAGACTTGCTTAAACAGATTGTACTTCAGCAGCAGAATGAATTGTTTCAGGAGCAACAGGAGCTTGTAGGCTGTCATGGCACCACACCTTTCCTGGTGAACCCACCGAGGCATCGGTGAAATTTTTGACCATCAAAAGGTGTGCCGGCGACATGCATCCTAAAGGAGTAAGCAAATGGATGTAATGAATGCAATGAACGCAGGCGAGGAGTTTGATCCGTTCTCGATGGGAGGCTACGCCGAGGAAGACTCTCAGGCGGAGGAGATGAGAGAGGGTTTGCAACAGTTCCCTTCTTCCAGGACAGAAAGGCAGGGAAGTCTCTTCAAATTCGTCCTACAAGCTATTGAAAGGAAGGAGAAAGCAGATGGCTGATCCTCATTGGGAAAGGCCGAACCCGGCCCGGCTGAACGACACATCAGCTATCGTCCGGAAAGGCACCTACAACTATACTCTCAAGACATCGGCTTATTGCAATCAAGAGCCTTTTGAAACGCCCTGGGTCCCGGAAAATGCCTTTAACCGGAAGAGCCTACCAATGATGGAGGTGGCAGGACCGTATGGTGCGGGGATCGCTGTAACTATGCGGCAGCCCTGTAATCAAAGAGGTGGGCGGACACCTGACGGGAATGGCACTGTTCCTGGCAACCGAGGCACCTTGAACGTTGGGGTGGCGGAGGTTGAGAAGAGTGGGGTTAGAACGGATGGGTACAAACTCAGAAGATAGGAGGGAGTGATGGAATTAGGTGACATCTTCCACTATTTACGTGTCATCAAGGCTGTTGCAGAGAGGATTGAGACGGAAGATCCGATGCTGCGGCAGTTTCTGGACTCTATCATCACTGCACCGCATGTCGTCAATGCCGGAGTGAATATGGTTGAAGGGGGTGAGACGGCGGTTGCATCCGTAGTCTCTGCTGTGCAACAGAGTGCGCCATCGGTCGGTCCACCACCGACTCCTCCAGCGGCACCGGATGCACCAACTGCGCCGGATGCACCTGCGCCAGAAGCTGATGTGAGTCCAGCACCGGCACCGGATGCGGCATCAGCCCCTGCTCCGGATGCGAGTCCAGCGCCGGCAACGAATGGGGGAGCGGCTCCGTCACCGGATGCACCTACACCACCGGCATCGGCATAGATAAACAGGTCGAGCGAAGCGAGGACTGGTATGCAAGTTAATGCTGACTTCCCAGCTCCGTTTCAGATCCTGTTTGAGCCGAGAAGGTATAAAGTGCTCTATGGGGGTAGAGGTGGTGGCCGGAGTTGGGCCTGTGCAAGGGCTCTCTTGTTGAAGGCGACACAGGCTCCGCTCCGGGTACTATGTGCTCGTGAATTGCAAAACTCCATTTCTGACTCTGTGCATCGTCTCCTTGCTGACCAGATAAGCGGGTTGGGGCTTGACACCTTTTTTGAGGTGCAGAATGCTCGCATCCTTGGTCGTAATGGCTCGGCATTTAGCTTTGAGGGGATTAAGAATAATGTGACTAAGATCAAGTCTTATGAGGGTATTGATATCTGCTGGGTAGAAGAGGCTCATAAGGTTAGTCGGAATAGCTGGGGCATACTGATACCTACGATCCGGAAAGAGAATTCTGAGATTTGGATGACCTTCAATCCGGAACTAGAGACAGATTATACTTATAACCGCTTCGTAAAGGAACAAGACCCGGCACAGATGCTGGTGATTAAGACGACTTGGAGGGACAATCCCTTCTTCCCTGATGTGTTGATGCGGGAGATGGAGGCAGAGAAGGCACGTGATTACGATTCGTACCTTAATATCTGGGAAGGGTTCTGTCGTCAAGTCCTCGAAGGAGCCGTGTACGCCAAAGAACTACGCAAGGCCCAAGAGGAAGGGCGGATTTGTAGTGTGCCCTGGGTGCGGGAAGCACCTGTGGACGTCTTCTTTGATCTTGGCCGAGCCGACGCTACTGCTATCTGGTTCGCCCAGCGGGTTGCAATGCAGTACCGTATCATTGATTTCTATTCAGCAACGGGGGAAGACATAATCCATTACGTCAAATACCTCCAGAATAGGGAATATGTATATGGCACCTGCTGGCTCCCTCACGACGCTTACGCAAAGCAGCTGGGAACCAAGAGAAGCATTCAAGAGATCATTCGTGGTCACGGCTTCAGAACCGAAAAAGTGCCCAAGTTGTCTCAGGTGGACGGGATAAATGCAGCAAGACTTATCTTCCCCAACTGCTGGTTCGACGAGGACAAGTGCGAGGAGGGCATTCAAGCCCTCCGGCACTATCGTTATAGAGTCATTGACAACCAGTACAGCAATGAACCGTTGCATGATTGGGCTAGCGATGCAGCGGATGCGTTTAGATACCTTGCGGTTGCATTTAGAGACCGCAAACCGAGTATTGCAGCGGCGGTTCTTGATAAGCTAACGGCCCTTGCCACACAAGCTCGGTCTGCGAAGGAGCAGGAGTATGAAGAGTGGATGATGGGTGGCCGAGAGTCTCGGATGCGTGGTACTAGCTGGATGAGGTAAGTGATATGGCCGAGCAGATGGATAATGGGATGCAGACGTTCTTGGATCAGAACGGCGATCCCCTTGCTGCAGGCCAAGTATTCCTCTATACGCCTGGTACCAATAACTATAAGCCGAGTTGGCAGGACAGGGCTGGGACGATTGTAAATACCCAACCGGTTGTGCTGGACCAAGCGGGCAGGGCTATCATCTGGGGGATAGGGGATTATCGGCAGGTTGTTGAGGACCAATTCGGCAATGTGCAGTGGGATAGGACAACAAGTGCTGGGGTGACCTTGAGTGTGCCGGGGCAGGTGACGGGAGACCTCAATGTCACAGGTAATGCAATCATTAATGGCTCTCTACAGGCCAACTCACTCAATGTCAACAATGAGACGGTTTCCGGCACCCTGAGTACAGGGACGCTAGATGCCTCTGCTATTAATAATAGTGGCCTATTGACAACTAATGATATACATACAAATGATCTTACTGTAAATACTCAATCGACTTTTAATGGCCTTTTGCAAGGAACTCAGGGGTTCTTCACCCACCTTCAGACCAGCAATACCCTATCTGATGACACCAATACTAATACGCTGACAGTGAACAACTCTGCTAATATTAACTCGCTCTTGGTTGATAATGTTACTACTTTTAACGGCCCTCTTGAAATGCATTCTAATTTGGATGTATTGGCTGGATATAGTATTGATATACAGGGAGGGGGGATACAGGTTAATACGATACAGACGTATAATAGTGGGCTTGTACAATGTGGTAGTAACTTAGCTCCAACAAATGATAATGCAGAGACCCTTGGTACCGGCAGTCTAGGCTGGAGCGTTGTATATGCTCATAATTATGTAACCCTTTCGACAGACGCCACATCAGCCTTATTAGCTGATGGAATGCTGGATGTTGTAAAGGCAGTACCTATCAAGACTCTGCCACATGTCGGGATTGCCAAGGAGGACCTGTCCTCCTATGCATGGGCGCAGGCAGCAAGTGGGGTCAACTATGATATAATTGTGGGGGCATTGTGGAAAGCCCTTCAAGAGCTAAGTGCCAAGTTTGATGCCTATGTAGTGGCTCATCCATAGGGGGAGAGCTAGAAGATGAGAGGACAAGGGTCGCCGGACCCGCAGGTATCGGCCCTTCGAAGCTTAGGCAGCCTGGACATTCTTGAGGAGGCCCGTGAGCGGTTTCGGTCTTGCTCTGAATGGGAAGCGACTTACCGCCGCAAATTTATGGAGGACCTCAAGTTTGCAGAGGCCGATGCCTTTAATGGGTATCAATGGCCGGATAGCATTAGGCGGACAAGGGATCTAAGTGATAAGCCCTGCTTGACACTGAATGTTGTCCGGCAGCATAATCTCAAGATAATAAATGATATGCGGAAGTCGAAGGAGAGCTGCAAGATATTGGGGATGGGAAATGGAGCTACCCAAGAGAGTGCAGAGGTTGTTAAGCAACTCATTAGACACATCGAATATAACTCTAAGGCCCAGAGGAATGCATATACCCCTGCCAGAGGTTTTCAAGTCAAGGGCGGGATTGGGTGGTGGCGGATCGTCACTGATTATGAGAGTAATGACTCGTTTGATCAAGAGATCTATATCAAGGGAATACCTGACCCGCTCTCGGTATTTATGGACCCGGACTGCCAGGAACCAGATTGCAGTGATGCACGATACGCTTTTATTTTTAGCTTTATGCCTAGGGAGCTTATCGAGGCCCTCGTACCTGATTATCCGTGGCAGTTGGGGGCTCCTCGCATGCCAATTGGCATCGCCCCAGGAGAAAGCTTCTTTATCGAGAAGGATCACTGGTTAGTTGCCGAATACTTCCGCAAAGTACCTATGCTGGACCAGCTTATCAGCTTTATGACTCCGATGGGTGATCGTCTGACGGTCCGCAAGTCTCGCATTCCTGACTCTATTGCAGCCCAGCTCAAAGAAGATGACCGGACGATGACTCGAAACGTCGTCGACCAGCAAATCGAGTGGAAACTAATTGTCGGGGATGAGATAGTCGATGAAACGATCTGGCCAGGCAAATATATTCCGCTCATCCGATGCATTGGAGAGGAAACAGTTATTGAGGGTATTCTTGACAGGAAGGGGCATACACGCGCGCTCACCGATGCACAGAGGATGTTTAACTACAACGCCTCTGCTTCCATTGAGTTTGGTGCATTACAGACAAAGAGCCCATGGCTCGCCGCTGCCGCAGCTATTGAAGGCCTTGAGGGGATTTGGAATACGGCGAACACGGAGAACCATTCGGTTCTTATCTGGAAGCACGTCGATGACGATAACGCTGAAAGCCAAATACCCCCTCCGCAGAAGATTGAGCCGCCGACTGCAAGCCCTGCCTTCGAGACTGGGATGCAGACAGCTTTCCAGCAGATGATGATGACGAGTGGGCAATGGGCTAATCAACAGGGGCAGATGGGGAATGAACGGACTGGGACTGCGATTAAGGAGAGGCTCCAGGAAGGGGAGAGTGCTACTTATCATTTCACTGATAATTACGAGGACGCCTTGGTTTATACATATCAGCAGATCATCGACCTCATACCGAAAGTTTATGATACTAGGCGGATCAAACATATCCTCGCCGACGATGGCATCGAAATGGAAATTGAACTCGATCCGGGAGC
>Ga0126378_10001590_pt1 | contig 16837 bp, 13 predicted proteins | sample PanSoiMetPlot_23_FD_92587 | JGI IMG/M metagenome (GOLD analysis project Ga0126378, IMG submission 92587) | Tropical forest soil microbial communities from Panama - MetaG Plot_23 | ecosystem: Environmental > Terrestrial > Soil > Tropical forest > Bulk soil | place: Panama | collected 2016-02-17
ATCGTGAGTTCCTGGATCTTTTCTACGGCTCGGGCGTTCTCGATGGCAATCGCAGCGTAATCGCACAACGCGTGCAAGAAGAACATCTCGTTGTCTGAGAAGCTCTCCATGGCGCAGTTGATTAGCTGGATCACGCCGAGCACGCGGTGCTTTGACTTAAGTGGCACGCAGATGATCGAACGCGTCTGCCACTTTGTCATCTCGTCGATGCGCTTGGCGAAGCGCGGATCGTTGTAAACGTCCGGCACAAGGAGCGATTCGCCGTGCTTGGCTACCCAGCCCGCGATGCCTTCTCCTACTTTGAGACGAATGCTCTTAAGCGCGTCGGCGGCATCGCCTACGGCGATGGCGAAGTACAGCTCGTCTTTCTGCTCGTCGACCATCAGCAGCGACCAGGTATCTGGACGAAAGAAGACGGCCATCTTCTCCATGATGGTCTGCAGAATTGAATCGAGATTCAGAGAAGACGTGAGGGCTTTCGCGACATCATGGAAGATACTGATCTCTTCCATCTGCCGTTTGCGGTCGGTAGCGGTGGCCTCACTCATCGAGTTCAAAGTTGACCCAAATTGGGAGCGACTTGGGGACAGCGACCCAAACCCCATCCAGCCTTCTCCTACTTCAGATAATCCTCATTATCCCCTAGACTTAAAAAGAGATATACCCCGCATTACATGAAAAGTAAACATTACTTTCGCGGCTAGATTGACACATTCCTGGTGCAAACCTATGATTCTGCGGCCTTAACTGCCGTGCAAGCGCAAGTTCTAGGTGTATAACGAGATATCGTGAGTGGCTTTGGCGAAAAGATGCGCCGTGAGCGGGAAATGCGTGGCGTCTCCCTTGAGGAAATCTCGGAATCGACCAAGATCGGCACTCGCTCGCTCCGGGCGCTGGAGCAAGAAGATTTTGAAAAGCTACCGGGTGGAATCTTCAATAAGGGCTTCGTGCGCGCCTACTCGCGCTTCCTTGGTCTGGATGAAGATCAGGCCGTAGCAGACTTTGACACAGCGTGGAAGGAGTATCAGGCTGAGAAGGGACCGCCTCCGGAAATCCAGCCTGAATCACAGTTGGAGGAAACGGAACGCACGTCAACCCTGCCAATCGCGATTGTCGCTATCGTGCTTCTGGTGATCTTCGCAGGCGGATACGGGATCAAGTACTTTCTCCACGCGAGAGCAGCAAGCAGGCAATCGGTGCGACAAGAAGTGCGGGAGGCGGCTCCGTCGGCATCCAGCGAGTCACGCCCGCAAACACCTGCGCCGAATCCCGTTTCAGAAGACACTGTATCGCCGCCAGACAACTCGGCGAATCACTCCAAGTCTCAGGAAACTGCGACGGGGGCGCCTACGGAGACCGCATCGACTCCAGTCCAGGACCAGAAGCCGGGTAGTGAAGTTGTGTCACCGGCGTCGGCGACCAGCTCGGCAATCCTGCTCGAAGTCACTGCGCTTGAGGACTCGTGGGTTTCAGTTTCCGCTGATGGCAAGAGCCTCGGTCAGGGAGTTCTCAGCGCTCAGAAAAGTCGAACGATTCGGGCGAACAAAGAAGTTCGTCTGCGATTGGGAAATGTTGCGGGAGTAGAAGTTTCCTTTAATGGCAAGCCTGTGAACCTCGATGGCGAGCCGAAACAGGTCAAAGAGCTGACTTTCACGCCCGACGGACTGCAGCAGTAATCCCGTTTGCACACTGTTTTCTGCCATTCAGTGCCCAAATTGCGCCTCACATGGAATGCTGGGTCAAACCCTTAAATAGAAGTGCTTATAATGACTTAGCTGTATAGAGATTGCTTGCCGACGGGGTGAGTGTCTGCTAACGTACTGAGAACAGCAAAGAAGTCAATCACCCCCTCGTGTGTGAGTCTTCCTAGGCTCGGTCCCTCAGGCGCTAGTTGCTGCCGATAAATAAATACTTGGAGGAGTACAAGCTTGTCTTCCCGTGATCGTTTCTTGTTCACGTCTGAGTCGGTGACCGAAGGTCACCCAGATAAGATCGCCGATCAGATTTCCGACGCCATCCTCGACGCCTGCATCGAAAAAGATCCATACAGCCGTGTCGCATGCGAGACCCTGCTGACAACCGGATTGGCGTTCATCGCCGGAGAAATCACCACCAAGGCGTACGTAGATTTTCCCTCCATCGTTCGCGGCACTGTGACCGCAGTCGGATACACCGATGCGGGGTTCGGATTCGACTCGCAAACGTGCTCCGTGATCTCGTCGATCCATGAGCAGTCGCCTGACATCGCGATGGGAGTCGATCCCGGTGGCGCCGGCGATCAGGGCATGATGTTCGGCTATGCGACGAACGAGAACGACGACTTCATGCCGACGCCGATCTCGCTCGCACACAAGCTCACCCGTCGCCTCTCAGAAGTCCGCAAGAGTGGCTCCCTCGATTTTCTCCGTCCCGATGGCAAGTCCCAGGTAACAGTCGAATACGATGCAAACCATAAGCCGGTTCGTGTGGACGCCGTTGTTGTCTCCACGCAGCACTGCGAGACGGTTGACAATCGCCGTCTCCGCGCCGAAGTGCTCGAGCAGGTGATCCAGCAGGCGATTCCCGAGCATCTTCTGGATGCCGATACCAAGTACCACATCAATCCGACTGGGCGCTTCGTCGTTGGCGGCCCCATGGGCGACACCGGCTTGACCGGACGCAAGATCATTGTCGATACCTACGGCGGTATGGGAAGGCATGGTGGTGGCGCGTTCTCGGGCAAGGATCCGACCAAGGTGGATCGCTCGGCCTGCTACATGGCACGCTACATCGCGAAGAACATCGTTGCTGCTGGACTGGCAGACCGTTGCGAAGTTCAGTTGGCGTACGCAATTGGAGTGGCCGATCCTGTAAGCGTCCTAGTCGACACCTTCGGCACTGGCAAGCTTCCGCAGACCCAGATTGAGAATTTGGTACGCGAGTATTTCAAGCTTACGCCGAAAGGAATTATCGAATCTCTGAACCTGCGTCGGCCCATCTACAAGAAGACCGCAGCGTACGGCCACTTCGGACGCAAAGAATCGGAATTCACCTGGGAAGCGACAGACAAAGCTGCCGCCCTCAAGGGCGCTGCTGCTGGAAAGAGCGTAGCGACCGCGAAGTAGATCGTTTTCAGAGCGACTGCCGCGGCGATCGCTCCGTTCTTGTTTGTTCACGATTTCGCCGCCAAGCCCAAAAGCTGGGGGCACTCACGTAAGGAGAGCATGGCTACCGCAACCGCAACCCAAATTCCTTTTGATGTAAAGACCATGGAACTCGCCGATCAGGGCAAGCGACGCATTGAGTGGGCGAACCAGTCGATGCCCGTGCTGCAAAGCATTCGCAAAGAGTTCATCAAAAATCAACCGCTGAAGGGGATTCGAATCTCGGCGTGTTTGCACGTGACAACCGAAACTGCGAACCTGGCGATCACGCTGCGCGACGGCGGTGCCGATGTGGTACTTTGCGCGTCGAATCCTCTCAGCACCCAGGATGACGTGGCTGCCTCACTGGTTCGGGATTTCAACATCTCGACCTTCGCGATCAAAGGTGAAGACAACGATTCTTACTACTCGCACATTCTGAGCGCGCTCGATCACAAGCCGCACCTCACGATGGATGACGGCGCGGATCTCGTTACCACCGCCTTGACGAAGCGTCAGGATGTCGTTGAGGGAATCATCGCGGGCACGGAAGAGACCACGACTGGTGTGATTCGTCTGCGCGCCATGGCGAAGGAAGGTGCACTCCGGTACCCCATCATCGCAGTAAACGATGCCGATACGAAGCACATGTTCGACAACCGCTACGGCACCGGCCAATCCACGATCGACGGCGTCGTGCGCTGCACGAATGTACTCCTCGCTGGCTCCAAGTTCGTGATCGCCGGATACGGATGGTGCGGACGTGGTCTTGCATCACGCGCGAAGGGAATGGGCGCTGATGTGATCATCACGGAAATCGATCCTACAAAGGCTCTCGAAGCGGTGATGGATGGTTTCCGAGTGATGTCCATGGCAGAAGCTGCCAAGATTGGCGACGTCTTCGTGACTGTCACGGGCAACAAGAATGTAATCGCCAAAGAGCATTTTGAAGTCATGAAGAATGGAGCTGTTGTCGCGAACTCCGGACACTTCAACGTCGAAATCGACATTCCCGCTTTGGAAAAGCTTGCATCCGCAAAACGCGCTACTCGCGATTTTGTCGACGAGTACGCGCTGAAGGATGGTCGGAAGATCTATCTGCTCGGTGAAGGCCGCCTGATTAATCTGGCCGCCGCTGAAGGTCATCCTGCGTCGGTGATGGATATGAGCTTCGCTAACCAGGCCCTGTCCTGCGAGTTTCTGGTGAAGAATTACAAGAGTCTCGAGAAGAAGGTATTCCCGGTGCCGGTCGAGCTCGACAAGCGCGTTGCCCGGCTGAAACTCGAAGCCATGGGCGTAAAGATCGACAAACTCACGCCTCAGCAGGAAGAGTATCTCGCAAGTTGGAGCGAAGGAACCTAACTAAGAGCCAGTTAGAAGGAACGCCGGGGGCGTCTTGGCCCGGCGTTGTTTTTTTACGCCTATCTGCCGATTCCTACGTACTCAAACCCCAGCGATCGCATCCGCACCGCATCCAAAATGTTCTTGGTATCAACGATCAGTGGACGCTTCAGCGCGCGCTTGATGCGGTCATAATCGAGACTGCGGAACTCCGACCACGCAGTGCCGAGCACGAGAGCATCGACTCCTTCCGCAGCGGCGTAGGCAGAGTCGCAGTAGCGAACGGATCCGTTCAATTCCGCGCGAGCACCCTCGATTGCTGCCGGGTCGTACGCTCGTACCTGCGCACCCATGTTCACCAAGCGCTTTGCTAGTTGCAGGGAAGTTGAAGCTACGACAGAATTGCTATTGGGTTTGAAAGCCAAGCCGAGGAGTCCAACCTGTTTTCCTTGAACAGATTGCAGCGCCGATGACAGTTTGGTCATGATGCGCTCGCACAGGCTCTGATTCACCTCGCGCGCTGCGCTGAGGATCTTGAGCGAAACACCGTTGTTGATGGCGAGCTGCGCCAGGGATTCCATTTCAGCTTCGACGAATGGTCCGCCGATTGAAGTCCCGGGCTGGAAGCAACGTGGCGCGATCTTTTTATCGAGGCCCAGTGCCAGAGCAAGATCTACCGCATCTGCGCGCACGTGCTCGCAGAGCGTAGCAAGCTCGTTAATGAACGAAATCTTGGTAGCCAGGAAAGCCGTCGAAGCTTCGCGGGCAAGTTCCGCAGTTTCATGATTGGTCACGATCACGGGTACGCCCCGCATTACAAGAGGTCGGTAGAGCGTCTTCATGGCCTGTACGGCGGCATTTGAATCGGTACCGATCAGGATGCGATCTGGCCAATTGAAGTCTTCTACCGCACAACCGTCGGTTACGAAGACCGGATGCGACACGATCGCGATCTTTGATCCGGCAGAACGCAAGTTGCGCTCGATGCGCGCTGCCGTGCCCACCGGCGCTGGGCTGCTAATCACGAGTATGTGATCGTCGGTGCAGAAACGGGAAAGGCGGGTAGCCACTTCCTCCAGGTCATCCTGGCTGTCCTGGGCGATGAAGATCATCAACGACTTGCGGCAGGTACGTTCGACGTCGTGCGAAAACGCGAGTCGGCCGGAGCGGACATTCCGGCGAACTACTTCCTTCAAATTCTTTTCGTAGTAAGGCGTCTCATCTCGGGCCAGTGAGGCGATACGCGGTACATCCTCGTGAAAGCATGTAACTGGTAGTCCAAAATCGGCTAGACATGACGAAACCACCGTCGCCAGATAGCCGGTTCCGTACACCGCGTGATGCATGAAGCCTCCTGGGGTCTTGGGGAGCCGATCGAGCGCCCTGCTGGGAAGCAGTGCTCATTAGTTTTATGCTGTGTTTCAAAGGCTTACAACGTACGGAAAGGTCATGTACCGCGGAACATCTTGTGCTCCCAAGGCTTTATCATGCCTGGAATTTGGTTTACCGTAAGCGGTCGCGCCCTCACAATCTTGGTGGGAATAGGGATTCTCGCTACACTCGGAAGCACGAATTAAGACTTAATGAGCCTCATACACAGTACGTCCCCCGACCACGGTGCGTAGCACCTTCGTTTGCAGAATCTCAAATGGATTTACCCGCGTGATGTCCCGATCCAGGACAACGAAGTCGGCCAGGTAACCGGGCGCGAGGATCCCTTTTGTTCGCTCTTCGAACTCAGCGTATGCTGCCCCCCACGTGTAAGCATAGATCGCCTGATGGATATTCAGCTTCTGCTCAGGATAGTAAGTCTTGGTTCCGGCTTCGTTCATTCGAGTGACCGCGGCATAAAGTCCGCGAAATGGCGTGATTGGCTCAACCGGGTAATCAGTGCCAAAGGCAAGATGTCCGGTTGTCTTCAGGAATTCGACCCAGGCATAGGAAGTCTTAGCGCGCTCCGGGCCAATTCGTGTTTCGGCCCAATTCATATCAGTAAGAAGGTGATTGGGCTGCATGGAGGCGATCACACCTAGTTCATGAAAGCGCGAAATATCAGCAGGCGCTACTACTTGCGCGTGTTCAATGCGAAAGCGGAAGTCTAGAGGTGACTGCGATCCTGCCGGAGGCTTGGAATTGTTCGTCTTAGCCTGGTGTAAAGCTTCCTCGAAGGCGTTCAGTGCCATATTGGCCCCGCGATCGCCGATTGCGTGAAATCCAATTTGAAATCCCGCGGCAGCCCGTTCCACAGTCATCTTCGTCAGCGTCGCCTGATCGTATTGCGGCAAACCAGCATTTTGCGGATTATCCGAATAGGGCTGCAGCATCGCAGCGGTCCCTGATCCCAAGGATCCATCCATGAAACCCTTCAGTTGAGTGGTGTGTAACATTGCGTCACTGCTCGAATTGTGCCCTCGCTGCTGAATCAGCGTTTTCAAGGGATTGTTAAAGCGCAACCATTCAGCGATTCGCAATGTGAGTTTGCCTTCTCGCTTCAACTGGTCGTAGACGAGGAAATCTTCCCAGGCGGAATTGTCCTGAGCGGAGGTTAGGCCCCATTGGGCGGCTTCGGCCAACACAAGCTCAATAGCTTGTCGACGCTTAGCCGCTGAGATTGGTGGAATGACTTTGTAGAAGGCATCTTTCGTGCTTTCTCGAATTATTCCGGTGAGCTCGCCAGAGCTGTCCCGATCCGCCTGCCCGCCGGGAAGGTCCTTGCTGTTGCGGTTCAGTCCGGCAATTTTCAGGGCTGCCGAACTGGCGACTGCTATATGTCCATCGACGCGCACGAAGAATGCAGGATGACCAGCGGTAACCGCATCCAGGTCCTGCCTGGTCGGCAGCTGCTGGGATTGCCATAACGTGTGATCCCAGCCGCGTCCCAATACCCATTCCCCTGGAGCAGCTTTCTTCGCGCCTTCTGCAATCCGCTGCTTCATTTCGTCGAGGGACCTGACGCCAACCAGGTCAACCTCAAGTTTGGCTTGCCCGCCGTTTGCAAGATGACAATGAGCATCATTAAATCCGGGCATGACGAATTTACCGCCCAGATCGATGATCCGCGTCTTCGATCCTTTGTGCGTAAGAACCTCATCGCTGCCGATGGCAACGATCTTGCCGTTTGCTACGGCGAGGAATTTGGCTCGCGGACTGTCAGTAACGGTGAAGGCATCGCCAAGCGTCGAAAAATGTCCGCCGGTGTAGATATCGGCGTTGGTGAAGATGGTGTCGGCAGTCTGTGCGAGGAACATGGTTGGGAGCAGCAGGACACAAGCCAGCGTGAGTATCTTCATTGAGCTCCTGAAATGTTCGGTGCGACGAAAGACTCATTAAAGCACGCGCAGCAGCGATCTTCGAGGCACAGCCGGGGGCGATGTGTCAGAAAGAGTACGAAGATCGACAATCCTCGGGAAAGACAGGGGCTATTCCAACCCTGCTAATGCAAGTACGGCGAGCAGCAAACGCTTGAGAGCGAGCGATCGTCCCGAGGGATCGAACCATTCGCGCAGGGTGTGGGCGCCTCCGCCGGTCCCTCCGGCTCCGACAGTAACGGCTTCCAGTCCCATGGAGATGGGAATGTTTGCATCAGTCGAAGCGCGACGTAGCTGCGACGTAATTCCCAGGTGAGCATCGACAGCCCGCATAACTTCCAAAATTCGACAATCGTTGGGAAGGTCTCCGGCCGGCCTGTCGCCAATCTTCTTGATCTCCACCGACAGTTTTGCGGGAGCTCCATCGCGAGCTCGGGTTGGGATCTCGGTCTGAATTACGCCACGCAATTCTTCCTCTAGACGCTGCAGTTCTGAGGCAGATGCCGAGCGCAAATCAATGCTCACCTGCGCGATTTCAGGAATTGAATTGACTGAGGTGCCGCCGCTGATAACGCCGAAATTGAACGTTGTTTTCGGGGACGAAGGTAGCGCCGTCTGACTAAAACGCGAGACGACGCGAGACACAGCAACAATCGGATTTGGCTGGCCGAAATCACTCCAGGAATGTCCGCCGGGGCCGCGCACAACTACTTCGAAACGTCGGCTTCCCAACGCCTGGCCAATGACGGCGTCGGTTCCGCTGCCATCGATAACAATCGTGTAACCAAGACGCGCGCGCCATCTTGGCTGTTCGAAGAGATGACGGAAGCCACGCAGATCGCCCTCACCCTCTTCGCCGACGTTGCCAATGAATACAACGTCCGATTCGCTGCAGATTCGCGCCTCCCGCATACACATAGCAATCGCCAGCATCGCAGTGAGGCCAGCGGCGTTGTCACTTACTCCAGGGCCATAAACCCGATCACGGTCCTCATGAATTGAGATCTCGGTGTCCGAGGGAAAGACTGTGTCCAGATGGGCCGTAACGGCAACGGCGGGAAGCTCACGATTCTGTCCTGCAAGAACACCGATTACGTTTCCCACCTCGTCTACTTCGATCGCCTCAAGACCAATGGCATTGAACTTCTCGCGCAGCCACTGTCCTCGTGCGGCTTCGCCGAATGGCGGTGCTGGAATGCGCGCAATCTCAAGCTGAATGCATCGTAGCTCTTGTTCGCGCAATTGAAACCAGGCAAAAGCCGCGTGAACCGGACGCATCGCGGCGAGTTGCGCGATCTCTTGTGGGGCGGAGGCTTCTGCGGCGGTTCGGGAAGACGGAGTCATGGGCACATTAGTCGGCGCTGGCAACAGTGGGGTGGCTGTCGCGGGCAAGGCACTCCATGATCTCGTGATCAAGCAGGGTTCGGTTCGACTGTTTAGCTTTTTGGAAGATGCGGTCTACGGTGGCCTCGTCAGCAGGGAATCCCTTGCGCTCCAGCCAGAAAATCACATTCGATTTGCCCGACATGGGGCCGATCTCGATAACCTGCTCCATTCCAAAGTAATGGGAGGGTACGCCGGAATAGACGGTGTTTGCGAGTTCGATGTCTTTTTTTCGGAACGCCTTGATCACCGCGGCTGCGTGGACACCCGTAGCGGTGCGAAAGGCATCGGCTCCCATAACCGGATAGTTCTTCGGGATTGGGACGCCGGTAGCCTGCGAAACACTCTCACAGTATTCCTTCAGAGAGGTGAGGTCCTGATCCTCCCAGGGCGGGACGCCCATGAGCTTCAGATTTACTAGCATCTGGTCCATTTGAGTATTGCCGACGCGCTCGCCGATTCCTATTGCGCAAGCATGCACGCACTCGGCGCCCGCAGTGAGGGCAGCCAGGGAATTCGCCACGGCAAGGCCGCGATCGCAATGGCCGTGCCAATCCACACGAACCTGTTCGCCGCTCGGCTTTACGACTTCGTCGATCACGAAGCGGATCAGAGCCGTTACGCCGGCAGGAGTCACATGTCCGCATGTGTCGCAGATGACAATGGCGCGCGCGCCAAACTCGATAGCTGTCTTGTAGAGCCGTTTTACCGTTTCGGGATCGCAGCGCGTCGTGTCCTCGGTGACATACATCACCTCCAAACCCATCGATCGGGCAAACTTCACTGCGGACTCCGTCGTCTTTAGGAGAAACTCGCCTGTCCAGTCCTCGGCGTAGCGGCGGATCGGACTTGATCCGATAAAGGTCGCGACCTCGATGGGAATGCCGACCTTATCCTGAATCTCAGCTACGGGACGAATGTCGTTCTCATGAGTTCGCGCAGCGCAATTCCCGCGAATCTTTAGTTTGGCGTCGCGGATCTCTCGCGCGAGACGTTCCACATCGGCATATGCTCGTGCTCCGGCGCCGGGAAGCCCCATGTCAAGGTGATTGACTCCAAGATTCTCCATCAGGTGGAGAATGCGAAGCTTTTCATCGATCGTGGGATCTTTAACGGAAGGAGATTGAAGCCCATCGCGCAACGACTCGTCGGTAAGCATTACGCGACCAGCCGGCTTGAATGCTGCGCCAGGAACGTTATTCCAATCGTAGATCAGATCTGAATGCTTCAGGGTCAAGGGTCCGTCCTAGTGGTTATGTCTCCATTTTAGAACGGAAGTATTCGCAGTTCATCTGAACGGAACGAAAAGAGACTCTAGGAGCGGCTCCAATGTCGATCAACGAAAAGCCAACAAAGCGCGTTCGTAACAATGAGACAAGTGGCGAGAACGGCAAAAAAACTGTACTCCGGCAGAATCTTAAACCCGTCGCCCAGGCCAATAGCGATAAGAATCCCAGGTGTCAGAAGCACGAACCCGATAAGGCGGAACATACCGCCAAGCCAAATAAAGGCAAGACCTAAAGCCTGACAAACTGCAAATAAAACCCAACCTCGCCGCGTCATATTCGCTTATCGCATCGCTTGTTCCACTTCGTCGATCCAGTCGGGACGCTTAAGCACTTCGCGTGGCTTGGGCCCATCAGCCGCACCGACGATGCCGTCGCGCTCCATGAGGTCAATCAGGTGTGCAGCGCGTCCGTAGCCGATGCGAAGACGGCGTTGCAGCAGGGAAGTGGAGGCCTTGCCGAAGTCGAGCACGAGACGGACTGCGTCTTCGAATAGTTCGTCGTGGTCGTCCTCGCTGTCCCCAGTCCCGCCTTCGACGTTGCCTTCTTCTTTGGGAGCTTCGAGGAACTTCTTCTCGTATTCTGCTTCACCTTGCGAACGCCAAAACTCAACGACCTGCGCGATCTCTTTTTCTGTTACGAGCGGAGCATGAACGCGTTGAACGCGGGCAGAACCCGGAGCGAGGAAGAGCATGTCACCTCGTCCGAGCAACGACTCCGAGCCGTTCGCGTCAAGAATCGTGCGTGAATCGACTTTTGTCGCCACGCGGAAGGACATGCGGCTGGGCACGTTGGCTTTGATCAATCCGGTGATTACATCGACCGACGGCCGCTGCGTTGCAAGAATCAAGTGGATACCAACCGCACGCGCCATCTGTGCCAGGCGCGTAATCGATTCTTCAACGTTTTTGCCGTCGAGCATCATAAGATCGGCTAATTCGTCGAGGATGATGACGATGTAGGGCAGGGGCTTGTGATCGCTGTCCTCTTCGAACAGACTCGGAGTGTCTTCGGTAAAGAGCTTGTTGTATTGATCGATATTGCGAACGCTCTTTTCCGCCAGCAGCTTTAGGCGGCGTTCCATCTCGCGCACGGCGTTGCGCAGCGCTACAGCAGCAAGCTTGGGTTCGGTAATGATTGGGGTGTAGAGATGCGGTACGCCGTCATAGTTGCCGAGTTCAACCCGCTTCGGATCTACCAGGATAAGGCGTACCTGATCGGGTGTCGCTTTGAATAGCAGCGACATAATCATGGCGTTGATCGCTACAGATTTACCTGACCCGGTTGAGCCCGCGATCAGCAAATGCGGCATGGTTGCGAGATCGGCGGTGATGATCCGTCCATTGATGTCTTTGCCTAAAGCGAGAGTCAGCCGCGAACGGGCATCAGCGAAACTTTGAGATTCCACGACTTCTCGCAGGTAGATGGTCTCGCGCTCGGCGTTCGGCACCTGAATGCCAACCGTACTCTTTCCCGGCATGCGCTCGATGAGAATGCTCTCTGCCTTCATCGCCAGACAGAGATCCTCTGAAAGCCCGGTAATGCGGCTGTATTTGATTCCCGCTTCGGGCTTCATCTCAAAGGTCGTCACTACAGGACCAGGATTGATATGGGTGATGCTGCCGTGAACGTCGAACTCGGCGCACTTTTCCACCAGGATTTGCGCCTGCTCTTTAAGTTCCGCCTCGTTGACCGCGTACTGCTCATCCGGACGCTTCAACATCGCACTTGGAGGCAGTTGGAAGGTGCCGTGAGTTTTCGGCAGCACAGTTTTCCGTTTTGTCTCTGAATCTGCACGTCTTCCAACAGCGATTTCCCGATCCTCAATAGGAGTCTCGTCAAGATCTGATTCGAGTTCCGTTTCTGGAGCGGAAAGCGATTCAGCCATTTTCTCCAAGCCGGTCTTCACGGGACGGGCCTGCTCGTACTCATCGGAGACCTGAGAAACGGGCAACTGCTTCTTCGCCGGGAGCAATTGGCTGGTGACCATCGGCCGATTTGCTTTGCGCTTCTCCAGCTCTTTCTGTGCCTTCACTTTCGCGCGTTCAGCGCGCCAATCCTGAAACCGCTGCCATGCTGCTCGTACAAAGGTGCAGCGTGTCTCCAGCCAGAAATGAAGTTCAGTGAACGAGAATGTTGTGCTGAGGTACAGCGCAACAGATATCACACTAAGAGCGACGATGTACGCGCCGGGGAGGTTGAAGTAATGGATGAGGAAGTCGGCCAGAAGCTTTCCAGACACGCCTTCAATCGCTATGGCATGCATCCAGCGAAGATGTCCCGGCAGCAATCCCATGAGGGCTGGAATGAACAGGAGAAGAGTCGATGCTCCGAGCAATTTCTCGATGGGCGAATGGATGTGTCGCGAACGAAACCAGCGAACTCCCAGCATGCCCAGCATCAGAGGAATGGCAAAGACTGCAATGCCAAGGGCCTGCAGGGACAAGTCCGCGATGACCGCACCTACGCGGCCAATCCAGTTGTGCGTTGGCCCGCCTTCGGAAACCGAGGCCGTATTCAGTGACGGATCAAGTGGTGAGTAGGAGGCGAACGCAAGCAGGAGCAGCAGCGCCGCCGCAATCATCGAGAAGCCGATCAACTCGTTGAAACGACGGTTCTTAGTCGGCGTAAACGGCCGGAGTAAAGCGTTCATTAGAGGCCTCGGACCCGGGGGAGGTGATCCCCTCAGACGAGTCGCGGAGCGGCCAGAGCATAATGATTATCGCAGATTCCAGGCGGAATGCCACTAATTCGTGTGGTTCACGCAACCGAGACGAGCACGAAGGGCACGAAGGAAGAAGGAGGTCACGGAGGTAGGTTCAACTTCTAGTTTAAGTGTGTACCTCGAATAGGGCAGTTTCATAGAAGGCGCTCCTTCAACCGTTTGCGCTTTTCCTTAAAGTGATCAGTCGCGAGGTTGGTTATCCAGCGTGAAAGTGCTTGACGGCCAATACCATCACGACGATTCCAAGGATCACGCGATAAACGACGAACAAGTTGAGAGAGTGACTCCGGAGGAAGCGAAGAAAGAACGCAATCACCGCCATTCCCAGAATGAACGACACTGATATTCCGATTAAGAACGGCTCTCTCATTCCTGGAGGAAGGCCCCCTGCTTTCACCACTGCGCGTGTCTTGAGCACGACGGCGCCAGCTGTGATTGGCGCCAGCAGCAGGAAGCTGAAACGAGCCGCCGATTCGCGGTTTAGGCTACGGGCAAGTCCGGCAGTAATCGTTGATCCCGATCGCGAAACGCCAGGGATAAGCGCGAATGCCTGTGCAATTCCAATTACGATCGCATCGATCGCGTCGATTCCTGTAATAGAGCGGCGCCGCCCGCCGAACTTCTCTGCCAGCCACATCAACAAGCCAACGATTATCAGCATCGATCCGATCAAAACGTAGTTCTCGCGAAACTTTAGTTCTGCATACTTGTCGAGCAGCTTTCCGGCGATCGCTCCGGGCACAGTTCCTAAGACGATCCACCAGAGCAGCATGCGGTCGCGGCCGCTTTCAACGTCGTCTACGTTGCCGAATGCTGCACCGCTCGCAGACATACGCGGCTGTCCGCCAAATCCTGCGACGATCAAGTTGATCCAGGTCGGGAAGAAGTAGATCAGAACGGCGAGTAGCGTGCCAGCGTGCAGAGCGACGTCGAACGTGAGGTCCATCGCGGGATCGAGTTCGCTCCAGCCTAAGAACCAGCGAGTAAGTATCAGGTGTGCTGAGCTGGAGATAGGTAAGAATTCTCCGAATGCCTGTACGACTGCGAGTACAACAGCCTGGTAAACGGGCAATGATTGTCCTTTCGGTTGACGGGTGAATCAGTCGGTGGTGTTTCCGTACGTGGGTATCTTCTGCTGTAGAAGATATAGCAGACGTTGCGCGCGGTATGCGAAGTCTGAATTCGCATATTGTTGTGGGATTCGTTGCGCCAACTCAATAGCATGAGCGCGACTTTCCTCGGCCTTCTTCTGATCCTGCCGCTCGCGATAGATTTCAATCAGGGCCGATTGCCTCCAGGCGGCGTCGTAGAGGCCCTCAGCGGCCTTTGGGGATTGCGGGTGATCAGCGACGTATTTCTCGTATAACGAAGTTTCCTTTTCCGGACACTTGGGATCGCCTTGCCAGTCTCCGCAAAGTTTGTTGTCGATCAGATCGAACGCCGCCAGATCCGCCCACTTCGTGCCTGGATACTTCTTAATCACCTTGCGCATCTGCTCTTCATCCATCTGATGTCGCATGTAGGGATCTTTCTCCTGGGCCGAAGGACGCCTACGCATGTCTTCCACATCGAGTTGCCAGGCGATGTCTGCGGAGCGATACGCAGCCTCACCGGCAAGCGGAGAGTTAGGGAAGTACTCAGCGACACGATAGTAGAGCCTAAGAGCATCTTTATCTGCGCCTCTCCGGCCCCCACGGCGACTGGCTTCGGACTCTGAGTCAGCACCTTCGCCAAACAAAATCTGATCGCCGTTGGGAGTGTTTTTGCGAACCAGGCCCTTATCAAGAACCCATCCGGAGACCTCACGCTCTCCTCCGAGCGACGCCAAGACGTGTAGCCATTGCGGTCCGCTGTGCTCGAGTACGGCGACTTCCCGTCCACGCTCGATAACTCCGAGCTTTTGACTGCTGATGTCCGGATTAACGTAGAGATTGGCCTCGCGCACGCTCACGGCGCGCTCAGTGTTCTCGTCGGCGCGGGCATTGGGAAGAAAATAAAGTATGGCCAGAAGGGCACAAGCCAGGACTCTGCGCATGCGGATCATTTTAGCGGCTAGTTGGATTGACTCTTGCGCCATCGGCTTCGGGAAGCGAAATTTCAAGACGTAAGCCGGCGCATTTGGTTATGCGATTGACCCCACAAATTAGTTGACTTAGTCAACTATTGTGGAGCAGATTAGTTTGCATGGCAAGCGTAGTTCCTGATGAACGTGTACAAGCCGTCCGTCAATTCAGCCGTTTCTACACAAAACGCATTGGTGTGCTTCACGAAAGGCTGCTCGGAAGCAAGTATTCGCTGACGGAAGTGCGCGTTTTGTATGAGTTAGCGCACCGCGAGCATTGTACCGCGAGCGAAATTAGCGACGATTTGGGGCTTGATCGCGGTTATTTAAGTCGCATTCTGGGGCATTTTGCGAACCAAAAACTTATCGTTCGGGAGCGTTCACGGGAAGATGCTAGGCATGTTGGTCTGCGACTAACGCAGAAAGGGTGCTTAGTTTTCGCCTCCCTCGACGCACAATCGAGTGCTCAAGCTACTGAAATCCTCGGGGCTCTGCCGGAGGAGCGACAAATACGGTTTGTCAGTGCATTGCGCGACGCCGAAGCCGCCCTCTGTGGGGACCCACAGCGACCTCGAGCTGTCGTTCTGCGCACGCATCGACCCGGCGATATAGGTTGGGTAATCCATCGCCACGGCACCTTGTACGCACAGGAGTATGGTTGGGACGAGACTTTTGAGGCGCTCGTGGCGGAAATCGCGGCGCAATTTGTGAAGAATTTTGATCCGAAGCGCGAGCGTTGCTGGATCGCGGAGCTCAAAGGCGAGCCTATAGGGTCAGTGTTCCTGGTGAAATACACCGACGAAATCGCGAAACTACGGTTGCTTTTGGTTGAGCCGAACGCCCGCGGATTGGGAGTTGGTCGTCGCTTGGTCGATGAATGCGTGCAGTTCGCGCGCCTCGCTGGTTATCGCAAGATCATGTTATGGACGCAAAGCATCCTCACTGCGGCTCGTAAGATTTATGAGCGCGCAGGTTTCGCGCTGGCAAAGTCGGAACCAAATCGCGCTTTCGGGGCGGATCTGGTCGCGGAAACGTGGGAGTTGCAGTTAATTCCATAGGCGCAGCGTGGTCCTTGCGCTGAAAAGTCGTTTGCTATCATTCGCAGGTGAAACTGACTGGTTTCTTCCTAACTCTTCTTCTGGTTTCAAACGTCATTGTTGAAGCGCAAAACCTCAATCCAAACGAAGCGAAGATCGTCCAGGCAATCGATGCCAACAAGCAGGAGCCGATCGATCTGCTGCGACCACTAGTCGAGATCAATAGCGGAACCAAGAACCTTGAGGGCGTGCGGGCGGTTGGCAAGGTGCTCATGCCGCAGTTTGAAGCCCTCGGATTTAAGGTGCGCTGGGTTCCGATGGACGAAGTACAGAGAGCCGGCACGTTGGTTGCCGAGCATTCTTGTCCCAATGCGGGAACGTGTGGCAAGCGTGTGCTGCTGATCGGGCACATGGACACGGTTTTTGAGAAAGAGAGTCCATTCCAGCACTTCGTAATGCTCGGGGCGAGCGGCGATCCGGACACGACCCAGGGCGCCGATTCCGAGAAGAAGACCGGCAATTGGGCCTCTGGGCCGGGCACCGACGATATGAAGGGCGGTCTCATCGTGATGA
>Ga0126378_10001591_pt1 | contig 16834 bp, 17 predicted proteins | sample PanSoiMetPlot_23_FD_92587 | JGI IMG/M metagenome (GOLD analysis project Ga0126378, IMG submission 92587) | Tropical forest soil microbial communities from Panama - MetaG Plot_23 | ecosystem: Environmental > Terrestrial > Soil > Tropical forest > Bulk soil | place: Panama | collected 2016-02-17
GTTGACGCTACGCGACTGGAATCTTCAACTTCGTCAACCCATTCTTCTGAGCGACGGCAGAATGATCGTTTCGGTCTCTCCGCAAGAAGGATTTCTGCACCAGGTTTCCGAACTGGATACGCTGGGGATCGACCGTCCCGAAAGTCAATGCAGGCTCAATAGCCGATGACCGGGAAGACCAGCATTGGACGTCCTCTGCGGCGACGGCGTCCCCACTTCGCTAGCACACGCGATTGCCTGCTCGGGCTGGGCGTGTTCGTTCTCATCGGCGGCCAAGCGAGCGCCTTCACTGCCTATGTCTCGAACGAGAAGAGCAATACCATCAGCGTGATCGATACCAACAAATTCACCGTCGCGAAGACGATCAAAGTCGGTCAGAGACCGCGAGGCATCGAATTGACTAAGGACGGGAAATTCATTCTCGTGGCCGTCGGAGACGATGACACGATACAAGTCATCGACATAAGAACGCACGAGATCGTCGCCACTTTGCCGTCGGGTCCAGATCCCGAGCTATTTACACAGGACCAAACTGGCAAGATCCTTTACGTGGCCAACGAGAACGACAACACCGTCACAATAATTGATTTGGAACGGCGCGTCCCGCTCGGCGAGGTACAGGTCGGCGTCGAGCCAGAAGGCATGGGCCTCAGTCCGGACGGTAAGGTCCTCGTCGCTACATCGGAGACGACCAATATGGCGCATTTCATTGATACCGAGACGCGCCGGATCGTCGCCAACGTGCTGGTCGATGCACGGCCCCGTTTCGCGGAGTTCAAGCGCGACGCCTCCGAGGTCTGGGTTTCATCCGAAATCGGTGGAACAGTGAGCATCATCGACCCGGTGAAACACGAGGTGAAGAAGAAGATCACCTTCGACATACCGGGGCTGCGGAAGGAGGCCATCCAGGCGGTCGGAATCAGCATCACCCGAGACGGCAAGACAGGATTCGTGGCACTCGGTCCTGCCAATCGCATCGCTGTGATCAACGCCGCGACGCATGAGGTTCAGAAATACCTTCTCGTGGGCCAGCGCGTCTGGCACATGGCGTTTACCCCGGACGAAAAATATCTTCTGACGACCAACGGCGTGTCGAACGACGTCTCCATCATCGACGTAGCAACTCTCAAGGTCACCAAGACGATCCAGGTCGGCGAGCTTCCTTGGGGTATCGCAATTTCCCAGCAGTGACATTCTCGCCATGACGACCGCTGAGCCGCCCGCCGTCGCCATCGAAGGCGTGAGCCATTGCTACGGCAGGCGTCAGGCGCTCAACGACGTGACGTTCTCCATTACGCCATCGACTTTTGCCGTTCTGCTCGGCCTCAACGGAGCTGGAAAGAGCACATTGTTCTCGCTGATCACGCGTCTCTACGCCATCCAGCGGGGTCGCATCCGGATTTTCGGCCGCGATGTCGGACATGCATCGAGCGAGGCCTTGCGCATGGTCGGCGTGGTGTTCCAACAACGGACGCTCGACCTAGATCTCTCCGTGGTCCAGAACCTGACCTACCATGCAGCCCTGCACGGCATCGCCAAACACGACGGCTGCGCGCGCGCCGAGGAGGTGCTCGCGCGGATCGCGCTGTCGGACCGCGCAAATGACAAGGTGCGCAACCTCTCCGGCGGTCAGATGCGGCGCGTCGAAATTGCACGCGCGCTCTTGCATCGGCCCCGCTTGCTCGTGCTCGACGAGCCGACGGTCGGTCTCGACATCAAGTCAAGAGCAGATATCCTCCGCTACGTGCGTCGACTGGTCGTTGAAGATGGCGCCTCGGTGCTGTGGGCCACCCATCTCATCGATGAGATCTCGGACGACGACGACGTCATCGTGCTGCACCAAGGACGGGTTCTGGCGCATGGGTCTGTTCCACGCGTGCTGGACGCCGCCGATGCTAAAGATATCGGCGCAGCTTTCACTCGCTTGACCCAAGGCACCGACGCCGCAATCGAGGCCTCATGACCGTCGAATTGGCCGCGTTTCCCCGGGTGACCGGATTTGCACCGGTCCAGTACGCGATCTGCCTCAAGGGGATTGTTTGGCGTGAAGGTCTGCGCTTCCTGCATCAGCGCGAGCGCTTCGTGGCTGCACTCGTGCGCCCCCTCGTCTGGCTCTTCATCTTCGCCGCCGGCTTTCGGCAAGTTCTCGGCGTGTCCATCATCCCACCTTACGAGACGTACATACTATACGAAGTCTACATCACGCCGGGACTGATGCTGCTGATCCAGCTGTTCAACGGCATGCAGTCCTCGCTCTCCATGGTCTACGATCGTGAAATGGGCAATATGCGCACGCTGCTTGTGAGCCCGATGCCGCGGTGGTTCCTCCTCTCGTCGAAGCTCGTGGCCGGCATGGCGGTGTCGTTGCCGCAGGTCTATACTTTTCTGGCTATCGCCTGGTTCTGGGAGATCGAGGCTCCGCCACTCGGATATATCGCGGTATTGCCAGCCCTGGTCCTGTCGGGCCTCATGCTGGGGGCGCTCGGCATGCTGATGTCGTCGGTCAGCAAGCAACTCGAAAATTTCGCGGGCGCGATGAATTTCGTGATCTTCCCGATGTTCTTCGCGTCATCCGCGCTCTACCCGCTGTGGCGCGTGAGGGAAGGAAGCCCTTTGCTCTACTATGTGTGCGAGCTCAATCCATTCACCCATGCGGTCGAGCTCGTCCGCTTTGCGCTTTACTGCCAGATCAATTGGATTTCGCTCGCGGTCGTCGGCGGATGCACAGCTCTGTTCATGGTCGGCGCGATCCTCGCGTACGATCCGTCGCGAGGATTTCTTGCACGACGCGGAGAGCCTGGAGGCGGCACGTGAAACGTTGGTCGTTCACCATGGCCGTTGCCATTGAACTGGCCTTGCGAGGGATAGCGCTCGCCGCCGATCCACGTTTTCCGGATTGGCCGTGCAGTCAAGTCAAGGTGCCGGAAATCTCGGTTGCCGCCGTGTGGGCAGGACCCGCCATCGACGACGTCGGGAACGCTTGGGAGCAAGACGCCGCGATAAAGGATTTGGTCGCACGGCTCGCGGCTCGCGGCACGCCGCTCGATAAGGCGCAGAAGGCGGTTTCGGACTTCATCACGGGTCCCGAATCCGAGCGGCAGAAAAAGGCGAAGCTGATATTTGCGGGGTTGTTCAAGACCCTCAATCATGAACGCAGCGAAGTGATGCGGGGCATCGAGCGGTATTTTCGCAAGCAAAGGGAATTTTCCGACCAAATCCGATCCACGATTCTCCAGCTCCGCGAGCTTCAGGATCGACCTGATCCCGACCAGAGCAGAATCGACGAACTGACCAATCGCGTCGAATGGGATACGCGCATCTTCGAGGAGCGCCGCAAGACGATGAACTTCGTCTGCGAAGTGCCCGTTCTTATCGAGCAACGCCTGTTTGCCCTCGGCCGTGCGATCCAACAATCGCTCGAATGAGGGGCAGTCACCTTAGACTAGGGCTATCTATCTGGGGATCGAGTCCTCGGTGATAACTCGATCGTTGTCATCGAGTAGCGGTACGCCGAAGCTCAGCAGCAGCTTGTTGATGGCGGGCTGGTTCTCTTTGATGGCGCGATTGAGCTGGCGTTTCCACTCCTGGTCGGAGTAGCGCACTCCCAAAGCGATGCGATAGATGAGACGAGGACCGGTTGTCTCCTTGACCAGTGGCACGACGGTCACTGCCGGGTTCATCCGGCGGGCGTAATAGCCGGCCATGGGGCCCCAAAGGATTGCCGCATCGATTTCGCCGGTGGCGAGATCATGCATCATCGCCGCCGCTGAGGAATCGAAGCGGGTGTCGATGACTAGCGGGTATGGCTTGGCATTCGCCATGAGACCATTGGCTGCCATATTATTCCCGGGGGGCGTCCCCGCCACGATGCCGATGCGCTTGTCCTTGAGGCGCGGATCGCCCACCGCGTCCGCACCCTCCAGCCCATGCCCCTGTTTGAACACGAGAGCGTAAGCCGTGCGGTAATAGGGATTGGTGACCTGCACTAGATCATCGCCCTGCGGCACGCCCATGATGACGTCGCATTTGTGCGCCGCGAGCGTGTTCCGCACGAAGCCGGTTGCCTGCGGATACCAGCTATATGAAAGGCCCTTGCCGAACTTATCGGCCAGCAACTCGGCCAGCTTGTTTTCAAAGCCCTCACCCTTGTCGGTCGAGAACGGCATGTTGTTCGGATCGGCGCAGGCCCGGAGCAGCTTGGAGTCAACGAGTTCGATAGACAAATCCGGGCGATCCACGGGTTGCGCGAGAAGTTTTCCGGAGAGAAACATAGCCACCGTCGCCGCGCACAAAACGCACGAACTCACCCGCAGCCACTCTCCGTTGGCAGAGCTCGCCATCGATCAATTCCCATGTCCGAGGCAACTGTCTTCCGCTTGGGCGGCGGCCTCCGGCTTGTCTTCGCGCTTTTGCGGCCTTCCGCGGGAGATCGCGTCATTGGCGCGCGCCCGCAAATAGACGAATATGTCCTCGATGTAGCACATGACGTTCCGATTGGTGCCGAACGACGGCATCACGCTCTCCTGCGCCGTATTGACGTTCTTGCGCCCGTTAACGACAACGTTGGCAAAGTCGGAATAGTCCTTCGTCTTCATGTAATTGCTGAGCGCAGGAGCGTAAGTCGAGCCTTCGCCGTCGGGGCCGTGGCAAACGTGGCAATCGGAGTGGTAGCGGCGGTAGCCGGAATAGGTGAACCAATCGACCGTTCCGTCGTCCTGCACCTTATAGGTCGGATTGCTTTCCTTGTCGTAATATTTGCCGTCCTCGCTCTTGACCGCGGTCGGATCTCCGGAGCCATCGCCGAACGCAATGCCTGCGCCGAGCACGAACGGGCAGCCGGCCAGCACGAGAGCCGCGATAAGCTGTCTCACGGGCATGTCCCTTTGCGCTGACCGCGCGTCGAAACCGACCTACGACAAGACTCCCCGGCGTGTCTTGTGGCGACGCGCCGGGAAGCTTTCGACTCAGCTTGCGACCGACTGGATCAGCTTCACGGCAACGCGAACACGGTGAGTGTCCCGCCAAGCGACGTGTAGCTGCGCAGCCCAGCATAACCCCCGACCGTACCGAGACCGGCCGTTCCAACCATCTGCTCCGCGGAACCGGCTTGTCGCCCCGGATGCACCGCGCCATGCCACCCTGCAGCTTCGCCAGGCGCCAACAGACCCGCCGCGAGACCGATACCGGCCCAGCCGCCGACACCCGACAGGATCGCAATGTACTGCTTGCCGTTATGCTCATAGGTCGTGACGTTGCCGATGATGCCGGACGGCGTCTTGAATTTGTAGAGCTCATTGCCGGTCTTGGCGTCAACCGCCTTGAGATAGCCTTCAAGCGTGCCGTAGAACACCACGCCGCCGGCCGTGGCCAGGGCGCCCGACCACACCGAGAACAGCTCCTTCTTTGACCAGGCGATCTTGCCGGTCCTGGCGTCCCAGGCGATGAAGTTGCCCATGTTGGTTTCGCCCTGCGGCGGAAACATCGACAGCGTCGCCCCGACATAGGCCTGACCCGCCGTGTAGCTCACCCGGAACGGCTCGTAGTCCATGCAGACATGGTTGGTCGGCACGTAGAACAGGCCGGTGTCAGGTGAGAACGCTGCCGGCTGCTGGTCCTTGGTGCCGAGCGCCGCCGGGCAGATGCCCTTGACGTTTACGTCCTGCTTGTTCTCGGTCGAGTATTGCGGCAGGACAGTCGGCCGGCCATATTTCGGCGACGACTTGTTCATGTCGACGCCGCTGCTCCAGTTCACCACCGGATCGTATTTCTCGGCCACGAGCAGCTCGCCGGTGTCGCGGTCGAGCGTATAGCCCAGGCCGTTGCGGTCGAAATGCACCAGCAGTTTGCGGGCCTGACCGCCGATCTGCTGATCGACGAGGATCATCTCGTTGACCCCGTCATAGTCCCACTCGTCGTGGGGCGTCATCTGATAGGCCCACTTGGCAATCCCGGTGTCCGGGTTGCGCGCAAAGATCGTCATCGACCACTTGTTGTCGCCCGGCCGCTGAGTTGGGTTCCAGGTCGAGGGATTGCCAGAGCCGTAATAGACGAGGTCCAGCTGGCGATCGTAGGAGAGCCAGCCCCAGGTGCAACCGCCGCCGATTTTCCACTGATCGCCCTGCCAGGTCTTTAGGCTAGAGTCTTTGCCCACTGGCTTGCCCAGCTCGGTTGTCTTCACGGGATCGAACAGGATCTGGTCATCCGGCCCCTGAGAGTACGCGCGCCACACCCGCCTACCGGTCTTCAGGTCGTAAGCAGTCAGGTGGCACGCCACGCCGAACTCGCCGCCCGAAATACCGACCAGCACCTTGTCGTTGACCACCATCGGCGCCGACGTGCCGGTGTCGCCCTTCGCCGGGTCGCCATTTTTCGCCTGCCATACGACCTTGCCATCCTTGGCATCGAGCGCGACCAGCGTGGTGTCGGCCTGATGCAGCAAGATCTTGCCGTCGCCATAGGCAACCCCGCGATTGACCGTGTCGCAGCACATCACGGGAATGACGTTCGGATCCTGCTTGGGCTCGTATTTCCAGAGGATCTTGGCGTCGTTCTTCAAGTCGAGCGCAAAAACCGGATTCGGGAACGGCCCATGGATATACATGACGTCCCCGATAACCAGCGGACCGCCTTCATGGCCGCGTAGAACACCAGTCGAAAACGTCCACGCTACCTGCAGCTTGCCGACATTATCGGCCGTGATCTGCTTGAGCTGAGAGTAGCGTTGGTTCGCATAATCTCCTGTCGGCATCACCCAATCTTTTGGATTCTGCGACATTCTGATCAACTCATCGTTGGCATGGGCAACGCCCGTAGCGAAGACCGCTACGGCGCCCACGCAAGTGCTGAGCAGGAATTTGCGCATCGGTATCCTCCCTGCGACAGTGCCGCGGGTGACCGACGCAAGCGCACACGTAGTGCCGCGGGTCGGCACCCATGAACTTCCGGCCGCGTGTCAACGAGGCGCAAGGGGCACGTCACTTTTGAGACTTACGCCCCGCCTAGCTTGCGAGGATACGATAGGCCCGTTATGCTGACATCGTTGAAGCCGGAAGCTGCAAGAAAAATCTATTCCCGACCCTGATCGATCGCAACCAAAAACGATTTAGGCGATCATCTCCCTTGCGCCAGCGAGAGTGCGATGAAATAACTGCACATGAAATGTCGCGATCGGCGCTGACTCTACGTCGCGTCGAGGATGGGGGTTGCTGCCCACTCGCAACTGTTCGGCGTTGCCCACCTCGGCTAATCGTTTGGGCTGCCCACTCCCATAACGCCCGCGCAGGCCCTCGCCCTTTGGAAGTGCAAGGCCAAGCTTCGAACGGTGCGCGGCGCGCCCACGCCGGTTATCCCATCCGACGAATGCCACTCACCTGCTGCCGGTGGCCCAAGCGGCACATTGTCGCGCGACCGCGGTCAGCCGCCGATGCAAGCCGGACAGTCAAAAACAGCGTACCTCGCCTTCGGCCTGTGCGCGCCTGAGTTCGTTGATTGCCGCTCTTGCCTGTTCAGGCGATTGGAACATGGCACCGAACCGGCCCGGCACCTGTGAGAGGCTTAAGAACGTTTCGGCGGCGACATAGCGATCATAAGGAAGGATCGACGCGATAACGTCGATGGAGCAGGAACACTTCTCCAACGCCGGCCGCGTGTCCCCGTTCGTCTTCATGCACGCGAACACATAGTCGACGCGTGCTGCAGTCGGATAGTCGTTAAGTTCGGCGGCGCCGACCGGTAGATCCACTGCCACAGCCGCCACAAGCGCCAAGCCCAACCGTCGCGCGCTTCGCAGAAACGTCATCGTCCCTTTCCTTTGATGCGTAGGCCGAGCATGCACCCTGCGAGAAACAATGTCATGCGCTCAATCGAACGCCTCAAGCGCCAGGCTCTTGTTCCGGCAAGGACGGTGAAATCGTAATCGTAGAGGTGGCCACTTCTATCGCCCTTGGGGATAATGAGTTCGGCCATTTACCATCGGCGCAACACCCACTCGGGGACAGCAGACAACCGAGATAGGGGCGAGACGATGATGCGCACGTCGATTTGGATCGGTGCAACAGGAGTATTCGCGCTCGCGTACGCCGTTCCCTACATCTGCCCAAAGCATGATGCAGCACGTCGATCTGGCATCGCCGGAGATGGCATCGGCGGAAATGACGCGCGCGGACGTCGAGGCCGCCATCACCTCTGCAACGTCCCGCCAGCCGGTCGATCTCGCAGGCAAGAAGCTGTCGGGGCTCGACCTCTCCGGCCTCGATTTCTCCGGTGCCATTTTGCGGGGTGCGAGGCTCAACAAAACCAAACTTCGCGATGCAAAGCTCGACCGAGCGATTCTCGATCAAGCATGGCTCGTGGAAGCCGATCTCAGCCGGGCGAGCCTCACCGGCGCGAGCATTTTTGCGGCGCAAATGCAACGTGCAACTCTCGATGGAGTCAATCTCTCAGGCGCTCGCATTACTGCCGAATTAACCGGGGCAACGCTGGTCGGCGCCTTGCTCACTGGCGCCGACCTCAGCGCAGATATGAAGAATCAGTCCATGGGGCTCATGCGTGCAGTGCTAAAATCCAGCAATCTCGAGCGGGCAATCCTGCGGGACGCGGATCTATCGCGCGTGGACCTCGAGTTCGCATCTCTCAAGAATGCGGATCTGAGCAACGCCTCGCTGCGAGGCGCTGCCTTGGGCGGCGCGACACTCGCTGGCGTCAGGGTTCATGGCGCCGATTTCAATGGCGCCGACCTCACCTCAACGCGGCTGGTTGACCCGATCGGGCTCGATGCCGCTAAGAATTTCGACAAGGCGCAGAACATCGACCGGCTCTTGCGCGAGTGAAGCGCTCCTCGCTCGCGCCATGACCAATGCATCAACCTGCGGAGGCAAGAAATGATGCGCGGTGGTGTGTTGCTTGCTGGGATCGCGTTCGGACTCGTGGGCTCTTCTGTGATGGCTCAGGACCGCAAGGGCATTCGATTCTGGAATCTCACCTTGTACACGATCACAAGTTTCCAGATGTCGCCGGCGGGAAAAGACAGCTGGGGTCCCGACCAATGCAAGAATGATCGGGATGGAACGGTTGACCACAACGAGCGCTTGCGAATCACGGGCATCGAACCCGGGCGCTACGATGTAAAGCTCGCCGATAAGATCGGCCGCGTTTGCATCGTCAGGAACGTCGAGGTCAAGGAGGGTGCGGTCTTCTCAATTGAGGAAAAACAACTGACAGACTGCCGCAGGTGAATGTCCCTCCTTGCCGGAAACGCTCGCCGTGCGGCCGGGCAGAGGGACCCGGCGGGCCCATATTCACGCTGGGGATTAGCCGTCGAGGCCGGTCGCTTCCACTGCAACCGGGATCAGGCTGCAAGCTTCCCCGACGCCTTGGCAACGTGGGTAGCGATCGCATCCATCAAGGCCGGCGACAGGCAGTCATAGGGTTCGAGATGCAGCTCCTTCAATCGAGCCCGGACCGCGCCCATCTGATCGGGCGGAGCGCCGGACTCGATGATGGAGGAGACAAATGCTGCGAACTCGGGAGGCGCCCAGCCCTGGTCCTTTGAAAGCTCGGTGTGAATAAAATCGAACCCGTAGAACGGATGCTTCGCGTTCTCGATGCGGCCGTACATGTGCACGCCGCAGTCGTTGCAGGCGTATCGCTGGATGGCCGCATTGGCGTCCACGACCTTCAGCTTTTCGGCATTCTTGGAAACACGCAGTTTGTCGCGCGGCACAACGGCGACTTGCGAGAACAGCGCGCTTGCGGGCTTCCAGCATTTGGTGCATCCGCATACGTGATTATAGGCGCACTGCGAAGTGACGCTCACCTCGACGGGATTGCTCCCGCATTTGCACACAAGCGTTCCTCCCGTGAAGTTCGGCGAGCCGGGCCTGACGCCGTTGTCCACTGCCGGATGAATTGAGATCGTCGCCATAGCATGTCCTCCCAAAGTTGGTTTGGTAACGGCGCAATTGCCGCGCCGCAGGACGGGTCACGTTCTCGTGAGGCGGTTTACTCTGAAGACTTCAAATGCCTGCCTTCCGAGCGGCCGCGCTCTTGCGAGAAGGCTCAATTTCAGTCAGGTTTCTTTGTGTAATGCTTTTCGATCGATACGTGAAGTTTTTTCTCGCGGGGAGTCGCATGGTCCGGGGGCCGGAACCCATATGAGCGCCGCACCACCATCGTTGGGACGGGTCAGTGGGACTGCTTATGAGGCTATTAGCTTCGCCGCCATGACAACATTTGCGGGACCTCGCTCCCGGCGGTGATCCTTGCCCCTGCGTCCTCCAGTTCAACTCGTGCCGACCGAGATGCCGAGGAGGAAACCACCATGAAAACGCGTGCAGCCGTCGCATTGGAAAAGGGCAAGCCGCTCACCATAACGGAGGTCGAGCTCGACGGGCCGAAAGCCGGCGAAGTGCTGGTCGAGGTGAAAGCCACGGGCATTTGTCACACAGACGAGTTCACGCTGTCCGGGGCGGATCCGGAAGGGCTGTTCCCGGCCATCCTTGGCCACGAGGGCGCCGGCATCGTCGTCGATGTCGGGCCGGGTGTGACGAGTGTAAAGAAGGGCGACCACGTCATTCCGCTCTATACGCCGGAATGCCGGCAATGCCCGTCGTGTCTGTCGCGCAAGACCAATCTGTGCACAGCCATCCGCGCGACGCAGGGCCAGGGCGTTATGCCCGACGGCACCTCGCGCTTCTCATTCGACGGCAAAAAATTGCACCATTACATGGGCACGTCCACATTCTCGAACTTCACGGTGCTGCCCGAGATCGCCGTTGCCAAGATTCGCGAGGACGCTCCCTTCGACAGGGTCTGCTACATCGGCTGCGGCGTCACCACTGGCATCGGCGCTGTCCTCAATACCGCCAAGGTGGAGCCTGGCTCGAAGTGCGTCGTGTTCGGCTTAGGCGGCATCGGCCTCAATGTCATCCAGGGACTGCGGCTTGCCGGCGCCGACATGATCGTGGGCGTCGACATCAACAATGCCAAGAAGCAATGGGGCGAGCGCTTCGGCATGACCCACTTCGTCAATCCCAAAGAGGTTGGCAGTGATCTCGTCGCCCACCTCGTCAACATGACCAAGCGCGGCGCCGACCAGATCGGCGGTGCCGATTACACCTTCGACTGCACCGGCAACGTCACGGTGATGCGCCAGGCATTGGAGGCCAGCCATCGCGGCTGGGGACAGTCCGTCATCATCGGCGTCGCCCCTGCCGGCGCGGAGATCGCAACCCGTCCATTCCAACTGGTCACCGGCCGCGTCTGGAAAGGCACCGCGTTCGGCGGAGCGCGCGGCCGCACCGACGTGCCGAAAATCGTCGACTGGTACATGGACGGCAAGATCGAGATCGATCCGATGATCACCCACACCATGCCGCTGCCGGACATCAACAAGGGATTCGACCTGATGCACGAAGGCAAAAGCATCAGGAGCGTCGTTGTATACTGAGCGCGTCATCGTCATCGAGAACATCCGCCCGTTGACGCGATGCCATGCGCCGATAGACGTAAGGCGCGTCGGTCTGGACTCCCGCAAGCTCCTCGACCTGCGCGTGGTTGGGCGCAAGGTGGCACACCGGGTCGGTTGCGGTGGCATCGCCGGTGAGCGCAAAGGCTTGGCAGCGGCAGCCGCCGAAATCCAGCTCGCGGCGCGGGCAGCTTGCGCACGGCTCCTTCATCCATGCGGTGCCGCGGAAGGTGTTGAAGGCCGGGGAGTTCGCCCAGATATCGGCAAGCGAACGCTCTCGCACGTTCCAGAACTCAAGGCCGGTGATCGATTCGGCGGCGTGACAGGGCAGCACCTTGCCCGCCGGCGTCACGTTGAGCGAACGCCGGCCCCAGCCGCCGACGCATGGCTTTGGATAGCGGGCGTAGTAATCCGGCACCACCGCATCGATGACGATGCGGCCGTGGTGACGCGTACGTAATTCCGCCACCGCCGTCGCCGCCCGCTCGACCTGCTCGCGGGATGGCATCAGCGAGGCGCGGTTCTTGAGCGCCCAGCCGTAATATTGCACATGCGCAATCTCGATGCGGCTCGCGCCAAGCGCGAGGGCGAGATCGACCATCTCGCCGATCCTGTCGATGTTGGCGCGATGCACCACGGCGTTCACGGTGAGCAGCAGCTGGTGCCGAACGACTTCGGCCGCGAGCGCCCGCTTGCGGGCAAATGCACCGTCATAGCCGGCGATATGGTCGGCGGATGCAGCGTCGCTGTCTTGGATCGAGATCTGCACATGGTCGAGCCCGGCCTCGGTCAGCGCGCCAAGGGTCTTGTCGGTGATCCCGACCGCGGAGGTGATGAGATTGGTGTAGAGACCGGCCACATGGGCGCCGGCAGTAATCTCCACGAGGTCGCGACGCGCGCCGGGCTCGCCGCCCGACAAATGCACCTGGAGCACACCAAGCTCCGCCGCCTCGCGGAAAACGCGCAGCCAAGTCGCGGTGTCGAGTTCACCCTCTCTCGGATCGAGCGCGAGCGGATTCGAGCAGTAGGGGCAGCCGAGCGGGCAGCGATGGGTCAGCTCGGCGAGGAGCCCCAGAGGCTTCTCAAGCATTGGGCGACCTGCCGGATCGCGGTTGATTTCAAAGGCTTCGCGTGCGACCATTATCACAACTCCAGCAGCTCTTGTCAGCCAAGCCGCGCAACAGGGTCGCGACATCCGCGCGGATTTTCTCGCGCGGCGCCGTGTAGCTGTTTGCAAGATCATCGACGAGCTGGGCAAACGTGACCTCGCCGGTACAACGCTTGATGATCTCGGCGGCAATCGCATCGGCCTTGAAGACCCGTTCGGGCGCCAGCAGGACCCACCCGCCCTGCGCCTCGCTATGCACGAGCCGCACGCCAGGCGGCAGCCGAGGGCGCGCCTCGGCATCGATAAGAATGCCCGGATCACTCATGCGCCGCTCCAGTTCTCCGGCACGAAGGCGCCGGGTGGAAGATGCTTGGGCGCCACGTAGGCGTGATAAAGCGCATCCAGCATCGCCCATAGTACGTCGCATTTGAATTCGAGCGCTTTGAGCACCGCCTGCTGGGCATCCGGCGTCCTGGCGTGGTGCTTGATATAATCGAGCGCGAAGTTGGAGTCGCGCTGGGCGAGCGGTGGGCGCGCCGAGAAATAAGCGAGCGTGTCGGCACTCACGAAATCATAGCTCTTGAGCATGCCGGCGAGACGCTCGTTGATGATTTGCGGCGAAAACAACTCGGTGAGCGAGGAAGCTATGGCCTCAAGCAGCGTCTTTTCGCGGACGAAATGCACATAGGCCTCGACCGCAAATCGCGTAGCTGGAAGCAGCCCGGCCAGTGAAACGACGTAGTCGCGGTCGAGCCCGAGGCCGTCGGTCAGCTTGAGCCAACGCGCGATGCCGCCGTTACCTTTGCTCTCGCCATCATGGTCGACCAGGCGGCGCCGCCACTCCCGGCGCAGGGCGGACTCGTTGCAGCGCGCGATGAGGCTCGCATCCTTCAGCGGGATCATCGCCTGGTAATAGTATCGGTTGAGCGCCCAGGCTTGGACCTGACCCTTCGTGCACTGACCGCCGTGCAGCAACACATGAAACGGGTGCAGGCGGTGATAGCGGCGTGCGCCGATGTCGCGCAACTGCGCCTCGAGTTCGGATGGCGTCATCGGCTTCACAGCGCGATCTCCATTCCGTCTTCGGCAATCTCCCAGCCCTTTCGCTCGACATGCACGCGTTCCGGCGAACCCGCGACCAGGACGGGGTTGGTGTTATTGATGTGCACGTAAATGGGCCGCGCGGAAATGCCGTCGAGCGCGGCGAGCGACCCGTCTTCTCCGTCGATTGGAATGTGGCCCATGCGACGGCCGGTCTTGGCGCCGGTTCCGGTCGTGATCATCTCGTCATCGCGAAAGAGCGTTCCAAGCCGGCAATTCTTTCCCGACCATTGCATTTGTCATTTAACAGCGTCGAGCCCGGCGAGCAGCGCCGCCGGCTACCTGCCTACCTGCACTCGGCCGGCAGCAACAGGAACCGGCCTTCCCTCGATCACAGCCCGTGATGCCGAACACACACAGACACCACAGCGCAGTTGCTGCTTCTGCGCTTTTGCTCCCGTTGCGGCGGTCCGCCGGAGAGATGGCGGTGCTTCGAAAAGCGTGAAATATTGTGTCCGAAAGGTGGAACCTACGGGGGAGCGATATTACGTATTCACACGGTGTTACCAACGGAAAATTGTGCGTGGGCCTGATCGAATTGGTCGTTACCGTCTGCGCATTATCGCTACCTAGTCAGTGCGAAGATCAGCATCTTCCGTTCTCGGCTGACATGTCGCTCAATCAGTGCGTCATGAATGCGCAGCCCTACATCGCGCAGTGGATCAACGCGCATCCAAAGTGGGTTGTGATGCGGTGGCGGTGCGACTATAGCGGCTCCGAGGAGAAAACCTAATTCGTCTTTGAAGACCGCGAAGTTGGACGTCACGCGGTCATGGAGTCGACGACCCATTCGTTGCAATTGGTGATCGTCTTCTCATCTAAGTTCAGCGTTGCGCTGCGAGACGGTTGGGGCGCTTCGGCAAAAGGCGCTCAGCCTCGAGTTGCCGCAAGGCCACCGCCTTGAGGCGGGGGTTTAGATCTTTGGTGACGATCGGTTGGGGATGCGGCCGCCGCGTGAATCCCGTGAGCGGAGCGCCCGATCGGCCGGCTTGCCGCCTTCCGATGGGGTCCCTTAGACTATGACCCCTAGCGTTAGAGACCAACGCCGACTTTACTAAGCGTGCCTCGGTTCATGCTGGAAAGTCGGACTGGGTGCAGTCGCCAATGCCGGGTATCGAGCGCAAACTGCTTGATCGCGTCGGTGACGAGGTCGCTCGCGCAACGTCCATTGTTCGATACGCGCCAGGTACCGCCTTCTCGCCTCACACTCATCCAGGCGGCGAAGAATTCTTCGTTCTAGATGGAATCTTTCAGGACGAGCGCGGCGACTATCCAGCGGGCAGCTACGTCCGCAATCCGCCGACCTCGTGCCATACGCCGCGTTCGCAGGCAGGCTGCACGATCTTCGTAAAGCTCTTTCAGTTCGATCCCGCCGACTGCTCGCACGTCAACATCGACACGAGACTCGTTGCCCCCGTGACGCCGGCGGGACGGCAGGGTGTGAGGCTCATCCCCCTTTTTAACGATGCTTGGGAAGACGTGCGCATCGAGGAATGGCACGCAGACGCCACCGTTCTGCTCGACGTTCTGGGCGGTTTTGAAGCTCTCGTGCTTGAGGGAAGTTTTGAAGAAGGTGGCGAGACGTTCGCTCAGCACTCCTGGCTGCGACTGCCGAAAGACTCCCGTCTGACCGCCGTCGCTAGCGCTGCGGGCGCGCGGCTGTGGATCAAGACTGGACATCTGCAGCATGTCCTTGCGCACGCATAAGATGGCCTAAGGGGTGCCAGAAGATTTGCGTGGGCTAGGGACTACATCAGCCGGTTTCGCGCGGCGACCTCCCGGTAGAACGATGCGCTCAGCTTCGGCGTGCGCTGCTGGGTAGCATAGTTGACGTAAAAGAGCCCGAAACGGGTGCCGAAGCCTTCGGCCCACTCGAAATTGTCCATCAGGCTCCAATGGAAATAGCCGCGCACTGGCACGCCCTCGGACGTCGCGCGCTGCAATTGCGTCAGGTAGCTGCGCAGGAACATGATGCGGTCGGTGTCGTAGACGAGGCCGTCGGCGGCCGGCACGTCGGTCGCTGAGCAGCCGTTCTCGGTAATGTAGATGTCGCTCGCATTCCAGACCTTGGCCACGTTGCGTGGCCCCCAGTAGAGCGCCTCGGGAGCGATCTTGAGCCATGACGAACTCATCGTCGGATACTTGGCCGGGAATGGCACCGAGACGAAGCCGGGGGCGGCTTCGGACGCGCTGATATAGCTCCCCGGCAGATAGACGTTGATGCCGACGAAATCGACCGGAGTACTGATCGCACTCATGTCCTCGACGGCGACCTTCGGGGCGTCCGCACCAGCAGCCGTCAGGAAGGACTCGCGGTAGCGACCTTCCATGATCGCGGTCAAGTAAGGCGCATTGAGGTCGCGGGTGGCGAGCTCGGCCGCCGCAACATGCTCAGGCGTCTCGATGATGGGCACGCAAACGCTGACGTTCTCCGCCGGCCCCGTTTGCGTGCCCGCACGCGAGCGCGCGCGGATCGCCTGGACTGCAAGCCCGTGGGCAAGCAGCGCATGATGCCGGACCTGGTTCACCCGGCCGGGCGGCAGCTTCAATCCGGGCGCGAATACGCCGGTCACATGACCCAGTTCGACGAACGTCGCGCACTCATTGAGCGTGAAGAAGTGCCTCGCCCGGTCACTGAGCTTTTCGACGACATAGCCGGCATAGTCCGCGAATGCCTCGGCCGTGCTGCGCGTTTCCCACCCGCCGCGATCCTGCAGCGCCTGCGGCAAGTCCCAGTGATAGAGCGTCGGGAACGGCGCGATGCCGTTAGCGACGAGGTTGTCGATGAGCCGGTCGTAGAAGTCGAGGCCCTTCGGATTTGGCGCGCCGGTGCCCTGCGGGAATATCCGCGGCCACGAAATTGAGAACCGATAGGCAGTGGTGCCGAGCGCCTTCATCGACCGCACGTCGTCTTGATATCGGTGGTAGTGATCGTCGGCGACGTCGCCATTATCATCGTTGCGGATCTTTCCCGGCGTGTGCGTGAACGTGTCCCAGATCGATGGGCCACGGCCATCCTCGCTGACCGCGCCTTCGATCTGATACGCGGCGGTGGCGGTGCCCCAGAGAAATCCCGCGGGAAACGCGCTGTCGATTTCGACGGTGCACATTCTGAAAGCGTCATTTGGCGTTGGCGAGAATGCGCCGAACTGTTGCGACCA
>Ga0126378_10001592_pt1 | contig 16829 bp, 12 predicted proteins | sample PanSoiMetPlot_23_FD_92587 | JGI IMG/M metagenome (GOLD analysis project Ga0126378, IMG submission 92587) | Tropical forest soil microbial communities from Panama - MetaG Plot_23 | ecosystem: Environmental > Terrestrial > Soil > Tropical forest > Bulk soil | place: Panama | collected 2016-02-17
AACCTGGAGATCCTCAGCGTCCGCGAGGATCTCCTCGACCAAGAACGTGGTGGGTCGAGTGCTCAGCTTCGATGTCAGAGTATTGAACCGCCATGTTCCGAAATGGATCGGGTTCCTTCAGCCGGGTGCCCGCTCTTCATTTTGGTTTCGGGCCAGTTGGAGCTCCCTTCTGGAAAGCCCCTTTTTCATTCACGTAATGAAGCGAACTGCAGGTGCGTATCCGTGCGGCACCCAGCCGCCCGACTGACAGTCAATCTATGGGCTAGTTCGCGAATTCGCGTTGATGAAGTCGTCGACGTCCTTGTGCAGTTTGTCGTGGGCCTTGCGTCGATGGAGATCATGTGACCGGGATTCGTAATAGGCAAAGCTGATGTTCTTGCGGATCGGGGGTTCGAGTTGCATGTGGGAGACGGTTTGTTCGATGCCGTCGAAGAGAAGGGCGTGGCGACATCGTAGTATCCGCACAGTACGAGGACTTTCAGGTAGGTCTGCTGCGTCATGGCGGCGCGCAGCACCTCCGGCCACGGCGGTGTTTCCAGTCTGGAAACCTGGGAAAATCGGGGACGGAAAATCGGAGACGGACGGAACGTATTCCCATATCAGGCAAACGTTCCCCGCCCCAGTTTTGACAGTCGATCTATGCGTTAGCGCTCGGAGTAAGTCATTCCCCACTCAATTCGACGCGACTCGCGACGCTGCTGCCGCAGCCGGTCGCAATTAGGTTACCGGTAGTGCCCAGGATTTCAAGCTTAATTTCATCGGTGAATGAGTCCGCGTCGTTACCCAGGTCGATCGTCCGCGTGAGCCGGTGTGTCTGTATCCAGGCTCCGGCGGAGCTGAAAACGAAGGCTTCGGACACCGCGCGGTAAGAGTGGCCCTCTGTGTGTCGCCAGACACCCAGGGGCGGCGTGCTTAGGGAGGGGAGCTGGCCAGCGGTCGTCGCGGTTAGCGTGCCTCCTTTGGCAAAGGTAAACAGGGCCGGGAATGTCCTCAGCTCCTGTCGGGTTGTACAGTCACGGACCGTGACCTGCACGCGCCACGCCCCCTCGAGGCCGTTGTCAGATCCATCGCCCTCGGAATGAGCCCTGGCTGTTAATCCTGACCCCAGAAAAAACATGGCGGCTAGAACCAATGCTGCCGTTCCACCGGAAGTTGCAAAGCGTTTCACATTTCTTGACTTCATCCTGGTTTTCTCCTTTTTGGTCTGACCATCGCTGGGGGATTCCGCTGCTGCGGCGACTACCGGCGGCATAGTGACATTGGCCGGCATTGATGACCATAGAAAGGGTCTGAAGTTAATCTGGAGTTTTTCTGAAGCGGCGGATAGCATGGTCCGGTCCAGGGCGGCTATCCAGGCCATGTCGCAGCCTGATTCACACTCAACCTTTCGATTTGGTGACTTCGAGCTCGATCCATCGGCCTACGAGCTGCGCCGAGGCGGGCGACCGGTCCACCTCGAGCGCCACCCCATGGACCTGCTCATCCTCTTAGTAGAGCGCCGTCGCCAGCTCGTCTCCCGCGCCGACATCGCAAAACGGTTGTGGGACCCAGGCGTCTTCGTCGATGTCGAAATGGGAGTCAACACCGCGATCCGTAAGCTGCGGCAAGCTCTGCGGGATTCTCGAGAGTCGCCGGCATTTGTTGAGACAATTTCAGGCAAGGGCTACCGTTTCATTGCTCCTGTGAAGGCGGTGCTCCCGAGGCGGCACGAGGAGGAAATCGAATCGGTAGCCGTGCTGCCCTTCGCCAACGATAGCGGCGATCCGGACGCGGAATACTTGAGTGACGGCATCGCCGAAACCCTGATCAACAATCTTTCCCAAATCTGGAACCTGCGTGTCGTCGCACGCAGCACGGTATTTCGCTACAAAGGAAAGGACATCGACCCCCAAAAGGCAGGCAATGATCTGCACGTTCGCGCCGTGGTCTCGGGCAGACTGCTGCAGCGCGGGAGTACGCTGATCGTCCGTGCCGAGCTAATGGATGTTGCAACCGGCGCGCAGCTCTGGGGCGGCCAATACAATCGCACGGCGGAGGACGTCTTTGCGCTCCAAGACGACCTTTGCAGAGAACTTTCTGAGAAGTTACGTCTGCAGCTGACCGGCGATGAAAAGCAGAGACTGACGAAGCGCTACACGGAGGACGCCGAAGCGTATCGGCTTTACCTGAAGGGACGCTACCACTGGAACAAACGGAATCCGGAAAGTTTTCGGAAAGCCGCTGAATATTTCGGCCAGGCTCTCGACAAAGACCCAACTTATTCGCTGGCTTACGCAGGCTTGGCTGACACCTATGTCTATTTATCGTTCTTCAATGTGGTTGCGCCGCGGGAGGCGATGCCAAAAGCGAAGACCGCCGCTCTAAAGGGGCTGGAGATAGACAAGAACCTCGCCGAAGCTCATGTTTCACTGGGATACGTCCGCTTCACCTACGATGGGGACTGGCCGGCAGCCGGAAAGCACTTTGAGCAAGCCCTCGCCTTGAATCCGGCTTATTGCAGAGCGCACACGTTCTATCCTTTCTATCTCAGCTCTCTCGGACGATCTGAGGAAGCTTTGGGGGTAGCAAGGTGCGCCCTGGATCTCGATCCTGCTTCCCCCGCTCTCAGCCATAGCCTTGCGGTACAGCTCTACCTCGCACGGAAATTTGACCGGGCTATCGAGCAGGCCCATGACACGCAGGAGATGGATGCAAGTTTTGCCATTTCATACGCGGTGCTGGGAGAGGCGTATCTCTCAAAAGGAATGTACCGGGAAGGTCTTTCCGCGCTGGAAACGTTTTGCGCACTAAGCCGAAGCAGCGCCGCCGCTCTCGCCCTTCTCGGATATGCGCACGCTCGATTAGGAGAGCGAAAGGAGACGCTACAGATCATCGACAAGCTTAAAGCGACTTCGATGCAGAGTTTTGTGCCCGCCCTTTTCGTTGCGCTGGTTTACGCGGGGCTGGAAGAAAAAGACGAGGCCTTCACTTGGCTAGAAAAGGCTTGCGAGGATCGGTTCAATCGCCTTGCTTACCTCAACGTAGAGGCCCTCTGGGATCCCCTTCGCTCCGATCCCCGGTTCACCGACCTCCTTCGACGCGTCGGCATTTCACGGTAAGCTCTTCCAAGAAAAAGGCCGCCGAATTGGGCGGCCTCAGACGAGTGAGAGCAATTTCGGAACAGCAATTTCAGCGCGAGGTTTAAATGCCGGAGATCGCGCGGTGAGCACGGCGGGTGGAGCACCCTTCTGGGAAGCTCGGTTTTCATTCACGTCATGAGACGAACTGCAGGTGCCGCATCCGGTGGGGCACTCAGCCGTTCGACTGACAGTCAATGGCTTAGTGCGCAGAGTTCGTATTGATGAAGTCGTCGACGTCCTTGTGCAGTTTGTCGTGGGCCTTGCGGTCGATGTAGATCATGTGGCCCGAATCGTAATAGGCAAAGCTGATGTTCTTGCGGATCGGGGGTTCGAGTTGCATGTGTGAAACGGTTTGTTCGATGCCGTCGAAGGGTGTGGCGACATCGTAATATCCGCACAGTACGAGGACTTTCAAGTGGGTTTGCTGCGTCATGGCGGCGCGCAGCACCTCGGCTACGGCGGTGTTCCCAGTCTGGTCCCAGGGACGGACGTTGCCGCTTACGGCGTAGTACATGTCGCTGTCCCATTTCAGTTGGCGGCGAACATAGTCCTGGAAGGTTGCGACGAACGCGCCTTCGTACGACGCTTCACTGGAATCGTACTCGTTGCGCTCGCCGGCGGCGTCGACGTCCATGCCTTCGAAACGGGAATCGAGACGTCCGACCGTACGCCGCTTGTCGCGCTCCAGTTCCTTGAACCAGCGGAATGAACTCACGCGCAGATTGCTTTGCTCGATGTAATTGGGAGAGAGCGCAGTGAAGTGAGCGATGTCTTGCACCACCTTCTGATACTCCGCCGGAGCGAGCTGGTCGCCTTTCTCGAGTGCCTGCGCGTATTCGCCATGCGCGAACTCCCGCGCCTGCTGCGCAACTTTTTCGACGGGCTGGTTCTGCAAGTCGGGTGGAAGCAGATGGTGATACCACGCGGTAGTCGTGTAGGTTGGCAGGAAGAATTCAAAGCGGTCGTCGCCGCCCCAGTTTGCGAAGGCGACGGCGGAGAGCAGCACGATGCCGTTCAGATACATCTGATGGCGCTCCTGGAGCACGCCCGACAACTCGGCCGAGCGAGTGGTGCCGTAGCTTTCCCCAATCAGGAATTTTGGCGATGCCCACCGCTGGTTGCGCGTGATGTACTGATAGATAAAATCGGCGAACCAGTTGGCGTCTTCGATGATGCCGTGGAATTGTGCCGGACGCTCGCCCGGGGCCGGACGGCTATATCCGGTCGAGATCGCGTCTACGAAAACCAGGTCGGTGGCATCGAGAAAAGAATCGTCGTTGTCGACCGTGGTGTAGGGAGCGGGCATACCGTGCCCGTCGGGCGTGAGCACGACTCGCTGCGGGCCCAGTCCCATGTGGGTGAAAAGAGAGGCCGCGCCCGGTCCACCGTTATAAACAAAAGATATGGGACGCTTGGCGATGTCGGGCACTCCCTCTTTGGTGTAGGCGACAAAGAACATCGTCGCCTTGGGCGTGCCGTCATCCGACTTAATGACATAGGTAGCCGCGGTCGCAGTGTAGGTGATCTGCTGTCCGGCGATGCGCGCGGAATGATGTGTAGCCGAACTCTTTTCCTCCGGCGGAGGCTCGCGACGCGGCTGCTGGCCTTCGCGCCTCTCCGGCTCCTGCAATTGCGGTTGCTGTTCCGTAGGTAATCGCGTAGCCGAAGGCCGCTGCTGCGGACGCTGCGCCTGCGGCACGGTCTGCTGCGGATTGGGTTCAGCCTGACTCTGAGTTTGAGATCGTTGCGCGATCCCGGTTCCGACAAACAACAGAATGACTCCCGCTAAACCGGCATAATGCCGCTTCATTTTCCTCGGTTCTCCTTATTGAATGAGTGGGACAGATGAACAGTGGCACGAGATTGTAGTGTGACCTCCGGGCGATGGCAAACGGAGGAGAGGAATACCGCGGTCAAGCGGAATGTATTCCATCGCGGGAAAGTCCTGCGGTTTAGGGAAGGGCAACGGCTTTAACTGTGCCGTTATGGGAATTATCGATTGTTTTGGCTTTAGCCGCTGAGGTAAGATTTTTGTTTCAAAGTGGAGATGAGACCTCAGGCGCTAAAGCGCAGAACAAGAACATTTGCGCTAACGGCTGAAGGCACGGCTAAAGCCGATGCCTTCCCTAAACCGCATCATGGCACGACTGAGGTCATGGCACTGCGAAGGCCCGATTCAGGAAAGGCACGACCTCGCCACATAGGACTTTCCGGCTATTCGGGCCGGCCAAGATCCAGCAGTGCTATGTCAGAGCGATCCTGCACTCTTTCGAGAACGACTTCACGGCCGTCTGGCGACAGATCAAAGTCGCGAACGTCGAAGTCGGAAGGCAGGTTGATCAACTGCCGTTCGTCGCCCGTATCCAAGTTAATAGCCCAAAGATCCTTGTGTTGAATTTCTCCTTTCAAGAACACAAGCGTTCGGGTTCCAGGCAAGAACGCCAAATGTCTCGCTCCTCGCGTAAGCGTCAGGGACGGCAAGCTATGCAAGGATCCATCGGGGTTGGCGGCCTTCACGCGAAAGGTGGTGCCGATGTCGGACCCGGAGAAGACAACAAAGCTGCCGCCCGGTGCCCAAGCCGGATCGAGAGAGTGGTCACGAATGAACACGGAAGGAGAACGACCATCTAGCGGCACGCGTAGGAGATGTGGGTTATCTCCGTCGTCGGCTGCAATAGTAATCGAGTGTCCGTCGTGCGTCCATGCTGGATTGCCTTGTAGATTGAGGGAATCGGCCACGACTCGCGCATTTGTGCCGTCGGCATCCATCACGTATAAGAGCGTGCGCCCGTTCTGACGCGCTGAAAAAGAAATAAAACGTGCGTCAGGAGAGATAGCCGGGCCGCCGAGGATCCTCGCTCTTTGCCCTCGCCAGAGCTCCATAGCCGCTCCGTGAGTAAGCTTCCAGATGCTCTCGCTAGTACCGGTTTGGGACACATAAACCAGATAGTTTGAACCGAGTCGAGGCGAAAAACCCGTAGTAGTTGTCAACGAGATCGGAACCGGCGCGGAGACGGATGCGGGATCACCGATATGCAGCCGCCAAAGTGTCGTTTTTGGGCTTGCGAGCGTGACCACTAGACGGCGACCATCGGCGGTGGATGCTAATGCGGTATACCGGTCGAGGTCCTCGGTCAACCGATGAGCGATGCGCCGCTCAACATCCATGCCATAGAGGCTTGGTCCTGAGCCATCAGGATTCGTGCAGAGATATATCAGAGTTCGCCGATCCAGCAGCACTGGATGGGTTACACGTGAGTTGTGCGACGTGATCCGTTCTGGAGTTCCGCCATGGGGCGCGATACGCCATATGTCTAATTTGTCCGGTAGAGAACCCTGAACGACATAGATAAACTTTCCGTCTGGTGACCACAGAGGAAAATGGGAGTGAAGCCCGGCAGGTGCAGTGAAGACAGGCCGAGGGCCAGGTTGCACGGTGCCGCTCGAAACAAAGAGTGGATCTCCAGGACCTGGCGTGTGATAGGCGAGCCGCCGGCCATCACTTGACCAATCGTACTCAGCCACGCCGGCGAGATATGGCCTCGGCTCACCACCGAGAGTGGGCACTGCCCAGATGCTGATGTCAGTGCCTTGCGAAGTATCCGGCCTGCGGACCCAAAATGTGACCAGGGACCCGTCTGGTGAGAACCCCAGCGTGCGCACTGACGGATTCACAAGCTCCGGAGCTCTCCCCTGGGTCAAATTGTGGAACTGGCCTGAACCAGCTTGGGTGATCCAGACATCTGTATGTCCGTCACGATTCGACAGAAATGCAACAAAATGCCCATCGCGCGATACTGCCGCGGCCTGCTCGACTCCATCCCAATCGGTGACTGTCTGAAATCGCGCTCCGCGGATGGGGTTTTGCCAAAAATATTCCGTCCTTAGGATCCACAAAGTAACGACAACCGCCAGCGCGGCTCCGAGTGCCAGGATGCCAACTCCTCGCGGAATCGTCTTAAGGTGTCGAGAAGGAACTCTTGTGCCGGTAGTAGAAGGCAAAGCAACATCCGATTTCCCCTGAGCCACCGGAATCGGGAACGTCATTGTGCTCAACTCTTGCCGGCCCGAATCGGAGTTCGAGTTGCTCCGCGTTACGGGGGCGGCGAAGCGGTAGCCTTTGCCGATTATGGTTTCAAGGAAGCGGGGCTTCTCAGGGTCATCACGCAGCGCCAGGCGAATCTTGCGGATAGCGGTGTTGATGCTGTGATCCACATCAACGAAGACGTCCTTGCCCCAAATATGCCCAGCGATCTCTTCGCGTGAGACCAATTCTCCGGGCCTTTGAACCAGAAGGATGAGCAACTCCATGGGTACTTTTTCCAGGCGCAGAAAACGGTCACCCCGTTGCAATCGATAGCTAGATTCATCAAGCGTGAACTCGCCGAAATGGAACTTCTGCACCGTAAGTCACCGCATCTGTCTGAGCAAGTTGGCGGAATCATCCTTCATAATCGCCTAACAAGCAAGCCCACCAGTGAGTTAGCGGTTCAGACGAAATTTATCTCTCCTTCAGAAGGCCTGTATTGCCACGCGCAGCTGCTCTGCGTAAAACACGTGATCACATCACACTTGAAGGGCTGAAAAATATGCAACGGAAACTACTGTGGTTGTCACTGTGCATTGCTGTGATTGGTCTCGTGACTCTTTTTCAAGCGGAATCTGCCAGAGCGACACCGGCTTCCAAATTCACAGGCCAAAACTTAATCCCTTTCACTGCCACTTTCAAAGATTTTCAAGTCTTTAACCACCTCACTCAAAAAGAGCTTCAAGAGCTTGCACCCGGATTCCCAGACAATACCTGGTCATCATTTCAGAAGACCCAGGGACCGTCTGACCTGTACCTGCAGAGCAACACCTGGCAACCTGGTGGGAGCACCGGCTGGCACCGCCATCCCGGCCACAGTCTGATTGTGATCACGTCTGGACAGGTAACTCAGTATCATGCGGACTGTACGCCAGAAGTGTACGGACCGGGCACGGTAAATGGTTCCACATTGATCGATAGCGGAAACGACGAACACCTCATTCGAAACGAAGGAACCGTTGTAGCGACAGGTTTCGCAGTGCAGCTCGTGGCTAACGGCGCTTCGCGTCGAATTGACGTACCAACAGCGCCGGAGACCTGTCCGATTCTGTGAGTACGTCGCGGTGAGCAGGAACTGAACGCAAGTAAGTGGAGCTACACGGCTCCGATCAAGGCTTGGACTGACGGTTTTCGCTCACATCGGAGTCCGGTCCTGTTGCACGTGAGGCGACTAGGGAAAAATCTAGGACAGACGGAAGGTATTCCCAGATCAGGACAACGATCGGGGTTCGGGAGCCCTGGGTTAAGTGTCAGTACCCTGGGCGGTAGCGAGGGGCTAATGTTGAATCTTGGTAACACTACTCTGCCGAAGGCTCGCGCGTAGACGCCTTCACGCTACCACGGACGGAACTGACCACCCATGTTCCCACGCAGCTGACGTTTGATAAGCCAGGCGAGGCTGCCAGCAGCTCCGAGATCATAGGCGAGACAAAAGGCCGGCCACCGCACTAGCACGCCTGAGTTTTCCACCAACCTGCCGTGGAGAGCATCGAAGATGCCGTGACCGGCCAGCGCTGCAACGACGATCCATGCACTGAATCCGGCAACCCCCGCGATCACGAACACGGTCATTGCGGCTGACTCCAGGATTACCGTGTGAACCGACTCGCTCATCGCCCCGAATAATACGCAGCACGACGCAATCACCATCGGCACCGTCGGATAGAACGCTCGATCGCGATCGAAACCCACCCACCTCGCAAACAACGCAACGCTCACCGACAAAACAATTCCTATAACGTATGGCACTGAACCTTCCTTCAGCTAGCCTCGACGCAGAGTACAGAAAAAGGGACGAGTCGTCCCTTTTTGATCCCGGATTTAGCCAGAAAAATCCCTCCCACAGTTGTCATTTTCTTTCTCACATTCTCGATTACTAGAGCAGAACTCTTAAAGAGATCAACTTCGACCCTCAGGAGGGGTGTGTGAACTGTAGTCGACCTATATTGACCCGCTCTCGTTTGAGCCGAGTAACTCGCTTTTTAGTACAGATTGGTTACTGGATCGCCATTGCAGCGATCCCTCTGCTCATGCTGGGCTCCGCGCAGATAGCTGCGGCCCAGACCACTATTCAGGTGACAACCACGCAGCAAGGAGTCACCGACGCTAACAATTGTTCTCTGCAGGAAGCAATTTATGCAGCGGAATTTGACAGCAACACAGCGGTGAATGCAACTGATCCCGACAGTTTTTATACGACCGGCTGCATATTACAGGGCAATAGCGGACCGTTCACAATCGTTTTGCAGAAGACTGTATACGCCTTCAACACTTTTTGGGATCGCGATGCGCATAACCCCTTCGGGCTGACCGCGACGCCGATCATCTTCGCGAATATCACTGTCCAGGGAAACGGAGCAACGCTGCAATGGACGGGAAAAGACAACTCCCGGTTGTTTGCCGTCGGAACTGCGTCCATTTTCGACACCTTGGACAATAAGACCGTTTCGGGAACAGGTGCCTTGACGCTGCAAAACGTCTACATCAAGGGATTCACGGTAAAGGGTGGGGGCGGAAACTGTGGAGGCGGTGGAGGTCTCGGAGCCGGCGGAGCCGTGTACGTCGGCAAGGTTGCAGACGGTGTACCCAGTCTCACTGTCGAAAACAGCACATTCGATTCCAACTTCGTCGTAGGCGGCAATGGCAGCGTCCATGACCTGGGTTGCAACGGCCAGTTCGGTTTTAGTAGCGCAGGTGGCGGCGGCGGTGGCCTCTCCGGTGGTGGGGGAGCGTCCGGCCTTTTCGGTGGCGGCGGTGGGGGCGGCGGATCAAGGGGAATCGGTGGCGCCGGAATCGATGGTGGCGGCGGTGGTGGCGGCGGAACCATCTTCGATGGTGGGGACGACAACGACGGCACTGGCGGCTCCGGCGCATTCCTCTGCGGTGGCCCAGGCGGCGACAGAAAGAGTAATGGTCATGGTGCCTCTTGCCCGGGCGGCGGCGGGGGTGGAGGAGGAGACTCGAGCTTCCTGGGAGGCGGTGGATCCGACGGAGGAGCCGGGGCCTATGGCGGCGGTGGTGGCGGCGGCGGCAGCGACGACGACAACTTGTCGGGTAGCGGAAGCGGTGGGAACGGAGGTTTTGGCGGAGGCGGTGCCGCCTCAGGAACGCACCGGTCCCTCGTCAGTGGCAGCAGCGGAGGAATGGTGGATTTGGCGGCGGCGGCGGCTTCGGCATCGGCACCGACATTGATAGCCACGGCGCTCCCGGATCGGGCGGCGCTTTCGGAGGAAGCGGCAACGGCAATTGCTGTGGCGGAGGTGGCGGAGCTCTCGGAGGCGCCGTCTTCAACGACAGCGGTACGGTTGTGATCCGCAATAGCACGTTCACCAATAATGACGTTTCCAGGGGCGAAGGCGGACACACCGATACGGACAAGGCGAACAACGGCGCGGATGCCGGCGGAGCAATCTTCTCGCTGAATGGCTCCCTCACTCTGCAGAACGCGACCATCAGCGGCAACCTTGTCACGGGTTCTGACAACCAGGCTGGCGGTGGTGTCGTGGTGATGAATTCCGGACCGGGAGCATCCCTAAACCTGTTTAACACTATTCTTTCCCGAAACGGATCAAATGACTGCTTACTGAAGGGGAATGTTGACGTTAAAGGCAGCGGCAACTTGATCTTGAATAACACCGGTTGTGCTGGCGTCGCGGTAAGCGCTGATCCGCATCTGGCGGCTTTGGCACTGGACCGGCGGAGCAAGACAGGCACACCAACGTTCGCTCTGCCGTCTGACAGTCCTGCGGTCGATGCCGGCGATGACGACCATATCCTTGCAACCGATCAGCGGGGAATCGCGCGTCCTCAAGGCCCACACGGTGACATCGGAGCCTTCGAAGTAGCTCCGCCGGCTGCGGATTTGACTCTCACCAGCCAAACGTCGGCAGCGCAGGTTGTGGCTGGCGACTCGTTTACCTACACCGTTCAGTTGACAAACTCCGGACCAGACGACGCTCAAGACGTGGTCTTTAGCGATCTTCCACCGGCGGGCGTAACCTTCAATTCCTGCAGCTCGACTGCGGGCAACTGTACGGTCTCCGGCGGAGGAGCGAGTCTTAACCTGGCAACTCTTCCGGATGGTGCAACAGTCACGATCACGATTCAGGCTACGTTGAGCGCCACTGTTAACGACGGCACGACTCTGGCTAACACTCCATCGGTAACTTCCAGCACGTCTGACCCGGATCCCAGCAATAACTCCGGATCGGCGAGCACAGCCAGCATCACCGTCGAGAACAAGTCCGACCTGTTCGTGACCGCGCAAGCCAACCTCAGCGCAGTAAAGTCTGCGGACAACCTGGTCTACACCGTGAGTGTGACAAACCTTGGCCCATTCCAGGCATCGGCAGTCACTTTGGTGGATCCAGTTCCTGCGGCGTCGACGTTTGTTTCGTTGAGCCCCGGCGGGGTGTCTTGTACGGCTCCGGCGGTAGGTCAGGTCGGAACTATTACTTGCAACGTTGGAAACATGGCGCCCGGAGCCTCGGCGACTGTAACCATCACGGTGAAAATTTCGGGATCAGGGAACAAGACGTCGATCACGAACACCGCTGTGGCCAATTCGCCCAACTTCGATCCGAATCCGGCCAACAACTCTGCGAGTGTGACTACGCAGATCTTCGGCAACAAAAAGTAATAAAGAATAAAGACACGGACGGGGCCGCGTGCCCCGCCGAATGTCTTTGATCCGAGTCAAAAAACCAAAAGGGAAACGGTGGGCTACCAGCCTGAAAATTGCTTAAAATTGGGATAGAGGCAAACCGTGGGTGAGCTGCTATACGAACATTCCACCAGAATCAGGAACGGCGACACGACCTACATCGTTCGAATTTACGGGGAAAAGAGACCCGACGGAATATGGGAAGGCTGGCTCGAGTTTCATCCTCTGGAGAAAAGCAAACCCGTATTGCGTACGGGGCATGAGACGACACAGCCTAATCGAGTGACGATCGAGTACTGGGCTTTTGGGCTGGAACCTGTTTATCTTGAAGGGGCGCTCGCCCGCGCGCTGGGACGATGGCCTAATGGAGTCGATGTTGGTCTGGGTACGGATTGAACGCTCCCAGTAGACAAAGTGGGTGGCGCATAATGGCCGTTGTTTCCCTCGAACAATTCAGAGTACAATCCAACAAATTTCCGAACTGTCGCTATTTCCCCTGGGCCCATTGCCGAAGAAAATTGTCCAAAAGCGCAAGGCGCACCCCAAGCGCTCCATCGATAAACCTGGCGCCGACCACGACCTCGGTCTGTGGATCGATTACGAACGACTGCGGAAACATCAAGGCCGTCCCCCCGAAATCCTTATTCAGGGACCTACAAGTGCTACGAATAATCGTTATCTGGAATTGGCAGACCTTGCCCTCGGAACCAACAAGCCGAAGAAGAAATAAAGGCCATGCGGATGTACTCAAGAACCCCGTCTTTGGATAAGACCAGGGGACAACACGGCTCATAGCGCCGATCACTTCACAATATACGAAGTGCTCTCATAGGCTGGCACATGTCTTTCGGTAATGTCGCGCAGAATGAGCCTGACGATTTCAAATACAGGAAGCTGCGCCATCTACAATCAGACCTTATTGTAGCGTCGCCTCTGTAGCAGTGCTTGAAACCACGTTCAGTAGCGGGAAATGCGTGTACTGCGATGCCTCTCCTTCGTCGAATCCCCATGCTCCAGAAAATCGTTGGAGAAATTCGCGAGCTGAAGCCACTGGCGCTCCTCTGAGCTCATATCTCTGCCAAATACCTGCCGGAACGTTTCCCGGAACTGTTCAAACGACATCTGCGGCCGCCCTTGTATTTTGATCTGCATTGGAGTGCTCGATGACTGAGAGAAGATACTGCAAAGAGTATGAATACGAACAGAAGAATTAGTTAAATTTCCGGAACAGGCTAATCGCGAAAGACTGTCTCCAAAAACTGTCAACTTTGACAGTTGCATCGATCACGATTCGAAGAAGCTCACGAGTTCCATATGAAATTGTTCCTGTATTGGAAAGAGTCGCGCGCGATTCTGGCCGGGTGGCCAAGCCATTCCGTTTCGGAGTTCTTCTGCCTTCGCTGAATGCGTTGGGGAAAGCAGGCCCACCCTCCCCAGAGTCGGACGGTAGGCAGACAGGCCGTAACCTGGCAGCCATCGTTCGGCTAGATCACCATTCGCCGTGTTGACGGATCCAGGATGAGCTGGCGAGCTTCACGTTCGTGGTGTTCTTCATTGAAGTTGAACCGGCCCAAGGAACCGCCTCCGATCACATCGAACGACTGAGGATCACCGATCCGTCCGAGTTTGCAATTATCGCCGGATTCCTAAGTTCCGAGCGCAGTGGATTCCCGTTATGAGACGGCAACATTCCCGCCGGTCCCTGATAAATCGGCCCACACCGTTAGTTACTGATTCCTCTTGCAGCGCACGTACATCTGTATTGCGGCCCGATTCCACCCTCAGGAGATTTCAAGCGCTTGAAAAGTAACCCTGCTGTACGTGTGCCTTTTTGTTGTTTTGCTTTGCTGCTGGTGTTGGCAACTCATTCCGCATTGGGACAGACCGCCGGTGCTTATGGCGAGACAGGTCTTGTCGCGGATAGGCCCGGGGCGGACCACATATCGACAACGTTGTTGAATCCCTGGGGAATCGCATTTCTGCCCGCTGGGAATTTCTTTATCGCAGAAAACGCAAGTGGGCGAGTGGACTCATACGACGCGGACGGCAACTTTGTCGCCGGGGTGATGATTCCAGCTCCGCCCGGAAGTGCCGCTCCTTTTTCTGGGCCAACCGGCATTGTGGCTATCCCTGAGGCAGATTTCCTACCCTCACTCGGCAGCAGCGGCTTTCAGTTTCTTGTTGCTGCGGACAGCGGTACCATTTGGGGATTCACAACCGCTAACGGAGTGCCCGAGGCTGCGACCAAGTTCGCCGACAACTCTGGCGCTGCCAGGTATACGGGACTCGCTGTTCTGCGCCCCGACTGCTGCGGTGCGTTTCTAGCAGCTGCAAATTTCCGGCAAGGAACTGTCGATACTTTCACGCGTCTTGGAGATCCACTCTCTCTCAGCCCGCTCGTTACAAATCCGTTCGTCGATCCGAACCTTCCCCCCGGCTTCTCTCCTTTTAATATTCAAGTAATTGGAAATCAGGTGTTTGTCACCTATGCGCAACGCGAGACAGGCATTCTCTCGGTGCCGACCGACGGAGCAGGTCTGGTCAACATATTCGATCTCATGGGAAACTTTATCCGGCGTTTTGTTTCCCCCGGCGACGCAGTATCAGCTCCCTGGGGAATCACGCAAGCAAGCGCAAACTTCGGCCCATTCAGCAATGACATCATCATCGCGAATGCCACGGGAGATGGAAGCATCAATGCCTTTGATCCCACATCCGGAAATTTTCTTGGCCAGCTCAAAGACGGGACGGGCAATGCCCTGTTTTTCGTGGGAATGCGGGGCCTGGCATTCCGCGCTGACGGTGTGGGAGATCCGAATGCTCTTTATAACGTTGACGGAGCCGCCCAAGGCGCCACACCTGCCGGAACTTTTGGCACGATAACAGTCGGAAACGCCGCTTTCCTGGGTTTGACCTTTGCTGACAATACACTGCGGGCAGCCGTCGTGCCCAACGATCCTGTGACTGTGACGGCAACATTAGGTGCGGCTTCAGGCACTCCGACTGGTAATGTTGTGTTTGTCGACACATGCTGCACTCTCACGCCCCCTCTCACTCAGACAACATTGGGAACCGCGAACGTTGTCAATGGAGTGGCTTCCATTGTTGCTACATTCGCTGCAGGCGATCACCAGATCTCTGCCAGATATTCGGGCGACACGAGCTTCGTGCCCAGCAGTAGATCTTCGCTTCTGGTGGTGCTCTTCGAGACACAAACTACCGTAACGGCGCCTTCGAGCGCCACGGTGGGAACGCCCGTCCTTCTAAGCGCGAATGTCAGTTCGACCCCGCCGGTGCAGCCAAGCTCCCTCACGGGTCAGGTCACCTTCTCTGACGGGAATATCACTTTGGGAACCATCCCGCTGGTTGGCGGCGCTGCGCAATCAAGCATCAATTCACTGGCTCCAGGTGAACACAACATCGTCGCAGCATTTTCAGGAAGCGGATTTTTCCAGGGCGGCCAATCCGCGCCGGTAACCATAAACGTAGGAAATCCTGTTCCGGGAATCACCTCACTCGTGCCGTTTTCTGCGACGCAGAACTCGGGGGCGTTCACGCTGACGGTGCATGGCTCTGGTTTTGTAAATGGGGCGGTTGTGACATTCAATGGGTCCGCCAGGGCAACCTCGTTTGTGAGCGACACCCAAGTAAGAGCGTCCATTACAGCCTCCGATCTTGCCTCCTCGGGAACGGCGACTGTCGCGGTATCGAACCCTGTTCCAGGCGGTGGCAATTCGGGAATGGCGATGTTCGCCATCGACACAGCAACCGCGACTTCGGTGACATTGGACACCCTGGCACTCAGTGTGGTCGCCGGCCAAAGCGTTACGGTGCGAGCGCATCCGACGGGGTTCACGGGAACCGTTACGCTGATGTGTCTCAACGCACCGGCAGGCGTTACATGTGCATTTGATCACGCGAGCAATTCCGTTACGATCCAGACCTCCACTACGACGCCGAAGAGTTCCAGTGCCATAACGTTGGTATTCAATGCTCAAGCATTGGCTCGCAATCTCTCCGCGCCTGCCGCTCTAGCGATGTCGCTCGGTGTGTTGGGCCTTCCGCTTGGAACGGTTGTCATTGAAGCTCGCCGCCCACGGAAGCTGAAGACTGTATTTTGGGTTGTTCCAATGTCGCTCCTGCTCTTGCTAGTCGTGGGCTGCGGTGGGTACGGCGGCTCAGGAGGGACGCAGCCCAACCTGACACCTCAAATTCAAACGGGCCAGGCCTCAGCAAGCTTGACTCTGACTGTGCAGTAGTCACATGGCTGGACGAGCTGAGATGCTCGACCGGAAGGGAGTGCTGCGAAGGTAAAGGCCCAATACGGGAGCGTAGCTATTGGCGGATAACGCGACCGCATTGAGTGCGGGGGTACTCGCCTGACGACCACACAGCGCGCCGCAGAGGATTACGGAGTGGCGGAAATGTAAGGGGTTATGGGTTGTTATGTAGTTAGCATTCTTAGGAGAACGTGACCTCGCCTGATCATCGGGCGTAATTGCCCGGCAGCAACAATGGGCTTGATGCACGCGCCTATAATTCAAGTTGAAGACTTCTCATGTGCTTCATTTGAAGTAAAGAAGGCGGCTATGGATCTGACTGCTGTTTTGACTCAACCCAGGAAGATGTTTGCGACGACAGCGACCTTGCTGTTTATGGCATGCATGGGATTTGCGTCTGAAGCGGCTGTAGTGTCGCCGCCTTTAACCATTCGACCGGGCGCGATTTTAACTGTACGCGTTAACAAGCCGCTCTCGTCCGATCACAATCGGGTTGGGGACGTCTTCTCCGCCACGCTTACACAGCCGGTAGTTGTGAACGGCATCGTGGTAGCGCAGCGTGGCCAGGCGGTGGCTGGTCGTGTTGTGGAGGCAATGAAGGCAGGGAGGGTGTCTGGCGTTTCCCGCCTTGGGATCACGCTGACCAGCCTAACTGCAGTGGATGGACAAAACGTGCCAAT
>Ga0126378_10001594_pt1 | contig 16824 bp, 14 predicted proteins | sample PanSoiMetPlot_23_FD_92587 | JGI IMG/M metagenome (GOLD analysis project Ga0126378, IMG submission 92587) | Tropical forest soil microbial communities from Panama - MetaG Plot_23 | ecosystem: Environmental > Terrestrial > Soil > Tropical forest > Bulk soil | place: Panama | collected 2016-02-17
ATCATGAGGGTGCTGGCCGCCGCCAGCACCGGAAACCGCATCACCAGGCGCATCGCAGGTCCTTCCCGCCAAGCCCTCGCCCGTGCACCGAGCCCTGTCGGGCGGCCGCAGCGGAGCGAGGAGCCGACCGGAGCCAGCAACCCGGTCGCCTGAGGGGCCGGGCCCGCTGACGCCGTTCCGCAGCGTCCACCACGACACCAAATTCATATCGACGCGTATCCCGAGGCGCGGGTTATCTACCTCGGCCGAAGCACGGCCGCCTCCTCGAATCGGTCATCCGCCAACGCCCGCCACCCAGCGCTGCCTCGCTGCCGCGCAGGGCGGCGTTGCGTGGTGTTTCCTGGCCGTTAGCGTGTCAGGTGCCGGTGGCGTTTCGGTGGCGCCGGGGTGGCGCCGCGCTGTGCGGGGTGTCACCATGGTCGGGTGCCGGAAGAGGCCGTTCGGGCATGGTTTGGGCTGCTGGGTCTTTTGTGCGTGCGTGACGGCGGGGTGGAGGTGGCGGTGCCGGCGGCCAGGCACCGGGTGCTGCTGGCGGCGTTGCTGATCCGGGCCGGCCAGGTCCTGTCGGTCGATGAGCTGGCCGAGGCGGTGTGGGATGGCGAGCCGCCCGCCGGGGCGCGGGTGACCTTGCGCAGCTATGTCAAGCGGCTGCGGCGGGTGCTCGGCCCGGCGCTGGGGCCGCGGATCATCGCCCGCGGTCCCGGTTACCTGATCGACGCCGGTGACGCGGAGGTGGACCTGAAGCGGTTTGAGGTGTTGTGCCTCGCCGCCGGCCGGGCGTTAGGCGCTGGTGCCTGGCAGGAGGCGTCGGACCTGCTGGCCGCCGCGCTCGGGTTGTGGCGGGGCGCGCCGCTGGCGGATGTCCGCTCGCACGTGCTGCAGCGGCTGGAGGTGCCGCGGCTGGAGCAGCTGCGGCTGCAGGCGGCCGAATGGCAGATCGAGGCCGGCCTGAACCTCGGCCAGCACGGCCAGCTCGTGCCGGGGCTGCAGGCGCTGATCGCGCAGCATCCGCTGCGGGAGCGGTTCCACGCTCAGCTGATGCTCGCGCTGCACCGGTGCGGCCGGCCGGCCGAGGCCCTGGCCGCCTACCGGCAGGCACGCGCCGTGTTGGTGGGCGAGCTGGGCGTAGAACCAGGGCCAGAACTGCGGCAGCTGCACCAGCGCATCTTGGCCAGCGACCCGGCGCTGGCCGCCCCGGCTGCCCGGGCGCCGGCCGCGGTGCCACGGCAGCTGCCCGCCGCGGTCTCGCATTTCGCGGGCCGCCAAGGTGAGCTGGCGGCGCTGACCGCCCTGCTGAAACGGCCCGGCGGCGCCACGGGCACACACGCCGCGGTAGTGATCTCGGCGATCGGCGGCACCGCGGGGGTCGGCAAGACCGCGCTGGCCGTGCACTGGGGGCATCAGGTCGCGGAACACTTCCCCGACGGGCAGCTGTATGTCAACCTGCGCGGCTACGACCCCTCTGCCAGGCCCGTAACTCCAGCGCAGGCGATCCGCGGGTTCCTGGGCGCTCTTGATGTGCCTCTCTCGCGCATCCCTGCCAGCCTGGAGGCCCAGGCCGGGTTGTACCGTAGCTTGCTGGCCGGCAAGCGGATGCTCGTCGTCCTCGACAATGCCCGCGACGCGACGCACGTACGCCCGCTGCTACCCGGCTCCCACGGTTGCCTGGTTGTCGTCACTAGCCGCGGCCAACTCACCGGACTAGCCGCCGCGGAGGGTGCACACCTGCTCACCCTGGACCTGCTGACCGAGGCCGGGGCGCGCGAACTTCTGGCCGGCCGCCTCGATTCCGCGCGAGTGGCCGCTGAGCCCCAGGCGGTAGACGAGCTGGCAAGGCTGTGCGCCCGGCTGCCGCTGGCATTGAGCATCGCCGCCGCACGGGCCGCCGCACGGCCCGGCCTGCCCCTCGTCGCACTCACCACGGAACTTCGAGATACGCGGTCTCGGCTAGATGCTCTTGATGCGGGGGATGCATCGGCCAGCGTGCGTGCGGTGTTCTCCTGGTCCTATCAGAACCTGAGTGGCCCGGCAGCGCGGCTGTTCCGGCTGCTTGGCGTGCACCCAGGCCCAGACATCACCGTCCCGGCTGCCGCCAGCCTGGCTGGCATCCCCCCCGATGAGGCGGACCACCTGCTTGGCGAGCTGACCAGAGTGCACGTTCTCAACGAGCACGCCGTCGACCGGTTCGCCTTCCACGACCTCCTGCGCGCTTACGCCATCGAACAGGGCTGTGCCTACGACAGCGATACGGATCGGCAAGCCGCCCTGCGGCGAGTACTTGACTACTATCTGCGTACCGCTCATGCGGCTGCGGTGCTGCTGAACCCGTGCCGGGACGTTGTGCCCCTGACCCTGTTCTCGCCCGAAGCCATGCCAGGCAGTCTCACTGACCACCGGCAGGCCCTGGCGTGGTTCAAAGCCGAGCATGCAGTGATGCTGGCGGCTATCGCGCAGGCAGCGAAGGCAAGGTTCGACGACCACGTGGGTCAGCTCACCTGGAGTCTGGCGGACTATCTTGACCGCTGCGGGCACTGGCATGACTGGGCTACCACCCATCGCACCGCGCTGGCCGCCGCAAGACGAGCGGGTGACCCGGCCTGCCTGGCCCGGGCCCACCGAGGCCTCGGCCGCGCGTGCACTGAGCTCGGCGCCTACCAAGATGCGCGCGGCCACCTCCGGCGTGCCGTCGATCTCTACCGGCAACTCGGCGACATCGCCGGCCAAGCCCGCACCCATCTTGCCCTAGCCCGGGTATGGGAGTATCAGAGCCGGCACGGTCCAGCGCTCGACCACGCACAAAAGGCCCTGAACCTATTCCGGGCTGCGGGCCACCAGGCGGGCCAGGCTAGCGCCCTCAATACGGTCGGCTGGCACCGCGCCCACCTGGGCACCTACGGGCCGGCTCTCAGCGACTGCCAGCAAGCCTTGGTGCTGTACAGCCAGCTCGGCGACAGGCGCGGCGAGGCCGTCACGAATGACAGCCTCGGCTACATACACCACCAGCTCGGCAACAGCGCCCGCGCCCGCGCCTGCTACCAAGACGCCGTGGACCTATTCCAGGACCTCAGCGATCGGCACAACCAGGCCAGCACGCTCATCCGCCTGGGCGACACCTGCAACGCTGCCAGCGACCCCGCAACGGCCCGCATCGCCTGGCAGAAGGCCCTGGTCATGCTCGGCGAGCTAAACCACCCTGACGCCGAAATCGCCCGCGCCAAACTTGGTCTGCCTCGAACCCACATCGCCAGAAAAGGCAGGCAGCCCTCGACAAGTGCGGGGGCCTGAACCGAGCCTGCGTCCCGTTGCGTGCTCACATCTTGGCTCAGGCACGCCCAGCGTCTCAGTCTCCGCTCGCCGGTCCACAGACCTCACCCGGGACGCGACCCAAGCAGGACCGCGGCCCGACGGCGCTCGCTGAAGTTCCCCAGTTCTGCCAGATCAGGACGGTGCCCGCCCTTCCGCCTCCGCTGCGCTGGCCGAGGCCGCCCGGCTGCGCGACCAGGGAATTCGGCAGATTCCGGTAGCTGCCGAGGCGTTCCCCTAAGCGGAGGTCGCAGTTGGCCGGATTCTGGCTGGTTGCCTACAGCTTTCCGCTAACGCAGAAGTCGAATCCCGCCTGGCGAGCAGCGTCACAGCTAGGAACAGTTAACCCAGTTGAACACCCAGCTGTTACCACCGCTGTTGGCGCTGCCCGCAAAGGCCATCTCGTGATGGTTATGGTCAAACATGATGATGTCGTCGTGGTCGAAACTCGCAACGCCGCGGAAGTTCACGCCGTCGCGCGAGGCCTCAGCGTCCACGACTGTGAAAGGGTCGAACTTCTCAAGGCCAATTCCGGCTGAAAGGCCGCCTTCTGGGAGCTCCGTAATATTTTCCGCAGTCGAGCCGTCGAAAGGGCTGAAGGACACAGCCGTAAAGAACTTGGCGCCTGTAAACTCGTTTTTCACAAACAAGTCATAAGCGCCTTGTACGTGAAATGTCTCGGCCGTGAATTTCTGACCGGCGGTAGCGGACACGGGGAGAGGCACGAAACGGTCGAAGGGGCCATTGATGAGTTCGTACCACGCCTGATGGCTGGCGACCCCGACGTTCTCTTCGCCGACCGCCGTTCCGTCCTGGACGAGCGTGCCAGTGTTAAAGCCACCCAGCCCGACCCAGTTGCTGTTCATAACCGGATTGGGACACGGCGTGCTGTCATAGTGCGGCTCCACCCAGGTTGAGAAAACATCCTGGTAAGTGCGACACGTAGAGCACTGTGTGGCCATGTTTCCCGCCCAGTGATCGTTAATCACGGTGGGGACACCCGGCACACTGCTGGGAGGATGAATGCTGACCAGGTACCTCGGCGGAGTGATGAAATGACCCTTGCTTACCAGGGAGACCCAGGTCCGCAGGGCCTGTCCCCCCGAGGGTTTTGGCGGATAGTGGTACGCAGCAAGCTGCCTATCGGAGGCCTTCAGCGGGTTGAAGCTCTTTGGCGCGATTGTGACGACCGTTCGCAGGCCATTAACGTCGTAGACGTAAGCCCTGCCCCCTCCGGGAAGCCGCTGTATGTATTTCAGCGGGAAGATACTTTCCCCGCATCGTATGAGAAAAGATTTGGAAGCAACATACGCGTCAAAGGATCGATCGCAAGACCGCGGCACATTCGCGTGCGACGCGCCGACCTTGAATGCTGTGACACCGCCCGACGCAGGCACGGCCACAGATAGCGTAAGCCCAATCAACCCGGCCGTAAATGCCGCTACTACAGAGTATGACCTCAGCCGAAGCACAGCCGCCTCCTCGAATCGGTCATCCGCCAACGCCCGCCACCCAATGCTACCTCTGTGCCATGCAGGGCGGCCTTGCGTTGCGTGCTGGTTTCCTGGCCGCAAGCGTGTCACGCGCCGGTGGCGTTTCGGTGGCGCCAGGGTGGCGCCGCGGCCTGCGGGCGTGTCACCGTGATCAGGTGCCGGGAGATTTAATGACGCTCCCATGGTCGCCCGAACCACGATTTGGTAATGCGCTACCTGCGATTTGGCAAAGCCACGGCCTGGCCGCGGCTGGGAACGAAGCGGGAATCACCAGCGCTCACGAGGGCATTCCGCCGCTCTAGCCTGCTCACCTATGCGCGGCCTTCACCTGCAGAAACACGGAAGTGCCCTGGTGGCGGGGGATGTGGATACATTCCTGGGGTCGGGCGCAAAGGTCACTCTCCTGCGTCGGTGCTGGCCGATGCCCAGGCGATCACGCGGCAGACGGTCCGGTAGAACGCTTCCACGCCGAGCCGTAGATGCTCCTCTGGTGTGTCCTCCTCCCGGGCGTGGGAGATTCCCCTGGCGGATGAAGCGAACAGCATCGCCGTGGGGACGAGCTGCGCCATCGGGGTCGCGTCGTGCAGGGCCCAGGACGGCAGTACCCGCTCTTGCCCGGTGAGTTCCGCGCAGACCTCACGCACTACGTTCACGAGCTCGTCCGCGAACGGCTGCGGGCGCGCCCGGAAGACCGGCTCCCACGTGACGACGCATCCCTCCGCCCTGGCGGCCTCATGGGAGGCACGCTGGACCTCCCCTAGCATTGCTTCCAGCGCACCGGCGTCCGGGTGACGCTGGTCCACGAGGATGGCCGTTTCTCCGGCCACCGCGGTAACGATGCCTGGCCGCAACCAGGCCGTGCCCACCGTTCCCACGCCCTGGTGGCGCACGGCCGACTCGCGGACGGCCAGCGCCGTGGCTGCGGCGGCCAAGAACGCATCCCGGCGCATGTCCATCGGGGTCGAGCCCGAGTGCGCTGTCTGCCCGCGGAAGGTCACCCGGTGACGCTCGGCGCCAACAGTTCCGGACACCGCACCGATCGGCAGGCCCTCCCTTTCAAGCACCGGCCCCTGCTCAATGTGCGCCTCCAGGTATGCCCGGGCGCCGCGGGTCTCCTGCCGCGCCTCCTCCAGGCGATCGAGAAGGACGCCGTGCTCCGGGACCACGTCACCGAGCCGCAAGCCCCTGGCATCGGCTAGGTCGCGGACTTCGGCCACGTTCAGCGTTCCCGCCACGGCAGAAGAGCCGAACAGGCTGTGCCCGAACCTGGCGCCTTCCTCGTCCGCCCATTCGACCAAGGCGAGCGTGCAAGGCAGCGGTCCACTCGCTGCCAGGCTGCGAAGAACCTCCACCGCACACATGACGCCATAGGCGCCGTCGAGCCAGCCACCGTCCGGGACCGAGTCCAGGTGCGAGCCGATGATCACGATCCCGCTGTCGTCACCGCGCAGCCGCGCCCACTGGTTGCCCGCCGCGTCCGTCCGGACAGTCACCGGAAGCCCTTGCAGTTGCTCCCGCAAAAACGCGCGCGCCCTTTGCCAGACACCGGTCCAGGCGACCCGCTGGGCTCCCGCCTCGTCGCTGGTCAGCTCCGCCAACTTGCGCAACATCGCCACGACGCGCGCCCCGTCAGGGCCGGCGTCCCGAGGAAGACCGGAACTCGCCACTGTCAGAGCTTCTCCCGAACCAAACCGCGCTGGCGCCACTCCAGCCCTTTCGGCGCGCCAGGCCTAGCGCCAGTGCCTGCCGAACTGCACACTCGCACAATAGCCCCCGGGCTGAAGACCGGCGGATGAGCGCCGGTTCCGCGGCATCTGCCCTCAGCTGCCAGTGCACTCCCCGCCCATCCCCTGACCGGCCCGGCCGCGTCAAGCAGGGCGGGATCGCAGGCATCGACCGGGCGCGATTGAGGGCAACGCCACCGCATTTCCGTGCCGCTACAGCGGACGCCGAAAGGGGCCTGGCCGCCACCTGGAGGGTGCTGGAGAACACGACCTTGGCGATGTCGTTCATGGGTGTCGCGATCGGGTGGTTGGAGGTGGGCCAGGTCTTGGCCATGCCCTGGTAGGTGACCCGGCCCATGATGTGGGTCCCCGCCTGCCGCAGCCGGCTGACGAAGTAGTCCTCCTGCTGCTGATCTGTTATCTGTTCCATCACACGCCAAAGCTCGGTGTCCTCGTCGCAGCTGTAGCCGTCGAGCGAGACCCAAAACTGCAGAACCACCTGCCGCATCTGCCACCTCCATCCGTTCCCGCCCGCGCTGGAACGGTTCCAGCGCGGGCGTGGCGGCCCTATGGCCGTTCAGGCGGCTAACCGCCCGAAGTCAGCCCCTTGCGGTCAGGGTGCGGTCCGCGCGGCCAGGTAGCCGGTGAGGTTGCCGAGCATCTCGGTGACCCCTTCCCTGCGCAGCGACGGCGCCTGCGGCCCGTCGATGCCGTCCAGGTAGGCACCCTGCTCGGTGAGGGTCAGCGCGGTGCCGTCACCGCTTTTGGCGAACTCGATGGTGGTCACCGACACCGAGATCCGCGCGTCGCCTGCGTACATCTCGTAGGCGTAGATGATCCGCTGGTCCGGCACGATGTCGTAGTAGCGGGCGTCGTAGCGGTAGGTCGTGCCATTCATCGTGAACCCGAACCGCTCCCGCCCGCCGACCCGGAAGTCGAACTCGCTGGTCCCGGCCTCGCCGCCGGCCGGCTCGATGTCGCCGGTGTCGCCCCAGGCGTTCTTGGCCTCGGCCGAGGCGAACGCGGCGAATACCCGCAACGGCGCCGCCGGGTAGGTGCGCTCGATCGTGAACGTGTCGTGGATGACGGAACGCGCAGTCACCGGGCCTCCTTTGATGGATCGCTCTTCTGGGTGCGGGTACCAGCTGGGCCCGGGCCGGCAGTGCCGGCCAGGTAGTCGCCGAGCCGGTCCAGGCGCCGCTCCCACAGCGTGCGCCGCCCGGCGATCCAGGACTCGGCCGAGCGCAGCGCGGCGGGGTTGATGCTGCAGGTGCGGGTCCGGCCGGTCTTCTGCGTCCGGACCAGGCCGCTGGCCTCCAGCACCTGCACATGCTGCAAGACGGCGGCCAACGACATGGCCAGCGGCCTGCCGAGCTCGCTGACCGAGGCCGGCCCCTGGCTGAGGCGCACCACCATGACCCGCCGGCCCGGGTCGGCCAGCGCATGGAACACCCGGTCCAGGTCCGCAGCTTGGTCAAGCATACACTTGAGTATTGCCGCGGGCGCCTTGATAGTCAAGCAATTGCTTCAGCATCGGCCTGCCCGCCCGGCAGCCATCAGGCTTTTTGATCTTCAGGGGAGCGTGGCGGCAGCAGGATCAGCCTCGCAGGCCCGGACCCGGACACGTGACAGCCACGGACCCGGCCTCCGTGGCGTGGCCCGGCCGCGAACGCGAAAGACGTGGCGGTGCGGCGAACACGGCGGTGGCCACGCCAGGTGCGTTCATGCTCTCGTGCAGTTCGGCTGGCACCGGCCGACGAACAACAGGCTCACATGCTGTCAAGGACTGCTAATGATGCGCTACCGAGCGCGTGCGTACGATCCAAGCGAAAGACCGCCAGCGGCCTCATCGCCGCCGGTAGCTCTCTATCAGCCCCATGACAGCCTCCCGCACAGGAGACCGGCCATGACCGTCGAGTTCGGCCTCGCGCTCGAGAACTTCACGCCGGAACGCAAGAGCCCAAGCATGCACACCGTCGTGGAGTACTCCATTGCCGCAGAGAAGCTCGGCTTCGCCTCGCTGTGGGCTTGGGATCACATGTTTCTCGGTGCACGGCGGCCATTTCCGTTCCTCGACGCGCTTACCACGCTGAGCATGGTGGCGGCGCGGACCCTCCGGATCAAGCTGGGCACCGGCGTTCTTGTGCTGCCCATCCGCGAGCCGGCCGTGCTGGCCAAGGCGACAGGGACGCTCCAGGTAGCCAGCGGGGGGCGGCTCGTGCTGGGCCTGGCCGCAGGCTGGTACGAGCGGGAGTTCGAGGCGACCGCCGTGCCGTTCAAGGGCCGCGGCAGGGTCTTCGAGCGCAACCTCGACATGCTCTACCGGCTCTGGGAGGAGGACGATCTCAGCGGTGAGTGGGATGGCCGCGTGCTCAGGCACGTCCGCATGCTGCCCCGTCCTGAGCCCCGGCCGCAGGTGCTGATCGGCGGCTATGTGGACCGCGTGCTCAAGCGCGTCGCGACCCGCGGCGACGGCTGGATTACCTACTTCTATACCGCCAGCGCGTTCGCCCGGTCCTGGGCAAAGATCCGCCAGTTCGCCGAGGAAGCAGGACGCGACCCCGGCGCGCTGCGCAACGCGGCGCAGTTGCCGTTGTGCATCGGCTCTTCGTTCGAGAGTGCCACCCGCCATGCGTTCGAATACGTGGGGGAATACTTCGATACACCGGCGTGGAGTGAGTCGTCCGCGGACAGCGCGATCCGGGGCACGCCCGGGCAGTGCGCCGAGCAGATCGCGGCGCACATTGAGGCGGGCGTCCAGCATCTGGTGTTCTGCCCGTTCGATTATGCGGCTGAGCAGGTACAGCGCCTGGCCACCGAGGTCTTGCCGCTGCTGGGCCGTGTCCCTTGGGGAGCAGCGTGATGGGCGTCACGACGTTCCGTGAGGCCCGGAGGGAACTCGAAGACACCGAGCGGGTGGTCGCCGACAAGCGGATGAGCGCCGCCGAGGCGGTGTCTCTCGTCCACGGCGGCGACCATGTCGCGATCGGCGGGACCCTCTACTCGCGGACGCCGATGGCGCTGTTGTTCGCGCTGCTGAAGCGGCGCCCTCAGCGCTTGACTTTGTCCCGGCCTCTCGCCTGCTACGAAGTTGAGCTGTTTCTGGTTACCGGCGCCGTGGAGCGGATCGTCACGAGCTGGGTTGGCATCGGGCTGCCGTGGGGCCTGGCACCCATCTTCCGGCAGTACGTCGAGACGGGGGCAGCGAGCTACGAGGAGTGGAGCCATCTCGCGATGGGGCTGCGCTACAAGGCGGGGGCGATGGGCGTGCCCTTCCTGCCCGCGCTGAGCATGCTCGGCTCCGACCTCGCAAGCTCGGTGGGGCTGCGGACTGTCGCATGCCCCTACACGGGCGAACGGCTCGCCGCCTTCCCCGCGCTCAATCCCGATGCCGCCCTCATCCACGTGCATCGCGCCGACATGTTCGGCAACGCCCAGGTCGATGGATACCGCCACATGGATGCCGACATGGCCCGTGCGGCGCGCAGGGTCATCGTCAGTGCCGAGCGCATCGTGAGCCCGGAGGAGATCAGCGCGCAGCCCGGGGCAACGATGCTGCCGCACTTCGTGGTCGATGCGGTGGTTGAGGCGCCACACGGGGCTTACCCGCACGAGTGCTACGGACTCTATGAGGCCGACGTGGAACACTTCGACGCCTACGTCCGGTCGGTTCGGAAGCACGGAGTGGACGCGGCGCGGCGGTATGTCCAAGTGCACGTGGACGGTCATCGCGACTTCGCCGCGTTCCTGGGCGAAGTGGGCGTGGAACGGCTGGCGGCCCGGGCGGCGGCGGCGGCGAGGCTGACGCCCCGATGAACGCGGTCACCGCCGAAGAAGTGATGGCGATCACCGCCAGCCGGCTGCTCGCGGACCACAAGGTGGTGTTCGCCGGGGTCGGGATGCCGCTGCTCGCGTCGGCTGTCGCGCGCCGGCGCCAGGCGCCGAACCTCACGATCGTGCTCGAGGGTGGCATCATCGGCACCCGCCTGCTGCCCGGGCACCTGCCGATCTCCACCAATGAGATGAGGGCTGCCTACGGCGCCCAGATGCTCACCGACATCACCGACGTTTTCCTGTTCGCCCAGCGGGGGTACTTTGACTACGGTTTCCTGGGCGCTGCGCAGGTTGACCAGCACGGAAACATCAACACCAGCATCATCGGCAATCCTCTGCACCCCAACGTCAGGCTTCCGGGCAGCGGCGGCGCCAACGACATCTCGTCGCTGTGCAACGAGATCTTCATCGTCACCCAGCATGAGCCGAGGCGCTTTGTCGAGCGGGTCGACTTCATCACCAGTCCCGGCTACCTGTCCGGGTACCGCACCCGCGAGCGGGCGGGCCTGGTGTTCGGCAGGATCGGCGCTGTCGTGACCGACCTCGCCCTGATGGACTTCGAGCCGGACAGCCGCCGCATGCGGTTGCGCGGGCTGCAGCCGGGGGTCAGCGCCGAGCAGGTGCAGCGGCACACCGGGTTCGAGCTGGCGGTGCCGGACGACGTCGAGGAGCTGCCGCCACCGTCGGTGGAAGAACTTCAGATCTACCGCGCGCTGCGCGGCGATCCGCCCCCCTCGCCACCTGACGGCGAGACCCCGGTTTCGCCCCCCCGGCCGTCAGCCGCCGCCGGAAGCGCCCCCACCGCCAGGCGGCCAGCATGAGCGCCCAGCCCTCCCGCCGCCTCGGGCTGATGATCCCCTCGTCCAACACGATGATGGAGGCGGACTTCGCCCGCGGCGCCCCGCCCGGCACCTCGGTGCACACGGCGCGAATGTTCATGCGGGACACCACGCCCGAGGGAGAGAACCGGATGCTGGACGAGTTCGCGCTCCCCGCCGCGCGCGACCTCGGCACCGCCCGCCCCGACGTCGTGGTATTCGGATGCACGAGCGCGGGTGCCCTGCGGGGCAGCGACTTCGACGCCGGGCTCTGCCGGCGGATCAGCAGGGTGACCGGCGCGCCGACGGTGTCGACGATCCGCTCGGTACGGGAGGCCATCGAGGCATGCGGCGCGGCCCGCATCGGCGTGATCACACCCTACGTTGATGAGCTGAACGAGAAGATAAAGGAGAGCATCGAGGCCGGCGGGGTCGAGGTGGCGAGGATCGCTGGCCTCGGCATAACTGAGAACTTCGCGATCGCCCGGGTAACCCACGACGACATCGTGGACTTCGCAACCCGCGCGCTGGGCGACCTCGCCGCCAGCGGGTCCATCGACCTGGTCTTCGCGTCGTGCACCAATTTCGGCGCGATGGCGGCGAGAGGCGCCATCGCCGGCCGTCTGCGCCTGCCGGTGGTCACCAGCAACCAGGCAGTGCTCGCGGCAGCCCTTGCCCGGCTGGATGCGGCCGTGGCCTGAGGTTCGGCTCCCGAGCCCGGAAGGGGATGGATGGTTTCCGCGCCATTCGACTACGTTGCCGTGGGCAGCTACGACGAGGCCGTGCATCAGCTTGCCCGGTTTGGCGACGATGCCAAGATCATCGCCGGCGGGCAGAGCCTGCTTCCCATGCTCAACCTGCGGCTGGCGAAGCCGGCGGTGCTCATCGACATCAACGGGGCAGACCAGCGGGAGCCGAGCGTCGAAGGGGACCTGCTCCGTCTCCCGGCCCTGACCCGACACCGCACCCTGCTGGAACACCGGCTGGTGCGACGGCACTGCCCGCTGGTTGCCGACGCGGTCCGGTACGTAGGCAACGTGCGCGTCCGCAACCGGGGCACGATCGGCGGCAGCCTCGCGCACGCGGACCCGGCCGCGGAGATAGGCTCCTGCGCCCTCGTCCTCGGGGCGCAGGCATTGACGCGGGGGGGCGGCGGGCAGCGGGTGGTTCCCGTTCGCGACCTGTTCGTCACCTACTTGACCACCGCACTGGACCAGTCGGAGGTCATCACCGACGTTCTCATCCCGGTTATCCGCCCGCGCCAGGGCTGGTCCTTCCAGGAAATGGTGCGCCGCACGTCGGACTTTGCCATCGTCGCCGTGGCCGCGCGGGTCGATCTCGACGAGCAGGCCGACTTCGTCGCCTCGGCAGAGGTGGCCCTGGCCGGAGTCACCGACCGGGTGGTGCTCGCCGCGCCGGAACTCCTCGCGGGGCTGGCGGGCACCGCCGCTTGCGAGGAAACCGTCGCCGGGGTTGCCGCCGCGATCGCGGAGAGCGTCGACCCCAGCAGCGATGTGCAAGCGTCCGGCGACTACCGGCGGCGGCTGGTGCGCGTGCTCAGCACCCGCGCGCTGCGGGAAGCCTTCGGCAGGGCGACGGGAGCCGCGGCATGACCATGCGCAATCTGCTGCTGGCGGTCAACGGCAGGGACCATCATGTGTGGGCCGCGCCGTCCGCCAGCTTGCTCGACGTCCTGCACGACGAACTCGGCTTGGCGGACGTGCGTTACGGCTGCGGGGAGGGTGTCTGCGGCACCTGCACGGTGCTGCTCGATGGCGACCCCGTCAGCGCCTGCCTGATGCTGGCCGTGCAGGCGGTGGGGCATCAGGTGGTCACGCTGCAAGGGCTGATGAGGCCCGGTGGCGCGATGCACCCTATCCAGGAGTGCTTCCTGCGGCTCGGCGCCTCGCAGTGCGGATTCTGCACTCCCGGCATGGTGCTTACCGCCCTCGACCTGGTGCGCCGGTGCGGACGGCCCACCCGGGACGAGATCCGCTACGCCCTGGTCGGCAACCTGTGCCGCTGCACCGGCTACACCAAGATCCTCGACGCGGTCGAGGAGTACGCGGCGGTGGCGGAGCCGCCGGGCGGCGAGAGCGCGGCGCCATGACGGTCGTGGAGCAGCCCTCGCTGACGCGGGGTGAGCCAGGCACGGGTTACCGGGTCGTGGGGACCTCGCCGGCGCACCATGACTTCGTCGACAAGGTCAAGGGATCGCTGCGTTACGCTGCCGACTGGCGGCTGCCGGGCATGCTGGCGGGCCGGGTCGTGCGCAGCCAGGTGCCGTGTGCGCGCATCGTCTCCATCGACGTGACCCGGGCGCGGGCGCTGGCTGGCGTGGCCGCCGTGCTCATCGCGGCGGACGTTCCCAGCAACCGGATCGTCGAGCTGGCCAGCGGCGGGCTCGCCGAACTCGAGGTGGCGATGCCGGTGCTCGCCACCGGCCGGGTTCGCTACCTCGGCGAGCCCGTCGCGCTGATCGCTGCCGCGTCCCAGCAGATCGCCGACGAGGCCGCGGACCTGGTGTCGGTCGAGTACGAAGAGCTGCCAGGGGTCTTCGATGTTGAGACCGCCCTGGCGGACGGCGCGCCACGGGTGCACGAGGCGGGCAACACCCTCGTCACCTGGGAGATCCACAGCGGCGAGGTTGGCACTGCGCTGGCGGCTGCCGACGTCGTGGTGGAGGGAGAGTACCGGACCCAGCACGTGGAGCACGCCTACCTCGAGCCTGAGGCCGGAGTGGGCTGGGTGGAGAACGGCGTGGTCACCTTGCGGGTGTCGACGCAGGTGATCGACCATGCCGCGGCAATCGCCGGGATCCTCGGGCTGCCCTTGAGCAAGGTACGGGTGATCGCCGCCTACATGGGCGGCGGTTTTGGCGGCAAAGAAGACATGACCGTCGAGCCCTACCTGGCGCTCCTCGTCTGGCACACGGGCCGGCCGGTCCGGATGATCTGGGACCGCCAGGAATCGCTGCTCGCCAGCACCAAGCGGCACCCGTTCATCATGCGCTACCGGACCGGTGCGCGCAGTGACGGGACGATCACCGGGCAGCAGGTCGAGATCCTCGGGGACGCCGGTGCTTACCCCTGCCTGTCCCCCCGGGTACTCTTCGCGGCCGCCGCGCTCGCCTGCGGGCCATATCGGGTCCCGAACGCCAGGATCGTGTCCAGCGCGGTCTTTACCAACAACGTGCCAGCGAGCGCGTTCCGGGGTTTCGGGGCCATGCAGGTGGTGTTTGGCTACGAGTCACAGATGGACATGATCGCCGAGCGGCTTGGCCTGTCCCGCACCGAGGTACGGGAACGCAACTTCCTCGCCAAAGGCGATGAGATCCCGACCGGGGAGCGGCTGGCCACGAGCGTGGAAGTGGGAGAGTCGATGCGCCGCGCGCTGGCGATGCTCGGCGAGCCGCCCCAGCCGTCGGGCCCGGGAAAGCGCGCCGGCCGGGGGGTCGGCTGCAACCGTCACCCTTACGGCCGCGCCATCTGGTTCCGTGACCGGGCCTCGGCCTGGCTCACCCTTCAGGCCGATGGCACCATGCTGATCCGGAGTGGCATCACCGATCTTGGGGCGGGGCAGGCGGCAAGCCTCTGCCAGATAGCCGCCGAAATACTTGGTGTTCCGCTGGACGGCATCAGCATCTACATCGGCGACAGCGCGCTCAATCCGCCCGCCGGCGGCACGTTTGCAACCCGCCAGCTCTACATGTCGGGCAACGCTGTGCTGAAGGCGGCGCGTGAGCTGCGTGACCGGATTGCGCCGGTGGCCGCCGAGATGCTGGGGCTGCCGCCCGGTGAGCTCGTCTTCGCGGATGGCACGGTATCGCCGAGGCGCCGGCCGGAAGACGTGGCCGCCACGGTGAGCCCAAGCCTTACCCTCGCCGAGCTCGCGGCCGCCTGCGAGCGGCGTGGGGTCCACACCTCGCACCTGTCGGTCTGGCGGGCTGAGGCGGGCTCTTTCGACCCGCGGACCGGCCAGGGCGACACCTTCCCCGACTACACCTACGGCACGCACGCCGCCGACGTTGAGGTCGACGTCGAAACCGGGCAGGTCACGGTGTTGCGTTATGCCGCCTGTCACGACGTGGGCCGCGCGATCAACCCGATGCGGGTGCAGGGCCAGCTTCAGGGCGGCGCGGTTCAGGGTCTTGGCTACGCGCTCACCGAGGATCTCGCGATCGAAGACGGTTACCCCCAGTCGGGGCTGTTCGCCAGCTACCTCACCCCCAACTCCTGCGACTTCCCCGACGTGCAGGTCGACGTCATCGAGAGCGGCGAGGGCAAGGGGCCGCTCGGTGCCCGCGGGATCGGCGAGCCGCCGATCGGGAACGTCGCCGCCACCATCGCGAGCGCGATCCACGACGCCATCGGAGTCCGCCCGACCCAGCTGCCGATGACTCCCGAGCGGGTGGCCGCGCTTCTGGACGGTCCCGCCCGCCGCGGGCCCGGCGGCCGGGACCACCCGGGGTGAGTCCCACCGGGCGTGGCCTGCCAAAAGACCCTGTGTTCCATGAGCAATGCCTGACATACTGGCGGTCTGGCATCCGCGGCTAAGGTGAGACAACACACGCTGCACCTGGAGTCCCGAAGAACTCCCTGGCGCGGACAGGCCCACGCCCATCACCAGGAGGACGGTGTGAGCAGGCGCACCTACGGAGGTCCCCTCGTCGATCTCTCCGGTGCGGCGGACCTGCACTGCCACCCGTACCCGGATCTGTTCCCGCGGCTGGCCGACGACTTCGACATCGTCCGGGCCGCGCGGGATGCCGGCATGAAGGCGATCGTGCTCAAGTGCCACCACGAGAGCACGGTGTCCCGGGCCTACCTGGTGCAGCGGGTGATCCCCGGGATCCGGGTCTATGGGGGCATCGTCCTCAACTACTACGTAGGAGGGCTGAACCCGGCCGCCGTTGAAGCTTCCCTGCGGCTGGGGGGCAAGGAGGTGTGGATGCCCACCGTGGATGCGGGCTACCACGCCGAGGTGCACGGCGGGACGGGTGGCTATGACGCCCAGGAGGGCGGCCGGAGCCAGGCAGAGGGCATCTGGGTAGCCGACCGGGACGGAAAGCTGTGCCCGGAGGTCAAGGAGGTGCTCGAACTCGTTGCCGAGCATGGGGCGATCCTCGGCACCTGCCACCTGGCTCCGCGGGAGATCGTAGCCCTGGTCCGTGAGGCGCGGTCGGTGGGAGTCGAGAAGATCGTCATCACTCACCCCTACTTCCGTGTGCCCAACATTGACCCCGGCACCCTGGAGGAGGTGGCCAGGCTGGGTGCTATGCCCGAGTTCGGCTACTGCACGGTGTCACCCGCGTGGCAGTACGCGACCGTGAACAAGATTGCGGAGAGTGTCGACCGCATCGGCGCCTCGCGCTGCCTGCTCGTCTCCGACACCGGCCAGCGGCACAACCCGCTGCCGTCCGAGGCCCTGCGGATCTTCGCCCAGACCGTGTTCGAGAAGGGGGTGCCCCTCGACAAGGTCAGGCAGATGATCACGCAGAACCCGCTGCAGCTTCTTGACGTGGATTCCGAGCCGGGGCCGGCCGAGGAGGACATCGCCTGGGCCCGCGGCCTGGCCGAGGATCCCTGCGCCGTGCCCTCTGCCGGTCACCTGGGTTGATCTTGTGACCTCCCGGCGCGGGCGAAGCCACCA
>Ga0126378_10001595_pt1 | contig 16806 bp, 24 predicted proteins | sample PanSoiMetPlot_23_FD_92587 | JGI IMG/M metagenome (GOLD analysis project Ga0126378, IMG submission 92587) | Tropical forest soil microbial communities from Panama - MetaG Plot_23 | ecosystem: Environmental > Terrestrial > Soil > Tropical forest > Bulk soil | place: Panama | collected 2016-02-17
CCGCAAGGTCAGAGAAGGCCTCGTGGTCAGCGACAAGATGGACAAGACCGTCATCGTGCAGGTGGAGGACCGGGTCAAGCACCCGAAGTACGGCAAGGTCATCCGCCGGACGAGGAAGTACGTGGCGCACGACGAGGAGAACGCTTGCGGCATTGGCGACCGGGTCGTGCTGGCGGAGACCAGGCCGCTGTCGGCCACGAAGCGGTGGCGCGTGGCCAGGATCGTGGAGAAGGCGAAGTAACACCATCACCCCCGCGCTGGGCGGCAATGGCCCAGGCAGCGCAGACAAAGTAAGCAGGAGTGGACGTGATCCAGCAGGAGTCGCGGCTCAAGGTCGCCGACAACACCGGTGCCAAGGAGCTCTTGTGCATCCGCGTGCTCGGCGGATCGGGCCGGCGATACGCGGGCATCGGCGACGTCATCGTGGCCACCGTCAAGGACGCCCTGCCTGGCGCGGGCGTCAAGAAAGGTGACGTCGTGAAGGCGGTCGTCGTGCGCACGCGCAAGGAGCGGCGGCGCGGCGACGGCTCGTACATCCGCTTCGACGAGAACGCGGCGGTCCTCATCAGGGACGGCGGGGACCCGCGCGGCACCCGCATCTTCGGGCCTGTGGGCAGGGAACTGCGCGAGAAGCGGTTTATGAGGATCATCTCGCTCGCGCCGGAGGTGCTGTGATGGCGAAGAAGGCACGTGGCATGAAGATAAAGAAGGGCGACAGGGTCGTCGTGATTGCGGGGAAGGACATTGGCCGCGAGGGCACCGTGATCCAGGTCTATCCGGAGAACCAGCGCGTGCTCGTTCAGGGCGTCAGCATGATCAAGAAGAACACGAAGGTGAACTACCAAGGACGACGGGGGGCCAAGGAAGGCGGCATCGTCCACCAGGAAGCCCCGATCCACGTGAGCAACGTCGCCCTCATCGACCCGGAGTCGAAGAAGCCAGCGCGGGCCGGCTACCGGTTCGACGGCGAGAAGAAGGTCCGGGTCATCCGGCCAAGCGGTAAGGACATCTGATGGCTGCGACCAAGACATCCGAGGCGAGCGAGGGCGGCGGCACGGCCACCGCGGTCGCCGAGGCAGTGTCGCCTCGGCTCCTTGAGCGCTATAAGAACGAGATCGCGCCCGCGCTGCGCGAGGAGTTCGGCCTCGCTAATGTCATGCAGATTCCCACACTGACCAAGATCGTGGTCAACATGGGCGTCGGCGAGGCCGCTAGGGACGCGAAGCTGATCGAGGGCGCGGTCAGGGACCTGACGCTGATCACCGGCCAGAAGCCGGCCGTCTCCAGGGCACGAAAGTCGATCGCGCAGTTCAAGCTCAGGGAGGGCATGCCGATCGGCGTGCACGTGACGCTCCGCGGCCGGCGGATGTGGGAGTTCTGCGACCGGTTGCTCTCACTGGCGCTGCCGAGGATCCGCGACTTCCGCGGGCTCGACACCCAGTTCGACGGCAGCGGCAATTACACGTTCGGCCTGACCGAGCAGCTGATGTTCCACGAGATCAACCCCGATCAGGTGGATAGGCAGCGCGGGATGGACGTCACCCTGGTCACCACGGCGAGCAACGACGAGCAGGGCCGTTCGCTGCTGCGACGGCTCGGCTTCCCATTCAAGGAGAGCTAAGTAGTGGCGAAGAAGAGCCTGATCGCCAAGGCGGGGCGCAAGCCGAAGTTCGAGGTGCGCGCCTATACGAGGTGCTCGCGGTGCGGGCGGCCGCGGTCCGTGTACCGCAAGTTCGGCCTGTGCCGGATCTGCTTCAGGACCATGGCGCACCGCGGTGAGCTGCCTGGCATCACGAAATCAAGCTGGTAGCCGCCAGGCAGCGGCACCGGCAACAGGAAGAAGTCCGAGCGAGCGCGCGAGCGCCTGCCGGAAGACCGAAATGGGCGCTCCGGCGCCCGCCGACTACGTCGCAGGTCCGCGTCGTCGGCCCGGGATCGACCCGGGCCGCGCAGGGGAAACCACGACGAGGAGGGGCCATCAGGCCATGACTATGACCGACCCGGTCGCGGACATGCTGACTCGTCTGCGCAACGCCAATTCCGCCTACCACGATGCGGTCACGATGCCGCACTCGAAGATCAAGGTGCACATCGCCGAGATACTCCAGCAGGAGGGCTACATCGCCGGCTGGCGGGTCGAGGACGCAGAGGTTGGCAAGAACCTGGTGATCGCGCTGAAGTACGGCCCGTCGCGGGAGCGCTCGATCGCCGGTATCAAGCGCGTCTCGAAGCCAGGACTGCGGGTTTACGCGCGCAAGGACAACCTGCCGCGGGTGCTCGGCGGACTCGGCGTCGCGATCATCTCGACGTCGGGCGGCCTGATGACCGACCGGCAGGCCAAGAAGCAGGGCGTGGGCGGGGAAGTCCTCGCCTACGTGTGGTAGGGGAGCTGACGATGTCACGAATCGGACGGATGCCCGTCGTCGTGCCCGCCGGCGTGGACGTGACGATCAGCGGCCGTGACGTCACGGTGAAGGGCCCGAAGGGCACGCTCAGCCATGAGGTCGCGGTGCCTATCGAGGTCGTCCACGATGGCGGCGTGATCACCGTGACGAGGCCGTCGGACGAGGGCGAGATCAGGGCGCTGCACGGGCTCTCCCGCTCGCTGATCGCGAACATGGTCACGGGCGTGACCCAGGGGTTCTCCAAGACGCTGGAGATCGTCGGCGTCGGCTACCGCGTGCAGGCCAAGGGCAAGGACCTAGAGTTCTCGCTCGGGTTCAGCCACCCCGTGCTGGTCAGGCCACCGGAGGGCGTCGCGTTCCGGGTCGAGACGCCCACCAGGTTCGTGGTCGAGGGCATCGACAAGCAGCAGGTCGGCGAGGTCGCGGCGAACATTCGCAAGCTGCGCAAGCCCGACCCGTACAAGGGCAAAGGCGTGCGGTACTCCGGCGAGCAGATTCGCCGCAAGGCCGGAAAGGCTGGTAAGTAGGACATGGCCGGGACCAGGACGACTGCGCATGTGCGCAGCAGGAGCCGTACATCGGCGAGGGCTGCCGCGCGCACTAGGCGGCACCTGCGGGTACGCAAGAAGATCTCAGGCAGCGCGGCGCGACCAAGGCTGGTGGTGACCCGCTCGTCGAGGAACATCTACGCGCAGCTTGTCGATGACGTCGCCGGTCACACGCTGGTGTCGGCCTCTACCCTCGAGACCGATATCCGCCAGGCCGGCGGCGACAAGAAGGCGAAGGCGCAGCAGGTAGGCAAGCTGCTGGCCGAGCGCGCGGCGAGCGCGGGCATCTCCTCAGCGGTGCTTGACCGCGGTGGCAACGCGTACCACGGAAGAATCGCGGCGCTCGCCCAGGGCGCTCGCGAAGCCGGGCTGGCCGTGTGATGGCACAACGTAGCAACGAGAGAGGGACATTCTGATGGCACCACCTGCACGGCGCGGTACCGGTCCAGGCAGCGGCGGCGGCGAGCGGCGCGATCGGCGAGACGACCGCCGCGGCGGCGGGGCCGACAAGGGCACCGCGTACCTGGAGCGCGTCGTTACCATCAACCGAGTGGCCAAGGTCGTCCAGGGCGGCCGCCGCTTCAGCTTCACGGCGCTTGTCGTCGTCGGTGACGGCAACGGCATGGTCGGCGTCGGATACGGCAAGGCCAAGGAGGTGCCCGCGGCGATCGCCAAGGGCGTAGAGGCCGCCAAGAAGTCGTTCTTCCGGGTGCCGAGGATCGGCGGCACGATCCCGCACACGGTGACTGGGGAGGACACCGCCGGCGTAGTGCTGCTCAAGCCCGCGAGCCCTGGGACCGGCGTCATCGCCGGAGGCCCGGTCCGCGCAGTGCTTGAGTGCGCTGGAGTTCATGACGTGCTGTCGCGCTCGCTCGGCTCGTCCAACCCCATCAACGTGGTGCACGCGACCGTGGCGGCGCTGAAGGGACTGTCCAGGCCTGAGGAGATTGCCGCCAGGCGGGGCCTGCCGCTTGAGCACGTCGCCCCCGCGGCGATGCTCAGGGCGCGGGCCGCCGCGGCGACGGCGGCGGCTGCCGCCGAGCCCGGCAGCTGAGCGGGAGTATGAGATGGCAGAACTGAAGGTAACCCAGACAAAGTCAAAGATCGGCGGGACGAAGGCGCAGCGCGACTGCCTGCGCTCGCTCGGCCTGCACAGGATCGGAGATAGCGTCATCAAGGCCGACCGGCCGGAGTTCCGCGGCATGATCCATGTGGTTCGCCACCTGGTGGTCGTGGAGGAGGTGCAGTAGACATGGCGGACAAGAAAGCGCCGACCCCGCGAGCGCGCGGCGGCGCCGCAGGAACCGCGACTGGGACTGGCCAGCAGGAACAGCGTGGCGCCGCGGGCCTGAAGGTCCACCACCTGCGTCCGGCGCCTGGCGCGCACACTCCCAAGACCAGGGTCGGCCGCGGCGATGCCTCGAAGGGCAAGACCGCCGGGCGAGGCACCAAGGGCAGCAAGGCGAGGGACAACATCTCGCCCGCGTTCGAAGGCGGCCAGATGCCGTTGCACCGCAGGCTTCCGAAGCTGAAGGGGTTCTCCAACGCGAGGTTCAAGACCAGCTATCAGGTGGTGAACCTGGACCGGCTGGCCGCCTTGTATCCGTCGGGTGGCGAGGTCACGCCCGAGGATCTGGCTGCGCGCGGCGCGGTCAGGCGGGGCGAGCTCGTGAAGGTGCTCGGCTCCGGCGAGGCGGTCAGCGGGCTGCGCGTAACCGCGCACGCGTTCTCTTCCTCGGCTGTCGAGAAGATCACGGCGGCCGGGGGCACGACCACCCAGCTCTAGCCACCCGGCCGACGCCGATGTACCGCTGGCGGAGCCGTTTGCGCGCTGCGGGCGGCCAGCGTCGTTTTCCTGGGCGTGCGTCGCTGCCGGCGTCGCCGCATAGGATGCTGGCAGGCTGCCGGAGTGCTCTGAGCGCGTTAGACTTCGGCGTGCGTGTCGCACTTGACCGCGCCGCGACTCGGGAGCGGCAGATGACACTGACCCTTCGACCACAGGACGGCGCATGCTGACCGCGTTCTACCAGGCCTTCCGGACGCCGGACCTGCGTAAGAAGCTGCTCTTCACGCTCTTCATCATCGTGATCTTCCGGCTCGGGGCGTCGCTGCCGACGCCAGGGGTCTCAGAGACCGCGGTTGCCAGCTGCTTCAGCGGCGCGACCAAGGTCGGCATTCTCGGCCTGGTGAACCTGCTGAGCGGCGGCGCGCTGCTGCGCCTGACCGTGTTTGCCCTGGGCATCATGCCGTACATCACCGCGAGCATCATCCTGCAGCTGCTCGCCGTCGTGATCCCCAGGCTCGAGGCGCTGCGCCAGGAGGGCGCTTCGGGCACCGCGAAGATCACCCAGTACACCAGGTACCTGACGATCGGCCTGGCGATACTCCAGTCCACCGCGATCGTGGCACTGGCGGAAAGCGGCAACCTGCTTCCCGGCTGCACCGCGAACCTGATCCCGAACCGCAGCGTCTTCACGATCGCGACGATGGTGATCTGCCTGACCGCGGGCACCGCAGTGATCATGTGGCTCGGCGAGCTGATCACCGACCGGGGCGTCGGCAACGGCATGTCCCTGATGATCTTCACCCAGGTCATCGCCGTGATCCCCGGACAAATGAACCAGATCCTGCAGACCGAGGGCTCATTCATCTTCCTGCTCGTGCTCGGCGTCGGCGTGGCCATCGTGGCCGCCGTGGCCTTCATGGAGCAGGCACAGCGTCGGATTCCCGTGCAGTATGCCAAGCGGATGGTCGGCAGGAAGATGTACGGCGGCACCTCCACCTACATCCCGCTGAAGGTGAACCAAGCTGGCGTGATCCCGGTGATCTTCGCCTCGTCGCTGCTGTACATCCCTGCCCTGGCAGCGAACTTGTTCGGCAAGCGGACGGCGACGTCAGGCTGGACAGTCTGGGTGCAGACGCACCTGGTCAGGGGTGACGACGCGTACTACATGGGCGGCTTCTTCGCGCTGATCATCCTGTTTACGTACTTCTATGTCTCAATCACGTTCAATCCTGACGAGGTCGCCGAGAACATGCGAAAGGCCGGCGGGTTTATCCCCGGCATCAGGCCAGGCGGGCCGACTGCGGGATACCTGCGCTTCGTGCTGAACCGGCTGACCGCGCCTGGCTCGCTCTACCTCGGCATCGTCGCGTTGATCCCGATGCTCGCCATCGCGCTGGTCAACGCGGGCCAGCAGTTCCCCCTCGGGGGTACCAGCATCTTGATCGCCGTTGGAGTGGGTCTCGACACGGTCAAGCAAATCGAGAGCCAGCTGCAGCAGCGAAATTACGAGGGCTTCCTCAGGTAGTGCGAGTCGTCCTCGTAGGGCCACCCGGTGCGGGCAAGGGGACTCAGGCCCAGTTCATCGCCTCGCACCTGGCGATACCGAAAGTATCGACAGGTGACATCTTCCGGTACAACGTCAGCGTCGGCACGGAGCTAGGCCGCCAGGCGAAGGCGTTCATGGAACGCGGTGACCTCGTCCCTGACGAGGTCACTGTCGCAATGGTGGCAAGCAGGCTGCAGGAGGACGATGCGCAGGCCGGCTTCCTGCTCGACGGCTTCCCGCGCAACGTGCCGCAGGCCGAGACGCTCAAGAAGATGCTCGCCGACTGGGGGCTGCGCCTGGACGTCGTGCTCGAACTGGTGGTCGACCACGACGAGGTGATCAGGCGACTGTCCGGCAGGAGAACATGCCGCAAATGCGGCAGGGTCTGGCATGTTGCCTTTGACCCGCCGTCGGTGCCAGGCAAGTGCGACGAGTGCGGCGGTGAACTGTTCCAGCGCGACGACGACCGCGAGGAGACGATCAGGCACCGGCTGAAGGTCTACCAGGTGCAGACACAACCGCTGATCTCGTATTACGCGAACGAGGGCATATTGCTCGGCATCGACGCCACGGGACCGGTGGAGGACGTCACGGATCGCGCGCTGCTCGCACTGCGCCGGTTTATACGCTGAATACCGTCGGACACGGCTGTGCTAGTTAATCGCTGAAGGCTCCGCTAGTTAATCGCTGAAGGCTCCGCTGGCCCGTAGCTGGCGCCCGGGTGTGCGGGTACGGTGTTTAAGGGAGGCGCTGGGGCAATGCGGTTCAGCCGGATACCGTCGATAGAGATCAAGACGCCAGGCCAGATTGCGCTGATGCGGGAGGCCGGGCTCGTGGTCGCGCGCATGCTCCGCGCCGCGGCGGCGGCGGTCGAACCGGGCGTCAGCACGGCGGAACTCGACGCGATCGCTGAAGCCGAGATGAAGGCGGCGGGCGCACGGTCGTCGTTCAAGGGCTACCACGGCTACCCGGCGACGATCTGCACCTCGATCAACGACCAAATCGTGCACGGCATCCCGAGCAAGTCCGTCACGCTGGCCGCTGGCGACGTGCTCTCGATTGACGCGGGGGCCATCGTCGGCGGCTGGCACGGCGATGCCGCGATCACTGTTGCCGTCGAACCGGTGCCCGCTGAGGTGACGGCGCTCCTTGCCGTGTGCGAGCGGGCGATGTGGGAGGGCCTGGCCGCGGCGGTCGCCGGAGCGCGGCTGACGGATGTCTCACACGCGATCCAGTCGAGCGCGGAAGCAAACGGCGGGTACGGGATCGTGCGCGAGTACACAGGGCACTTCATCGGCTCGCAGATGCACATGGAACCCGCGGTGCCGAACTACGGCCGGCCAGGCCGCGGGCCGGTGCTCGCCGAGGGGATGGCGCTGGCGATCGAGCCGATGCTCGTGCTGCCCGCGGGCGGACGTGACGGCCGTACGGCGACCGAACACAGCGCTCCGCGCACCAAGCTGCTCGACGACGGCTGGACCGTCGTGACCGCAGACGGCAGCCTGGCCGCGCACTTTGAGCACACGGTGGCGATCACGGCGGACGGGCCGTGGGTGCTGACCGCGGATGACGGCGGTGCGAGCGGCATGGCAGGCGCCGGCCTGACAGGCGCAGGCGCTCACGCCGTGGCTACAGCTGCGCGGAGGCGATGATGGCGACAGATCCGAGGCTGATGCGCGCCTCCGACCAGGACAGAGACCGGACCGCCCAAGTGCTGCGCGAACACCATGCGGTGGGACGGCTCGATGCCGATGAGTTCAGCGAGCGGCTCGACAAGGTCTTCACGGCGAAGACCATCGGCGACCTTGACGAGCTGACGGCGGACCTGCCCGCTGTCGACCCCTATCCGCTTCCCACTTCTTCGCTGTCGCGGCACAATCCGGGCAGCGCGCTGCCGGCCGCTTCGGTGCTCGACGCGATGAGCCGCGGTCGCGGTCGGCTCTCGCCCGCCTGGCAGGCGGCCTGGGGATCATGGTTCTGCACTTCGCTCGTCCTGACCGTCATCTGGCTGCTGACCGGAGCTGGCTACCCGTGGCCGCTGTGGGTCATCGGCATCTGGGGCGCCATCCTTGGCGGCCGCTGGATCACCGGGGCGCACCCAGAGGGCCACAAGCGCGACCGGATCCGAGGCGGGGGATTCGACCAGGGCCAGATCGGCCAGGGCCGTGACGGGACAGGAAACCCGCCGGGCGGCAGCTAAGCTGGCCGATCGGGTGGCCCGGTTCGCATTGTGCGGCAAGCTCAAGTAGACTCTGCTGCGGCCCATAAGCTGCGCTGCGCCATGGCCGCAAGCCGTGTGTGGCATGCGCGTGAAGCGGGCCGCCGTTTCCGGCGCACGTGCGAGCGCCTGCCGGAATGGAAAGCCACCCGTGAGTGTTGTAGCTGCGCTGTGGTGCGGTCGGCGGGGGCAAGCGGGCACTGCACCACGATCCAACAGACAACTACGACACCACGACAAACGAAGCGCGGAGGATATGCCCAAGAAAGACGGCGCCATCGAGATAGAGGGCACGGTAGTCGAATCGCTGCCGAACGCCTTCTTCAGGGTGGAGCTCGACAACGGGCACAAGGTTCTTGCTCATATCAGCGGCAAGATGCGGATGCACTACATCCGGATCCTGCCCGACGACCGGGTGGTCGTCGAGTTGAGCCCGTACGACCTCAGCCGCGGCCGCATCGTCTACCGGTACAAGTAGACGGCGGTTCCAGGCAGCGCTGACGACGTACCGAGGAGAGATTCACCGTGAAGGTCAAGCCGAGTGTGAAGAAGATCTGCAGCAAGTGCCGGATCATTCGGCGGCACGGCCGGGTGATGGTTATCTGCTCTGACCCGCGGCACAAGCAGCGGCAGGGTTAGCTGCACGAGCGAGCAGAAGATACGCACCGCGACTTCGGGCAGCGAAGGCGGCCAGAAGAACCCCCGGGCGGAGGCCGGGGCACGTCAAGGGCACTGACGTGAGGCGGCGCGCAGGACCTCCGGATGAGAAGGAGAGTTGCCCACGATGGCACGACTAGTAGGTGTCGATCTTCCGCGGGACAAGCGGCTCGAGGTCGCTCTTACCTATATCTATGGCATCGGCCGCACCCGTGCGCTTGAGACGCTCAGCGCAACGGGCATCAGCGCTGACCGGCGAGTGCACCAGATGACTGACGAGGAGATCGTCCAGCTCAGGGACTGGATCGAGGCGAACTACAAGGTCGAGGGTGACCTGCGCCGCGAGGTCCAGGCCGACATCAGGCGCAAGGTCGAGATCGGCTGCTACCAGGGCCTGCGGCATCGCCGCGGGCTGCCGGTGCACGGCCAGCGCACCCAGACCAATGCCCGCACCCGCAAGGGCAGGAAGAAGACGGTCGCCGGCAAGAAGAAGGTCGGCAAGAAGTAGTCCATCTGAGGGTTTCTGGGCACGTCCCCGAGATACTCAGCGGACCGATCACCTCCCGGAGTTGATGAGCAGGATGCCACCAAAGAGCCGAACCGGCGTCAAGAAAGTGCGCCGCAAGGAAAGAAAGAACATCGCCCACGGGCACGCGCACATCAAGAGCACGTTCAATAACACGATCGTGTCCATTACGGACCCGGGCGGAAGCGTGATCTCGTGGGCCTCATCAGGCCAGGTCGGCTTCAAGGGCTCGCGGAAGTCGACCCCGTTCGCCGCGCAGATGGCGGCGGAGGCGGCAGCACGCCGGGCGATGGAGCATGGCATGCGCAAGGTCGACGTGTTCGTCAAGGGCCCTGGCTCAGGGCGTGAGACGGCCATCAGGTCGCTGCAAGCGACCGGCCTTGAAGTCGGCTCGATTCAGGACGTTACCCCGGTTCCGCACAATGGCTGCCGGCCGCCGAAGCGGCGGCGGGTCTGAGCCGGCAACCACTGAGGAGTAAGCGACAAGAATGGCTCGATACACCGGTGCGGACTGCAAGCGCTGCCGCCGCGAGAAGACCAAGCTCTTCCTGAAGGGCGCCAAGTGCGACTCGCCTAAATGCCCCATCGAGATCCGGCCCTACCCGCCTGGCGAGCACGGCAGGAACCGCCCGAAGGAGAGCGAGTACCTGCTCCAGGTCAGGGAGAAGCAGAAGGCACGCAGGATCTACGGGATCTTGGAGAAGCAGTTCGGCAACTACTACACAGAAGCCGCCAGGACCAGGGGCAAGACTGGCGAGGTGCTGCTGCAGATCCTCGAGAGCCGCCTGGACAACGTCATCTACCGAGCGGGCTTCGCGAAGAGCCGCGACATGGCGCGACAGGTCGTCAGGCACGGCCACGTGCTGGTGAACGGGCGCAAGGTCGACATCCCTTCCTTCAGGGTCAGCGAGAGCGACATCATCGAGATCGCGCCGAAGTCGCTTGAGCTCACGCCGTTCATCATCGCGAGGGCGGAGGCCGGCGAACGGCTGGTGCCCTCGTGGCTCGAGGTCATTCCCGACAAGATGCGGATCCTTGTGCACACCCTCCCGTCGCGCGCGCAGATTGACACGCTCGTTCAGGAGCAGCTGATCGTCGAGTACTACTCGAAGTAACCGTTCGACCTGGCTGGCCACGGGGGCCCGCCAGGCACCTGACGGCGCGAGCCGTCAGCCTTAGTCGCCTGTCATATAGCGGGCAGGCGGAAAGGAATCAACAACATGCTCATCGCACAGCGTCCCACCCTCACAGAAGAGCCGGTCGACGATTGTCGCTCGCGGTTCACCATCGAGCCGCTCGAGCCGGGCTTCGGTTACACGATCGGAAACTCGGTCCGGCGCACGCTGCTCTCGTCAATCCCTGGCGCCGCAGTTACCAGCATCAGGATCGAGGGCGTGCTACACGAGTTCTCGACGGTCCCTGGGGTTTCTGAGGACGTCACCGACATCATCTTGAACCTCAAGGAGCTTGTCGTCTCCTCCGAGCACGACGAGCCCGTGCACATGTACCTGCGCAAGCAGGGCCCTGGCGAGGTCACCGCGGCCGACATCGCCCCGCCCGCCGGCATGGAAGTGCACAACCCAGAGCTGCACATCGCCACGCTCAACGCCAAGGGCAAGCTGGAGATGGAGCTGACGGTCGAGCGCGGCCGTGGCTATATCTCCGCGTCCCAGAACAAGCAGCCAGGCCAGGAGATCGGGCGGATTCCCATCGACTCCATCTACTCGCCGGTGCTGCGCGTGACGTACAAGGTCGAGGCCACCCGAGTCGAGCAGCGTACCGACTTCGACCGGCTGATCCTCGACGTCGAGACCAAGCCATGCATGCGCCCGCGCGACGCCGTGGCGAGCGCTGGAATGACACTGGTCGAGCTGTTCGGCCTTGCCAGGGAGCTGAACCTGGAGGCTGAGGGAATCGACATCGGCCCGTCGCCGACCGACGCCGCGCTCGCCGCGGACCTGGCGCTGCCAATCGAAGAGCTGAACCTCACGGTGCGTTCCTACAACTGCCTCAAGCGCGAGGGGATCCACACCGTTGGGGAGCTCGTGGCCCGCAGCGAGCAGGACCTGCTCGACATCCGCAACTTCGGCGCCAAGTCCATCGAGGAAGTCAAGCAGAAGCTGATCGACATGGGCCTGGCGCTCAAGGACTCGCCGCCTGGGTTCGACCCTGGCACCGCGGCCGACAGCTACGGCGCGGACGAGGACGACAGCTACGTGGAGACCGAGGAGTACTGACCTGGCCGCGCGAGCGGCGGGTCGGTGAGCGAACCGCATAAGCGCACTACCGAGGAGAGTCTTTCGATGCCCACGCCCACCAAGGGTCGCCGAATGGGCGGCAGCGCCGCGCACCAGCAGCACATGCTGGCGAATCTCGCCACGGCGCTGTTCGAGCACGGCAAGATCACCACGACCGAGGCGCGGGCACGCCGGCTGCGCCCGGTCGCGGAGCGCCTGATCAGCTTCGCCAAGCGCGGCGACCTGCACGCCAGGCGGCAGGTTCTCACCGTGGTCACCAGCAAGACCGTGGTGAAGACTCTCTTCGACGAGATCGGGCCGAGCTACCAGGCCCGCCATGGCGGTTACACCAGGATCACCAAGGTCGCCCCGCGAAAGGGTGACAACGCCGCGATGGCCGTGATCGAGCTGGTCCGCGAGGACGTGGACGCGAAGCCGCAGCGGCGCCGCGCCAGGCGGGCGCAGCCCGCCGCTCGTCCGGCCAGGGCAGCTCGTGCGGCCGCTGGGGCCGAGGCCGCTCAGGAGGCCGAGACCGAAGTGGCAGAAGCTGAGGCGACCACCGACCAGGCGGTCGCCGAGGCCGAAGCGGCCGACGCTGAGAACGTTGCCGCCGACGTCGAGACCGTGGACGAGGCCGGGGCGGACGAGGAGGCAGACCTCGAGGAGACCGCGGCAGAGGCGGACGACCAGTCGGGTGACGGCGAGGAATCGGCCGGACAGGACGACGAACGGTAAGCCGGAGGACGGGCCGCGCCCCGTCCAGCCCGGCGATGGCGCAGGCGAGCCGCACCGCCTGGCAAGGCTGAGGCTTGACCTCGGCTACGACGGTGCGCGGTTCCACGGGTGGGCAGCTCAGCCCGGCACCCGGACTGTCCAGGGGGTGTTGTCGGGCGCGCTCGCAAGGGTGCTGCGGCTTCCTGAACCACTGGCACTCACTGTCGCGGGCAGAACTGACGCTGGCGTGCACGCGCGCGGTCAGGTAGCTCACGTCGACATTCCTGAGCCTGCCTGGGCCGCGGCGGAGCCCGTCGCGCTCAAGCGGCAGAACAGGGTGCTGCCTGACGACATCAGGGTCGGCGCGATCGAGCGAGCGTCGCCCGGATTCGACGCGCGCTTCTCCGCGCTCTGGCGGCAATACTCCTACCGGATCTGCGATACCGCCGCGTGCGCCGACCCGCTCCGCAGGCACGACACGCTGTGGCACCGCCAGCCCGTCGACCACGCGCTGATGAACCAGGCGGCCGCCGCGTGCTTGGGCGAGCACGACTTCGCCGCGTTCTGCCGGCGTCGGCCCACCGGCACCACTGTGCGTGAGCTGCTCAAGCTCCACTGGCGCAGGGACGAGAGCGGCGTCGTGGTCGGCACGGTTGTCGCCGATGCGTTCTGCCACAACATGGTCAGGTCGCTGGTCGGCGCGCTACTGGCCGTCGGCGACGGCAGGAAGCCCGCGGCGTGGCCGGCCGCGGTGCTGGCAGCGGCTGTCAGGGACCCAGCGGTAACCGTCGCACCGCCGCACCCGCTCTGCCTCGAGCATGTCGAGTACCCGCCAGAAGGCGAACTCGACGCGCGCGCCCGGCTGACCAGGCAGGTCCGCGGCGCCCAGTATTGACCAGGACAGTATTGGCCAGGACAGCGGGTGAGACGAGCTGTCAATGCTGTTTCGGCGGCCTGCCATTGACCATTCGGGTGCTCAGGCTGACATTCACAGTCTGGCTGATCAGCAGGCTCATGAACGAGCTGATATGCGCGCGGGCCGCGGCGGTCTTGGGCGCGCTCAGGTTCGTCGCCTCGGCCCAGATCAGCATGAGGTAGTGGCCCTTGACGAGCGCTTCCTCGAGCCCGGTGCCCTGGCCGATCGCCTGGGTCGGCCCGGTCTTCGCCGGGAGCTGCGCGACGAACTCAGAACGCCCCGCCTGCCTTGCGGCCTTGCTGGCCAGTGCGGCGGTCTTCAGGTTGAACACGCCGATGGTCGCCATGACCTTCGCGTGCCTCGATAGGTATGTGGCTCGCAGTTCCTGGCTGCAGCCGCCACGCCTGACCGCTGCCTGCAGCGCCGAGCCGATCAGCGAGCCGCGACAGTTCTTGCCACTTTTTGCGGCTGCGCGCCCGTACTTAGCCGCGCCACTTACGAGGTGGGACGGGTACAGTTCGGCCAGGGTCAGCGGCACAGGGTCGGTCGCGCGGCTGGCGATGTACTTCCACTTCCCAGCGGGCGCTGAAGGCGATGACGCGGCCGGACCAGGCGAGTTTCCGCGGTTCTTGTGCGCAGACGGCGTGGCTGGGCCTGGATTGCTCAGCACCAGGATCAGCGCGACAGCTCCCACGATCACGGCCGCCGCCGTGATGGCGAGCGTGGCCGACGCGCGCCTCCTGCGCGCGCGGGCCGCGCGCTCCTTGCCGGTGGCCCGGCCGCCGCGGCGCGGAGCGCGCGGCTGCTCCGTGACCGTGCTGCCGGCCGAGCGGCCACGGCCGTGAGCCGCCTTGCGCTGGCCTGCCCCGCCGCCAGCCTGACCGGGCACCGGATCCTTGATCGCTGGCAATGAGTAGTCGGTGTCGAACTCGTCAGGCGTGATCGTCGCCGTGGCAAGTTGCCCGGACGAGCTGGTGTACCCGCCGGCCGTGCTCCCGGCGCCCTCCCCGGCCCGGCCGCTACGACCGCGATTCCACGCGGCGAAGGGGCCTGGTGGGTAGATGGGCAAGGGCTCGCCTGGCGCGGGCGGGAACCCGCGGACCGCGTTGCCTCGCGGCTGGACAGCAGTCTCGCGAGCAGCCATACCCGAGCCCGGCCAAGTCTCCGCGCCTGGGGCATCGTCGGCCCACCCGTACTCCGCCGCCAGCGGATCTGACCGTGAATACCCCGGGCCTGGCAGATCAGCGCCACCATATCCGGCGGGCGTGGCGGTAGGCGCACCTGAACCAGATGCGCCGCGGCCGGCCGCCCGGGTCCCGGCACGGCTGGCCCGGTATGCGGGGGTGAACAATGATGCGCCGCCCGAACCGTCGGCCGGTGACGGCTGCACGGGCAGGCGCGGCTTTCCCCGCCTGCCCCCTGATCCGCCAGGCGCTCTATCGCCCGCATTCCGCATGCCGTGAGCGTACCGTTTAGGCGCCTTCGGCGAGTCCGGGTAGCAGTGATTGCGGTCGCCGAGACCGGCGGCATGTACCCTAACCGCCACGAGCGGTTGCGTTAGCGCTTCTGCTGATTTTGACCGTCGATGGCAACAGCCGGTATCCTTACGTGGCGTCCACCTGCGCCGGGAGGCTCGTGCGCCCGCTCAGCGGGCCGGTTGGCTGCCGCCGGTGCGCGGACATCCCACGCCGGGCCAGCGGGCCTGGCTGGGCCAACGATCAGGACTCACACGCGAAGGCTCACGACTGTGCGCACATTCAGCCCGAAAGCCGCCGATGTCCAACGGCAGTGGCATGTCATCGATGCGTCTGACATTGTCCTCGGCCGGCTGGCAAGCCAAGCGGCGATTCTGCTGCGCGGCAAGCACAAGCCAATCTTCGCCCCGCACGTCGACACCGGCGACTTTGTCATTATCGTGAACGCCGCAAAGGTCGCGCTGACCGGCAACAAGCTCGCCGACAAGCGCGCGTACCGGCACTCCGGCTACCCAGGCGGCCTTCGGTCAATCGCCTACGGCGACCTGATGGCGCGCAGCCCAGAGCGCGCGGTCACCAAGGCGGTGAAGGGCATGCTCCCTAAGAACACAATCGGCAGGCAAATGCTCCGTAAGCTCAAGGTCTATGCGGGACCTGAGCACCCGCACCAGGCGCAGCAGCCTGTGCCATTCGAGATCTCGCAGGTTTCCCAGCAGTCGCACGCGGGCAAGGCCGCGAAGTGATCCCGCGGCCGCATCCAGACAAAGAACGATCAGATCAGGAAGCACGAGGAATACACCGTGGCTGAGCCCACTGTCGAGCCGGACGCCGGCGCAGGCGACGAGGTCGACGAGACCGGCGAGTCCCTGTCGCAGTACACCACCGAGACCGGTGAAGCGGCGAGCACTGCGGCTAAGCCTGCGGCGCGCAGGCCGGTCGTGACCGGTAACGCGCTCGGCACCGGCCGGCGCAAGGAGGCGATCGCGCGGGTGCGGCTGATGCCGGGTACCGGCCAGTGGCTGATCAACGGCCGCACGATGGACGTGTACTTCCCGAACAAGGTGCACCAGCAGCTGATCAACGAGCCCTTCGTGACGCTCGGCGCCGAGGATCAGTTCGACGTCGTCGCGCGGATCACGGGTGGCGGCGTGACCGGCCAGGCAGGCGCGCTGCGGCTCGGCATCGCCAGGGCCCTGATACTCGTCGATCCGTCCAGCCGGCCAGGCCTGAAGCGTCTTGGCTTCCTGACCAGGGACGCCAGGATCAAGGAACGGAAGAAGGCGGGCCTGAAGAAGGCACGTAAGGCGCCGCAGTACTCCAAGCGCTAGCCGTCGGCCGGCCAGCGGACGTGGTGCCATAGATGGGCCAGCTGTTCGGGACTGACGGCGTTCGCGGCGTGGCGGGAGAAGATCTTGACGCCGCGCTCGCGACGAAGCTCGCGACCGCAGCCGCGCACGTGCTCGGCGGGTCACGCGCGTCGGACTCGGCAAGGCCGCTCGCCGTCGTGGGCCGCGACCCGAGGGCATCTGGAGAGTTCCTCGAGGCCGCGGTCGTCGCGGGCCTCGCGCAGAGCGGCACCGACGTGCTCAGGCTCGGCATCATCCCGACGCCTGGCGTGGCCTACCTCACCGACGCGCTCGGCGCCGATTACGGGGTGATGCTGTCGGCGAGCCACAACCCGGCGCCAGACAACGGGATCAAGTTCTTCGCCAGGGGCGGGCTGAAGCTGCCAGACCACGTCGAAGACGAGATCGAGACGCGCATGGCGGCATCGAAAG
>Ga0126378_10001596_pt1 | contig 16800 bp, 18 predicted proteins | sample PanSoiMetPlot_23_FD_92587 | JGI IMG/M metagenome (GOLD analysis project Ga0126378, IMG submission 92587) | Tropical forest soil microbial communities from Panama - MetaG Plot_23 | ecosystem: Environmental > Terrestrial > Soil > Tropical forest > Bulk soil | place: Panama | collected 2016-02-17
CTTCCCGCGCGGAGCCTCCACGTTTGAGGCGGCCGTCCAAAATACGCGCACTTTGATTGCCGCCGCAAAGAAAGCAGGCGTAAAGCGCATCGTTCACGTCAGCATCGCCAACCCGTCGCTCGATTCCAATCTCGGCTACTACAAAGGGAAAGCGCAACTGGAACAAGCAGTAATGGAATCCGGTCTTTCGTACACCATTCTTCGGCCAACTGTGATTTTCGGACTCGAAGACATTCTCATCAACAATATCGCGTGGTTTGTTCGCCGCTTTCCCGTCTTTGCTATTCCCGGCGACGGCCGCTACCGAATCCGACCCATTTACGTTGAGGACATGGCGCGGTTGATCGCAGACGCCGTTGAGCGAGAAGGGAACAGTGTGCTCGACGCCATCGGTCCTGAAACATACACCTTCGAGGAACTTGTGAAACTCATTGCGGAACAAGTCCGCCGACGTGTTCACCTGGTTCACGTGCCAATGCCCATCGCCTACACTGCCACCTCCATCGCCGGATGGTGTGTTGGCGACGTGGTCCTAACCTGGGAGGAGTACAAAGGGCTGATGGACGGTTTGCTCACGCCTCAGGGGCCATCCACAGGCGAAACCCTCCTGAGCCACTGGCTGGCAGAAAATCGAGAGCACATCGGCAAGCGATATGCGTCGGAAGTGGCGCGCCACTATGTTCTGACCTCCATAAAACCCTCCAACCCGACGGCCAACGGAAGCAAAGAAAAGCTCAGTTCCTGCGTCTAACTCCTGTAGATGCAAGCGGAGTTGGGTGTATACTCCCCCTACCCGAACGCAAATTCGGCAGTCCCAGGAGACCCTTAGCGGACCAAACCAACATTTGAGGCCGGCCGGAGCGCTCACGCGTTGCGGGTCGGCCGGCGCTCAGTTAGTGAGGGTGCGATGCAGCAGACCTTTGCTATCAGTATCGGAGGCGCAGCCGGGCAAGGTGTAGCCACACCAGGCGACATCTTCGCGAAGATCTTTAGCCGGCGCGGTCTGAACCTGAATGCCTACAACGCCTACCAATCCATCATTCGAGGCGGGCACACTCTCCTAACCATCCGCGCAGGCCAGGAAAAGGTCACCAACATGGGTGACCACATCGATCTTCTCATCCCCCTGAATCAAGACACCATGGACCGGCACCTGCACCTGCTCACGGCCGGAGCTGCGTGCATTTACAACGCGGACACGATCAAGCCTGGCACTGCGGGCGATGGCGTGCAGATGTGCGCGCTTCCCGTTTCCGAATTGGCCGACATCACGCGCAACAAAGTGGCGCAGAATACGCTGGCGCTCGGAGCGGGCCTGCACATGATGGGCATCGGCTTCGCTGCGCTCGAAGAAGTCCTGCGCGAGCAGTTCAAGAAAAAAGGCGAAGCCGTCATTGCCGAGAACGTCGGCGTGGCGCGCGCCGGCTATGATTACGCGGCAGCACACTTCACTTCGTTCCCGAATCCGTTGCCGAAGACGGAGAAACGCTATGCCGTGCTGAGCGGCAACACCGCCATGGCTATGGGCGGCGCAGCAGCCGGCGTGAAATTCTATTGCGCCTATCCGATGAGCCCCTCGACAGGCGTGCTGCACTGGATGGCGGCGCACGCGCGCAAAGCCGGAATCATGGTGCGCCAGGTTGAAGACGAAATTGGCGTCATTAATATGGCCATCGGCGCGGCGCACGCGGGCGTTCGCGCGATGTGCGCGACATCGGGCGGCGGCTTCGCCCTCATGAGCGAAGGGCTGGGCATGTCCGCGATGATCGAAACGCCGGTAGTTGTCATTGATTGCCAGCGCGCGGGCCCGTCCACAGGCGTTCCCACGAAAACCGAGCAGGGCGACCTTTGGCAGATGCTGGGCGCCGCCTTTGGTGACTATCCCCGCGCCATCGCGGCTCCGTTGGACATTGGCGATTGCTTTACGCTGATTCCCGAAATGTTCAACCTTGTCGACAAGTTTCAATGCCCAGGATTGGTGCTTTGCGATTTGCTGTTGTCGGAAGGCCGGCTCAGCGTCGATCCGACAGATCTCGATTTTGATCAACACATTGATCGCGGCGAGCTCATCGTCGATTTCAATGGTGCGAACGGCAATGGGGCGAGTGCGCAGGCCGCTACCAACGGCGGTTACAAGCGCTACAAGTTCACCGAGAGCGGAATTTCGCCGCGCGCGGTTCCCGGCGTGCCCGGGCACATTCATACCGTTGCGACCGATGAGCACATGGAAGACGGCGTGTTGATCAGCGACGAGTTCACCAACCCGGTCAAGCGCCGCGCCATGATGGAAAAGCGCATGCGCAAGGTTGCTGGGATTGAAGCGGCCGTTCCGCCGCCAGTGCTTTGGGGGCGGCGCGATGCCGACGTCACCTTGATCGGTTGGGGCTCGACCAAGGGAGTTATCGAGGAAGCTTGCGCTTTGCTCAATGAGCAAGGCATTTCCGCCAACCAGCTTCAGATTCGCTGGCTCGTGCCGCTGCACGGCGAAGCGATCCTCGAGATTCTCAAGGGCGCGAAACGCACCATCATCGTGGAGAACAATTACACCGGGCAGTTTGCGCGCTACTTGCGCAGCGAAACCAGCTTTGTTCCCGATGGAAACATTCGCAAGTACGACGGCGAGCCTTTCATGCCGCACCACATCGTGGAAGCGGTGAAAGAGCAGCTCGCCGGCAAGACGAAGCTGTCTGTTCCGATGCACGAGATCATGGTCTGAGGAGGGACCCACATGGCCACTGGCGTACAGCGCGCGAATGAGTTGATCACGATGTCGGATTTGAAGGGCCGAGTCGATCCCGACTGGTGTCCCGGCTGCGGCGATTTTGGCGTGCTTGCAGCCATTCAGAAAGCCCTCGTGGAACTGCAGATACCTAACCATAATGTCGTCGCCATCAGCGGCATCGGCTGTTCGTCCAACCTGCCCGGCTTCATTAATACTTACGGCATGCACACTCTGCACGGCCGCGCGCTGGCGGTCGCCACAGGTTTGAAAATGGCCAATCATGACCTGACGGTCATGGTCACCGGCGGAGACGGCGACGGCTTCGGCATCGGCGGAAATCATTTCGTGCACACTATGCGGCGCAACGTCGATTTGGTGTACATCGTCATGGACAACCAGATTTACGGCCTCACGACTGGCCAGACTTCTCCGACGAGCCGCGTCGGCATGAAGACCAAGAGCATGCCGTTTGGAAACATCGAAGCGCCGGTGAACCCCATTTCGCTTGCGCTGGCTGCGGGCGCGACGTTCGTGGCGCGCGGATACAGCGGAGAGCAGAAGCACCTCACTGAATTGATCAAGCAGGGAATCGAGCACGAAGGCTTCTCGTTCCTGGACGTCTTCAGCCCGTGTGTGACTTACAACCACGACAACACCTACCAGTGGTACCGGCCGCGGGTGAAGAAGCTCGAGGACGACTCTGCGTACGACGCGGGGGACTGGGCAGCCGCAGTGGAAAAGTCGCTGCTCTGGGGCGACGAGATTCCCATCGGGAAATTCTTCGAGCGCACCGACCTGCCGAGCCTGCACGGAGCTGAGCCAGTTCTGAATGAAGGGCCGTTGGTCCAACTCGATCCGCGCGTGCCTCCAGAAGCGGCCCGGTCGTTCGTTGAAGAATTGATGTAGGTTGCGCGTGTCCTCCCTGTAGCCGCAGCCCCAACGGGGTGGCATCGCATAAACCCGTAGTTGCCTCGCCCAATTTTGGGCACGAAACCTGATTTGTTGGTCATATCCCCAGTACACCCCCTTCGCGAAGCTCCGAATCTGGGGAGGCAAAGGGTGGGCGCGGCGTAAGAGGAAGAAAACACAGGAGTAGAGTTCACAGGGATGCGGCAAATCCCGTGGGACATGCCCGTCGCGGAGCTCAAGGTAAACAGGAGTGCCTGTCCTGCCGGCAACGAGCTTAGATGGTTGCGTTCAACTGGAACTGGCAGGCGAGCGCATGCGCCGGAGTTGCAGGATGACTTCGGTGAACAGCAGCGGAATGACCCAGCAAGCCCAGGCGATGGTAATCGCACGATCACCATCCGGCTGGAGGCGCGAAAGCGGGGTGAAATCGTTCAGCAAGCGGAAGGTCACGAAAGCGAAGGTGACAACGTAGGTGCGCACCATCCATTCCTTGTGAATCTGGATGCGTCCACTCAGGATGGCGTAGAGCGCCACGGATGCCGTGGTGACCCAGGCGACTGCCAACATGAACAGCGCAAAGCCGAAGGCCCAGCCTGCGGAATCGACTACGGCAATGCGAAAAGCGCCGGTGGCGCCGATTGCCACGCCAGAGAGAAACAAGCGCCCGGTCCAGCGATGCAGCGTGGCAAAGCGCGCGCGAAAGCCCGTCCAGAACTGCCAGGGGCCAGTCAGTATGGCCACCATTCCCCCGGTCATGTGCATGAGCAGCCAGACGCGCAGGGTCCAAAAGTTGGGGGCACCGAGATTGGCGTCGGTAAATGCGGCCTGGTTGTAGTGCAGGTAGTAGCGGAACACGTAGCGGCGAACGAAGAAAAGGGCGACGGCGAGGATCGCTCCTGAACCAAGAAGTTTTGCGATGAAGTGGGGTGTTTTTTTCTTCTCTGGGGTCGCGAGCTGGCTGGGAGCCGCGATAGTGGACATGTAGTCCTCCGTATTTGCGTGACATAATCGCACCGAAGGCTGGGTCGCACAAGAGAATCGTGTTGGCGGCGGTGGGCAAAAGCTATGGAGAGCGGGTTATACGATGCGAATGAGAAGGAGACGCTGAAGCAAGGTTCGGCGCAAAAAGCGGCGTCAAGCCGCCACACTCCATGCCGGATTCAAGGATGAGCATGCGATGAATGCGAAGGACTTTCGGCGGATTGCGTTGAGCCTGGAAGGCGCGGAAGAAGGCTCGCACATGGGAGCGGTGGACTTTCGCGTGGGCGGCCGGATTTTTGCGACGCTGGCACATGAGAAGCAGGGCTACGGAAACTTGATGCTCACACCGGAGCAGCAGGCGATGTTTGTCGGGGAGTTGCCGGAAGTGTTCCTGCCCGTCCACGGCGGATGGGGAAGGAATGGGGCGACACATGTCCGGCTGGGAGTCGTAACTGAGGATGTGCTGGAAGACGCATTGAGAACGGCCTGGAAGTTGCGGATGGAGAAAAATGCAAGGTCGGGCAAGAAACCCGCAAGCCGCGTCAAGGGCGCGCGAACACCAAAGACGGGCCGCAAGAAAGGATAGAGTCTCCTTCTCCTGAGTGAAGACCACGCTAAGAAACGCTTCTACTTACCTTCTTTCAGTTTTTTCAGCGTGGCTTCATAGCCAGGGACGTTGGATTGCGCGTTCGTTGGCACGTTGGCGAGGGCAACTTCCCAATTCTTGATGGCATTGGGCTTGTCGTCGAGCGCAGTGTAGGCGTTGGCGAGTCCAAGATAGGTCCAGAATTTTTCTTCGGGATGACGCTGCCGGTTTAACTTCGCAACCTCGAGCGCTTTTTCCTTTTTGCCGTTTCTCAGTAGCCTGGACCCATAAGCCTGAAGCAGTACCGCACTGGTGTCCGGCAACGCTAGGGCCTGGGTCATAACCGCGTCCGCCTCGCTCTCGCGATTCAAGGCCTCCAATACGGCAGCTTTCGTTCGAAACGTCAAGAAGTCAGGGCTTGCGCTGCGCGGCACGCCGCGGAACGGTTCGTTGATGGCTTTACCAGCCCAGACCAGGGCTTCTTCCAGATTGATCTTATTGGTGACGCAAAACTGTGCGGCCGTCTGCCAATTCTGGTAGTTGAATCCGGGCCAGGACTGCAGGTCCTTTCGAATTTGTTCGACGTAGAGTTCCTTGATGTTGGGAACATCAATCTTGAAGGAAATGCGCTTTTTCTCCCATTGCAGAAAAGCCACCGCGGAATTTGTGCGGCGCTCATCGAATCCGTAGGTCAGGAATTCCGTGTAAGGCGCATCCTGGGGACTCACAGGGACACGAAGGGCGTCGTTTTTCGCATCGTATTGATAGCTGCCCCAGCCGGTCGAGTTCGTCGAGAAGATCCAATACCAGGGCCCGGCTTTTTCCAATTCGAGGAACAGTGCGTAGGTGCCCGCTTTCAAGTCCTTGCCCTCCACTTTTACGTCGTGCGAAAAGGTGATCGTGGTGCTTTCGTTGGCGCCCGCCCTCCACGGCATGGCTTTCGACGGGCCGTAACCGTCGTCGAAGAACCCTTGTTGCACCAGTTCTCCCCAGATGTGGCCGGTGCGGTCGGCGCCGCCTCCACCATGAACGTTCGGGCTGTGGTAGGCGATGGTAATTTTGACGAGACCAATCCATTGCGAAACTTCGGCTCGTTCATTGTCGCCGTTGGGAGGCAGCGTGATTTCCGAGCGGATTTGCGCGCAGGTAAATCGCAGCGGTGCAAAGAATGCCAGGAACGCAAATAGAATGACTGACTTTCTCATCGAAACACCCCGATTTGAGAAGAGATGAGGAGCGGTCCGTAAAGTAGAAACGGGAACCTCTCGTTGACCGTTTGGACGCGGTGCTTCCTAGAATGTGAGCCACGCGGGATGGCTCTCCGTGGTCAGGAGTCGGAGAGGACGCGGTTGTAGTAGGACTCGTAGAGGGGGATGACGTCGTTGGAGCAGAATTTTTTCTTGGCGTCGACGCGGGCGCGCTGACCCATTTCGCGGCCGCGGTCGGCGCGGCAGAGAATGTCGATGGCATAGCGCGCCGCCGCTTCCACATCACCTGGTTCCACTAAATATCCATCCACACCGTGCTCGACGACTTCGGGCATGCCGCCGGTGTTGGTACCGATGACGGGAACTTCGCAGGCCATGGCTTCGAGCGCGGCGAGGCCGAAGGATTCTAGCTGCGAGGGAAGCAGGAAAAGGTCGGCGGCGGCAAGCTTTTCGTAGACGGCGTTCTGTTTGCCCAGAAAGAACACGTCTTTTTGCAGTTTTTTCTTGCGGACGAGATATTCAACGGCGCCGCGGTCCGGGCCGTCGCCGATGAGGACGAGCTTGGCAGGCATTTTGGCGTGCACGAGTGCGAAGATTTCGACGGCGTCGGTGAGGCGCTTGACGGGACGGAAGTTGGAAAGATGCATGAGAATGGGCTCGCCGTTGGGCGCCCATTGCGAGCGAAGCCCTTTGTCGGCAGCGCGGCTGTAAAGATCGCAATTGACGAAATTGGGAATGACTTCGATGGGGCGCTTGATGTCGAACTCTTTCAGAGTTTGGCCGAGCAAGTAGCGTGATATGGAGGTGACGCCGTCGCTTTGCTCGATGGAAAATTTTGTGATCGGGAGATAGCTGCGGTTGCTGCCGACGAGAGTGATGTCCGTGCCATGAAGCGTGGTGATGAAAGGAAGGCGGCGCGGGGCAGCCATGGAGCGCGCGAGCAAGGCGCTAACGGAATGGGGAATGGCGTAATGAACGTGGAGCAGGTCTAGGGAGGCGGATTCGAAGACTTCGAGCATTTTGGTGGCGAGAGCGAGCGTGTAGGGTGGATGGTCAAAGAGCGGGTAGGAGACGACTTCGACTTCGTGGAAGTGAATGCGCTGGCCGTCCGCGATCATGCGGGCGGGCGGAGCGTAACTGATGAAATGGATGTCGTGGCCGCGCGCGGCAAGCTCCATGCCAAGCTCAGTGGCGACGACGCCGGAGCCGCCGTAGGTGGGGTAGCAGGTGATGCCGATGCGCATGGTGGACGTTTTCAGTTATCAGTATTCAGTTCTAAGTAAGAACAAAGAAACAGTCGCTTCGAGTGATGCCCGTGCCTGGAAGCAGCTAAAGACCCGCCACAAAGAGCCGGGCTAAAGCCCGGCCTCTACAAAACCAAAGAAAATGACGACGGCTTGCGGGTCTGAGAGCCGGGATGCTAGAGTCGCGCGCACCAGGCGGGACAAGCTCCCGATGGCGCGACATTTCATTAGACGTAGGAGCGGGGAATTTCGTGACACGGCTTGCAGGCAAAGTGGCATTGATAACGGGAGGCGGCACGGGGATTGGGCGGGCCATTGCCCTGGCGTTCGCGCGGGAGGGCGCGGACGTGGCGCTGGCCGGGCGGCGGCTCGAGAAACTGAAAGAAGTGGCTGGCGAGATTGAGACGCAGGGAGGCGTGGGGCTTGCGCTGGAGTGTGACGTAACGCGAGCAAAGGATGCCGAGCGGGCGGTGCTCGAGACAGCAAAGAAACTTGGGAAGCTCAATGTGCTCGTGAACAATGCGGGGATTTTGAGCGTTGCGACGGTCGAGGGCGTGAGCGAAGAAGACTGGGACCGTGTGATGGCGGTGAATGTCAGAGGCCCGTTTCTAATGTCGCGAGCGGTGCTGGGAGAATTTCGCAAGGAGGGCGGCGGGGCCATCGTGAATATCGGTTCGGTGCTGGGACTGGTAGCGATGAAGGACCGCGCGGCGTATTGCGCTTCGAAGGGCGCGGTGACGTTACTGACGAAAGCGATGGCGATGGATCATGCGCATGAAAATGTGCGGGTGAATTGCATTTGCCCAGCGATCGTGGAGACGGAGTTGGTGAAAGGTTTGTTTGAACGAGGAGAACAGGGTGCGGCTTTGCGGAAGGCGCGGATTGGCACGATTCCGCTGGGGCGGTTTGGAAAGCCAATGGATGTTGCGGAATTGGCTGTGTTTCTGGCTTCGGAGGAGTCGTCCTGGCTGACGGGGGCGGCAATACCGCTTGATGGCGGGCTGACAGTGTATTGATCATGAAGACCAGGAATAAGAGATCGACGAAGAAGGAGTGGGCCACGGAACTGGTGCGCGAGCGCATGAAAGAGAGCCAGGCCATCACGCACTTTGGCTTCGACGTGGAAAGAGTAGAAGAGGGACATGCCGTTTTCGTACTGGACGTGCGGGCGCACCACAAGCAGCTTCACGGGGTGGTGCACGGGGGAATTCTGGCGGCGTTGGCGGACACGACGGCGGCGATCGCTGCGTACACGGCGGTGCCAAAAGGAACCGAAATTGCGACTGTGGAGCTGAAAATCAATTATCTGGAGCCGGTGCCGGGCGGGCGCATTAGAGCGGACGCGCGGGTGCTGCGCGCCGGAAGAAACTTTGTAGTCGCGGAATGCGAAATTTTCAATGAGAACCGGTCACTGGCCGCGAAGGCTCTGCTCACGTTCGGAGCGGCCACTGGGCATTCGCTGGACAAGCAGTTGTAAGTAATAAGTTCTAAGTCTTAAGTGAAGAAACGGACCGCAACAGCCGGCGCGTCATTCATATGCCAGATGACTAGACGGCGGCCTCGTTAGGTCATGCAAGACACACTTCACCCGCGAAGCTCTGGCGGTAAGTTCATGCCAACGGCTGGCATAGAAGATGGTACAGAATGATGCCTGCCGTTACTCGTCGCCGCCCTGCGCGGACTCCTCGCCATCTTTGTGGACATACTTGATCACGCGCTTAAAGATGAGCAGGTTGGGACTGCCCTGGCGCGTGAGCTTGATGCAATCGCGGTCATACCACTCGACGGTGCCACGAAGGATCTCGCCGTCTTCGAGGACAACGGCCATCGGTGTGTGGGACTGCATCTGCTTGACCCAATAAAAGTTTTCGGCGTGGGTGACTTCGGGTGGCGCAGGCTTTTTGTTGGGCACAGGGCCATTGTGCGGAGCGCGGGGTGGGAGCGGCTCCTTAACGTCCGGGAAACCTGGACGAAACATACGGCGGTTCACCATGACTACTCCTTTGAACACTTGGGGTTGGCTTGACTGTCCTTATGATGCGCGAGCCGGTCGTTAGGTTTCAGTGTAGCGACTAAGAGCTGTGGAAGCCAGTGGCGCCGCGAAATGGTAGTGGTCAGTTTGAATTTTGGCACCTATTGTGTCACGAATCACAAAGTTCAAACTGACCCACTACTCGCGAAATTATTGTCGGGGCTCAACAGTCAGAGAAACCTCGGGCGCAAGGGACGCGGCCAGGGCATCTAGGCCAAGCTGGCGGTTCAGGTTGCGGCGCGCACCGGCGTAAAGCTCGTCAAAACCGGCGATGGCGCGCAGCACCCACGCCGAATCGACCGAATGGGCCAGCGATTCAAGCTCTTTTGCTAGCGTGGGGTTGCGGAGAGCCGGCTTCTTCACTTTCGACGTAAGTTCGAGAAGATCGGTGAGCAAGCCATAAAACACGCCGAGTTGCTCCTCGAAGGTGGACTCGCGGTCTTTGGCGAGCGCGGCGGTGTCGGCAAACAGTTGTGCGAACCCTTGGCCGCGGGCGGCACGCTCAAGGATGCGGAGCGCGTTTGTGCGGTTTTGCGCCGCGGTGGCGACGTCCATTTCGATGGCCAGGCCCGGGCTGCCCTCGGCAAGTTGGGCGGCGAGTTTCACGTCGGCGGGCTTGCGGGTAGTTTTTTCCTTGAGAATTTTTTCCACGGCGGCCTGCGGCAGGGGGGCGAAATGAAATTGCAGGCAGCGCGAAACGATGGTTGGCAAAAGCGCATAAGGCGAAGGAGCTGTAAGGATTAAGGTGGCCGAGCCGGGCGGCTCTTCCAAGATTTTCAGAAAAACATTGGCGACGTCCCAGCGCATGGTATCCGCGCCGTCGAGGATGAAGACGCGGCGGCGACCCCTTGGCTGGAAATATGCAGCGCGTTGGACGGCACGCAACTGGCCAATCCGGAGCATTGGACGCGCGACGGGGCTCTTTAGGCGGACCGGATCGGGCACCAGCACCCAGACGTCCGGGTGCGACTGAAGAATCAGCGGAACGCGCTCAACGGTGGCGGCATCGGCGCTCTCGCCGCGCTCGACGAGGCCTTGTTCGAGGAGTTTCTGCGGATCGGAGAGCAGGGAAATGCGCCGGCAGGTGGCGCAATCACCGCAGAAGTCGTCGAGCAGGCTTTCGCAATTTGCCGCTTGCGCGAACATGCGCGCCAGCGTGAACTTGCCAACGCCGCGCGTGCCAGTGAAGAGCAGCGCATGCGGCACGCGGCCGCTGCCCAATGCGCCGCGTAGCGCAGCGACGATGCGCTCGTTGCCGAGGAATTCAGAGAGGCCCATCGTCAACTGCTGCCTTGGCCGGCGTTCTGGAGCACTTGGGTTGAGATAACCGGATTCACGGCGGCCAGAACGTCTTGCGCAATGTCTTTCTGAGACCTCATCGCGCCGCGAAGGGAGTCGAAACACTCGATGGTCACCCAGGGAGCTTCGCGCGCGAGCAAATCGTAAATACCGGAAGCAATCTCCAGGTGGCGCAGGCTCGCTTCGAGGATGTCCCGCTTGGCCGAAGTGTAAGCCCGCTCCGATTTCTTTGCGACGAGAGCTTGCGCTTCACGCGGCGGCACGCGCAGGTAGACGACACGATCTTCGCGCGGGAGAGCGTAGATCCCGTACTCGAGATGCTCAATCCAGCGGCGAAATTCCGCTTGCTTGTCCGAAGGAACGCGAGCAGTCTGGTGCGCGAGATTCGAACCGATGTAGCGGTCCACCAGAACAATTTGGCCGTTGTTCAGAGCAGCTTCGAGTCTAGGCTTGGCCTCGAAGCGGTCGCCGGCATAGAGCAGAGCCGTAAAGTGCGGGTCCATGGCGTCTATGGGACCGAAATCGCCGTTCAGAAACTGCCCAACCATTTTGCCGAACCAGGAATCGTATTGCGGAAAGCCAGTCGAATAGACAGAATGTCCACCGCCGCCGGCGGCAAGAAGATTGTGGAGCAAATCCATCTGCGTGCGCTTGCCGCTACCGTCGATGCCCTCGAAGGTAATCAGCCTGCCGAGAGCGCGCTTATTAACTTGTGGTGGCAATTCCACCTCGATGAAGTGGCAACCAGATGGCCGTGAGGCTGCCTCCGAGCAGTCTAACCGCAGAGGCTCCGCCCTGCAACGCAACGCGTGTTAGGATTCGAAATTGGCCGTGAGCAATATTTCGATTCGCGAGAATTTTCTGCGCATTCAAGAGCGCATTGCCGCTGCGGCAAATCGCGCCGGGCGGCGCGCCGAAGACATCACGTTAATTGGCGTCTCGAAAACACATCCGGCTATCACGATTCATGAGGCTTATCAGGCGGGCGTACGTAACTTTGGGGAAAATCGCGTGCAAGAGTGGGAAGTGAAGCGCGTTGGCACGAACAATTTGGCGGCAACGTGGCACCTGATCGGACATTTGCAAAGCAACAAAGCCGCAAAGGCGGCCAAACTGTTTCACACCGTGGATTCGGTGGATGATTTTGTGCTGGCCCAAAAACTCGACCGCGCGCGAACAGAATCCGCCGTCCCGGGCAAATTGCGGGTGCTGATTGAGGTGCGGGTCGCTCGAGAGGAAACAAAAAGCGGCGTTGAGATAGGGCTTCTTCCTGATCTCGCAACGAGAATAGTGGGGTTGCCGCGTTTAGAGCTTGCGGGGCTAATGTGCATCCCCCCGTTTCTGGAGGCGGAACAGGTGCGCCCGTACTTCCGGCGTTTGCGGGAATTGCGCGAGGAACTCAAGACGAAGGTGGGGCTGCAGCTGCCCGTTTTGTCCATGGGAATGTCGCACGACTTCGAGGTGGCTATTGAGGAAGGAGCCACTGAAGTGCGCGTTGGCACCGCGTTGTTTGGCGCACGCGAAATGAAATAGAGCGCAAATAGAGACCAGATGCTGGATATTCAAGAGCGAGATGGATCCGCGACTTTTTCCGCGCGTGTGCAGCCGCGGGCAAGCAAAGACGAAATTGCAGGCGAGATAAACGGCGCGCTCAAGGTGCGGTTGCGCGCGCCTGCCGTCGAGAATCGCGCCAACGAGGCGCTCATCGAGTTCCTGGCGCAGCTTTTGAAAATGCCCAAGTCGGCTGTTAGAATCCTCAGCGGCGACAGAAGCCGCACAAAACGCATCGAGATTCGTGGCGTGACACGGAAGCATATCGAGGCGCTGCTGGCCGTGGAAGCCTGAACCAACTGCAAAATCCTGGCCGAGCGGCGGAGAGAGCCTTCCAATGAGTGCAGACATTCAAGGAATCCAAAGCGACTTGCGCGCAGCGAAGCTCGACGGCTGGCTGTTTTACGATTTTCGCGGCCGCGACCCCATCGCACAGCACATCCTGAACTTACCCAACGGGATGCGCACGCGACGGTGGTATTACTTCGTGCCGGCCAAAGGTGCGCCGAAGAAACTTGTGCACAAGATTGAAACGGAATCGCTGGCCGCGCTTCCCGGCGAGACGCTGTATTACGCAAAGCAAGACGAACTGCACAAAAACCTTAAAAAGGTCCTGGGGCGCGCGAAAAAGGTGGCGATGCAATACTCTCCGAAGAACGAAATTCCTTACGTGGCAATGGTGGACGCGGGAACCATCGAGCTCGTGCGCAGTGCGGGAGCAAAAGTCGTAAGCTCCGCGGACCTGGTGCAGAAATATGATGCATGCTGGACCGCGGAACAACTGGAATCGCATCTTTCAGCCGGGGTGATTATCGACCGCATCGTGCGCGGTGCTTTTGAGCACTCAGCGAAATGCGTTCGCGAAAAGAAAGCAATCACGGAATACGATTTGAAGCTCTGGATCTTGAAGGAATTTGAATTGGCAGAAATCTGGGCCGAAGAGGGGCCCGATATCGCTGTGAACGCGCACGCCAGCGACCCTCACTATGGCCCGACGGCGGAGTCCGCCGCGCCGATTTGCGAACGCGATCTGCTGCTGCTCGACGTGTGGGGAAAGAAAAAGACGCCAGGGAGCGTTTATTACGATGTGACCTGGATGGGCTATCTCGGCGCAAAAGTGCCAGAAAAATATGCGAAAATTTTCAGTGTCGTGCGCAAGGCGCGCGATGAGGCCGTGGACTTAATTCGAACGCACGCCGCCGCAGGAAAGCCGTTGCAGGGCTGGCAAGTCGATCAAGCAGCCCGAAAGGTGGTCGAAAAAGCAGGATACGGAAAATATTTTTTTCATCGCACCGGCCACAGCATTGGAGAGAAAGTCCACGGCAACGGCGTGAATATGGACGGCTTGGAGACACATGACGTTCGGCACTTGATCGCGCTTACCTGCAATTCGATTGAGCCAGGAATTTATTTGCCGGAATTCGGGGTGCGCACGGAAGTAAATGTTTACGTTGGCGAAAGGGAAGCACGCGTCACGGGGGCGGTTCAGAACGAAATCTTAGCGTTGCTCGCGTAGTTTTTCCGACTGAGGCAAAAGGAGATAGATGGCCGAGGAACCCGCCTTACCAGTAGCCCGACAGCAGGACTCACGGAGCGAAATGCTGGCCGTCGTTGTCGCCGCCGCCGGCTGGCTTGTGCCGGGGCTCGGTCATGCCCTCCTGAAAATGTGGGGGCGCGCCGTGGTATGTCTGGTGACCGTAGCAGTGCTCGTCACGGTTGGCGCAAAAATGCGCGGTAATCTCTTCACCTCGCGAGGAAACGACGCCTTTGATTCGCTGGGTTACATCGCCGACCTAGGCGCGGGAAGTTTTTATTTTGTCGCGAAATCGCTGGAAGTCGACGGGGCGGATGTCTCGCATGCCGACGGGGACTATGGGACAAGATTTCTCGCCACAGCGGGAGTCTTCAATTTGCTGGCTGCGCTGCACGCCTACGAGGCAGCGCGCGGACGAAAAGCATGATCGCTGGAGCCGCGTGGAAGCTTACCCATTTGCAGTCCATGTTGCTGTTTGCTCTTGTGATTTCCATTGCGTTCGGCTTCTTGGGACGGCGCCAGCCCAAGGAACGCTTGAAATATATTGTGTGGACCTTGCTGCTTTTCCTTCTGGTCGGTGTGGGAATTGGTTGGGCCATGTTTCCGTTTTCACACTGAAAGACCACCCCAATCGCAACTGAACGAATCGCGAATCCGCGCAACCCTTGTAGAGGCATAGCATTGTGGCCACTTTTCAGTACGCGATTCAGATGAATTGACAGTATTTTTCAGCGGATGTTATTGTCGTTACAGCAGGCCGAGGTAGCTCAGTGGTAGAGCAGCCGATTCGTAATCGGCAGGTCGCGGGTTCAAGTCCCGCCCTCGGCTCCACCGTTCTTCTAAATCCCGCGAAATCAATTAGTTGACCTTTTCATTTTCTGTAGCCGCTGAAATGTTGTGAACATTAGTGAACAAAACTTCAGCGATTTTGTCGACCGCACGCCGCTGCGCCTCTGGAATGGCATGCGTGTAGACGTTAAGCGTTGTTTCAAGGTCCGAATGGCCAAGAAGTGCTTGGGCCGTGCGGAGTGACTCCCCAACTTCCGCGAGCTGTGTTGCATGCGTATGCCTGAAGCTGTGCCATGAAATGAGAGGTAGTGCCAGAGCTTTGCAGGCTGGCCGCAGTACACGGCGAAGCAGGTTCTTCGGATTGAGTGGCGTCTGATTGCGGGTTGTGAATACGAGATCGTCCGAGCTTCTTTGTCGACAGTGGGCAAGCTGTGCTTGAAATGCCTCACGCACAGGCTGGCTCATCGGAATATCTCGCCGGCTACTTTTCGTTTTCGGCGAGCCGAACTTGCCCTCCGAAACTGTTTCTCGCACGCAGATTATGCCTCGAACCAAGTCAACGGCCTTCCATCGTAGTGCGAGGATTTCGCCGATTCGCATACCAGTTAGAACTGCAACGAGTACGAGAGTACGGCAAGGTTCGGATAGGGAGGCAAGTAGTCGACCAACTTCCTTCGGATTTAGGTAAAGCCTCTCTGTCTTCGGTGCACGGTCGCCAATACAAATCCCTCTTGCAGGATTCTGCTCGAGAAGATTCCAATCGACGGCGGCCTGCAATACCTTCGATATTGCAGTCCGCATACCGTGCGTGCTCGAACCGGAGAAGCCATTCTTTCGTTTGTCGGCCAAGAAGTGTTGGACATCAACCCGCGTGATGTCGCAAAGCCTTCTTAGGCCGAACACGGGGAGAATGTGGCAACGGAGCTGCACGTCGTAGTAGCGAGACGACCCTGACCGAAGCGTAGGTATTACGCCTGGCCTCCACACCTCGTTAACGAATTGCCCCATCGTCATAGTGGATTGTGGACGCTGGCGGCCCAAGTTAATTGGTCTGAGTCGGGCTTGAAGGATGTCCTTTGCTTCTTTCTTGCCCTTAATCTCACTGGTCGTCCCAAGCACCGCAAAGCGGAGGATCCTCTTTATGGTGCCATTGGGAGCAATTACATCCTCCCTCCAGCGAGCTGCCCAAACCTTTCGTCTCTTGCCGCGTCGGAGAAAAACATGTCCTTCTTGGAAACGCGTGCGAATCGCGAACTCCTTTCCGATTCGCGCGCCTTTTTCCTCACCGTGGACGATTGTACTCCGAGAGTGCATGACTTCAACGTGTTAGCGATCGTTGGCGCTCGATCCAAGCGAGCACGTCTGCCTGATTGAACCGCCAATACTTGCCAAGCCGATAGCCCGGCAAACGCTCAAGAGAGCGTTTGCGAGTGCGGCCATACACCCAGGAAACCGGCACGCGTAGCAACTCGGCTACTTCGGGGACCGTCAGAAGACGACTCTCGTCCATCCCCTCTCCCCCTGTGGCTGCTCCCTGTGGGGCAGCATGGGAAGAAGCATTAAAGCAGTTTCGTGGACGGTCGTTGCTACGCCCAATGGGTGGGAAGACATCGTCTTTATCTGTGAGATAGCTTTCATTTGAACGACTGCCTACTACAAGGCGTGAGCCATGCCGTCGGTCAGACGCTGGGTTCTCACGCACACCGAATTGGAGACGAGTCCGCTTCATGCTTTCTTCGCAATCTCGAAAAGAGAACCTCCATCGCTTTGTGGCTGGTTGCCGTTGTGGTCCAAATTCTCAAGCCAACTCTTGAACTCGTCATCTTTCTTAAATACGAGCTTCAGCGCTTCACTGACGACGTAAGACTCCGACGAGTCGATGAATTCGGCATACTTGGCAAGTCTCGATCGGACGTGCTCTTCGACTCGGATTTGAAGCGTTTCA
>Ga0126378_10001597_pt1 | contig 16800 bp, 25 predicted proteins | sample PanSoiMetPlot_23_FD_92587 | JGI IMG/M metagenome (GOLD analysis project Ga0126378, IMG submission 92587) | Tropical forest soil microbial communities from Panama - MetaG Plot_23 | ecosystem: Environmental > Terrestrial > Soil > Tropical forest > Bulk soil | place: Panama | collected 2016-02-17
AGCTTGGCCTGGTGGATGAATTTCGTTTTGTCGTTCAGCCAATCCTTGCCGGAGAAGGAAGGCGGTTGCTGGAGGGGGTAAACCTGCCCGAGAAAGTGCAATTGAAACTGGTTGAGTTAAAGCGTTTTAAGTCAGGATCGGTTGCGCTTCATTACTTGAAACAGTGAGAGAACTCTGCAAGGCTCTGCTGCTGGCTCTCGGCAGCGAAAGAGCCACTCTGGGTTTTCGGTAAAACCGGAAGTTGGCTTCAAACGCGCCTGTGGAAAGTGACGCGCCGTCTGGTCAACCTTGACGTTCGTAAGCTGTTGAAAAATGGCGGGCGAGCCATGCAAGCCGGATTCCCCGGGCACTCGTTTCCTTTCTGTAAGCTGCGCCGAATCAACAAACGCAATTCGTCAACAAAGTCAATGTTGGCAGCCAAAACAGGTTTTGTGTCACAGTTCCTTTAGCATCACGCAGCGGCTGTCCATGCGGCCGTGTGCTCGATCTATTGTATTTGATGTACGGCTTGGAGGGATGAGAAAAACTTTCCCAGACGAGCGCCTGTGGCTGGTCTAGCTGGTACAATCGAAGTGACGGCTATGTGTGGAGGAATGATTATGGGGTCAACCATAAGGGCGCGTTTTTCAGGTGGCAACTTAAAACCACTAGAAACCATAGACCTCAAGGAAGGCGACGAGGTCACAATCACGATAGTGTCCTTGCGCTCTAGTCCGGCCCCCGATTGGTTGGAGCGAACGGCTGGTGGATGGGCAGATCTGGTCGACGCCGAGCAACTGAAGCGGGACATCTCTGAAAGCCGCTTGATCGGGACACGAGCCGAACCGCGGCTATAGAGTCGCTTTCCTTCCTAATTGACACGGATTGGGTGATCGATCACCTCAACGCAATAGCAGAAGTCACTCGACGCCTGAAGGAACTGGAGCCACAAGGACTGGCCGTAAGCATCATCTCCGCTGCTGAACTCTGGGAAGGAGTGTATTTCTCCCGAGATCAAAAACGCAGTCAACTGATGCTGGAGGCCTTTTTGTCGGGTGTGACTATTTTGAATCTTGACGAAGAAATCGTAAAAGGTTTGGACAGCTTCGAGGCTCGATGAGGAAGCATGGGCAAATTATGGGTGATTTTGACCTTTTAATCGCGGCCACCGCGTTGAAACATAACCTCAAACTCCTGACTAACAACCGGAAACACTTCGCGGGCATTGCAGGACTTCAGATTGAGAGCAGATAGCTTACTAGGCCGAAGGGGATTCAGAGACAGGAAGACTGGGCGAATATAAATCGAACCTCCGTGCCACTATTGTGGCACAATTTCGCCAAAACTGTCCGTAAGTTACTGAAAAATGGCGGGCGAGCCATGTAAGCCGGAATCTTCGGGTACCTTTTTGTTTTCAATAAGTTGCGTAGAATCAACAAAAGCAAATCGTCAATGAAGTCAGTTTTGGCAGCCAAAGCAGGTTTTGTGTCACAGTTATGGCACAGTTTTCTTGTGTTTGCTCTCTCGCACGCTCGAACAGGAACTGACATGCGTCCAGCCGCCATACTGACCAACCTCTCGATGCTGTGCTTGGTTGTGCCGGCCGCACAGAACGTGCCCGGCGGGCCGCGGGGCGAGCGGTAAAATCCAGGCCGAGAATTTGAGGCACCAAATCGGATAGATGCGATTTCAGTACGACGGTAACCTTACTTTTGCGGATCGTCAAACTAAGAGACGTCCACAGATCAAAAGTCGAAAGGAAAAGATATGCGCTTTGTGTTATCTCTGATTCTCGGTCTTGCGTTCACCACAGGATCTGCTCCTCAGACCGCCAACAGCTCGACATCCACCAAAGTCCCACAGGCCTGGGACGCGAAAACGATTCAATGGCAGGACATCGACAAAGACGGAACGAAGTACGCTCTGCTTGAAGGCAGACGCGACGTACCTGGCGAGGCGTTCACATATGCATTCTTTATCCCCGCTGGATATCACGAACATCATTGGCATACGTCTGATGCGCGCGTGGCCGTAATTCAAGGAGCGCTCAAGGTCAATTTCGGCGAGACCTTAGGCCTCGATCACATGACAGCATACCCCGTCGGGTCTTTTTTGCTCGTCCCTGCAAATGTAAAGCATACGATGGCAGCCGATGTAGATACGATTATCGTCGGCACCGCTGTCGGTCCCTGGGCGACTCATCGTCACGGCGAACACGAACATCACTAAGATTTGAGATGGACGATGTAATTCGCTTGGCTGCGCCTAAGACGGCCCAGCCAACAAGACAGAGGCGGCTGCAGGAAGCAACCACGGGCAATGCAGGGTAGCCTACGATTCGTCTGACGTCCGATCACGTTTATACGAATGGCCGATCGCCGCGCTCGTACACGTGCCCGGTAATTTTGACCAGTTTTCCCGCGAGCGGTAGCAGTTGCTATCGGACGTCGTCGTCAGGAATGTGGGAAGAAAATGGATGGTACACCTGCTCAGTCTTCGTCAAAATTGACAAATTTCACCAGACTCCGCGATAAATCCCGAACTAGGTCTTTGATGCCGTGTTCATGGTCGCCGTCGTCGAGCACGGCCGCCTCGTGGCATGTCGCTGCCTAGGTACACGGGTGTTCCTGGTTGCGCTACGTGTGCGCAGCTGGCAAGGTGGGAGCGCGCGTCGCAGGAGTGAATGATACGGTGAAGTCCAGCTCAAAGGCCGAAGCAAGTTTCGGAATGCTCCTGCGGCAGTGGCGTGCTGTTCGTCGGCTTAGCCAGTTGGACCTCGCGCTCGAGGCCGACATTTCCATGCGTCATGTCAGTTGGCTGGAGACTGGGCGCTCCCACCCCAGCAGGGAGATGGTCGCGCGACTTGCTGAGGCGCTCGAAATCCCGTTGCGCGAACGCAATCCGGTGCTGCTTGCCGCGGGCTACGCGCCGGTCTACCGTCAGACGGGCCTGGACTCACCGGACATGGATGCCGCGCGCCGGGCGGTGGACTTTTTTCTTGAGAAGCAAGACCCGTATCCGGGTTTGGTTGTCGACAGGTATTGGAACATACTGAAGGAAAATGACGGTACGAGGCGCTTTTTCTCGCTGTTTCCCGTGAGCGAAGCAGTCCTCCCTCGTAACGGAATGCGCTTCCTGTTTCATCCAGAAGGGCTGCGGCCCTTCATTACGAACTGGGAGAACGTAGCCGCCAGGCTGATTCAGAGGGTGCATCGCGAAGTGGCGGCGGATCCCTCAGACGAGAAAATGAAGGACTTCCGCGACGAGTTGCTCAGTTATCCTGCCGTGCCAAACCGTTGGCGAGTGCAGGACTTAGACGGAACCTCCCCGCCATTTCTGACCCTCGACTATCGACGTGGGTCTTCCACTCTCCGGTTGTTTTCCGCGCTTACGACCTTTGGGACCGCCCAAGACATCGGGCTCCAGGAGTTGAGAATCGAGAGTTTCTTTCCGGCAGATGAAACCACGCGTGCGGCATTTATACCTTGACGTGTCTCCGCGAACACTCTGCTGAGTCGTTCCACTTTGTCCATAACCTCAGAGGTCATGGACTGTTTTTTCGAATCGCCTGAATACTTACAACGGAGGAACCGAGCATGCTCAGAAGGAGCCTTTTTAAAGCTGTGGTAGCTCTTGCAGGTACTGCAGGGCTAGCTCCCATGATCTACACCCTCCTACTGGCCCTCGGAATGCTGCTCACGCCGTCACCAGCCCGGTCACAACTGGTGCCCGGATCAATGGACGTTCATTGGAATGAAGGTGCATCGGATTGCTCGAAGAGCTCAGCACCACCACTGCAGGTACATCAGTACAACCCTCAAACATTCATCCTGCGGGAGAACCTTTGCATGACGTATGAGGGACCCTTCATGTACCTTCTCGTCGGATCAACAAAGGCACTATTGGTCGACACTGGTTATGTCGCCGATCCAAACCAGGTACCGCTCGCGAATACGGTCCTCCATTTGCTTTCAACAGACAGATCCCGAAAGATCCCTTTGCTTGTAGTCCATACCCACCGGCACCAAGACCATCGTGCGGGCGATAGCCAGTTCATGCAGCTTTCCGATGTCCAAGTGGTCGGGTTCGATATCGACAGCGTTCGGCACTACTACAACTTCACCAACTGGCCAAACGGTCTTGCCCAGATCGACCTCGGTGATCGAACCGTCGACGTGATTCCGACGCCCGGCCACAACGAGACCGAAGTCTCCTTTTACGACCGTAATACGGGCTTGTTGTTTACGGGTGACTTTCTGATGCCTGCCCGACTGCTTATCGACGACACTAGCGCCGACCTTGCCAGCGCGGAGCGGGTCGCGGCTTTCGCCAAGGATCGTCCGATCAGTTTCGTCCTGGGCGGCCATATCGAACTTAACTCTGCTGGAGATTTTTTTTCCGGGGAATCCCAATTTCATCCGCAGGAACACGTCCTTCAAATGACGAAGGACGATGTGCTCGCGCTGCCCGCGGCCGTCCGCAGTTTTAATGGCGTCTACACCGTGCGCGGCAAATTCACGATGGACAATCCAGTACGCATACTCGTTGCTTTGGCCGTTCTCGTAATCGCCGTCATGGTTCCCCTCGTGTGGATGCTGATTCGTTATATCCGGGGTCGCAAACGCGCTCACACGTTGCGCACGGAGATCCAAGGCTGACGCGTCTTAACAACAAACTTCGGCACTCAACTCAGGTCTTGCTTGTTTGTGGGTTGGTTACGACTTTTGGGACCGCCCAAGACATCGGGCTCCAGGAGTTGAGAATCGAGAGCTTCTTTCCAGCAGATGAAACCACGCGTACGGCCTAATACCTTGACGTGTCTGCGCGAAGGCTCTGATTGGTCGTTCCAGTTTGTCTATAACCTCAAAGGTTATGGACTTGTTTTTTCGTTCGACTGAATACTAGCAAGGGAGGAATCGAGCATGCTCAGAAGGAGCCTTTTTAAAGCTGTGGCAGCTTTTGCAGGTGCTGCTGGAATAGCTAAAGCGGATGGGCTGAATGAGATAAGCCAGCCGGCAACCGAACGGGCCGGTCGCAAGCGACCTGCGAATAATTTCGTCGAGGCGGCGGACGGCACAAATCTGTTTTTCCGCGATTCCGGCGCCGGAAAGCCAATGCTCTTTGCCGCTCCGTGGGCCCTGAATTCGGCCTGGTGGGAGTATCAGGTATATGGCCTGGCTAGCAAGGGGATTCGCTGCATTACTTACGACCGTCGGGGCCACGGCCGTTCCGGCGAATCAAACCGGAGCTGCGATTTCGATACGCTTGCGGACGACATAGCGGTGATCGTCGAACAACTCGACCTGCAAGAGGTGACTCTTGTGGGCCAATCCTTAGGTTGCGGCGAAGTCGTGCGCTATTTGACGCGGCATGGCTCCGCCCATGTCTCGCGAGTAGTATTGGTTTCAACCATCACCCCCTTTATTTTGAAGACGGACGACAATCCAGACGGCGTCGATCGAGCGAACTTAGCGCTGGTGCGCGAGACACTCGCGAAAGATCACGCGCATCCACTCGCGGCGTACGCTCCCACATTCTTCGCAGTACCTAAGAACAATGTATCCCAAGAAATTATGGACTGGTGGGTCAGAATGATGGTGGATGGGTGTTCGCTCAAGACCATGAACGACCTGCATAAAGTATTTACCGAAACCGACTTTCGTCCCGAGCTGCGCAAGATCTCACTGCCGACGCTGCTGATCCACGGTGACAGTGACATGTCGACACTTATCGACAAAACGGCGCGCAAGACGCTGCCTCTGATAAAAGACTGTCACCTAAAGGTCTATGAAGGTGCAGGGCACGGTTTACCGATCACGCACGCAGATCAGCTCATTGCGGACCTCCTGGCGTTTGCGAAGACCTAACAGGTAAGCGAGGGTGACTGAACGGTGCAGCGCCGAGGCACGAGATGAAGAAAAGAGGCACGCGGAGGAGTGAGATGAATCGAAGAGAGGCGTTGAATTCCTTAGCGGGTGCCATTGCCGCGTCGGGATTGCTCCCCGACAGCGCGCGTGCAACCGTTGCAACGGCTGTCGCCGGCGGATCACGCGAACCGCAGCCCAGGCGCCAGCCTTACATCGAGGCCGGCGATGGCACGCAACTGTTCTATCAGGATTGGGGCACTGGCAAGTGCCTTCTCTTCATCCACAGCATGTGCTTGAATTCCCAGATATGGCAATACAACATGCTTCCGTTATCTGACCGCGGATTTCGGTGCGTGGGTTATGATCGACGGGGCCATGGCCGTTCAATGCAACCCGGGCGCGGCTATGACTACGATACCTTGGCCGACGATCTTGCGTGCGTAATCAACCAGCTCGGTCTTCACGCCGTAACTCTCGTCGGACACTCGATGGGTGCGGGGGAGATAGTCAGGTATCTGTCTCGGCACGGTGCCGAGCGGGTGGCTCGCATCGTATTTGTCGCCCCAGGATTACCTTTCATGCTGAAGACGCCCGACAACCCAGAGGCCCAGGAGAGAAGCGTGTCTGACCAAGTCTTCGCTTCGTGGTACAGGGACTACCCCGGCTGGGTTGCCAGCGGCGTTCCCTCCTTCGTGCCGGAAATGTCGAACGCACAGATGGAATGGGTTGGGAGCCTATGCATGCAAGCCTCGCTCAAAGCCTTGACCGATTGCTATCATGCCGTCATCGAGACCGATTTCCGTCGCGAGGTGGCCGCGATCAGACTGCCGACGATGATTGTCCAGGGAGACAAAGACACCGCAGCACTCATCGACTTCACTGGGCGCAGAACTGCCCAACTAATCAAAGGCAGTCAGTTCAAGGTCTATCGGGGCGCGCCTCATGGGCTGATGGTCACTCATGCCGAGCAGCTCAACAATGACCTAGCTCAATTCGTCGCTACATAGCGCACTCTTCATAGTCGTTTGTGCCTCGCCTCGAAATCCCCGTAAGAGGCTCTCGCCACCATGCCATGGACCCGGACAAATGAAATGGACAACAATGTCGCTGCCGTCCCGATTGACGCAGAGGTGTAGCCTGGAACTGTGCTTCAGGCTTCTCGCGCGGGTTAGCGGCGCAAGGGGACTTTGAGAGGAAGGGTCGCATGAAGACTCGCGCAATGTTTTGTCTGCTTTTTCTGTGCGTCGGTCCGACGCTCGGAATTTCGCAAAACCGGCCTGAACCGATTTCGGGCCCGACCTCAGTTTTGGTCAAAGCTGGAAAGCTTCTCGATATCATCCAAGGAAGCTACGTCGAGAACGCGGGGATATGGATCGAGGGAGAGCGCATCAAAGAGGTTGGCCGGCTCGCGGACATCCAAGCGCACGTTCCAAAGGATGCCAAGATTATTGACCTGAGTCGTTACACCGTTCTTCCGGGACTCATTGATTGCCACACCCACCTGATGGCGCGCATCCCCGAAGGACCTGACGGCTACACTCTGAATCTGGCTACCAAGTCGCAAGCCTTCCGCGCGCTCGAAGGAGCATATGACGCGCGCGTCACTCTACAGGCGGGATTCACAACGGTTCGCGATGTCGAGAATGAAGGATCTGGTTATGCGGACGTTGCTTTGCGCGACGCCATTGACCAAGGCCTCGTCGAAGGTCCGCGCATGCAAGTAGCAACACGGGCGATTGCCGCGGTTGGGCAATACAACCCGTTTGGCGTTTCCCCCGACTTGCTCGAGTTTCCGACGGGCGCGCAGATGGTGAGCGGAGTGGAAGAGGCGAGGCGCGCCGCCCGCGAGCAGATCGGCCACGGTGCCGATTTGATCAAGATCTATGCGGACTGGGCGAATCCCACGCTTACTACGGAAGAGATGCGTGCGGTGGTGGAAGAAGCGCATAAGCAGGGCCGCAAGGTCGCGGCGCACGCCGGCACCGCCGAGGGCATCCGCAATGCCTTGAATGCCGGCGTCGATTCGATCGAGCACGGCGACGATGTGGACCGCACCACCCTCCAAATGATGAAAGAGAAGAACGTTTTCTGGGTTCTTACCAAAGGCCTGGCCTTCGATCGCCTCCAACGTGTGACTGACCCTCAAAGACGGAAACGTCTCGAGGAGTACCTGCAGCGCACCCGGGAAAAACTGGCTGTTGCGCGTGAACTCGGCGTCAAAATCGCAAACGGCTCCGATGCCTCCACCCCAAACACGCACGGAAAAAACGCGATTGAAATCGTCGCAGCAACTGGACTCGGATTGCCGCCGCTCGAAGGTATTCGTGCCGCCACAGTTAACGCAGCGGAATTGATGGGCTGGCAAGATCGAGTGGGTTCGCTCGAACCAGGCAAGTTCGGCGATCTGATTGCCATGGAGGGGGATCCTTTAGCGAACATCCGCGTGCTTCAGAATGTAAAGTTTGTGATCAAGGGCGGCGTAGTGATGAAGGATGTAATCTCGCGATGAAACCAGCTGCGGTGAATACTCTCCCCTGCTCACCATCGCAATTGTTTACCTAGTCTTGACTGCCCTGCCTGATAAGAAGCAGCATGTCCGCCATTCGTGTTCTCCTGGTGCGACCGTGACGCCAACCTCCTCCGCAAGGTTCGCGGATTTGTGCGGGAGTGAAGTTCATGTTTGTACGGAAGTCGTCCGCGAAGGAGATGCGAATCAACGTTTCATCGTGGCGACAACTGCTGCCGACGTGTGCAAGAGCCTTGAGGCGATGTTTGCTGTGCGGCGCGAGCAAGAAATTCGAATTAATAGCGTGGTTCACTTCGAGGCGGTCTGTGAATCTACCAGCCTCGATGTCTATCCGTTTTTGCCACCAAATCATTTTTTTGGGCCGCGCTGCCCGACAATCCTCAAGGGCTTTCCCTTTGCGGTCAAGAGGAGATGGTCACAGAATCAACGGCAGAAATCAGCCACGGGCAGTGCGCGTAGTCTCTAACACGGTTGATCCGCTGGCCGTCCACATCTAGGCGCACAACGGAATACGGAGTCCAGGTGTCTGCGCCGCGCTGCAGGATCATGACTACTGGCTCGCCGTCCACTTCGCCTAATGTCAGTCTCCATGGCATCGACCATCGCTCGTAATTGCTGAAGTAAGGAGCATCCACCAGCTCCCCTGCAAATGCATCGGCGACGGTGAGTCGGGCATCGGCGCTAATCAGTTCACGCACGCCGTCCCAATCGCGACGATTGAATCGATCCACGTAGAGCCGCATGATCCGCGTCAACTTCGGGTCCACTACGCGAGAAGGGGTTGTCAGGGCGGGAGAGGCTTCTAATTTTGCTCGGCCGCGATTGAGCGCTGCCTTGACTCCACCTACAGTGGAATCGACAAGTTCGGCGATCTCCTCCAAAGAGTAGTCGAACACGTCTTTCAAGAGCACACACGCGCGCTCCTTGGGCGGCAAACTGCTCACCAGATGCTCGACGGCACGCCCGAGACCCAGCGCTGGGGGTTCGACAGGGTTCACCACGTCTGGGACCATCGCTACGAGTTCGGCTTCGACTCGAACCCCGCGTTTCCTCAAGAAATCGATGCAGCGATTATGGGCGATGCGGAACAGCCACGGCTTGAGCGGCCGGCTGTCGTCAAACTTGTCGAGCTTTCGATAAGCCTAGAACAGCGCCTCCTGCACAACATCTTCACCGTCCATTACCGAGCCCGTCATGCGGGCGCAGTAGCGGTGCAGGCTCGGACGAAGCTGCGTTACAGTCTGCAGGAACGCCAGGTAGCGTGCTTCGAAGGGACCGGACGGATTCGAATATTCTGTGTTATTCATTTTCTTCGAGAACTGTAGGTGACCAAGTCATGCGACATTCAAGTTGGGAACCGGCGCACGAGGGGAACAAAGCGCGAGCGATGCCACGTAACCACGTCTGCCATATAAAGGCTTACTTCGCGAGAGAGCCCCCTACGTTAACTTCTAGTATCAGGCGATTGCGCAGGTAACCTCGTTGCTGATGAGCCTTCAGGCAGTGCGCAGAAATCGCCGCCAGAGAAACCTTCTAGTTGCACGTTGAAGGTGCGATTGAACCGCGCACGGTGATTCTCCCACGCGATCGCGGCAGTTAGTTCCACTAGTTCGCGCTCAGTGAACCGGCGACGCAACTCTTCATACAATTGGTCCCCCACGTCTGCCGGAGTCCGCGTGAGTTGGACAGCCAGACGCAAGACCAACTTTTCATCTTCCGTGAAATGTGAACTGTCCTCAAATGCTGACAAATTGCGGATCTGTTCTTCTGTTATTCCTACTCTTCTGCCCACGGCAGAATGAAGGTCAATTCAAAACGGACATCCGACCATTGCAGCAACCTTAACTTGTGCCAACTCTTTCAACTTGGCCGGCACCGTCGCTGCGTCCGCCACGTGTGCACTCATTTCCTCCCAGAGTCGAAGAAACTCAAAATCACAAGCGCGAATGCGAGCGGAAAGAGGGACGCGACCCAATCGCCGGTTGATCCGCTTGAATATCCGCCGGGTTCGAAACCCGGCGTCCTTGTCCTGAATTCCAGCCATTCGACTCACTTCTATGCCTCCTTCTGCGGGCGCCTTTGCCACGCCTTGCCCCATTAGCCGACTCCGTGAGCAGCTTGCATCATGCGTTTCTCCGCCTTGGACGGGAATGAGCTCGACCCCGCTTTTGTTGGCTTGTCGGCCTATGGCCCACCCTGCGCCTCCAAGGCTTTCTGCATCACAGCGCGTTGCATCGAGCGCGGCGTCAGGCGATTCCAAAACACAATGAGCTTGTTTAGGACTCCCGCAACGATGCTCGACCTTCGCCGTAGCATGCCTGTAATGCCTCTCCGTGCCACCGGGCCAGCCTCCATCATCAGCATTCGGAGTACCGGCGTGTCATTTTGGCCCGCCACCGCACCGAATGAAGTCGCACTCGGGCCGGGAGACAACACCGTCACGCCGATGCCGTGCGGCTTAAGTTCTGCATGCAGCGCTTCGCCAAACAGGAGGACATATGCCTTGCTCGCTGCATAGGCCGCGTAACCTGGTGTTGCTTGGTATCCGAGGAGGCTGGCGATCAGAAGGATATGTCCTGTTCGGCGTTTCCGCATGTCGTTTGCAAAGATGTGCGTGAGTTCGGCCACAGCAAGCATGTTCAGCTGCAGCATGTCGAGCGTTTTCTCAAGCGGCTGATCAACGAAACTTCCATAAAGCCCATAACCGGCGTTGTTCACCAAGACGTCGACGGCCAAACCGCGAGAATCAAGTCGGGATTTCAGTTCAGCACCTGCGCCGGGCCTTGCAAGATCGAATCCTTCGACGACGACGTCGACGTGGTGCTTTTCCCGAAGCTCCTCCGCCAACTTCTGCATCGGTTCTCTGCGACGTGCAACGAGCACGAGGTTTGCGTTGCGTTCCGCCAAAAGCGTGGCGAACTCGACGCCGAATCCACTGGAGGCCCCCGTAATGAGGGCCCATTTACCGCTTACACTGTCCATCATTCCCTCCTTGGCGACAAAGCAGAATGCATGTCCGCCCCAGCTTGGCGCCCCAAAATGAATCGAGAGACCTTCATACAGAGATCCGCGGAACTCACGACGGAAAGCATTTTCCAAACGCCAGTAATAACTTAGGCGATCCCTTGATGCGAATTCGTCGGCGAAGCACGGCCCAAACAAGATTGCGCTCCTTCGCCAGAAAGCCCAGCCATGTTTGGCTATCCGCGGTGACTACGATGTCAGCTTTTCCGCACTGACCTTCCGAGACTTCCAACTCCTGATCGCGGATCGTGACAGTCGCACGACGCTCTTCCGTGCCAGTGAAAATGAAATGGTAGGTCGCAGCAAGACCCTTCGATTGGTTTCGTTGAAACGTCAGCGGTAGCCCGCTCAGAAAGGAGGTAATCGTCCGGAGACGATTCAAACTGTTTCCGACGCGCTTTACATGCTTGTGCGGAAAACGTCGCACGACGTACTCTTCGGCATCGGACTTTGGAACAACATAGACAGTCTCTTCCCTGTTCTGCAGAGGCCGTACAACATCTTGCAGGTACTGGGAACGCTCCGTGAGAAACGGTGCGATGACTTCATCACCTGCGGGGCATACCGCCATGCAGTAGGCTGACTTATAGTTCGCGCCGAACGAGAGGCTCTGCCACATTGACGCTGATTCCGGGTCGCTGACTCGGCGCCGGTAATCAGCAGCATTCCTGCTGTCGGCGATCTGCTCCACCCAATTTGTGAACCCGCCGATGAACTCTCGATAATTGTGGGTGTAGCAAGCAGAGAAGTTGAACGCTCCGTCTGAACCGATGGCTCCGACTGGACACGCGGCGACGCACAGCTTGCATTCTACGCAAGGGTTGTAATCCAGAGGCCGCTGATACGCGGAGATTTTGGCGTCCACCAAAACCGTCCCAAGCAGGATGAAATTGCCGAACTTCGGGTGAATCACATTTCTATGAATACCCATATGACCGAGGCCGGCAGCCACCGCCACCGTTTTGTGTGACACGATCCAGATTTTGCCCGCGCCGAGGTTGACCATCTCCATCGGAAAACCCATAGCGGGGTTGACGGCGCGGATGCCCTTCGCTTCAAGCTGAGCAACGGCGCGATGAGCGATCTCATTGACACGCTCACCCGACTGGTGGAATTCGACATTCGCGACCGAGCGCGCTGGGTTTCGAATCGGCTCGCGATTCATTCGCAGGACAAAGCTGATCAGGGATTTCGTGGGCGGGAAGAAGCGCAGGATGTCTTCTCGCTCCGTCGCAAGCTCCCCTCGATCGACTTCAACAAAACCGACGTCGTCAGCTCCGGCTTGGAGAACAATTTCACGGACCTCTTGCGCGTCGAGGGTATCCGTCGATTGATTTAACGAGGCAGCGGGTCGCTCTCGAAACCTCTTGATGCTCGGATGTTCAGATTGTTCAGGCATGGAGCCTCATCTCTTCCGTGGGATCGAGATGTAGGCCACGGCTTCACGCATCAAAGCCTTCAACGCGGATTCGCCGATCTTGTCTTTTCGGCGAGATCGATAAGTCGCGTCGCCTTGGCGTCAAGCAGCGCGAGTAGGGGCCCGATGACGATTTTCATCGTTGGCCGACTCCTCTCTGCTTTCCTCTACCTTGCCAGTCCGCATGGATCACGCGCAAGGAACACCGGTGTACCGGATTGCAGAACCCATTCCGTGAATAACGAACGCGCGGCGGGCAAAGCATCTTTGATGACCCTTCATGCATGTCCGCTACGGTTTCCAGGAACGCAGGGTAGCGTGCTTCGAGGGGACTGGAACGGATTCGAATATTCTGTATTATTCATAACCCACGCATTAGCCTTCGAAACACGCTGCCCAAGCGAACCGTATTATTTCGCCTCGGCCTTTACAAAAAGGTTGTGATCGACAGGGATCACCACGACGGCGAACGGAGTCCCCGCATCGTCTGACAGCTGAGGAAGCGGCGCACCAAACGACGTCCCTCCCACCATAGAATTGTCGTAATACGGTGCGAAAACCATCATGTGAGGGTGCCAGTGGCCAATTCCCGACGCAAGGTTCTGGTCGGCCGACCACATATAAGCGAAGCTCACTCCCTCTCTCTTGGGTAGTTCCCCTCTCGCGTAAGCGGCCTGCACACCTTCGGCGATCTCATCCGCATTCTTTCCGTGCATCGCAAGGTTCGTACGGAGTTCGTAATAGGGCATCACCTCTTTGGCTGCCTTAGGATCGAAGCAGATCGTCGCCCGGACGGATGAATCGTACACGAGGTCGCGGAATTGCGCTGGCGTATAGGTCGGGGCTGAGAACCCGCGCATTACTATACAAACGAAGCCGTTATCTCCGTCATGAACGGCATGGAATCCGGAGGTCGTGAGCACCTTGATCGTGGCACGGTCCGAAATATTGGCCGGAGCTGCGCTCTTGGCCAGCACAATCTCCGAAGTCTGTGGCATCAGATAGTCCTGAATTGGCGGATACTTGCGAGGCTGCGATTGAGAACTCTGTGCCCTGGCGGCCGGGACGAAGAGGACTGCGAGCAACGCTAGTGAAAAGACTTTGTTCCTCATGATGAAGCGCTCCTTTTCTGAAAATGTTCTTGCCTGGTGCTAATACGGCTGCCAGAGGTGCAGGGATACGCAGAAAACGGAGGGCAGTTCCGAGCACACGCGACTGCTTGCGTCTGAATGCGCTACCACGCAGATCTAAGGCACTCTTCGAATGTCCTGTACCCAATTGGTCTCCCAGGTCTTTCCGCCATCGGGCGAGTACGCCTGCTCCCAGTGACAGGACGTGGAGGTGATGTCAGACCAGATGAAGCGCGCGAGCACTTGTTTTCCGTTGAGCGTGTCATCACCGTAGAAAGTGCCCACACCGTTCTTGAAACCTCCTCTCATTGGCGGGTCCAGCGGACCTAGAGGGGTGCGACTATCGAGCCACCAGATGGACCACTGCTGAGAACTGGGGTCGTAGGAGCGCAGAGCGACCCCGCGATAGGGAGCGCCAGGTACATTGAACACGAGGTCGTCCACATTGCTGTAGCCTCCCATCAGCGGCTGGCTAGACAACGTGCCTTCGAATTCAATCCAGTCGTGATTGTTGGCGAGGCGCACCTTTAGCTTTCGATGGCGAACTCGCCAACGGCCTACCAAGAAATCGAAGTCATGGAGGCCCGGAGTTGCACTGTCCGTTTGACTCATTGCGTGCACCGGGTCTCGATTAGACTGAGCAGATGACAATCCAGGAATGGCAAGACTCAAAGTCACCAGTCCGATAGCGGCCCGCTGTACAGCAACGATTTTCATGGCAATCTCCCTGATCCCATTTCGCTCGTCGAATCTGAAGCGTTGGGCGAATACCGCATATGAAGTATGTGGCCCAGTTTGTATTGACCGATTTCTCTTGAATTTACTCTCGCAGATTTGCTGACTGCTTCCCTCGACGTCGCGTGCTCATCAGCAGCATCCTTTCCCCTCTTCCGCGGCGCGCTTTCTGGCCGCTTCGTAAGGATCTTTTAATATGTCGATCCACCTTGGGTCAGGCGAGGGCTCGGCGTCGTAATTGTCGTGCCAGTTCAACCAGCTGTGTGGCGGATCCTGCGGGTAGCCCTCAGGCGAGTCCTCCCAGGTTTCCTGACGGCCGAGCGCGGTCATATCGAGGAAACCCAAGGTGGTCCCCATCGCCTCAGCGGCACGGCCGTTGATGAAGTATGTGCGGAACACTCTATCGCCGTCGCGAATAAACGCGTTGTAGCCGTACCACTGGTCCACACCGAAGTCACTGTCAAAGCTGTCGGTGATGGTGTACCAGGGAATCTCCCAGCCCATCCGCGCCTTCAATCTCGCAATATCAGCCTGTGGCGCGCGCGAGGCATAGACGAGGGTCGTGTCGCGAGCCTTCAGGTGAGACAAGTGGGAGACCTGGTCCGCGCCGAAGGAACAGCCGCGGCAGGCATGCTCGGGCCAGCCGAAGACACCAGGCTCAAAGAAGGCGCGATAAACGATTAGCTGCCGACGACCGTCAAACAAATCCAGCAGGCTAGCCCTGCCTTTGGGCCCGTCGAACTCGTACTTCTTCTCCACTAGCGTCCGTGGCATCCTGCGGCGCAGGGCGGCCAGGGCGTCACGGGTGCGGGTTAATGCCTCCTCTTTGACGAGGAGTTGCTTGCGCGCCGCTTCCCATTCCTCCTGCGACACGGTCGCGGGAGTCTTCATCGCGATATACCTTTTCGCGTGTTCCTTATCTCTCCCCTTGCCCGTTGTGTTCTCTGTCGTCATCGTCCTTTCTCCCTTCGTGAGACTTGGCTTTTCGTTGTGTCACTCGATCTCTTTTCATTCGAGGCACGCTTAGAGAGCCATGCTCTCCGGGACGATTGCCGCCTGCTGGCGTTCGAGAGCCTTGGCTACACCGTTGCGCCAGCCCTCGGCAATGGTTCGGGACATTGAATCAGGGAAAATCTCCTCTTCTCCCTCTTCCAAACCATCAAATATGGCCGCCGCGACGGACTCGGGCGAGGCCTTCGGGAAATCGACGCTTCGGGTCATGTCGGTATCGACAGGTCCGGTCAAGATCGCATGAATCGTGACTCCTTAAACGGCCAGGAGCGCCCTCAGAGACTGAGTCATGCTGAGCGTGGCGGCCTTCGAAATGGAATAACCGGGTATGATCGGCAGGGCCGCAACCGCGGACGTTGAAAGGTTATTGACGATAGCTCCCTTTGATTGTTTCAAGAGTGGGAGGAACGCGCGAGTCACATTCAGGAGTCCGAACAAGTTGACCTTGAGATGCTGTTCGATCGCCTCGGGCTTGCTCAGATCGTCGTACATGGCGATACCGGCGTTGTTGATGAGGACGTCGAGACTGTCAACCTGTCCGACGGCGCCCTGGATCTGCGCAGAATTGGTCACGTCGAGGGTTAAGGGCGTCACGCGTTTGTCGGAGTGTTGCCATGGGCCGCGAGTGCCGGCATAGACTTTCTGTACTCCGCGTCTGAGTGCTTCTTCGACCAGTGCCCGGCCGATGCCACGGTTGGCTCCGGTAATCAAAACTGTCTTCTTCGCAATGTTCATGATGATCTCCCTTTTTGGCTTGCTCTCCTTTGGCAGGGCCGGATTCCTCTGCTGCTAAATGCGGCTGTCAGGGACTGGAGGATACGCATAATGCGTCCCATCCTTCGATTTACGGTTCCAAAGCTAGCAGGATCCGGGCCGAAGCCTCGTGGTGGCTCATTGATTCTGCGACGGTTCCAGAAGGCGTACATCAGCGGTTACTTCCTTATTGTGTCGTTTGGCCCAGCGGCACATGCTGTTCAGCGGAGAGAGAAACGCCCTTCCCATTTGGGTCAGCGAATACTCGACGCCAGTGACCTTGGATTTGATTTCTCTCCTGTTGATCAATCCTGTGGATTCGAGATTGCGAAGGGTTCTCGTAAGCATCCGCTGTGA
>Ga0126378_10001598_pt1 | contig 16795 bp, 15 predicted proteins | sample PanSoiMetPlot_23_FD_92587 | JGI IMG/M metagenome (GOLD analysis project Ga0126378, IMG submission 92587) | Tropical forest soil microbial communities from Panama - MetaG Plot_23 | ecosystem: Environmental > Terrestrial > Soil > Tropical forest > Bulk soil | place: Panama | collected 2016-02-17
CATGACCCCGCGGGGGACTCTGACCGGGCGGCCGGGGCGCCGGCCGCCCGGTCCCTCCTCAGCTCAGCTTGCCCCGCCTCGCCTAGCCCTGCTGGCGGGAGTCCACAGCAGCAGAGCCCGTCAACCTCAGGTCGACACTGCGTTCGCTCGCGGCCCGGCCGACAATCTCAGCTCGCTCGGCCCTAGTGCGGAAAGTGACAAACGTGCGGTCGGCGCGGAACAGGTCATTCGAGTACTCGAAGGCCGTACCGTCCGCGGCTCGCGAGGTCCGCGTGATCGCCAGCAGCGCAGCCCGGTCTGCCACGCCAAGTAGCGCTGCCTCCTCAGGATTCGCCTCGACCACCTCGAGGTGCTCGACCACGTCCTGCGGCTTCATGCCGTACCGCTGTTCGAGCAGTTCGTAGATCGAGCCGCCGAGCGGCAGCTCAAGCAGGCCGGGAACCAGGTCGGCCGGCAGCCTGACCCGCTCGAGCGACAGCGGCACGGCGTCGGCCAGCCTGATCCTGACGATATCGACGACCAGGCTTCCTGCTGGCACCTCGAGGTGCGTCGCCGTGCTGTCGTCGGCCCCGCTCATCGTCGCCGACAGCACCCTGGTGCCGGCGACGAACCCCTGCCGGCGCAGGTACTCGGGCAGGCCTACGATCACCGACAGATCGCGGTCTACCTTGGAGTGCGCGACGAACGTTCCGCCTGCGCGGCCAGGTACCCGGCGCACGATGCCGGCCTGAGCCAAGACCGCGAGTACCTGGCGCAGCGTCGACCGGCTTACTGACAGCTCCGCCGCGAGCTGTCGCTCGGTGCCGAGCTTGTCGCCCGGCCGCAGCGCGCCAGCGGAGATCCTGTCGAGCAGCCGGTGCCTCGCCTCATCGACGAGACGCGGCTCTGGCCGCTCTGACAGGTCAGCCTCTTCTGGCCAGAACCCCGGCTGCGTCACCCCATCGCCTCGAGCGACTCCGGCACGGTCTGGCCGCCGTCGACCACAATGGTCTGGGAGGTGATGTAGCCGGCTTCGTCGGAGGCCAGGAACAGCGCCGCGTTCGCGATGTCGGCAACGCTGCCGAGCCGCCCGAGTGGTATTGACGCCTCCATGGTGGCTACGTAGTCCGCGCCGAGCTCGCCGAGCCCCTCTGTCGCGATGTTGCCCGGCATTATCGCGTTGACGGTGATGGCGGACTTCGCGAACTCCAGCGCGGCCGAGCGCATGAACCCGAGCTGGCCAGCCTTGCTGGCGCCGTAATGCGACCAGCCGCTGAACCCGGTGATCGGCCCGGTGATCGACGAGGTGAGGATGACGCGGCCGCGTCCGGACTCTTTCAGCGCGGGCAGCGCGGCCTGCACTACGTAGAAGGTGCCCTTCAAGTTGACCCCGAGCACCTCATCGAGCTCGGCGGGGGTCATCTCGGCCACCGGTGACGCGGGAAAGATTCCGGCATTGCAGCACACCACGTCGAGCCCGCCGTGCCGGTCGACGGCAGTCGCCACCACCGCGGCGCAGCTCGCCGGGTCGCTGACGTCGCCGCGGACGTAGCTGACCTCGCCGCCCGCGGGGATCATGCCAGCGGCCGCCGCGGTGAGCTCGCCGGCCGCCCGCTCGCCTCCCGCCTCGTCCCGGCCGGTTATCACGACATTGGCGCCCGCGTTCGCGAACCCGGCCGCGATTCCCTTGCCGATCCCCTTGGTTCCGCCGGTCACAAGCACGGACCGGCCTTTGATCGATTCGAACATCTCGGACTCCCTGGCTGCGGCAATTACTAGGCAGTTACTAGAGGTGGGCAATCGGGCTGCGGGCTGACATCGGCGCGGGCACCGCCTTGGCCGGTCAGTTTGTTCCTGACAAGTAGCGCTCGGCAAGCTCGCAGGCGCCCGCGGTGAACTCGGCTCCGAGCTCGAGAGCGGCGTCAGCGAACCGGTGCGAGCCGACCCACGCGACGAGCTGGAGCCTGCGCAGCAGCACGAACGTCGGAATCTCAGCGACATCGGGCTCGGCGAGCGGCATCACGCTGCGGTAGCCGCGAACCCATGCGTCGCAGAGCGCGGGCACGCGCGGGTCGTGCTCGATGAAGCTCACCGCCGTCGCGAGGTCGAACATGAACCAGCCGAACCCGCAGTCGTCGAAGTCGATCACCTGGATGTCGTCGCCGTCCACGAGCAGGTTGGCCAGCCGCACGTCGGCGTGGATCAGGCCGAACCGGTCTGCGCCGCGGCCGTACCGGTCAAGGCGCTCCCGCATGAGCGCGGCCGCCGCGGTCAGCGTCGTCAGCTCGTCCTTGCCGACACCGATGCCGTCCTGCCAGCGGCCCCACCGCGGGGTGTTGCCGACGCAGGAGTCGAAGTCCCAGTCGAACCTGACAAACCCGGGCGGCCGCGCCCAGGCGCGCGCGTGCCGGTGCATACGCGCGCAGATCTCGCCGAGTACCTCGAACTTGGTGGTGAGGTGGTCGTCGTGCGGCTCTGTGCCTGGCAGCCACTCGAACAGGACGGTCTGCCTGGTCAGCTCGCCGATCGTGACTTCCACGACCTGGCGCCCGTCGATCGCGCGGAAGACCGCGGGCGTCAGCAGTCCCTCGTCGGCGCGCAGCGCCTGCAGCCAGGCAAGCTCGGAGGCGACCGCCCCCGGCGGGTGGTAGCCCGTGCGGTGCACGCGCAGCACGGCGGTGCGGCTCGTCGTCGGATCGTCGATCCGGTAGGTGGCGTTCTCCGACAGGCTGAGTAGCGCGACGTGCGCGTCGGCGGGGAACCCGAATGGGTCAAGCGCGGCTCTCGCGTACGGGTCATAACCGCGGAGCACGGCTTCCTGGGAGTTGTCGGTGACGCTCACTGATGCCGCCCTTCGATGCTGCGTCCTTCGACGCTGGCGAGCAAGCGCTCGATTTCATCTGCCGCGGTCGTGACCCCAGCGGTAGTTCCCGCAATGTACAGCCGACCGGACGCTCCGATCATTGTGACGTCCACAAGCGTGTTCTGCGGCGCCGCTTTCTCGGCCTCGTTCGCCGCCACGGCCGCGAACAACGCCGGGGTCATCTCGCAGACCAGCAGCGACTGCCCGGGCAGCAGCATCGACCCCTGGCGCGACCTGTTGATGATCACCGCCTGCTGGTCGGTGACGTCCTCGATGATGTCGGCGTACTGCAGGTGCGGCCTGAGCTGGTCAGACGCGCTGCGCCCAAGGCCGTCGAGTATCGCCTGCCCGGCCCGCCCGACGGCCTGCGGGCTCGGCGAGTGCACCTCGAGCACGCCGAACTGCCGCTCGACGAACAAGATGCCAGGCTCGACCGAAGGCTCGGCCCGCAGCGCCAGGTCGGTGACCCGCTCGATAGCCAGGCCTGGCGCGACCTCGACGATCAGCGCATGGTCACCCTCGGCTGGCGGGTACCCCCGCGCGCGCGTTGGCGTGCCGAGGTACGCGGCGAACTGCCGGCGCAGGCCAGCGATCGGCAGGTAGACCCGCAGCTCCGTGCCGGAACCCCGCGCTCTGACGGCCGCGGTCACCGCCGCCCTGTCCCGCCCCGGTCTGGGCCGGCCGGTCTCGTCATTCGGAGACCACGAAGTGCTTGCCGAGCTCGCCGTGCGGCCTCGGGATCACGTGCACGGACACAAGCTCGCCGACACTTGACGCGGTCTCGGCGCCGGCCTCAGTGGCGGCCTTGACCGCGCCAACGTCGCCGTTGATGATCACGGCAACCAGCCCGTCGCCGACCTCCTGCCGCCCGACGATCACCACGTTGGCCGCCTTGACCATCGCGTCCGCAGCCGCCAGAGCAGCCACGTACCCCTTCGTCTCGATCATGCCGAGAGCGTTCTGTGCCATGGGGGTTCCTCTTTCTTCATTTCTTCAACGAAAAGACCCGGGCCGATCCCGGCTCCTACTTCTTTGACTTGCGCGTGGTGCTCTTCGCCTGGCTCGCGCCAGGCGGTGACAGCGCGGCAGCCGACTCGTCGATCGCCCCGATGATGAGGGCGTCTACAGGCGGCCGGTCTGGCAGCCAGCCAGATGCCACAGACCCCTGGGCGACGAGCACGCGCTCGCCCTGACCGCTGCCGAGCACGTCGAACGCCACGAGGCGCTCCCCCGACGCGACCTCGACCTCGAGAAAGGCGCCGTTCGGCAGGCCGTCGATCCGTTTGGTCGACCAGACTTTGCCCACGACCGTTCCTTGCAGCATCACCGCTCCCTTTCGATCGGGACTCCGAGCGCGCGCGCCTTGTCCTTCGCGAGCGGCGTCAGCACGGCACGCGGCCCGAGCACCAGGCGCGCCCCCGCCGAGGCGGCGGCGGCGACAGCTCGCTCGGTCACCGCGCCCTTGTCCACCCGGTGCTCGGGCCGCGCCGTGGCCGCGGCCTGCGCTGAAGTCTCGTCAGCGAGCCTGAACCTCATCCGCCCGGCGATCAGATCGCGCCGCATCTTGGGGTTGTCAGCGAGCCGCAGTACGCGCAGCGCGAACTCGTGCAACTCGGCGTCGGTGCCGATGCGGACCGCGAGGAAGTCCGGCGGCGGCTTCGCCTCGCCGTCCAACGACGCCGACGCGCCATCACCGGTGCCGTTCGAACCCCGACGGCGCGCCGGTGTTGCTGATGCCGGCTCCCCGGCTGGGACACCGGACGGGATGCCGCCCGCGGTGACTGCCGAGGCCGGCCTGACGGCCGGCCTCGGCGCAGCAGGCCTCGGCGCAGCCGGCCTCGGCGCCAGCGGCAGAGTCAGAACCTCGGCGAGTACCTCGCCGACCAGCCGGCGCAGTTCGCCTGAGGTCGCCGGGTCCAGCGGAAGATCACTCATCGCCATCACCCTGGCGCCCCGAGCAACGCGGTGACGGCTTCGCTTGCCTGCCTGACGTCGTCTTCCCTGCCAGACAGGTACACCCGGCCTGTCGCGCCGATCATCCGGTAGTCGACGAGCTTGACCTGGGCTGCCTTCTCGGCCTCGTTGGTCGCCAGGATCGCGTACGAGGCGGGCCGCAGTTCCAGCACGAACAGCGACTCGCCAGGCAGCACCATCGAGCCGAGCTTGTTCCTGTTCACCAGGAACGCGTGCTGGGCGTCCACGCTCGTGATCGTTCGCGACGCCAGCACCTGCGGCGGCGTCGCCGATGTCGCGTCCGCGCCGAGCGCGCCGAGCACCGCGCTGCTCGCCGCCTTCACAGCGGCGGTGCCGCCGTGCAGCAGGAGATAGCCGAACTGCCGCTCGACGACGAGGATCCCGGCCTCGACCTCGGCCTCTTTCAACGCCACGTCCGTGAGCGGCTCGATGTCCAAGCCTGGCGCGATCTCGATGACCTGCGCTGCGACGTTCAGCCGCGGGAGCCTGCCGCGGATCCAGGTGCCCAGGTAGCACATGGTCTGCGGCTGCAGCTGGTCGAGGAAGATGAAGGAACGCAGTTCAGCCATTCCTAATCTCCGGTCCGCGTCGGCTCGGAACGCGCGTCGAGTCCGCCGCGCACCTGCAGTGCCGCGAGCTCGTCGATGATGATCGCGCGCAGCGCGGCTCTGACTGAGTCGGGCAGGGCGGTGCTGGCCGGTTCCTGCCCGGCGGCGCGGGCCGGGTCCTGTCCGGCGGTAGGGGCCGGCTCATGCCCGGCGGTGGGAGCCGGCTCATGTCCGGCAGAGGCAAAAAGAGCCCGAGCAGGTCCGGTTCGCGACGGCGACGCCGGCCGCACTCCCCCGCCGCCAGGCAGGTTCGATGCGATCGGATAGGCCGGCACTCGCCCGGCTGGGGTGCGCCACGGGCTGATGCCGGCGAAGTCGCCGAAGACGACCCCTGGGTCGGCGTTGTACGCGATCTTCGTCCAGTTGACCAGGTGCCTCGGCTCGAGGTTCTCGCCGACCGAGCTGCGACCGACGAATCCGGTGCCCAGCGTCATCGAAGGCGCGAGGTTCGTCTCGAGGCCAGCGCTGCCCGTGCTGTTGCCGACGTTGACCGACACCCGCAACACGGGCACCCGCGTGCCGTACATCATGATCGTCGGCGGGTGCTCGCTGTGAATGGCCGCGGAGTGGCCAGCGCCGCCGATCCTGACGACCGCCCTTGCCGCCTCGATGCCAGCGGTCGGAGTCGGCACGGTGGCGACGCCGAGGACCGGGCAGAGCTTCTCCCGGCAGAACGGCTCTTCTGGAACGACCAGTTCAACAGGGGCGAGCAGCAGCCTCGTCCGCGGCGGCACCCTGATCCCGGCCTGGTCAGCGATCCAGGACGCGTCCTTGCCGATCGCCTCGCCGTTGAGCATGCCGTCGGGGTATAGGTATGCGCGCAGCCGGTCGCGGCCGTTCTCGTCGAGCAGCACGGCGTGCTGGCGCTGCATCTCGCGCAGCAACGGCTCGCGCACGCTCTGCTGCACGATAAGGACCGACTCGTTGGTGCACAGCACCGAGTTGTCGAACGCCTTGCTATCGGTGATCCGGCGTGCGGCAGCCACGACGTCCGCCGTGGCGTCGACCAGGACTGGGACGTTCCCCGGCCCGACGCCGAGCGCCGGGTTGCCCGACCGGTACGCCGCGCGCACCATCGCGGTACCGCCCGTCGCCACGATCACGTCGGTGACCGGGTCGGACATCAGCGTCTCGACGAGCCGCAGTGTCGGCTCGCGCACGACCTGGATCGCGCCGTCCGGCGCCCCTGCCGCGGTCGCCGCCTCCGCGAGCACGTCGGCCGCGTCCGTGCAGCAGCCCTTGGCCATCGGGTGCGGGCTGACAACCACCGCGTTCCTGGTCAGCAGCGAAAGGATGACCTTGAAGTAGACGCTGGCGACCGGGTTGGTTGAGGGGATCAGCGCGAGCACGACCCCGGCGGGCCGGGGCACCGCGACGATCTTGGCATCGGGATCGATTCGCGGGCTGACAAGGTCCTCGCCGGCGTACCGCTCGAACAGTCCGAGCGCGCAAGCCTCGTTCTTGATGACCTTGTGCTCGGCGACCCCGAATCTGGTCTCCTTGACGGCCCATTCCGCGTACCGCCTGGCCTCGGCGTGCGCGGCCGTGGCCACCGCCTCGGCGATCCGCAGCACGGACGCGAGGTCGTAGCTGGCGAACGCGCCCGCCGCCCAGTGCGCCCTGGCCAGCATTTGCCTGGCCTGGCTGGCAGCCGACGCGCCGTCCTGCGGCTGCTGACCGGTGTCGGCCTGACCAGGGCCGGCCTGCGCGGCGGCCGGCTTGGCGGCCTTCCCTCTGGTCCGCGCCGCGGCGCTCATCGCCTGCTCCTCGCGGGGCTGCGACCGACTTCCGCGTGGGCCCGCGCGATGCCGGCCTCGGTACGGTCGAGCAGCTCCTCGCAGAGCTCAGGCGTCATCAACAGCCCCGGTTTGTACTGCAGCACCCGCGGATCAAGCGTTGAGAAGATTGCCCAGACTCCTGCCCGGTACAAGTGGCGCATCACGTACTTCGCCCCCTCCGGATGGTCGAACTCCAGGCCCATCACCACGCCGTTCTGCCTGATCCCGATGAACCAGTCGGGGAAGCTCGCCTGGATCGCGCGCAGCCCGGTGCCGATCAGGTCGGCGATGTAGTGCACCATCGACCTGGTCTCCGGTCGCCCGCAGATCTCCAGGGTCTTCAGCGCGGCGACGCAGCCAAGCTCGGCCCCGCCGAAGCTGGAAATGTGCGCGAATCCGTCTTCGGTGAGCCAGCCCGCGTTCTGCTCGCTGACCAGTACGGCGGCGATCGGGTACATCCCGCCCGATAGGCCCTTGCCAGTCACCAGGATGTCCGGCTCGATCCCGTGCTTGGTGACCGCCCACATCTCACCGGTCCGCATCAGCCCTGTCTGCACCTCGTCGGCGATGTACAGCGTGCCGTGACGCTCGCACAGCGACTTGACTGCCTCCAGGTAGCCGGGCTCTGGCAGCGGGAAGCCATAAGTCGCCGGGATCGTTTCCATGATCACCGCGGCGACGTCGCCGCCGGCCAGCGCGGACTCCATCGCGGCGAGGTCGTTGAACGGGACTTGGGTGAACTCCTCAGGCCGATCGGCAAGGAAGATCCTGGCGAACCGGTCGTCGCCGGTCGCGACCGCAAGGCCCGTGTGGCCGTGATACGCCTTGATGATCGAGACGATCTTCCGCCGCTGGGTCGCGTGCCGCGCGGTCTTGAGCGCGATGTCGATGGCCTCGCCGCCGCCGCTGCCGTAGACGACCTTGGTGAGGTTCGGAGGGGCGGTCCTGATCAGCGCCTCGGCGAGGGCCGCCCTGGCGCTCGAAGGAAAGTGATGGTTGCCGATGTCGAACGAGCGCATCCCTGTAGTGATCGCCTCGACGAGCTCGGCGTTGCGGTGGCCCAGGTTGAACGTGCCGCCGTTGAGGTGCACGTCAATCAGCCGCAGCCCGGACATGTCCCAGATGAAGTAACCCTCGCGCCGGTCGATGACGAGATCGACGCCGCTCTCTGTCCAGAAGTCGGTCTTCCCCGGGTTCCAGAACTCCCTGGACTTCTCGAGTACCTCGGCCTTCGACTCCACGCTGAAGACGTCGTAGTCGTGCATCGTCCTGCCTTCGCGCTAGGCGCGGCAACCCATACCAGACCGAATCATGTATCGGTCGGACCCATTAGTCAAGGGCGAGAACAAACTGCGACGCAGCTATTGTCATGCCCGTTTTGATCATGTTACGGTCGGGGTCCGGTGAGGCGAAGCACCGTGCCGATGATGCCACTCCGGTGCGCGGCCTTCCGGCCGTTCGCACGATCGCCTAGCCGGGACATGCCACCACTTTTGGTGTGTCTAGGAGGGTGACGGCGGTCATCATGGTCCGACCAGAAGCATCGCCCATCACGTCACGGTCCTGCATGCTCCGGCGGCAGCGATCCGCCTCGGCATTCCCGCGCGTGGCGCTTCCATTCTCATCCCGCCGATCCCCAGGCCGACCGCCTGGGGACGGCACCTCGTGTCTGTCGCTACGCGATCGGTACGGGGCCAATCCCTGACAGGGAGGCTGGCTGCATGTCGGATACTCAGGCGCCGCCGGAAGCCGGCGGCGAGTCCGCCGGCCCGGGTCTGATCGAGACGACCGGCTTGACCGGCAGCCTCGACGTCTCGGCGCGCGAGGACGTTCACAAGCTCAGAAAGCACGCCGTCGGGCTGTTTGGAGTGTTGTTCCTTACCGTGACCGGCTCGGCGCCGATCTCGGCGATGATGTTCAACACGCCGATCGTCGTCGGCTTTGGCAATGGCATCGGCGCCCCGGCCGCGTTCCTGTTCGCCACGGTCGTGCTCGTCATTTTCTCGGTCGGCTACGTCGCCATGGCGCGGGTAAAGACCACCGCCGGAGGTTTCTACTCCTACATCAGTCACGGCCTTGGCCGTGAGGTCGGCATAGGCGCCGGGTATGGGTCGGTGCTCGCCTACTCGGTGTTCGAGGCATCGCTGGCCGGCGGCTTCGCCTATTTCCTCAACGTGAAGCTGCGCGAGTTCGGCGTGCACGTCCAGTGGCCGTGGCTGGCGCTCGGCATGGTGCTGCTGATCTCCATCCTGGCGTACTTCGACATCCGGCTGTCCGCGAGAGTCCTCGGCATCGGGCTGGTCAGCGAGGTCCTCATCTTGCTGATTTTCGACGGGTTCATGTACGCGCACGGGCACATCCCCGCGGCCGCGATCAACCCGCTGAACGCGTTCAAGGCCCTGCCAGCAAGCGGCTCGGGATCCAGCGCGGTAGCGGCGGGAGCGATCGGCGTCGGCCTGTTCTTCGCGTTCTGGTCCTGGGTGGGCTTCGAGATGGCGCCCAACTATGGCGAGGAGTCGAGGAACCCGAAGAAGACCGTGCCGCGGGCGCTGTACATCTCCGTGATCGGGCTTGGCATCTTCTACATCCTGACCTCGTGGGCGCCGTTCGCCGGGTACCCGAACATCCACGCGGCAGCGGCGCAGGCGCAGTCGAACGGGGGACTGTACTACATCACCCCCGCGAATGCGATCGCGGGCCACTGGGTGGGCTCGGTGCTCAGCTACCTGATCATCACCGGGTCGTTCGCCTGCGGCATGGCGTTCCACAACACCACGGCGCGGTACGCCTACTCGCTCGGCCGTGAGGGGTTGCTGCCGAGGCAACTCGGCAGGACGCACCCCAAGTACCGGAGTCCGCACGTGGCATCCACAGTCCAGACGTTGATAGCCCTGCTCATCGTCGCCGGATTCGCGCTGTTCACGGGCTCCAACAACCCGAGCCACCAGGCGTACATCCAGCTGTACGGGCTGATGGCGGTGATGGGCGTGATCGTGATCCTGTCGGTGCAGGCGCTGGTCTCGGCCAGCATCTTCATCTACTTCGAGCGGCACCCCGACCTGCAAGGGCACTGGTGGAGGACCAGGCTCGCGCCGGCGTTGTCCTTCATCTCCCAGGCGTTCGTCGTGTACCTGCTGTTCGGGAACATCAAGTTCCTGGGGTCCGGGTACGGGTACGCGAACTATCTCGGCCCGATCGACGCGTTTGTCGTCGGCGCGGGCATCGTCTACGCGTTCTACCTCAGATCAAGGAACAGGGCGAAGTACGAGTCTGCCGGGCGGCTCATCAACGAAGGGCTGTAGGCACGGCGCTGGGGGCGGCCGCGTTCGCGGCCGCCCCCAGCCCGCCCGGACCACATCATCGGGGGAAGCGCGCACATGGGCTACCTGATCGGCGCGGACATCGGGTCGCAGAGCGTCAAGGCGCTCCTGCTCGACCCGGCGGGCCGGGAGGTGGCGTCGGCTGGCCACGCCATCGCCATGAGCCATCCGGCCGGCGGGTGGGCAGAGCAGGACCCCGCGCTCTGGCGCGATGGCCTGGCCACCGCCGTCAGGAAGGTACTGGCCTCCGCGGGCGTCGAGCCCGCGGAGGTCACCCACATCGGGCTCGCCTCGCAGGTCGACGGCGTCGTCCCGGTCGACGGCGCGCTGCGGCCGCTGCGCGATGCGATCATCTGGCTTGACCGGCGCGCGGCCGACCAGGCGGCAGCGCTCGCGGCCAAGCTGGGCGCCGACGCGATCTTCGCGACCACGGGGCTGAATGCCGACTCCTCGCACATCGCTCCCAAGATCATGTGGCTGCGAGAGCACGAGCCTGACATGTACCGCGCCGCGGCGTCGTTCCCGCCCGCAGGCGGCTATCTGCTCGGGTGGCTGACCGGGACGATCGCGCAAGATCACGCCAACGCCTCGTCGACGCTGCTCTATGACGTCAGGTCGGGAACGTGGGACGACGCCATGCTTGTCGCGGCCGGGATCGACCCTGCCGTCCTCGCCCCGATCAGGCCGGCCGCTGAGGTCGCCGGCACGCTGACGGCTCAGGCCGCCGAGACCATCGGCCTTGACCGGCGGTGCGCGGTTGTCGTGGGAACGGGCGACGAGCATGGTGCCTGCGTCGGAGCGGGCGCCATCGCGCCTGGTCTGGTCGCCGACGTGACCGGCACCGCCGAGCCGGTCGCGGCTACCGCGCCAGGGCCGGTGTTCGACCCAGAGCGAGTCGTGGAGACCCACGCGCACGCGATCACCGGGCTGGTGCTTGTCGAGAACCCCGGCTTCGTCTCTGGCGGCTGCACGCTCTGGTGCGGCGAGCACATACTTGGCACCAGCCAGGCGGAGCTGTTCGCGCTTGCCGCTCAGGCGCCGCCAGGGTCGGGCGGGGTGCTGTTCCTGCCGACCCTTTCCGGGGCGACGGTCCCGCGGTGGAACGACAGAATGCGCGGCGTGTTCGCGGGCCTGGCGATGAACCATGGCCGCACAGAGCTTGCCCGTGCCGTGGTCGAGGGATGCGCGTTCGCACTGCGGGACGTCCTCGAGCGGCTTGACGCGCTCGGCCTCGCCGGGGAGCAGATCAGGGTCGTCGGCGGCGGCGCGCGCAGCGGGCTCTGGTTGCAGGTCAAGGCCGATGTAACCGGCAGGACGGTACAGCCCGTACTGTCTGCCGAGCCGACCGCCGCGGGCGCGGCCATCCTGGCCGGCCTCGCCGCCGGGGCGTTCGCCGACCCCGCCGACGCAGTCGCAAGGACGGTCCAGCTCTCGCCCCGCACGTACGTGCCCGATCCGCGCACCAGCGATGTCTACAACGAGCGCTACGCGCAATACCGCGCGCTCTACCACGGCGCGGAATGGGCGCTGGCGCGACCGGGTGACGGCGCGGAGGGTGCGCTCACGCGACCGGGAGACGGCGCGGAGTGGGCGCTGGCGCGACCGGGTGACGGCGAATGAGCCCTGCTCAGGATCCGCGAACGGGGGTTCCGCTTGACCTCGACGGGCTGCGCGGCGCGCTGGCCGGCTCGGCGGAGCCGCTCGAGCCGCTAGGCATGGCCGGGCTGATCATCGGGCCAGAGGCTCTCGACCAGCTCGGCGAGGTACTCGGAAGCTTGGTCGGATCTCAGAGCATCGGCGCTGCCCTAGGCGAACGCGGCAGAGCCCGCGACGTGGTCGTGCTCGCAGCCGCCACGCCGATGACCGTGCGCGGTGCTGCGCTTCGTGATGCGGTCACGGAGCGGATGTCGCCGCGCCACGGCCTGGCCTGGACCGTGCTCGGCGCGGCCGATGGATCGGTGCACGCTGACGAGCACACCGTTGCCGCGGCGAGAAAGGCGGCCGCCGGCGCGGGCTGCGTAGTCACGGTCGGGTCGGGCACGATCACGGACATCGGCAAGGCGGCGGCGAGCCCTGGCACGCCCCTCGCCGCCGTACAGACCGCGACCAGCGTCAACGGCTACGCTGACCCGTTCTCCGTGCTGCTCAACGCAGGGGTCAAGCGGACGACGCCGACGCGCTGGCCCGACTGGCTGATCGCCGACACCGACGTCCTAGCCGACGCGCCCGACCGCCTGAACCTGGCGGGCGTCGGGGACTTGGCGGCCATGTTCACGGCGACGGCCGACTGGTACCTGGCCGCACTGCTGGGGGCGGGCGGTCCGCCCTACAGCGCGGAAGCGGCCGGGCTCGTGCGCCAGCACGGCGAGGCGCTGTTTGGTCTGCGCGGTGTCGCCAGCAGTGCTGGCCTGCGGGGCGACCGAGAGCGGCTGGCCGACCTGGCGAGGCTGCTGACGCTCAGCGGGATCGGGATGGGCGTCACCGGCTCGACGGCGTCAGCCTCGGGGATGGAGCACGCGGTCAGTCACCTGCTCGAGATGGCCGCGACCGCGGACGACGGGGCCGCCGCGACAGCCCAGACGTCGAGCCTGCACGGCGAGCAGGTCGGCGTTGCCAGCGTGGTCGCCGCCGCGACTTGGGAGCACGTACTTGCGCGGATCGAGGCGGGCGCTCTCGGCCAGCCCGCGAGGCTGCCCGATCCAGACGTGACCGCCGACCGGATCGCCGCCGCGTTCGCCACGCTGGATCCGTCGGGGGCGATGGGGGCGGAGTGCCTCGCGGACTACACCGCCAAGGCCCGGCTGCTCGCGTCGGGGCCTGACCCGCTTGCGACGCTGCGGCAGGCCTGGGCAGATCACGGGGCCGTCTTCGCCGGGCTGCTGACCGGCCCGGTCGAACTCGCCGCCGGGCTGCACTCGGCGGGCCTGCCGACCAGGTTCGGCGACCTGCCGGTCCCCGTCGGCGACGCACTGGCCAGGTGGGCCGTCGCGAACTGCGCGCTGCAGCGCCGCCGGTTCGGCGTCGCCGACCTCGCGATGCTGATGGGCGCGTGGGACGACGACGACATCGACGCGGTACTCGCGGCTGCCGAGCGGGCGGGGGCGCCATGAGGCTTCGGCCAGGGCCGAAATCGAGCAGGCGAGCGTCACAGGCCCGAATGACCGCGGGCCGCCCACCGCGGCTGTACTCCGGCTATGTGGTTGACCTGGACGGCACCGTCTACCTCGGCGACGAGGCGCTGCCCGGCGCGGTGGAGACGCTGGCGCGCATCCGCGCGGCGGGCGCGCGAGTAGTGTTCCTCACCAATAACCCGCTGCGCTCGGCGGCAAGCTACGCCGAGATGCTGCTGGGGCTCGGCATCCAGGCCGCCGAGCGCGAGATCGTCACGCCGCTCAGCGTGCTGACCGGTTACCTCGGGCAGCGATATCCGGGCGCCGTCGCGCTGACCATCGCCGAGCCGCTGGTCGACAGGACGCTCACGGCGGCGGGCATCGCGGTGACGACCGAGCCCTCCGAGGCGGACGTGGTCGTGCTGTCGTTCGACCGCACCTTCGACTACACCAAGCTGCTGCGCGCGTTCCGCGCCGTCCGCAGGCACGGCGCAGTGATCGTCGCCACCAATCCCGACCCGTTCTGCCCGACGCCCGACGGCGGGCTGCCCGACTGCGGCGCGGTACTCGCGGCCGTCGAGGCCTGCACCGGCACGCGGGCTGCCGCGGTGCTCGGCAAGCCAGGCGAGGAGATGGCCGCCGAGGTGCGCGCGAGGCTCGGGGTGCCGGCCTCCGACGCCGCCATGGTCGGGGACAGGCTGCTGACCGACGCCGCGATGAGCCGCGCGCTGGGAATGACGAGCATCCTGGTCCTTACCGGCGCGACCAGCGCCGGGGACCTGACCACGGCAGCCGCGCGGCCTGATTACGTGATCGACGGGCTCTGGGATCTGCTTCCGGCTCCGGTCACCGAGCCGCGGCGGCACTTGCCATCCCCCACCCCGCCATCGAGTGCCCACCGGAGTTCCCCGTGATCGAGTTCGTGTTCATGCTGACCCACCACGACCGCACGATCGACCGACCAGGCGAGGTCTACGACGAGGTCCGCGGCTGCGGGCTGCGATACGTCGGATTCAAGGACGTCGGCGCGAGCCTGGCCGAGCTACGCGACGTCTGCGGCCAGGCGCATGCCGACGGCCTTGAAGTCATGCTCGAAGTGGTCTCGACGAGCAAGGAGGACGAACTGCGGTCGATCGCGGCGGCGGGCGAGATCGGCGTCGACTGGGTGCTCGGCGGCACGCATCCGCGCGACGGGCTCGCCGTGCTCGCTGGGTCAAAGGCGCACTACTGCCCGTTCCCTGGCAAGGTCGTCGACCATCCGAGCGTGCTGCTCGGTGAGATCGACGAGATCGCGGAAAGCGCGAGGGAGATCACCGCGATGGACGGCGTCTACGGCCTCGACCTGCTGGCCTACCGGCATCCGTCCGCAGACGCCGCGGCACTGACCAAGGCGGTCGTGCAGGCGTCCGCGGGGCCGGTCATCGCCGCCGGGTCGGTCGCGTCGGTCGATCAGATCAGGGCACTCGACAGAGCTGGCGCGTGGGGTTTCACGATCGGTGGCGCGATCTTCGAAGGCAGGCTCCCAGGCGCGCCGTCAATACCCGAACAAATACGGCACGTACTCGTCGCGGCGATGTCATGAGCCACTTGCCCGGATCTAGTTCACCCGATAGGAGGCATACCGGGCGCCAAAGTGACTCCAATCAAGGGGAAGGCGCAACAGCATGTCCGACCTGATCCTCGCCGTCGACCAGGGCAGCTCGTCGAGCCGGTGCGTCGTGCTCGACGGCCAGTTCACCCAGATCGCGGTCGCCGGCCGCCCGCTTGCCAGCGCATTCCCCGTGCCGGGGCGGGTCGAGCATGACACCGAGGAGATCGCGGGTGGCGTGCTTGCCTCGATCGGCGAGGCCATCGAGCGCGCCGGCGCGGGCTGGTCAGACATCGCCGGGATCGGCATCGCGGCGCAGACGGAGACGTTCGTTGTCTGGGACGTGAGCACCGGCCGGCCGGTCTACCCCGCGATCAGCTGGCGGGACACGCGAGCGGCCGATGCCTGCGACAAGCTTCGGCAGACCGGCCACGAGCAAGCCGTCCGCGCCCGTACCGGGCTTCCGCTCGAGCCCGCGTTCAGCGCGACGAAGCTGCGCTGGCTGCTTGACGAGCTGCCTGAGGCGGGCCGCGCCGCGGCGCGCGGCGACCTGCTCTTCGGAGACGTCGGCTGCTGGCTGACCTGGCTGCTCAGCGCCGGGGCCGCGCACGTCACCGACCCGTCGATGGCGTCGCGGACCATGCTGTTTAACCTGGCCGACGACGCGTGGGACGACCCGATGCTCGAGTTGTTCGGCGTCCCCGCACGGATGCTCCCGACGGTCGCACCGACGGCCGGCCGGCTCGCGGTCACCGACCCGGCGGTCTGCGGCGGGAGCGCGACGATCGGCGCCATCGTCGGGGACCAGCAGGCCGCGCTGTTCGGGCAGCGCTGCTGGCGGGCGGGGATGGCGAAGCTAACGCTCGGTACCGGAGCGTTCCTCTGGTGCAACGCGGGCAACGCCCCGCCTACGGCGGTTCCCGCGGGCGTCGTGTCGACCTGCGCCTGGCGAGCCGACGAGACAACGGCCTATGCGCTCGAGGGGTTCGTGCCGAACGCCGGCGCGGTGACCGACTGGCTGCGCCAGCTTGGCGTGCTCGGCGCCGGGGAGTGGCCGCGGATCAGGCCAGGCGCTCTGGCGCGCAGTCACGACGCGGCCGGTCACGCGGGCGCGGTCGGCCAGGCCGGCGACGGCCCCTGGTGCGTGCCAGCGCTTTTCGGCCTCGGGACGCCCAGCTGGATGCCCATCGCCAGCGCGGAAATCGGCGGGCTGACGGCCGACAGCACAGGCAGTGACATCGCCGAGGCAGCGCTGATCGGGGTCGCGCAGCAGATCGCGGACGCGATCGAGGCGGTCGGCGCCGGGCTGACGACGCCGCTCGACGTGCTGCGGGTCGACGGCGGCCTCGGCCGCAACGAGTCACTGCTGCAGGCAATCGCCGACCTATCTGGTCTGCGCCTGGAGCGGACGGCGGAAACCGAGGTCACCGCGCTCGGCGCCGGCATGCTTGCCGGTCTCGGCACGGGTCGCTGGGATCAGGCTGCCCTGGCCAGCCTGCCCTTCCCCGCAGACATCACCATCCGCCCCGAACTGGCGCAGCAGGCAGCCCGGGCGGCACGCGACACGTGGCGTCG
>Ga0126378_10001599_pt1 | contig 16786 bp, 16 predicted proteins | sample PanSoiMetPlot_23_FD_92587 | JGI IMG/M metagenome (GOLD analysis project Ga0126378, IMG submission 92587) | Tropical forest soil microbial communities from Panama - MetaG Plot_23 | ecosystem: Environmental > Terrestrial > Soil > Tropical forest > Bulk soil | place: Panama | collected 2016-02-17
GCGGGGAACCTATCGATGACTGGCGCTAACAACACCGCTATCGGAGGCAGTGCACTAGCGTTCAACACCGCCGGCGAAGATAACACCGCCAGCGGGCTTAGCGCGCTTCTCTCCAACACCACTGGTAACAACAACACCGCTACTGGGGCCAATGCGCTCTACAGCAATACAACGGGCGTCAACAACACCTCGACCGGCGCCTTTACGCTTTATAACAACACTACCGGTGCTAACAACACAGCCCATGGGTTCGATGCGCTCAGCTTCAACACCACCGGAGGCAACAATACCGTCAGCGGGTTCCAGGCGCTCCGGAGCAACACCACCGGCGGCGCCAACACCGCGTTCGGCGCCAGCGCGCTGCAAAACAACACCACCAATTCATTCAGCTCTGCTTTTGGCTTAGCGACGCTCCAGTCCAACACTGGATGCTGCAATAACGCCTTCGGCTCGGAAACACTGCGGGATAACACCACCGGCGAGCTCAATGATGCCTTCGGTGGGTCCGCCCTGAGGTCTAACACGACGGGCACGCGGAACAACGCGTTCGGGGACCGCGCGCTGAACAACAACCTGACCGGCAACGACAACTCCGCCTTCGGCCACAATGCCCTTTACTCCAACGCTTCCAGTGCCAACACCGCCTTCGGCGCCACCGCGCTCTATTCCAACACCACCGGCTCGAACAACACGGCTATAGGATTGGGCGCCGGTGTTACTGCCACGTTTGCCAATGCAAATACGACAGGTTTTAACAACACCTTTATTGGCTACAACTCCGGCCCGGGAACACCCACGCAACTCACGAATGCGACCGCGATCGGGGCTGGCGCCCTGGTCTCGGCCAGTAATGCGATGGTGTTGGGCGACGCCGCGGTGAAGGTCGGCCTCGGCACAACATCCCCGGCGTTCAAGCTTCACGTCGCCGACAGCTCGAATACGGGCCTGCGGGTTGAGACCAATACGGCCGGCGGAACGGTGGCCAGCTTCGGCGGGAAGGGCGAATTTCGCATTGACACTCCGACCACCGTGGGGGGCAGGCTGGTCATCCAGGAGGATGGAGTGGTGCGCGCGCCACAGATCGGGGTCACGCCAGTCTTTAACGGCCAGCAGGTATACGTCGAGTTCGGTACGGGGAAGCTTGGCTTTTTTCCATCGTCTAGGCGTTTTAAGGAGAAGGTGCGCGACATGGGCCAGGCCAGTGACGGCCTGCAGCATCTTCGGCCCGTCACTTTCTATTACAAGCAAGGTCAGGAAAGCAGTCCGCGCGAACTCCAGTACGGTTTGATCGCCGAGGAAGTAGAAGCCGTCTACCCCGAGCTCGTGGAATATTCGGAAACGGGCCAACCGCTCACCGTGCGCTATCACCTGCTCCCAGCGATGCTGCTCAACGAATTGCAGAAACAATACGCACAGATTGCCGAGCTGCAAGCAGAGAGAGAACGGAAAGAGATCCAGATCGGTGAGCTGCAGGCGCAACGGCACGAGCAAGCGGCACAGATCGCTGAGCTTAGGGCCCAACTAGCAACGATCGCCGGCCGCCTGGAGCAGCTCGATCGCTAGGATCTCGCATTGGGCGTGGTCGTTCCGATGCCAACATTCCCGGTCTTCTCGTCTTCGAAAATCACCGAGTCCGTCAGATCCCCTTTGTCATCGAACCATTTGACAATCGATCCCGGGGTAAGGGACTGGGCCTGGGCGGACCCTGGATGAACGAGCGACGCTGCGAACAACACGACCAAAACCAACGACAACGAAATTTTCTGACTCACGACCGTACCTCCTTTGCATTTTTGTGCATTGAGACGGCCTCTAGCCGCCACCGCTGCTTCCTGGATCTTTCGCTGAGAGATCGGAAACGGATCGGGAAAGACGACAGGCAAACGGAATCGCTAGGAGCCTCCGACCGCGGCCAGCCGCTGCGCGTTGCGCGTCTCCGGATGCTCTGCGCCGAGGGCGTCTTCAAAATTCTCGACGGCAGAGCGGAGCGCCAGGGCGGCTTCCTTGCGTTTGCCCAGGACCGTCAGCGCTCGTCCGAGCGCGAGCTGCGCCCGGCCGATGGAGCTCGAGAGCGTTTTCAGTGGGGCTCCCTCCTGCAACATCGCCAAGCCTCGCGAAGCATCCGCGGCAGCTTCAGTCGGGCGATCCAGCTGGAGCAGGAGGTCGGCTCGGCGCACCAGCGCGGTGGAAAGAAAATCAGCGCCTTGCTTGCCAGCCTTGATCGCCGCCTCAGTGAGCCCGACGGCTTGGTTGGCCAGCTCGAGTGCGCTCGGCAGGTCGCCGCGAGCCTGCGCGAGGAGCGACCGCTCCGAGGTCAGCGATGCGAAGGCGATGTGGCCGGGGGGAAGAGCACGGCGCAAGCGCGGCTCGACCTCGGAAAGCGTCGACTCCGCCCGGGCCAGATCACCTTGGCCACGGTAGGTGGATTGCATCAACAGCAAGGCTTGTCTCACCACCACGTCGTGGCCCACCTGTTGCGCCTTGGCGAATCCGCGCTCTGCGTATTCGGCCGCTTGGTCCAGCCTGCCTATGTCACGCAGGGCGCGGCTGTAGTTGATGAGCAACATCGGCGAGACGTCCTTCTCCGCCTCGTCCGCTCGGCTGATTTCGATCGCGCGCCGGAGGATTCTCTCGGCTTCGATCGGTCGTCCAATCTGGGACAGCGAAACACCCCAATTGTTGAGCAGTGTCCCGGCTTGCTCGGTATCGTCTCGGCCCAGCGCGGACAGCCGCTTCCAGGCCTTTTCGAAGGTGGCGCTCGCTTCGCGGTGCAAACCGGCGATGCGATACGACTCAGCAAGCTCCATCAGCTGACTGAGCTCGAGAGTCTCCGACTGGAAGGATGACTCTTTCAACAGGCGTTGCGCCGCCTGGATGCGCGCGATCGCTTCGGCCGGCGCGCCTCGCTCTCGAGCTACGTAACTGCCGCAAGACAGACAAAATATTCGATCGAGCGCGAATTGCGGCTCGGATGGCAGTTCGCTTAGCCCCTCCTCGATCAGCTTCTCGGCCCGAGGCGCTTCGTCTGTGGAGACGAGCGCTGAGCCCAGGGCGCAAGAGGCCTTCGCGCGAATCGACTTGTCGGACAGCTGGCGCGAAAAATTGTAGGCCTCGGTGAGAATGCGGCGCCCGCGGTTGTCTTCCTCGAAAGACATGTAGTGCCGCCCGATCGAGATCAGCAGCTCCGCCCGATTCACCTGGTCCCCGCCTCGCTGCCTTCCCACAACGCGTTCCGCGCGGGCGAGGAGCTCCTTGACGGTGAACGGCTTACCGGAGGGCGCCGCCTGCACGAGGATGAACCGATTCAGATCGTTGATCGCCTCCGCTCTGGAAAGCTGGCGCAGGGCGAAGTCGCGCTGAGTGCGCGCCCGCCGGGCTTGGATCGAGGTGCCCACGACACCGGCGAGGATGGCGGCCAGCGCGAGCCCGGCGAGCGCGACGGGAATGCGGTTGCGGCGGACAAACTTCGCCGAACGGTAGGCGATGCTGTCCGGCCTCGCGCTGATCGGCTCCTGAGCCAGATACCGGCGAAAATCCTCAGCCAGCGAAGTCACCGAGGTGTACCGCTCCTTGGGATCCTTCTTGAGCGCCTTGGCCACGATGGTGTCGAGGTCGCCTTGCAGCACGCGGCGCAGTTTGTCCGGGCTGGTAGCGCGGTTGGCGGCGGTTGAGGTGTCGGCTTGCGCCTCTTTTGAGACGTGCGCCACCGCCTGGGACATCAGCGGGGGCTCGGCGCGGACGATGGCGGTGACGAGGTCCGCCGGAGAGCGAATCCGCGCGCCGACCGGGTGTTGGCCACTGAGCAGCAGATACATCAAAACGCCCAGGGCGTAGACATCCGTAGCAGTCGTCACCGCGCCGCCCGTCAACTGCTCGGGCGCGGCGCAGGCTGGCGTCAAGGCCCATTCGCCCTCGAGGGTCAGCATGGTCGCCGCGCCATCGGGGCCTTCCTCCTCGAGCAGCTTGGCGATGCCGAAGTCGAGCAGCTTGACCTGTCCGCCAGTATCGACCAGGACGTTGGAGGGTTTGATGTCGCGGTGGACGATCAAATTGGCGTGCGCGTGGGCAACGGCGAGCATCACGTCCAGCGAGAGGCGAATTCGCTCCTCGACGCTGAATCGGTGACGGTCGCAATACGCATCGATCGGCTCGCCATCCACGTGCTCGAGGACAAGGTACGGTTGACCTGCCGGCGAGACGCCCGCGTCTAGCAGGCGTGCGATGTGCGGATGCGCCAGGCGGCTGAGGATGCTCCCCTCCCGTTTGAAACGCGTCTCGCCGTGGTGAAGGATGGAGATGTTGAGAAACTTGACTGCCGCGCGGCCTTCGAAGCGTCCATCGCTGCGCGCCGCCAGCCAGACGGTACCCATACCGCCTTCACCCAAAGGCGAGAGCAGTCGGTAGGCACCGATGGTTTGGCCGGCGGGCGTTGCTTGACTTGCAGGGGAGACCGGGCTGTCTTCGAGGAAATGCTGGTCCGCCAAGGCGCGGTGCTCATCGAGCAGGGCGCGCAGCTCATCGGCCAGCGACGGATTTTCATTGCCCAGCGATTGCAGCCAGGTGGCGCGCTCGTTCAGCGGCAAGGCCAGCGCTTGATCCAAATACTTGCTGACGAGCTGCCAGCGATCAGCCTGCATCCCGCGCATGTTTCACACCGCCGATTCGGATCGAAGGCTTCGATGCAGATAGATGCGTGCCTTCTCCCACTGGCGCTGAACGGTGCGCTCGGAGACCCCGCGCATCGCCGCGAGCTCCACGAAGGAAAAGCCGCAGAAGAATTTCAGGTCGACCAGCTCGGCGAGCGCGGGGTCCACTTTGGCAAGCTCGTCCAGCGCCTCGCTGATCTGCGTCAGCTCTTTTTCGTTGCCGGCGTTGTCTGCCACTTTGGTGTCCAGCGCAGTGATTTCGAACTGCCCCCCTCGTTTGCTCGCCTGACCGCTTCGCACATGGTCGATAATGAGGCCGCGCATCACGCGAGCGGCATATCCCAAAAATCGGGCTTCATCGGGAAAGCTCGGCCCCGAACGTTCGGCCATGTCGAGGTAGGCCTCGTGCAGCAGCGTGGTCACCCCAAGGCTCGCCCCGGCGCCGCGCTGAGCGAGCTCGCGCTGGGCAAGCCGATGGAGCTCGTCGTAAAGCGCCCGAAACAGCGCTTCGGCGGCCGACCCGTCGCCGCGATCGGCGGCCGCAATCAGTGCTGGAATCGTCGATCCCACCCGCTGCCCCTCGTTCCTGCGCTGACGAGGTAGCCTCTCGAATCCAACACTCGGCGTCAAGCCGGCAGGCCACCGGCGGAGGACTGCCCGCGACGAAGCACGAGCGTTGCACAGCCAGGGTTTGTCTTGTCTCGCGCGGCATTCCCGGAATGCGGGGCTATTTCTTCAAGGCGGCAGCCTGCTCGGAAGCCATGGAGGTCTGAGCTTCGAAGACCACCTTGGCCATGATTCGATCGCGAGGTGTTCTTTGATTCATGACGTCCTCCTCACGCACTAATCCCCGCGTGCCTCCGGATCGGGAAAGATCGGGCAGGAACGCGTATCCTCGTCTTTGTGCTCGCCCCCTTCGGAGCAGTAGCGATCGGGCAAGGCCGACCGCCTGATGCCAGGAAGCGAGATTACGTGCTCATTTCCAGTCCCGAGCGCGAGCTCTTGCTCAACCGCCTGAAGGAATCTCGACAGCTCGGCGCCGAGGATGCCGCCGGGTGTGTCGCGTCCGCCTAAAAACATCCCGTTGAATGTCACAACCCCATCACGATTGGTATCGAACCTCTGGAAGACTTCATCGACCGTCGTGCGCCGCGCGAGATAGCCTTTAATTTCATCCCCCGTGGCGGCGGGAGCCTCCGGGTGGAGGAGGAGACTCGACAGGGCGTCGGCGGCGAGAGCCGCGATTCGCAAAAACATGATCTTCTCGGCGATGAGCGCGGGCCCCGTTGGCGCACACCGGACGGCGCCTGCCTCGTGAATGTTGCAGGTATCCAGACCCGTCTTGCCTGGGGCTGCGGGAGCGCCCTGGGCCAGAAACATAGTCTGCGTTGCAGTCAAAATAGAGAACCGGTAGCCGTCCTCAATGCCCGACGCCAATTGCCGACTCAATCCGAAGGCGATGAGCGGCGCCAGTTCGCTCGGGTAGATGCGATACTGAGCATGGTACCGGGACGCAGCATCGCGAATGGCGCTGAGATCCGAGCTGGCCCTGCGCATGCCGGTATCCAGCCTCACCCTTTGAACGGCCGGGAGGAGAAGCCCGATGAGGACCGCGATGATCGCGATGACTACAAGCAGCTCGATAAGAGTGAACCCCGATCGGCTGCGCTTTGTTGTCTGGACTCTGAAATATGTCATGTTCCCGCTCCCTTCTTTCCTTCCTGAGAAATGTTGCGTTGTCCCCGTCTTGCCTCGCGTTCGAAACCGCTTCGTCGGGCTAACGAGCCATGGAAATGGTCCGGATAACCGCGTCGCATGCTTTCTGCGCTGGCGAGCCGCCTGAACAGGTCAACGTCAGCGTGCTTTCGCCTCGCTGGACGGCGACCGTCCTCATCCGCACTGGCTCGCCCTCGCGGACAAAGGCGAGCTTCAACCAGCGAGCATCGAGCAGGCCGATCGCCATCACGCCCCGCGCAATGTTTTCCACGTTGCCGGCGCGAGCTCGCTCTTCTTCGATAATCCTGTCGATGGTGGCATCCAGGTTGGGCGGATCGCTCACCGTCACGGCTCCCACCAAGTTCGCACCCGTGCCGGCGTGATTGGCCACGAAGTCCGCCCCGCGCTGACCCGAGTCCACCTTCCACGTTGACGGAAGAACGACCTGCAAACCGAACTGGGAGAAAGAGAGCGTATGGGTAAGCTCGATGGGGGCAAGTGATGGCATGCGGCCAAAGGCGTTGACCGCCAAAACCAGTCCGGCAAGCCCTACCAGCGAGCCGCCTATTGTCCAAACCGGTCTCGCAAAAGCGCGGATGAAGATGTCACTGACATTCCCCATGATTCCGCTCCTTCCAGGCCATCGGCACAGACCGTTGGCCTCTACGGAAGGATCGGAAACGGATGGAAAAAGACGACACGGGGGAATTGGCCCCGCCGAGCCTCGATGGGCAAGCGCCGAGGCTCGGTGGGCAAGCGCCCATCCCCATGGTAGGAGCAGGCCTCAACCTCCTGTACCTGCTTACGCACGGATGGGACAACGGGATAAGGCGCTCGAGCTCCTGCATCACTTAGAAGAAATCGCCATGCGACAGTATGTCGCCCCTCATCACTTCGCGACGATTTACACCGGCCTGGGCGACCTCGACCAGGCGTTTAGGTGGTGGACTAAGGCGCGTGACGAGAACGCGTTCGACTTCTTGATTTATCTACGGGCCTGGCCAGGCGTTAATGACGCCTTGCGCTCCGATCCACGCTACGCACAGCTTTTGCGCAGCATGAGCGTCCCACATTAGCTGTTGCAAGCGGTCGCTTACGTCACGCGAGCCGAACTTAGATTCTGCAGCTCTTCTGTCGCGCGCTTGAGCACGTCGACCACGCGCTTGCGCGCCGCTTGATCCTCGGCGCGCCGGGCAGTTCGATAGACTTCCTTCACCAGCTGCGCGACCGAGCGATTCACCTCATCCAATCTGCCGCCGCCCAAAGTCTCGTCTACCGCTTCTTTCACGCGGTCGAAGATCTCGTCGATGACGTCTCGGTGCTCGCGCAGAAACTTTCGGCCCGCGTCGGTGATTTCGTACACCTTCTTGCCCTCGTCGTCGCGAGACTTGACGAGGCTTTCGTCCTCGAGCCATTGCAGGGTTGGGTAGACGGTGCCCGGCGACGGCGAGTAGCAACCGTGCATCCGCTCCTCCAGCGCTTTCATGACCTCGTAACCGTGCATCGGCTTTTCGTTGAGCAGCTTGAGGATGACGTATTTCATGTCGCCCGAGCCGAACCACTGCCGCCGGCCGTGGCGAGGACCCCAGAAACCAAACGGGCCAGCGCCAAAAGCGAAGGACTCCCATCCAAAATGCCGCCGTCTCATGTTCTCTCCTTCACGATGTAGCGTAAGATAGGTCTTGAGATATATCGTACGAAATATCGTGTCAAGTCTTTTTGAAGGCTCGTGGAGACCGGGCTCGCGATCGCGCGCTGGTCAACCTGGGTTGGACCGTCTCTGCGCTACTGACCGAGCGTCAGCTTGAGCCTAAACGTGTAATCGACGTCGACGGGCGTGCCGCCCACCATGTACGGCTTGAATCTCCACTTCTCGAGCGCATCGATCGCCGCGCGGTCCATGAACGGCAGGCTCTTGAGAACCCGGCAGCTGTTCACCGCGCCCTCGGCGGTGACCGCGCATTTGACCACCATCGTGCCTTCGATGGCGTTTTCAAGTGCCTTTTCGGTGTACTGAGGCGTTGCACCGGCGATCTTCTGAAGCTTGATATTGCTTTCGTCGATCTCGATCCGCTTCGCAGGCGCCTGGCCTCCGGGGATGCCAAACGGCACGCCGTCGACCTGACCGTCCGGCACGCCGCCGACAGAGCCGACCGGGCTGCCTGTGAGTTCTCTCTCGGGCCCAACATCGGGTGCCGGCTCGGCCTCGGGAGGTTTCGAAATGTCCCTTGGCTGAACGATGGTGTCCGGCCTGCGAACGGGCTTGCGCTCTCCGATTTCCACGGTCCTCCTTGACAGCGCAGCGGCCGGCGGGGCGGGCGGCTTGGGGAGGACGAACTTGATCGCCAGATCCTTCGCGCTCTTCGTGAACGGCGGGCGCGTCGATATCCAAAGGACGGACGCGAGCAGCGCCGCGTGAAGAAGCACCGACGCGGTCGCACCGGTGCCGATTCTGCTTCCGGGTGCGCTGGAGCGCTTGAGCACTGCATCGAACATGGCGTCCTGTAACTCTGATTGGGTTCGCGCTTTTTTGCAAACCTATCGCCGCAGCGCCACCTCGACGCGCTGCCCCAGCTTGAGCGCGGTGGGCTCGGTGAGCGCCACCTTCACCAGGAGGACCCGCGTATCCGAGGGCTTGCCCGGATCCTGCGGCTTGAGGCGGCGCGGCCCTACTGAGTCAGGGATTTCCTCGATGCGGCCCTTCCAGGAAGTCGTAAATCCCTCGGCGGTAATCTCCGCTTCGGAGCCGAGCGCGAGGCCCGCAATGTCGAACTCGTCTACCTCGGCCTCGACCCGCACCTTGGAGAGGTCGGCCAAGGTGAAGAGCTGAGCTCCGGTGGCCACCGTTTCACCGGGCTCGACATGCCGCAGCAGAACTACGCCATCGATTGGCGCGACAATCCGCGCTTTGTCCAAAATGGCCTCGATTCGCTGGGCGGTGGCGACGGCGTTCTGCAAGCGAGCCCGCGCCGCATCGCGATCGCGAATGGCCCGATCCACCGCGTTGCGAGCGACGGTCTGCGACTTGATGAGTTGAAGGTTCCGATCTGCCTCGACCTCGTAGAAGGCGATGTCCGCTTTCGCCTCGGAGATGCGGCTTCGCGCCTCGGCAAGCTCGGCCCTTTGCTCATCGGCGCGGATCTCCGCCAGCAGCTGACCGCGCCGCACCACGTCCTTCTCCTGGACCAAAAGCCGCGAGAGCGTCCCCGCGAATTCCGTGCCCACGACGACCTGCGCGCCGGGATAGGCAGCGAGCCGCCCCTCTGCCCGGATCCTCGCCTCCGCCGCGCTCGCCGACTTGGGTCGGGTAGTCTTGGCGCTCGCGGTCGATGAGCCGCCCCGGATCTGAAACACGGCATACCCGGTGAGCAGAATTCCCAGCAGAACCAAGCCGGCGAGTTTCATTTTTGTGTTTCGGATCATCGAAGCACCTCGGTTTCAATTCAGCAGTCGGCCGTCCTGGATGCGAACCACGCGGTCGGAAATGGTGCGGACTTTGGGATCGTGGGTGACGATGAGGAGCGCTCGGTTTTCCTCCTTCGCCAGCTTGCGAAACAGCTCCAGTACTTGAAGGCCGGTTTGTGAATCCAGGTTGGCGGTGGGCTCGTCGGCGAGCAACACCTTTGGACCTCCCCCCACTGCGCGCGCGATCGCCACGCGCTGCTTTTGGCCGCCGGAGAGATCTCGGGGCAAAAATCCGAGCCGGTCGGAGAGCCCGACCTTCTCGAGCGCAAGTTGCGCCTCGCGCCGAGCCTGCGCGCCCCGAAGCCCCTTGATGTTCAGCGCGTATTCCACGTTCTCCAGCGCGCTCAACGCGGGAAAGAGGTTGAACTGTTGGAAGACGAAGCCGATCGATCGGCGCCGAAGCCCAGGCAGGCCGTTTGGCTTCTTCGCGTCGACCGAGACGCCGTCGATGACGAGCTCCCCCGAGCTGGGCGTCAGGATGCAACCGAGGATCGACAGCAGCGTCGTTTTCCCGGACCCCGACGGCCCTTCCAGGGCGGTCACTTCGCCGCTGTCGAGCGACAAGGACACCCCGTTGAGGACGCTCACTTCCCCGCGCCCCTCCTTGAAGGATTTGCGAATCTGGCGAGCTTGAACGACGGGCATGGCGGTCCTTTCTTAGGTTCGGAAGACGAGCGCCGGATCGATCGACGCGACTTTACGGAACGAGAGAAGCGAGGCGGCGAGGCACATCGCGACGGTGCCGACGAAGACTCCGGTCCACAACGACGGCGGGATAATCAGCTTGAGATCCGCTTTGGTGATGAGGGTGCCGACCAGATACGATGGGATCGCTCCGAAAACGAAGCCGACCAGCGCGGAGATGGTCGCCTGGCGAGTGAGGATGCCGTAGATGGCGGAATTTCCGCCGCCGATCGCCTTGACCGTTCCGAACTCTTTGAGGTGCTCCATCGTCGAGGTATAGAGCGTCTGGGCGACCACCACCACGCCCACCAGACAGCCCAAAAAGACCGTGATGAACATGTTCAGGCCCAGGCCGGTGTTGGTGATCCAGTAATTCCGGGAACGGCTGGCCCACTCCTGCCGCGTGTAAACGTCGTTGAAAGGCAAGCGCCGTCGAATTTCGGCGCGAACTGCTTCCAGATTGGCGCCGGGCGCGAGCTTCACCAGGATGTAGCTGGTGCGGTTGGTCAAATCGGCCGACAACTCTTGCGCGAGCTTGAAGTCCACGAACGCGATCGGGGTGGTGGTGAACGAGCGCGCGTCTTTGCTGGTGCCGATGATTTTCAGGCGATGCCCGCGAAACTCGCGGTAGTCGTTCACGTTGAACGCGCCGAACCGCTTGTTGGCCGATTGGTCTAAAAACACGTACGGGCCGCGCTTGAGATCGCCGACGTCTCCTTGGACGACGTTCCAGGGGAAGCCCCAGCGTCGGTAGTCCTCCAGCGCGTAGACAACGCAGCTCTCCTCCGCGCCGGTGGGAAGCGACACGTTCATGAACTGGACGATCAGGTTGTCCGCCAACTCGACCCCGGGAACCGAGCGAACGCGCTGCAGGCGCGAGTCCGGGAAGGTATGGGCGAAATCCACGTTGGGCGTGTTCTTCGAGGTGACCCAGAGATCCGCTGGGATTTTTTCGATGGTGATGGTGGCGTTGTCGAGCAAGCCGAGGAACAGGCCGATCTGCACGAGCACCAAGGTGACCGCGAAAGCCACCCCGGAAATGGTGATCACGAAGCGTAGCTTGTCGTGGAGCAGATTCTTTCGCGCGAGGTCGACCATCTAGCGCTCCTCTTTCAGGACGCCGCGGTAGAGGGCATCGGCCATCGCGTCGGCCGTCGCGTCGAGCGGCCGCCAATCGACCCATTTGTCCTCGCCGTGGACGAGATGGAGACGGAGCGCCACCACGCCGTGCATTGCTGCCCAAAGCACTTGCGCCAACAGGTCAGCGTCGTTCCACTCCGGCTTGAACGCACCCTTGGCCATCGCGTCTCGGACCACGGCGACGACGAAGGCGTAGGCGTCTTTCTGTACGTCCCCCTTCCCGGTCGTATCTGCGTCGATCTCCGCCGGCCGCGGGGTCATGAACATCAGCCGATAGTGGTTCGGGTAGCGGAGGGCGAAGTCGATGTAGACCCTTCCGGTGCGGCGAAGTCGCTCGATCGGATCCTCGATCGCCGCGACTTCCTGGAAAGCATCCGCCAGCTTCTGGAAATCGGCGGTGCAAAGCTCGCGCATCAACGCTTCCTTGTCTTTGAAGTTGGCGTAGATCGCGGTAGGCGAGTACTGGATGCGCTCCGCCACCTTGCGCATGGTGACCGCGTCGTAGCCTTGCTGGATGAACAGCTTCCGGGCGGCGTCGAGAATCTTCCCCCGAAGCTTTTGCCGTTCCCGCTCGCGTCGTTCCTTGGTTCCCACCGCGACTCCGTTTTGAAACGGTGTTCCTCTAGAGAACAGCGTTCTGCAAAACATCGTTAAGTTAAGAAACGTCGTTACGAAAAGTCAAGGCCTTTTGGGGGAGGCGTCCGATGGGTGCCGTCGATCGCCCGGTAGCCCCACTCGGATGAGACGGTTTGCCTGCCTTCGACGCTTACCTGTCCGCGAGCTAAACCGGCTCAGCCGCCACACTCATTGTGAAGTTTGAGCCCCAAGTGTCAACGTTGTCCAATGGCCTGTTTTGGCCAAAAAGCATCTTAGTGACGGTGATTTGGACGGCGGGAATTTCGCAAAAAAATTACTGGCGCCGCGTGGGTGGCCACGCACTAGCGGAGAAGATGCCCGTGACGCGTCGATCCGAGGGCCGGTGATTCGTCGCGACTTTGGGCTGTGCCGTTCCAGGGCCGAGACCGTCCTGCTTCTATCGAAAGGGAAACGAACATGCGAGTGATGGTGATTGTCAAGGCAACCAAGAGCACTGAAGCGGGCACCCTCCCGAGCGAGAAGCTGCTTGCCGACATGGGGAAGTTCAACGAGGAGCTGGTCAAAGCCGGGGTGATGCTGGAGATGGAGGGCCTACACCCCAGCTCGAAGGGAAAGCGCGTGACTTTTTCCGGCAGCAAAAAGACGGTAGTCGATGGCCCCTTTGCGGAGACGAAGGAGTTGATCGCCGGATTTTGGCTGTGGCAGGTGAAGTCGCTGGAGGAAGCGGTCGAATGGGTCAGGCGCTGCCCCTACCCGATGCCGGGCGAGGAGTCGATCGTCGAGATTCGCCCGGTCTTCGAGGCCGACGACTTCGGCAAGGAATTCACGCCCGAGCTGCGGGCCCAGGAGGAGCGCCTTCGCGCCGAAGTCGAGCGGCAGCGCAGACGGTAGTGCGGCGTGGAGGCGGCAGGCGAGGTGGAAGGTGAACAACTCGGCGGGCGCCACCCATCAGGCGATTGAGGCCGTCTGGCGAATCGAGTCCGCAAGGCTAATCGCCGGCCTCGCGAGCATGCTTCGCGATGTCGGCCTCGCCGAGGATCTCGCGCAGGAGGCGCTCGTCGTCGCTCTCGAGCGCTGGCCCTCCACCGGGATCCCTGAAAACCCCGGTGCCTGGCTGATGGCCACCGCGAAAAATCGCGCCATCGACCAGCTCCGCCGGCAGCAGATGCTCGAGTCCAAGCACGGAGCGCTTGGCAACGCGCCCGCCAACGGCGCGCCACCAACCGCGCCTGACCTCGAGACCGCGATCGACGAAAACGTCGGCGACGATCTGCTGCGCCTCATTCTCGTCGCTTGCCATCCAGTCCTCTCGACCGATGGGCGCGTGGCGCTCACCCTGCGCCTGCTGGGCGGCCTCACCACCGACGAGATCGCCCGGGCCTTCCTCGTGCCGGAGCCCACCATCGCCCAGCGCATCGTCCGGGCAAAACGCACCCTCGCCGAGGCTCGCGTGCCCTTCGAGGTTCCGCGGGGCGACGAGCTTGCGCCTCGCCTTTCGTCGGTGTTGGAGGTCATCTACCTGATCTTCAACGAGGGCTATGCCGCCACCCGAGGCGATGATTGGATGCGCCCGGAGCTCTGCGAGGATGCTCTGCGGCTAGGCCGCATCCTCGCCCAGCTCGTTCCCCAAGAGGCGGAGGTGCACGGGCTCGTCGCACTGATGGAAATTCATGCGTCGCGGATGCGAGCTCGCATCGGTGCCGGCGGCGAGCCGATCCTGCTCATGGACCAGGACCGTTCGCGCTGGGATGAGCTTCTCGTCCGGCGAGGCCTCGCTGCTTTGGCCCGCGCCGAGTCGCTGGCGCAGCCCCTGGGTCCGTACACCCTCCAGGCTGCGATCGCCGCCTGCCACGCGCGAGCGCGCACGGCCGAGGAGACGGATTGGAAGCGAATCGTCGCGCTCTATGACGCCCTGGCCGAGCTGACCCAGTCGCCCGTCGTCGAGTTGAACCGCGCCGTCGCGGTGGCGATGGCGTTCGGGCCGGCTGCGGGGCTCGAGCTGGTCGACGCTCTTTCGCAAGAGCCGGCGCTGCGCGCCTACCACCTCTTGCCGGGTGTTCGCGGAGACCTTCTGGCCAAGCTTGGCCGCACCGACGAGGCGCGCGCCGAATTCGAGCGGGCAGCGTCCCTGGCGAAGAATTCTCGCGAGCGCGACTTGCTATTGACGCGCGCAAAGGCGTGCAAATAACGCGAATGCAAAAGCGGCATGCGCGATCGAACCTCATGGGCTTCGCGGCGGTAGCGATTTCGCTGCTGGTCTACTTCCTCACCGCCAATCCTTCCGTCACTTTCACCGACGCGGGCGAGCTCGCGGCAGTGGCCAGCACGCTCGGCATTGCTCACCCTACCGGCTATCCGCTGTTCACGCTTCTCGGGCACCTGTGGACGAAGTTCCCCTTTCCACTTTCTCCCGTGCGCAAGATGAATCTGTTTGCCGCTCTTTGCACCGCGCTTTCGGTTTTTCTGTTCTACCGCATCATGCTCGAGCTGCTGGGGCGCTCGAGCGGCGCCGCTACTCCCGCCGATCGGCCAGCGCGCCAGACTCTCATCGCGGCCGCGACCGCGCTCACCTACGCTTTTGCCAGGACCGTCTGGGAGCAAGCGACGTCCACCGAAGTCTATTCGCTTCATCTGCTGATGCTCCAGGCGTCGATCCTCTTATTCTTGCGCGCCGAGCGCCTCCGGCAATGGCTTCTCTGGGCCTTAGTTCTGGGACTGTCGTTTTCCAATCACCTGACGACGATCTTGATCGCCCCGGCGACGATTTATTTATTTTTCAAAAAGATGGGCATTCGTCGGCAGGCCTTCGTGCTCATCGCCAAGATGGCGTTACCGTTCGCCGCTGGCTTCTGCCTCTATCTCTACTTACCGCTGCGCAGCGCGCCTTGGTTTCCTTTCCAGCATCTGGGCATTCCGGAATTCGACTGGGGCAGGGTATGTCGCAGTCTCGACAAGTTCTTCCAGCACGTGAGTGGCGCTCAATATCGGGTCTGGATGTTCAGCTCCGGCGAGTGGCCGACGCAGCTCAAGACGTTTTTCGCCCTCACCCCGTATCAACTTGCCTGGATTGGCATCCCTCTTTTCATCGTTGGCCTCTGGAAGTCGCTGCGCGCAGCGAAGCCGATGTTCTGGTTTCTGATCCTGCTGATCGTCGGCTGTGTATTCTACTCGATGAATTATTCCATTCACGACATCAGCAGCTACTTCTTGCTCGCCTGGGTAGCATCGCTCTGGCTGGTGGGAATCGGCCTGGACGCCTTGGCTGTCCGTTGGAAGTCCGGCCTCGTCCTCTCCGCGGTGCTTCCGCTGACAGCATTCGCGCTGAACTTCAGAGTCAACAACCATTCCAAAGACTATCTGGTGCTGGATTACACGCGGAATCTGGTCGACAATTTGGAGCCCAACGCGATCCTCATCTCTGCGCAGTGGGACTTCTTCTGCTCGGCCTTCTGGTATCTCCAGCGCGTGGAGGGGTATCGGCCTGACGTGGTGTTGATCGAAAAGGAGCTCTTGCGCCGCACTTGGTATCCCCTCCAATTGCGGCGATGGTATCCCCAGACTGTCGCGCGATCGGAGTGGGAGCTGGCGCTCTTCGAGGAGGACCTTCAGCTCTTTGAATCAGGCAAGCCGTACGGTGCCGCGCGGATTCAAGCGCGATTTGTTGCATTTCTCAATTCTGTGGTTGAGCGAAACATTGTCGATCGGCCGGTCTACGCCACAGCCGATGTTCTGCAGACCGAGCCCGGTGTGGCCGCCGGCTACCGAAAGCTCCCCCAGGGCTTTGCTCTCCGATTCGTGAAGGCTGGGCAGATATTGCCAAGATTGAAATCGCGATTCGATCTCGATCGGTTTCTCCAGTCGCCCACTGATCTGGATGATGAAATGCAGCGCGGAATAGTGCGGATCGCGGCCGGCTCGGTTGAGCTCGCGGCACGCTATGCCGCCGAAACCGGGGACGCGGCGGAGGGGAGCAAGCTGCGCGACTTGGCGAAAAAGCTACGCCGCTGACCGTCGGCGTAATCCAAGCGGGTCGAAGCGGAGGGGAGCCGTCGCCTCAGTTTGTCTTCGACTTCGGTCTGGACTCCGGCGGCACCAGCCCGTTGAGCCGATAATAAACGACCAGTTGCCCATAGTGCTCCGCCGAGTGCTCCATCACGCCCATCCAGGGACCTAGCGTTTTGGCAAACTGCTCGTCGGGCACTGCATTCAAGGTGGCGTCGGCGTCGGCGATCGACTTTTTCAGCGCGCTGACGATCTCTGCTTTGCCCTTGTAGTTCTTCGCGTCGAGCTCATCCCATTTGACCTTCTCGCCGCGGCCCGCTTTCGCCGCATAGAAGTTGCCCGACATTGCGTGGACGATCACCTCGCCGAATGAACGCACGTCCTTCGTTGGGCGGTAGTCGTATTTTTCGGCGGGGAAGTCTTCCGCCATGGCGAGCAGCCGGCGGTTGACCGAAGCAAAATTGCGCTTGATTGATACACCTGGCGTTGGCGGTGAGGTTTGCTGCTGAGCAAAGAGCGGCGAGGCACTGAACAGC
>Ga0126378_10001603_pt1 | contig 16767 bp, 10 predicted proteins | sample PanSoiMetPlot_23_FD_92587 | JGI IMG/M metagenome (GOLD analysis project Ga0126378, IMG submission 92587) | Tropical forest soil microbial communities from Panama - MetaG Plot_23 | ecosystem: Environmental > Terrestrial > Soil > Tropical forest > Bulk soil | place: Panama | collected 2016-02-17
ATCCGGGCCTTCGAGCAGCATGAGGAAGACCCGGTGCGCAAGTGCTTCTTCTCGATCACCAGAGACGAGATGAACCACGAGGAGTGCTGCCAGCGCACGATCGCGGCGCTGTGGCCAGGCGGCCCACTCGACTGGACCCCTGTGACCGACCTCGAGCGCGCGGCGCACAACAACATCGGCTGGCTCTACCACAACGGCGGCCGGTACTGGAACGGCTACAGCAGCGCGGTGGGCAAGTACTCGCTGCCAGTCCTGTTCACCAGCTTCATGATGGGCGAGATGGCGGCTTCCACGCTGTTTCGCGGCATGGCCTCAGGCACGGGGCATCCGGTCTTCTCAGAAATGTTCCACAGGATCGGCCGGGACGAGTCGAGGCACCTGCAGATCTGCATGACGATCCTCGAGAACGAATGGCCGGGCCTGACCGACGATGTCAGAGCGACGATCACCAGGCAGCTCAGGGCCGGATTCGTGTTCTTGTCGATGATCCTGTGGGAGCCGCCCGAGGGCTTCTGGGACCTGCCGCCGTACTTCCTGAACAATCACCGGGTGCTGATGGACCACGCCAGACAAGCGGGCCTCGGCGTGCTGTCCTATGACGAGCAGGCCGAGAACTGGCGCAGCGCGATCGCCAAGATCCGCGTCATCGTGCAGCGCTGGGGGATCGAGTTCCCCGCGATGCCCGAGCTGGATATCGAGGGCGTCGACGTGTCTGGCGACATCAGCGCAGACGACATCATCCCGGTTTTCTGATCCGCAGCTCGCTCGCGTGCGCGGCCGGCCGGCTTGCGCACAGGCGCTGTGGATGACGCCGGTGGAAATCGCTGCGAGCTGTGGACAACAACGGTCAAGCAGTGGACAGCCTGTGGACGGCAAAAGAATCATGAAAATGTTCTGCGAACCCACTTGTGCTGCGAGTGGTGGTGGCTGTAGAACTTCTCTACCAGCGAAAACGGGTACCACTCGGAGGAGACTTCGGGAGTCCTGGGGGTAACTCCGGGAGACCTGGAAGAAGCTCCGGGAGGGCTCGGGACGGCTCTCGCGGCCTGGGGGAAACCCCGGGCAGGCCTGAGGGAAACTTCGGGCCCGCGGGAGGCTCTGAGTGACTTGGGGGCAACCTCGAGGATCAAGGAGTAGTGCCGGGTTGAGGCTGGGGGACCGGGCAACCGGAACTCCGGCCAGGTGTCCTGGACCGGTGGCAGGACGGACAGCGTGCGGATCGCCGATTGCCCCGGCGAACCAGCCCGCTGGGGCAATCGGCGGGTATCGCTGACCGGCCTGGCGAGGCCCCTGCATCTCATACATGCGGGGGCCTCGTCCTTTTTATGGTAAGGCTGTCCGGTCCTTCGCGGTAAGGCCGCTCGAATGCGCGCGGTAACGGCGCGGCTTCAGGCGGCGATTAAGAGGTAGACGCAGGCGACGTGGGTACCCCCGAGCTCACGTCGCCTGGTCATTCCCGCCGGGTACGACCCTCTGGGTTGGGCGCTTGCCAGCAACGCGGGCGCAACGGTGTCGTTGAGGCAACAGCCAGGCGCCCGCGTTGTGGTCACATGAGGCGGGTTGACCGCAACGCGGGCGCAACGGTGTCGTGCAGGCGACAGCTCGGCGCCCACGTCGTCGTCCATTGCCACATCGACCGGCGCTGACGGCTCTCGCGCACCCCGGGCAAGCTTGGCGGTGATCGTCAGCGGCCTGGGATCACGGCCGCGGCTAGCAGTGTCGTCGCTGTGCTGATCTCGATCAGGGCGCCGAACACGTCGCCGGTCATCCCGCCGAGCCTGCGGACTGCGACCCGGCGCAGCCACGCGGCGGCGGCGAGTCCGGCGAGAACCGCCGCGAGCGCGCGCACGGCCAGTTGCAGGCCGCCGGCGGCCGCGCCTGCCGCCCCGGCGATCGCGAGAAGTGCTGCGACGGCCGTCCACCGGCTGCCTCGGCTTGCAGTGCCTGCGATTAGCGCCCCGAACCCGTCCGGCCGGGCTGCGGGCGCACCGGCGGCCGCGACAACAGCTACCCGGCTGGTCAGGACCGCGGCGGCGAGGGCGGCGGGGCCGAGCCATCGCGGCGAGATCGCCGCGAGAGCGGTGACCTGAATCAGCAACGTGAGCACGAGCGCTGACACGCCCATCGGGCCTGATTCAGGGCGCCGCATCAGGCCAAGCGCCTCATGCCTCGGCCGACGGCTGCCGAGGCCGTCGGCTGTATCGGCGAGGCCGTCGAGGTGCAGCCCTCCGGTGAGCACCGCGAGCGCCGCGACGGCCAGCGTGGCGCCGAGCAGCCTGCGGGGCCCTGACCCTCCGCCGGCCTCGACGGCGAGCATCAGGCCGACCGCGGGAACCGCCAGCAGGCAGCCCACGCCAGGCAGCCACAACGTCATCAGGGCCGCCATCTTGGCCGTGATGGTCACCGGGCCGCCGCGGAGCGGAATGATCGTGAACGTCGTGACCGCTGCGCGCCAGGACCCGCGCCGCCGACTCGATTCGGCCGATCTCATCGCAGTCGGCGAGGGATGCCCGCGGTACAGAGCCAGACCTCCTCGCTCGCGGCCGCGATGCGGGAATTGAGCCAGCCGAGCTCGTCTCTGAACTTCCTTCCCGACGCGGTCGCGGGCACGACCCCGCTGCCGACCTCGTTGCTGACGGCGATCGCGGGCCGGCTCGTCTGCACCCAGACGTGAACGAGCCGGTCCGTGCGCGCCGCGAGCCTTCCATCGGCACCGGGGTCGCCTGACCAGAGCCCGCAGTCGTCCATGACACGCGCCAGCCAGGTCGCGAGGCAGTCAATCAGGACCGGCTGTGCCGAATCCCCGTCGGCCAGGACGTCGGCAACCTCGCAGGTTTCCAGCGTCCGCCATCCCGCAGGCCGCCTGGACTGGTGCTCGCGTACTCGCTGATCCCACTCCGCGTCTCCGGCGCCGGCGGGCAGGCCGGTGGCGACGTAGTCCACCGCCGGCGCGTCAGCCAGCATTGACTCGGCGGCAGCCGACTTGCCTGACCTCGCGCCGCCGAGTACGAGCACCCGGCGGCCGGCGACCTTCTGGGCTGCGGGCAGCAGCACGGCCGCAGCCTCTTCATCGTCCGCACTCCCGGCGCACCAGATGTGCCTGCGCTCGGTCTCCGCGGCGACCGCGGCGTTCACTGACGCGTTGTCGGCGCAGGCGAGCGCGAGCCACGCGCCATCCAGGTCGGCTGGCCGGAACTCGCGGTCGCGCAGCGTGGTCAGGCCGCTCGCGGCGAGGTCGGCCAGCTCGCCGGCCGGGTCGTCCGCAATCACGAGGACCCGGGCCCCGGCGGCCAGCAACCTGCCGACGTACTGAACGGCAGTCGCACCGCCGCCGACGACGACCGCGAGCCGCCCCCGCGGGCGCAGGGCAACCGCGAGTTCCTGGCCTTCCCGACCGAACTGCACGGCACCTCGAGCCTTGTTGGCCCGTCGGGCCCGCCCCGCTGGTGGCACGTTTCATTCCTTTGCGCTTGAGACGCCCGCGCTGTCGAAGGTCGCGACGTCTCGCAGGACGCGGGCGGCCGCCTGGACGATCGGCACCGCAAGCACGGCGCCGGATCCCTCACCGAGCCGCATCTCCAGGGTGAGCAGTGGCGCGAGGCCAAGGGCGGCGAGCGCGATCCGCGCGCCAGGTTCGGTCGACAGGTGGCCGGCGACCAGGCTCGCCGTCACGTCCGGCGCCAGCGCCACGGCGGCGAGGGCGGCCGCGCAGGCGATGACCCCGTCGAGCACGACAGGAACCCGCCGCGCCGCCGCGCCAAGCATGAAGCCTGCCAGCGCCGCGTGCTCGAGACCGCCGACGGCCGCGAGCACCCCGACCGGGTCGGCCGGGTCAGGCCGGTGCAGAGCACAGGCGCGCCGGACGACGTCAATCTTGCGCGCTAGTGTCTCGTCGTTGACTCCCGTGCCCCGACCGGTGACCTCGTCTGGCGCGGCTCCTGTGAACGCGGCGATCAGGGCGGCAGCCGGCGTTGTGTTGGCGATTCCCATATCGCCCGTCACCAGACATCGGTATCCGGTCGTCACGAGCGCGAACGCAGTCTCGATGCCCGCTTCGATGGCGTGCTCGGCATCGGCGCGGCTCATCGCCGGCCCGGCCGTCATGTCCGCCGTTCCAGGCCGCACGTTCCGCGCGATGAGCCCGGGCGCGGCCGGCAGGCTGGCGATCACCCCCACGTCCACGACGCGCACATCTGCTCCGGTCTGAGCGGCAAGCGCATTCACCACCGCGCCTCCGGCCAGGAAGTTCGCGACCATCTGCGCGGTCACCTCCTGCGGCCAGGGCGTGACACCCTGAGCGTGCACGCCGTGATCGCCCGCGAATATGGCGATCACCGCGGGCTCGGGGACAGGCGGCGGGCACTGCCCGGTCAGTCCCGCCAGCCTGACTGACAGGTCTTCGAGAACGCCAAGCGAGCCGCTCGGCTTAGTCAGCCGTTCCTGACGTTGCCGCGCCTCGGCAGCGGCAGCGTCATCCGGGCCGCTGATCGCGCTGACGGTGCCAGCGATCAGGCGGGAACGGAGGGAGGCACCGGAACCCCCGGTGTCTGGTGCGACAGCAGGCCCGTCGGCGGGTGTCATGAGATCAGCCTTCCTGGCCCGGTCACAGTGACGGGACCGCGCCGGATTCACACCGGCCTCCTGCGAGTCCGTCGGCGGACGTGACCGAGTAGATCATCGGCATCACGACGGCGTCAAACGCCCAGCGAGCTGTCAATGGTTACGTGCTCAGGCCGTTGCGGGTACCGTTCCGGCTATGAGTGAATCCGCGACAGCGACCACAGGCCAGACCGCATCAGGTCCATACGCGCCGTTTGGCCGAATGCTGACCGCCATGGTCACGCCGATGAACAGCGAAGGCGCCGTGGACTACGCAGGCGCCGCGCGGCTCGCAGACTACCTGGTCACCCAGATGCGCAACGACGGTCTGGTGATCAGTGGCACCACCGGCGAGTCGCCAACGACGACGGACGCCGAGAAAGACCGGCTCCTTCGCACAGTGATCGAGGCTGTGGGCGGCCGGGCGCGCGTCGTTGCGGGCGTCGGCACGAACGACACCGCCCACACCTGCGAGCTCGCCAAGCGGGCGGAGCAGGCGGGTGCCGACGCACTGCTCGTTGTGACGCCCTACTACAACAAGCCACCGCAGAACGGCCTTCTCGCGCACTTCACTGCGGTCGCGGACGCGACCGGCCTGCCGGTCATGCTCTACGACATCCCGGGCAGGACCGGCGTCCCGATCAAGACGGAGACGCTGATCCAGCTCGCGCAGCACCCGCGGATCGTGGCTGTCAAGGATGCCAAGGGCGATATGACGGCGGCATCTCTTGTCATGACGGCCACTGACCTGGCCTTCTACAGTGGCGACGACGTGGTGAACCTGCCCTGGCTGTCGATCGGGGCATGCGGCTTCGTGAGCGTGGTCGGCCACGTCGTGGGCGACAGGCTGGCGGAGATGATCGAGGCGTACCTGTCAGGCGAGGTGAGTACCGCGCTGCAGCTGCACAGGGACCTGCTCCCGGTCTTCATCGGCATCATGACAAGGACTCAGGGCGTGATCACGACGAAGGCGGCGCTGGCAATGCTCGGCTTGCCAGGCGGCGCGGTCAGGCCGCCTCTCGCGAACGCGACTGACGCCGAGGTCGAGCAGCTTCGCGCCGACCTGGTCGCCGGCGGTGTCAAGCTCAGGTGACGCACCCGCACCCTGAACTCGGGCCGCCGCCTGCTCTTCCGGAAGGCGGACTCAGGATCGTCGCGCTCGGCGGCCTAGGCGAGGTCGGCAGGAACATGACGGTGTTCGAACACCGCGGCCGACTCCTGATCGTGGACTGCGGCGTGCTGTTTCCCGATCCCGACACGCCAGGCGTCGACCTGATCCTGCCCGATTTCAGCGCCATCGACGAGCGCCTGGACGACGTCGAGGCGCTCGTGCTCACCCATGCGCACGAGGATCACATCGGCGCGGTGCCTTTCCTGCTCAGGCGGCGGCCCGACATCACGCTCGTCGGCTCGAAGCTGACGCTGGCGCTGGTGACCAGCAAGCTCACTGAGCACCGGATCGTGCCGGAGGTGGTGGAGGTCGACCAAGGCGACCGCGAGTCGTTCGGTCCCTTCTCGCTCGAGTTCTTCGCTGTCAATCACTCCATCCCCGACGCGCTGGCTGTGGCGATCAAGACCGCCGCCGGAATCGTGCTGCATACCGGCGACTTCAAAATGGACCAGCTTCCGCTCGACGGGCGGCTGACGGATCTCGGCGGGTTCGCGCGGCTCGGCGCCGACGGCGTCGACCTGCTGATGTCCGACTCAACCAACGCCGAGATTCCCGGCATCGTCACCAGCGAGCGCGCGATCGCCTCGGTGCTGTCCGAGGTGTTCAGTGCCGCGCGAAAGCGGATCATCGTTTCCTGCTTTGCGAGCCATGTGCACCGGGTGCAGCAGGTGCTTGATGCCGCGGCTGCCCACGACAGGAAGGTCGCGCTTGTCGGGCGCTCGATGGTGCGCAACATGGGAGTCGCCAGGGAACTCGGCTACCTGCACGTGCCTGTGGTGCCAGGCGGCCTGATCGTGGACATGAAAGAAGCGGAGGAGCTGCCGCCGGACGAGATCGTGCTGATCTCGACTGGCTCGCAGGGCGAGCCGATGTCGGCGCTTTCGAGGATGGCCGGGCGAGACCACCCGATCAGGATCGCGCACGATGACACGGTGATCCTGGCTTCCTCGCTTGTGCCTGGCAACGAGACCGCAGTCTCCCGGGTGATCAACGACCTGACCAGGCTCGGCGCCCGGGTCGTGCACAAGGGCAACGCGCTGGTCCACGTATCGGGCCACGCGCCCGCTGGCGAATTGCTCTACGTGCTCAATGTCGTCAAACCGAGCAATTTCATTCCGGTGCACGGCGAATGGCGGCACCTGAAAGCGCACGCTGAGCTCGCCGCGCAGACCGGCGTCCCAGAAGAGAACATTGTGCTCGCCGAGGACGGCATCGTCGTGGACCTCGTCGCCGGCAAGGCCTCAGTCGCCGGCAAGGTGCGCTGCGGCTACGTGTTCGTCGACGGCCTGACGGTCGGCGAAGTGACGGAGACCTCGCTGAAGGACCGGCTGATCCTCGGCGAAGAGGGCTTTATCTCGGCCGTCGTGGTCGTTGACATGACGAACGGCAAACTGGTCGCCGGGCCGGAGATTCACGCACGCGGCTCGGGCATCGACGAGGCCGCGTTCGAACAGGTGCGGCCGCTGCTTGAAGAAGCTCTGGCGATCGCGGCCGCCGACGGGATCAACGATGCGTACCAGCTCTCCCAGCTGATCAGGCGCACAGTCGGCAAGTGGGTGAACAACAACTACCGCCGCCGCCCCATGATCATCCCGGTCGTCGTCGAGGTCTAAGGCGCGACGTCCGGCTGGCCGATACTCGCTCGCTTCCCGGTACGACGAGGGCGATGATGGGCTGCCATGAACGAGCGAGCAGCTGCGAGCGGTTCTGACCAGGCGCTCAGGCGCGTCGTCGACGAGGTCGGCGGTCCTGCGTGCCTCGAACTACTCGCCGAGCGGCTGGCGGGTGCGGACCTGACCACCTTGCTGCTCGAGGTGTTCCGCCGCCGCGCGGCGCGGATCCGTCCGGCGGAGGTCTTTCGGCGGTATCGCACTGACAGGTTCGTCGCACCCGCTGCCGTTGGCCTCGCCACACTGAGACGGGCGGAGGACGCCCTCATCGGCGCGCTGCCAGGCGGCTTCGAGACCGTTGTCCTCGCGCCGGTGGTGCCGCTCGGCACCCACAGCGCCTCCGGAGAGGTTGACCCCCGCAACGTGATCGCGACGATCAGGGGCACAGAGGTCGCGGCGGACCCGACGAACGGCCTCGCGCTCGAGGCGGCGGCTCGCAGAGGGGAGCTGCTCAACCGCTCACCGCGGTCAGCCGGCCTGGTCAGGCTCGCCGCCAGCCAGCGGGTGACCCGCGCCCAGCTTTCCGAGGGGCCGGTCAGCTTCGCCCACTTCCAGCTGCTCGGGGTTGTGACGGCCGGGCGCGACACCGGCGGGCGCGAGTTCGAGCGGCGGCATCTGGCCGAGCACGCAAGGCTCGCCGCTGTCGGGACGCTCGCGGCCGGCGTCGAGCACGTCACGATCGCGATCAGCTGCATGAACGATGCCGCGCGGCCGGTGTTCGCCGACGTGAAGGACGCACTAGCCGATCTCGCGGCGACGGACGTTGTCGAGGCGCCTGAGCGGGAGACGGGCCTGGCCTACTACCGCGATCTGTGCTTCAAGGTCTTCGCGAGCGCGAGCGGGCAACGCTTCGAGGTGGGCGACGGCGGTTTCGTTGACTGGACCGCCGAGCTGCTTGGCAGTCGCAAGGAGCGACTGCTGATCAGCGGCTATGGCCTGGACCGGCTGGCCCTCCTTCGCGCCGGCTAGCCGCGGGGCTAGCCGCGTGGGCAGTCTCTAGCCCTTTCCCGCTGACTGCTCGCGGAGCCTGAAGCGCTGCAGCTTGCCGGTGTTCGTTCGCGGCAGCGATGGCAGGAACTCGACGGCCCGCGGGTATTTGTAAGGGGCGATCTTCTGCTTGACGAGATCCTGGAGCTCGGCCGCGAGCTCAGGGCCGCCTGGCGGGCCATCCGTCAGCACCACGAACGCGGTGACGACCTGGCCGCGCGACTCGTCGGGCAGGCCAACGACGCCGCATTCGGCCACCCTCGGGTGGGACAGCAGCACCTCTTCGACCTCTGGCCCTGCGATGTTGTAGCCGGAGGAGACGATCATGTCGTCGGAGCGGGCCTGGTACCAGAAGTAGCCGTCGGCGTCGCGGATATAGGTGTCGCCAGTGAAGTTCCAGCCGCCGGAGACATAACTGCGCTGGCGCTCGTCGGCCAGGTAGCGGCACCCGGTCGGGCCCTTGACCGCGAGCCTGCCTGGCTGACCGTCGGGCACGGGCTGGCCGTCGGCACCGAGCACGAGAGCGCGGTACCCGGGGACCGCCAGGCCGGTTGCTCCCGGCCTGATCGCCTCGTCCGCTGCGGAGACGAAAATGTGCAGCAGCTCCGTGCTGCCGATCCCGTCGATGATCTTGACTCCGGTCGCGTCGTGGAACGCGTGCCATACCGACGCCGGCAGCGTCTCGCCCGCCGACACGGGCCGTCGCAGCCCGCGCAGACTGTCCGCCTTGCCGGCAGCGAGCATCGCGCGGTACGCGGTTGGCGCGGTCGAGACCACTGTGACGCCGCGCGCCGCGATGTGGTCGGCGAGCTCGGCAGGCGTGGCGCGCTCGATCAATACCGTGGCCGCGCCAGCCCTGATCGGGAAGATCAGGATGGCGCCGAGGCCGAACGTAAACGCCAGCGGGGGAGTGCCGGTGAAAATGTCATCGGAGGTCGGCTTGAGCACGTACTTCGAGAACGTGTCGGCGACGGCGAGGACATCTCGGTGGAAGTGCATAGCGGCCTTCGGCCGGCCGGTTGTGCCTGAGGTGAACGCGATCAGCGCCACGTCGTCCGCCGCCGTCTTGACAGCTGGGAAATCGCGCGGCCTGCGCGCGGCGAGCTCATTGAGATTGCCAGGACCGCCACCCAGCGATCCACGGGCCGTCGGCCCGGTCGCGTGGAAGCTGACCATGCGCATCCCCGGCACGTCGGCGGCGATCAGCTCGTCGGTGAACCGGTCGTCGCACAGGGCCAGGTGGACCTGCGCGATGTCGCAGATCGTGGTTAGCTCGCCAGAGCGCAGCAGCGGCATCGTCGCAACTACCACACCGCCGGCCATGAGAACCCCGAACCAGCAGGCCACTAGCCATGGGTTGTTCGGCCCGCGGAGCAGCACCCGGTTCCCCGGCACCAGGCCGAGGTCGTCGGTCAGGACGTTGGCGATCTGGCTCGCCGTCGCCGCCAGGTCGCCGTAGCTCCATCCGGGCTCGGCAGGATCCTGCGGCAGCAGGCATGGCCGGTCCGCGCCGAACGCGCTAATGGTGTCATCGAGCAGCGCGCTCGCGCAGTTCAGCCGGTCGGTGTAGACCAGCTCGGGGAGCGTGAACTCCAGGTCAGGCCATTGCTCTTGCGGCGGAAGGTGGTCTCGGCAAAACGTGTCGACGTGGGCGGACGGCGTGAGCATCATCGGCCAGGCCTTCCTCGGGCGGTGCCTTCCTCGGGCAGTGGCGTGATCGTGCCCAGTATTCCCGTCATGTGCCGGTAGTCAATGGCTCAGCCGCTGCAGGAACAACGGCGAAGCCCTGTATTTCGACGACAGCTGCCCGATCCCAGAGCTGGGAGACCCCGACGGCTGCCATGGCCGGGTAACGGTGCCCGGCGAGCCTGCGCCACACGGCGCCGATCTGCCTGCCATGGCGCCGGTAGTCCTGCAGGTCGGTCGAGTAGATGGTGAGGCTGGTCAGGTGCTCGGGCCCCCCGCCCGCGGCGGCGAGCGCGGTGAGCAAGTTGCGGAGTGCCTGCTCGAACTGGGCGACGACATCGGCGCCGACGATCGACCCCGATGCGTCGTGGGCGGTCTGGCCGGCCAGGAAAACGAGACGGCCGCCGCTGGCGGCGACCGCGTGCGAGAAACCGGATGGCCTTGGCAGCTCAGGCGGGTTGACCTGCTCGATGATCACCTGGACGCCTCCGTGGTCGCGCGGGCGTTGGCTGCTGGGCGCCAGCGGGCGTGTCGCGTTCCGCCAGTGCCGAAGCTGGCCTCGCGGATGAGGGCCAGCCGTGGCCTCGGGCCGTCAGTCCTGCCGGTCTGCGGAGGCCGGCTGCCGGCTGCCCACTGGTCGGGCCACGTCGCGCCAGGGCCCGAGTACCCCTGCGCCGCGGCGGCGTGCAGCGTCCAGTTCGGGTCGTAAAGGTGCGCCCGGCCGAGCGCGCACAAGTCGGCGCGTCCGGCCAGGATGATCGAATTGACATCGTCGTAGGACGAGATCACCCCGACTGCCACGGTCGCTATGCCGGTCTTGTTGCGGATCAAATCAGAGAATGGCGTCTGGTACGAGCGCCCGAAGGCGGGCCGCTCGTCGGGCGTGACCTGGCCGGTGGATACGTCGATCGCGTCGGCGCCTGCGTCAGCGAACGCCTGGGCGATCTGGACCGCATCGGCGCCTGAAATGCCGTCAGGCACCCAGTCGGTCGCGGAGATCCGCACGGTCATCGGCTTCGCGGCGGGCCAGACCGCGCGCATCGCCGCGAACACCTCGAGCGGGTAACGCAGCCGCGCTTCGAGCGAGCCGCCGTATTCGTCGGTCCTGCGGTTGCTGACTGGCGATATGAAACTGGACAGCAGGTAGCCGTGCGCGCAATGCAGCTCGACCAGGTCGAAGTCGGCCCGCTCGCCCGCCATCGTCGCTGCGACGAACTCCGCCTTGATCTGCTCCATCTCGGTGACCGTCAGCTCGTGCGGCACCTGGTTGACCCCCGCCTTGTACGGGATCGGCGACGGGCCGCAGATCTCCCAGTTGCCTGCGTCTAGTGGCTCGTCCATGCCCTCCCACATCAGCTTGGTCGACCCCTTGCGGCCCGAGTGGCCGAGCTGGAGGCCGATCTTCGCTGTCGTGTGCTCATGCACGAACCAAGTGATCCTGCGCCACGCCGCCTCGTGCTCGGGCGCGTACAACCCCGCGCAGCCTGGCGTGATCCTTCCCTGCGGCGACACGCAGACCATCTCGGTCATAACCAGGGCAGCCCCGCCTGTCGCCTTCCCGCCGAGATGGACGAGGTGGAAGTCGGACGGCGTGCCGTCGTCCGCCGAGTACATGTCCATCGCCGAGACGACGACTCGGTTCTTCAGCTCCAGCCCGCGCAGTCGCATTGGCTGGAACATCGGCGGCACGACTTCCTCGCTGCGCGCCCGGGCGCGCGGTCCTCCGGTACCCCCCGCGTGCCAGAACCCGCGCCGCTGGCATTCGCCGGCGAACCAGGCGTCCACCCGCGCTGTGAACTCAGGGTCGCGCAGCCGCAGGTTCTCATGGGTCACACGCCGGCTTCTCGTGATGATGTTGAACGCGAACTGGAGTGGCTCTTGGTGGGTGTACTGGCCGAGATTCTCGAACCACTCGAGGCTGGCTTGCGCGGCGCGCTGGGTGGACTCGACGACCGGCCGCCGTTCGGCCTCGTAGGCACCGAGGGCGGCCTCGACGCTTGGCTGCTCGTTCAGGCACGCAGCGAGTGCCAGCGCGTCCTCCATGGCCAGCTTGGTACCTGATCCGATCGAGAAATGCGCGGTGTGCGCGGCGTCGCCTATCAGCACGACGTTGCCATGCCGCCAGCTGCGGCAGCGCAGCGTGCCGAAGCTGATCCATTTGGAGTTGTTGGCCTCGATCGCGTGGCCGTTCAGTATGTGGCCGAGCAGGTCCCTGATCCTCGAGATCGAGGCGTGGTCGGACTCGCCAGGCGGCAGGCTGGCAGGCGCGATGGCCGCGAACCCGGCGGCGGCCCACACCTGCTCGTGCATCTCGACGATGAACGTGCTGCCTGACGCGTCGTATGGATAGCCATGCACCTGCATGACGCCGTACGGAGTCTCGACGATGTAGAACTTGAACGCGTCGAATACGAGGTCAGTGCTGAGCCAGATGTACTTGCACTGCCTCAGCTCGAAGTCAGGGCCGAAGGCACCGGTGAATTCGGCACGGGTCGCCGAGTTCGCGCCGTCCGCGCCGATGACCAGGTCGTAGCCTGCGGCCAGGGTGGCCGGGTTAGGGGCCTCTGTTCTGAAGTCCATCCGCACGGCGAGCGCCTCGCAGCGCTCGCGCAGGCTATGGAGCAGCCGCCGCCTGCTGATCGCGGCGAACCCGTGGCCGCCGCTGGTGATCACCTGGTCCCTGTAGTGCACGTCGATGTCGTCCCAGCGGGCGAACTCGCGCTCCATGGCGGCGTAGATCTGCGGGTCGGCGTGCTCGATCCCGCCGAGCGTCTCGTCAGAGAACACCACGCCGAAGCCGAACGTGTCGTCGGCTGCGTTGCGCTCCCAGACGGTGATGTCATGCGCGGGATTGAGCTGCTTGGCGAGCGCTGCGAAGTAGAGGCCACCGGGGCCGCCGCCAACTATCGCGATTCGCACGCCAGGCTCCTTCGCTCCCAGCCGGCCCGAGCCGTCGTCTGCCCGGACTGTGCCGAAGCTATGTGCCGCCGCCCGCTGCGTCAACGATCACCTGGCCGGCCGCGCTCGGGGTGGGTGGCCCATGGCGCTGTCTGGGTACTTCGGCGCGCTACATGCGTAGTCGCCTCGCGCGAGGACGGGTGGTTCGACCGATGTCTGGTGCGCGAGCCCTGGCCGATGATTCCTGGGTACGCGGGGACACCGGGTCCCCGCCAGCATTTGAAGGGCATTGTCATGCACAACAATGAGATGCCGGGATGCCGGATTGCGGCGCGCAAGGCGGGTGGCACGCGGAGGCTGCGCTCGGCCGTCGTGAAATCGGCCGTTCTCGGGATTCCGGCGGCCGCGCTGCTGATGTCGGCCGGCGCCGCGTCGGCGGCCACGACGCAACACGCCGGGGCGGCCGCCCCGCACGCGATCAAGCTGGGCGCCCGCCCGGCGTCGGCCGCCAACGTCACCTGGCACAATCTCAACCTGATCAACGGCTGGCAGACGGCTTCGGGTTCGGGTTCTCCCATGTACGCGATCAGCAATGGCGTGGTGTACCTGACCGGTGGGCTCACGCAGCCCAGCCCGGGCAATGAGGAGTTCGCGGTGCTGCCGAAGGCCGCGCGGCCTTCGCACGCGATGTACCGGTCGATCACCGGCTTCGCTGGCATCGAGGTGACACTGTTCATCCTGCCGGACGGCGTAATGCAGGTGTTCAGCAGCTCGACTTCGACCGCCCAGCAGTTCAGCTCGCTGACGGGCGTCTCGTATCCGGTCGCGGGGACAACCTGGCACAAGCTGAGCCTGATCAACGGCTGGGTGTCCGCCAATACTCCTAGCGGCGACACCGGGAACCCCGCGTACACAGTCAAGAACGGCATCGTGTACCTGTCCGGGTCGGTGAAGCAGACCAGCGGATCGAACAGCGTGTTCGCCGTACTGCCGAAGGCCGCCAGGGCCGGCGTGAAGATGTACCTGACGGACTACATGTTCCAGCAAACCCCCGGCTCGCTGGTCATCACCAAGACCGGCGCGATCTCGGCTCTTTCTGGCCCGCAGTCCCAGGCTCAGGCGTTTACGTCGCTGGCCGCGATCTCCTACCCGGCCAAGGGGATCACGTGGCACAACCTGACCCTGAAGAACGGCTGGGCAACGACGTCGCTCGGGACCGGCAACCCTGCCTACGCGGTCAAGAACGGCATCGTGTACCTGTCAGGAGCGCTGCACCAGCCGTCTCGCAACTTCATAACGTTCGCGCGCGCGCCGGCGGCTATCCGGCCACCAACCGCGCTGACTATGCCGATCTACACCAAGGGCGGCACGTATGGCTACTTCGCCGATGGGCCAAGCTCGCGGATGGACGTGAACAGCAACCCGTCCAGCGACGCGCAGAGGTTCGCGTCGCTGGCGGCGATCTCTTACCCAGTCAACTCATAACCAGCAGCGCCGATGGCGCCGCGCCACCGTCTCAGGGCGGCGACGCGGCGCCGAGCTGCGACACTCCGAGCGCGTTCTTGGGAATGGCTCTAGTGCTTGGCTACCGTGTGAAACATGGCGACTCGTGCGCCCAGGGGTGTGGCGCGCCCAAATGGCGGCTCGGCCGGGAGTAACCGTGCGGCAGGTTCCGCGCGCTCTGGCGGAGGTTCCGGCTGGCGCGGCTCGGGGGGCGCAGGTTCTGGCCGTGGCGCTGGGAGGACCGCCGCCGGACGTAGCGGCACGCGAACTCGCGCGAACTCCGGGCGTGGCAGGCGCGCCGGCGCTCGCGGCCGGCGCGGCGGCACGCCGTATTATCGCCGCCGCCGCCCGCCGCCGAGGCGCGTGGTCGCCGCTGGCCTGCGGGCTTCGAGCAATCCCTTGCTGATCTTGATCGGCTGGATCGTCGCCGCGGTCGCGGCGGTGTGGATGGAGCTCGCCGGCGGCGTGGGTTTCGTCGTCCGCCAATTCGGCGACAGGGCGCGCGACCTCGATCCTGCCCATCGCAGGGACGGTGCAGGGCTCGCGGCGCTGGCGGCCGCGATCATCGCAGCGGCCACAGCGTGGTGGCGGCTCGGCACCCCCGCGGGCAGGGGACTGACAGCGGTGATCCGCGGCACCTTCGGTATCGGATCGTGGGCGCTGCCCGTCTTGCTTGCGCTGCTGGCCTGGCGGCTGCTGCGGCACCCGGACAAGAACGCCCACACGGGCCGGATGGTGGTCGGCTGGACGGCCTTTCTCATCGGCGCGCTCGGCATCGTCCACATCGCGCTTGGCAGCCCAGGACCCTCGGCGGGGACTGCGGCGATGCGGTCATCTGGCGGTCTGATCGGCTTCGCGATCTCCGCTCCGCTCCAGGCGCTGCTGACAACCTGGGCGGCGATTCCCCTGCTCGCGCTGCTCGCCGCGTTCGGCGTGCTTGTGATCACCGGCACGCCGATGCACCGGATCCCTGAGCGTTTCACTGAGCTGGTGTTCCTGATCCGCGGCCGGGCGCGAGGGACGACCGAGGAACTTGTCGACGATCAGGCCGCCGTCGGCGGGCTTGGCGCGCCGCGGATCGGCAGGCGGAAAGCCTCTGGCGCGATTGAAGCCGGCGAACACGAACGGCCGTATGACACTCCCTTGCTCGGCGGACTGGTTCCGCGCGGGTCGAGGGGTGCGGGCACGGCGCTGCGGCCGGGGTCGGCCGGCCAGAGCGGCGCTGACAGCGGGCAGGGCGGTTTGTCGGCCGAGCCGGCCGCGCAGGCGGGCATGCCCGCGAACAGGTCTGGCGACGATGAGGTGATCGCGGAGGCGCTCGCGTTCGGCGCACCGCAAATCGGGCACGGATCCGCCGGGCATGGGCTGGCCGGGCAGGACGGCGTCGCCTTCGGATCAGGCGGCCGCGCCGGGGGCGCCGCGGCCTCAAGCGCGGAGGCGTCCTGGCGCAGATCCTGGTTCGGCGGCGACGCGGCCGTGGAGCCGGCCGGGCCAGGCTCGCGAGGGGATGCGCGAGAGCCATCGAAGCCCGGGCGGAGCGGCGAGCAGCTGACGCTGACCGGCTCGACCTCCTCGAGTTACACGCTGCCACCGTCGGCGCTGCTCAAGCCGGGCACCGCGCACAAGGCGAGGACGCGCGCCAACGACGTGATGGTCGAGGCGCTGACGATGGTCCTTGACCAGTTCGAGGTCGACGCTCAAGTCACCGGGTTCACCAGGGGGCCGACCGTCACCCGGTACGCGATCGAGCTCGGGCCCGCCGTCAAGGTAGAGCGGGTCACCGCGCTGTCGAAGAACATCGCTTACGCGGTGAAGAGCGCGGACGTGCGGATCCTGTCGCCGATTCCCGGCAAGTCAGCGATCGGCATCGAGATCCCGAACACCGACCGCGAGATCGTCAGTCTCGGGGACTTCCTCCACTCGTCCGTCGCCGAGAGTGACCACCATCCGATTGTTGTCGGCCTGGGCAAGGACGTGGAGGGCCGGACCGTTGTCGCAAACCTGGCGAAGATGCCGCACATGCTCATAGCCGGCGCGACCGGGGCTGGCAAAGCGCTTGCTCTGGACACGCCGATCCCGACCAGCAATGGCTGGACCACGATGGGCGAGATTCAGGTCGGAGACGAGGTATTCGACGAGCATGGCCAACGCTGTGTCGTGCTCGCCGCAACGCCAGTCATGCACGGCCGTCCGTGCTATGAAGTCGAGTTCTCAGATGGCACGGTCATCGTGGCCGACGCCGAGCATCTGTGG